>OLVT01000708.1_pt1 | contig 34740 bp, 22 predicted proteins | sample 1673241 | NCBI WGS metagenome assembly OLVT01 (sample SAMEA3178936, study PRJEB25190) | human gut metagenome | biome: human gut; feature: human-associated habitat; material: faeces | place: Austria | collected 2013 | reverse complement strand
CAATCATTATGACCGGCGAACGGTATTTTTTCTCCGATAAACGGTATTTATGCGGTACTTAGGGACGTTCCTTTTCTGCCGGCACTCGGGGACACTCCTCACTCTGGTGCATTGGGGACAGGTTTGTTTGCACCAGGTTGGTGCAGATTAACCTGGTCCCATTGCACCAATTTCGTATGCGCTAGATAAAGAGCTCGCATTCCTTCCGCACGACGCAAACCTTGCTCAGCATCTGGGAAACAGCGGATAGCTTGTTGGGATCAGCCTTACGAGCACCTCGCGGACATACGGCAATGCAGCGCATGCAGGAGATGCACGCCTCGCCAGCTGCTCGTTTGGGGTCACCCTTGTCGATAGCACAAACGGGGCACGCCGCGGCGCATGCACCGCAGGAAACGCAATCCTCTGTTGCCTCGGGTGCCATGCGGTGACCTCCAGCTTGTTTATAAGGACGATTGCCGGGGATAGAGGGCTCGGACGCATCCTCAGCCAACAGCTTTTGCTGAATTTGCTGAGCAAACTCAGCAAGCTGCGCCGCATCCTGCGCATCCGGACGACCGGCAGCAAACTGTCGCGCAATGGAATGTTCTGCAATGGCTGCAACTGCCGCGATCACCCGGAATCCCGCATGCTTCGCAACGTCCTCCAGCTCTACGAGCGTGTCCTCAAACGCGCGGTTTCCGTATACACAAACCAAAACAGCCCGAGCCCCGTTGCCGCGCACCATGCCCAACCGGTCAGCCACCACAGCCGGGATTCTACCGGCATACGCCGGCACAGAGATTACGGCCACGTCGTCCTCAGTCATCGAGACAGCGTTGAAATCCAACCCGCTATCGGTCAGATCGACGGTAACGGTATTCTTGCCCAGTGCCCCGGCCACAAGGCCAGACGCCTTCCGCGTTCCACCCGTCGGACTAAACACAATTTCGAATACGCTCATCTAGACACCCTCCCCCTACGCCTGGCAACGCGTCAAGCCGCTTTCACATCCAGCCAGAGTATACGGCACGTGGGGTCCCCGTATTGATGCACCAAGCACCCCAATGCACCCACCCTACGCTGTCTGCCTCTTCGTTTTGTATAAATTACGGTACAGATTGTATATATTTACGGGATACCGCCGCGTTCTCCTAAGGTACCCCATCCTGGCCCGTGCAAAAAACGGAGTATTCTGCAACGTGACCGCGCCAGCACCGCCGCGGGTGGGCAAAACTGGAGGGCGCCGCATCATTCTAAGTCCCGACATGGCGAGAATGACGCGCCCCTGCTCCGGAAAACGGCGAAATCTGACTCAGAACGCTCGCCAGGGATATCCGAAGGCCACCGTTGGCGACGTCGGATCATATGCAGACAGCTCGAACTGCAGAATACTCCAAAAAATGCACGGCGCACCCCATGGGGCCCATTGCTGCATGGCAGAAAATAGGTCCTCAGCATCCCCCAGATGCATTCCCGAGAAAATCACGTTTGAATTAGCGATGGACACGGCAAACAAAAGGGCCCGAGCGTTGTTTGCTCGGGCCCTTAGCTTGTCTCACGCTAGCGTGCGATGTGTATGTTACTTGCGCTTGCCGCCGCCGTCACCGGGGCGACGGGAGCTGCCGCCGCGCTTGCCGCCACGGCTGTTGCCATAGCTGCCACGGTTATCGCGACCGCCGGCACGGCCGCCACGGGAGCCGGCCTGGTTGCCACCACGAGCGCCACGATAGCCGCCACGACGCTCCTCGCGGGTATCGTCGTAGTTGCGCCAGTCATCGCGACGATCGCGGCTGGCACGCGGGTCACGACGATCGCGCGACTCATTCGAACGACCAGCGCCGCCGCGGCCGCCATTGCCGCGAGCGCCCTCGCGACGCTCGCCGCCGCGGCTAACGCGCTCTTCAAAGCGCTTGCTGCCACGGGACTCACCGCCACGGGCAGCACGCTCACCGCGACCCTCGCCGCCGCGACGCTCATCACGGCCACCGCGCTCGTCATCACGACCGGAACGACGGCGGTCGCCCGAACCGCGCTTGCCACCGCGCGAACCGCGGCCCTCGTCCTCGCGCTCGACACGACGACGGCCGCCACGGTCCTCGTCCTCACGACGACGGCGGTGTGCCTCGCCCTGGAACTGCTTGGCACGACGCTCGGCACGGTTGCCGCGCGCAGGCTGCTCAGCGGCACCAGCACCAGCGCGCTCCTCGGCAGCCACCTCGCGAGCCACGCTCTCCACGGCCTCGTCCACGCGAGCCTGAACGCCCTCGCGCACGCGGGTCTTGCCGCCGCGCTTAGGACGGCTCGGGCGCTCGCCGTCGCCGCGACGCTCGTCGCGACCGCGGTTGGAACGACCGGCCACATCGCCGTAGTCATCGCCGTTGCGCTTGCCGTCGCGACGTGCCTGCTCAAGCTTCTTCTTGCTCTTGGACTTGCCGCGCTTGGTCTTCTTCTTCACCTTAAAGGCGGCAGGATCGCGCTCGGGGTCAACGGCGGGCGGGTTGGGGCCCACGTGCAGGTCGCCGGCTTCGTAAATATCGGCCGTCTTGTCCATGAGCTTCTCGATCTCGTAGAACTCGTCCACGTCCTGCTCAGTCACAAACGTAATGGCCCAGCCCAGCTCGCCGGCGCGGCCCGTACGGCCAATGCGGTGGATATAGTCGGTCGGCTCGGCCGGCACGTCAAAGTTCACGACGTAGCGCACGTCGCTAATGTCGATGCCGCGGGCGAGAACATCGGTTGCCACCAGTACGTCGACGGTGCCGTCGCGGAAGGCAGAAAGCGCGCGCTCGCGCTGGGCCTGGCTGCGGTTGCCGTGAATCGCAGCGGCCTTGATGCCCTTGCGCTCCAGACGACGGCAGCAGCTGTCGGCGCGGTGCTTGGTGCGCATAAAGACGATGGTGCGCTCCGGGCCCTCCTTTTTGAGGAACTCGGGCAACAGGTTGTTCTTGGCCTCGATGGACACCGGGAACACAAACTGGTCGACGGTGTCGGCGGTCGACGTGGCCGGCGCGATCTCCACGCGGGCCGGGTCGCTCACCAGGTCGGTGATCTCGCCCACGGCCTCCTCGTCGAGCGTCGCCGAGAACAGCAGCGTCTGGCGCTCGGCCGGCGTCTCGCGCACAATGCGGCGGACGGCGGGCAAAAAGCCCATGTCGAGCATGCGGTCGGCCTCGTCGAGCACCAGGACCTTAACCTCGTCCAGGTGGCAGGCGCCCTGCTCGATCAGGTCGACCAGACGACCCGGCGTGGCAACTAGGATATCGCAACCGTACTTGAGTGCCGCGGTCTGCGGCTTGTAGCTCACGCCGCCCACGACGGTCACGGCAACGTGGCCCGTGACGTCGGCGATTTTGCTTGCGACCTCGTCGATCTGCTGGGCAAGCTCGCGCGTGGGGGTGATGACGAGCATCACGGGGCCACGGCCGTTGCCCTCGGGCTTTTTAGCACCGCGACGGCGGTTGCGGCCGCCACGCTCGCGCACGGGTTTGGGAGGAGCGATGTGCTCCAGATTGTTCATAGTCGGCAGCAAAAAGGCGGCCGTCTTGCCGGTGCCGGTCTGGGCGGCGGCAAGCAAGTCGCGGCCCTCGAGCACCACGGGGATCGAACCGGCCTGCACGGGCGTCGGCGCCGTGTAGCCCAGGTTCTCGATAGCATGGAGCATCTCGTCCGAAAGTCCCAGCTCGTCAAAGGCGGGCAGGCTCTCGGTAGCGGACTCGACGGCCTGGGCGGCGTTGGCCTCATCGGCGGCATCGAAGGCAGCCTGGGCCATAGCCGCGCGGGTCTCGTCAAGAATCTCGGCGTCGGTGACGTCGGATACAGAATTACGCATATGTTGTTGTTCCTTATCTGCACGCGCAGTGGGCACGGCATGCGGCCGCGCGGGCGTGCTTGGTAGTGCGCTAATACATACAAAAACGGGTGCGCACAGAGAGGACGTTGCTCAGCACGCTGGCGATCGCTTTGGCAGCCCTATCACGCGCCGTCCAGACGCAGCAGCTCTAAGCGATGGAGCAGATTCGCCGCCGGTTAGTATACCCGCGCTTCGCATGCCCCCACGTAAACCACAGATGACGGGGCGGACGGGGCCGAGCAGAGACTCCCCCGCCGAGCAACATCTCAATCTGTAACATCTACGGGGCGAAACCGGTCGCTACTGTTACAGATCGAGATAAACAATCTGAGCCGTTCGGAAATATCTAAATCTGTAACAGTTACGGGGCAAATCGGGTCTCAGATGTTACAGACCGAGACAGAAGACTCCCCCGTCAGACAATGTCTCAATCTGTAACAGTTATTGAGCAAATTGAGCTGTAGATGTTACAGATTGAGATTATTGACCGGCGGGGCGGCACTGGCTCCAACGCCGACAGCGGCCCCGACCCCTTATTCCTTCACGAACTGCGGAGTGGGCGTGTTGTTTTCGAACGACCACGCACTAAACTCCGAAAGCCCGCTCATCATGCCGCCCGTAACCCCAGTCATAACAGGAAGGGTGTAGCGCCCCGCTTTGCCGTAGCCCGTCTGCACCGAAAGACCCTGGTCGTCACCCCTATACACATTAATCCCGCCAGGCGACGAAGGGTTCAGCACGAACACCAGAGCCGCGTCGCCCGACTCTGCACCGGTAATTTCTTCGGAGCTGGTTACCAGGCCGCCGCCTCCGCCAATCCTAAATCCCTTATAACCACTGTCGTCGATGTCCTCGAGCTCAATATCGTCTTTTCTAAAGAGCATGCGGCCGCTCAGCTTCTTCCTCGAAAGCGAATAGTCCGTCGACAACTCGACGGAAATCGTCTCCTCGTCCTCGTCATAGTTCGAAATCTTGAGGTAGATGTCAGGCGTGGCGGCGCCGCCGGAGTCCTCATAGGTACCCGAGATGTCGAGCATGGGGGCGGAATCTCCGTCATCATCGTAGCGACCGGAATCCGAGAGGCACCATCCTTCGTCGTCTTCGAAATAGTACGAGTACTCCTGATGGTACGACGGGTCGTAGTACCAGGGCGCACCTCCGGGGATCTCCTGCTTAACCGTGCACGACGTGTCATCGAGCTCGGGGTCCAGGTCCGTCAGCCCGTTTTCCTCGTCAAAGTCGATGCCCCTCTTGGGTTCGGTCGACTTATCGTTGAGCTTCAAGGTCATGTTTGAAACCGCGTCGCCCGAACCTTTGACGCCGGTGAACGTAAAGTCCATCGTCGAGCGAAAGCTACGGTTCGCCGTGACGGCTTCGGCCGATCCGCTCACCAAACCATTGTTCTCCGTCACGTTGCTCACCTTGACGGACTTAACCTTATACGTCGAAGGATTGACATAATTGTTGGGAACAAAGCCGCCAAAACTCTCGCCATACTGCTCGTCCACCGTCTTTTTGACAGCCGCCGTCGTCTGATCGACCATCTTTTGGTGCTGAGCCTTCTGCCAGAACGAGAATCCCACAAAGCCGCCGATGCCCATGACAATAACGACAACGGCGATGGCCAGTCCTGCAGCGACCCTCTTTCCTCGACGGGGCTTCTTAGCAGGAGCCATCGACATGGGAGCCGGAGCGGAGTCCGGCTGGAACTGCTGAGGTTGAGCCCAATACTGCTGCTCCGGCTGAGCCTGCGACTGATCCCAATACTGCTGAGCGTGATCGGCAGTATTCGCCATCGGCTCGTCAAAACCCTGGTCCATGACCCGAGCGCCGCAAATGGGACAAAACGTCGTGCCCGGCACCAGCTCGCTTCCACAACTTGAGCACCTCATGGTATCTCCCTTCAACACTGCAGAGCCATCCACGCGAGCGAACGCGCTGGCAAGATCCTCGACCTCTTCTTGGCGCAAGCATATGGGAGATATCGCGAAAGACGTTGCGCAACAATTCCAAGCGGTCGTTTCCACACCGCCAGCAGCAGGTTTGTCTCAATCCGTAACAGTTACGAGTCAAAACTGAGTCTTAGTGTTACAGATCGAGACATACGAGCAGCCCCTTGAACAACATCTTGATCTGTAACATCTACAGGCTGAATCTTCGTCCAGATGTTACAGATTGAGACATACTGTCAGTCCCATCCAAAACATCTAAATCTGTAACAAGTAGAGGTCGATTCCCGGCCTAGATGTTACAGATCGAGACCGAAGAATCCCCCGCCGAGCAACATCTCAATCTGTAACATCTGCTGGGCAAAACGGGTCCTTACTGTTACAGATTGAGATGTTTGAATCGGTTATCGGACAACTATCTTGATCTGTAACAGGTAGAGGCTGAAATCCCGCCCAGGTGTTACAGATCGAGACGGAATCCGTACACACGAACACCACTATTGGCGCCATCGCAAGGTTTTTCGCAGTGTTGCGCAACAACTTTGCCCTATACCGCAGGTACCATAGATTCGAACGCAAGAACCATCAAAAGAAGGGAGCTCACCTTATGTTTTGCACGCAATGCGGAACGAAGCTGCCTGACGACGCGCGCTTTTGCACCAATTGCGGAGCGTCCGTAGCGCCCAAGGCAGCAACCCAAGCTCCGGCGCCCGCCGAGACACAGGCTGCTGAACCTGCACCCGGCGAGGCGCCCGCCGTTGATCCGGGCGAAACCGTTGTTACGCTCGATGCCGTTGAGCCGACGTCCGAACCCGCACCTGCACCCGAGACCGTCACCGACCCCGGCGAGACGGTCGTCACGTTGGACGCTGTCGATGCAGATCCCGGCGAGACCGTGGTGACCCTCGACGCCGTCGAGCCCGCGGCCAATACCGAAGCCGAAGCATCTACCCCGGCGCCCGTCGACCCGGGCGAGACCGTCGTCACGCTCGACGCCGCAGACCCGGAGTCGGACGCCCCGACAGACACCGCCGAGGCATAAGCCGATCAGACCGACCCCGGTGAGACGGTCGTCACGCTCGATGCCGTTGAACCCGCGACTGAGCCCGAGGCCGAGCAGACCGCCAATGCCGAGCCCACAACCGACCCCGAGCCGGCGGCCGAGCCCGTCGTCATCGACGACGCCGCGCCCGTTGACGCCGCCGAGGCCAACGAGATCTTCGAGACCGACGACAACGCAGCCGTCGCCATCGCCTTCCCCGGCGACGATGCAGCCGAGCCCGCGGCCGTCGCCGACGACCCCACTACGCTCGTCAACGTCAACGACGACCCCACTACCATCGCCGAGTTCGACGAGGATGCCCAGGCAACCGCCGAGGCCATGGAGTCGCTCGGCGTGGCACACCCCACGGCCGGCGCCACCGTCGTCGACCTGCCGCAGCAGCAGATGACCGACACCACCATGCAGGCGGCGCCTATTCCGCAGCCGCAGCCCCAACCGCAGATGCCCATGCCCCAGCAGCCGCAGCAAAAGAAGCGCCGCTGGCCGGTCTTCGCGGGCCTTGGTCTGGTCGCCGCCGGCGCCGCCGTGGCAGCCATCCTGCTGCTCACGCCCAACGCCAACGCCGTCGAGATCACCTCGGGCAGTCAGGACGCCGTCGTATGCACGGTCGACACCAAGGTCCTGCCCAAAAAGAAGGACCGCGTGATCCACAGCTACACCGCGACCCTTACTCCCAAGAACGGCGGCAAGAGCTACAAGATCAAGGTCAAGGGCGACGACGGCTTTACCATCGGCGACTTTGGCAAGGTCAAACCCGGCGACTACAGCTGCAAGATCGAGGACACCAAGGGCAATACGGTCCAAAACTTCAACACCACCGTGGTTAAGAAGGACGACACCAGCGCCGAGAAGCCTGCCGAGAGCGTGACCGTCAACACCCCCAAGAAGGACGACGCCTCCACCAGCACGGACAACGGCAGTTCCTCGGACACGACCTCCAAGGACGACGCCAGCAGCGACGACGCCAGCAAGGACGACTCCACGACCGAGGAGGATTCGAGCACGTCGAGCGACAGCACGAGCAGCTCCAAGCCCAGCAAGTCCGACAAGAAGACCGACACGTCCAAGGGCACCACGAACACCACCGCGCCCGCCACGATTGACGACGCGACCTACAAGGCCGCCTGCACGGCTTACAAGAGCAAGCTCAACAGCCTGATCAAGAAGTATGGCGAGCCCGAGCTTGTCTCGACCGGCACGAGCGACTACCAGATCAGCGGCGTCCAGTTTGCCCAGCTTGTCGACTTTAACGGCGACGGCCTCGAGGAACTCGTAACCGTCCACTCCAAGACCAAGGCAAAGTCCTTCAACAAGAAGACGCGCCTTTCGAACGGCGACTACGTCCTCGACGTGTGGGGCTACAACGGCAAGAAGGTCGTCAATCTCTACAGCGGCTCACCGGAGGCGTCCAACGGCGGCTACGTCTTTGTAACCTTTAAGACCATGATCGGCGACTCGAGCAATCACGTCTATCTGACCCAGCTCATGTCCGACGACGCGGCCGTGCTTGTTGACGACGATGCCGAGTACAAGTATTTCACCTACGACGGCACTGAGTTTAAGGCCGCCGAGGGCGAGCTCCACGGCGACGACTTCAACTACCAGAGTGCCTTCCTCATCAAGGGTTACAGCGACAACCTGGAGGACCAGGACGCCCCTGCCCCGGAGGGCGCCATCGATACCTCCAAGCTCAACCTCAACAACACGGTCGATACCGTCGAGCAAACGCTCATGGCTCTCACCACCAAGATCAGCGGCACCGATACCGATACTGATGCAAACAGCAGCAAGTCGGCCGACTCGTCCAGCAGCAAGTCGAGCTCCAGCAAAAAGACGAGCAAGTCCAGTAGCTCTAGCAAGTCGTCCAGCTACGACGACTCCGACGATGACTACGACTCCGACTACGACGACAGCTACGACGATTCCAGCGACTACGACGATAGCTACGACGACTCCACGGACTCCGTGCCGCCCACCGAGTTCACCGACGTCGACGAGTAGCGCCGAGCGCCACTCTCATTGCACAAAGAAGTGCCCCGTTTCCACCAGGGAAACGGGGCACTTTCTTGTACACGAAACTATTTAATGTAGACCGAATCGATGATGTACTCCCAATCGGAGTCGCCCGAAAGCGAATCGTACGATCCGAGCCACAGATTGGTCGATTTGCCCACGTTGTTCGTCTTCCCGATCGTGTTAAACCCCGAGTTGAAGTGGTTGGAGATCATCAGCGTTCCCACCGTGTAGCCATCGTGGACAATCGTGTAATCGACCCACAAACCGTTCTTGACGCCACTGTACGTGCCCTGTGAGGTCTTTACGTCCCAGTCGCTCCCCCAGTCCTCGGGAACTTCGAACGTAAACACGTCGCCGTCGTAGGTGCGGCTCTTGCGGCTCGCCTCCGAGACGGCCGCGTTATAACTCGCGACCGCACCGTTGCGCGCCGAAGAAGCCAAGCCCGCCAGACGATCGGCCTCGTCCTTGTCGTCGCAGCCACCCTGGCGCGCGTAATTCTGCGCCATGGTGATCTCGCCAGCCTCAACGTCCACGGCATTGATCGGATCGCCGAGCTCAAACTTGGCATTCTCGCGCAGGTCGAGCTTCTCGCCCTTCTTGAGCGCGTCGCCCAGTTTAATGCTCACCGAAATGTTGGGTACGTCCCAAATCTCGCCATCGGCGCCCAAGGGCGACGCGGCAACTGCAAGGCTGTAGCTGCCCTGCATGAGCTTGATGCCGTTGCCCTCGCTGTCGACATAAAAGACCGTATCCACGTCCTTGCCGTCAACGTCGGTTCCCGTCACGTGCACCGGCAGCTTGGTGGCGCCGGTATCGGTATCCCACTGCATGCCGGTCGCCGTGATGCGCACCGGGTGCTTGGAGTGCTTGACGGCCTCTTCTTCCTTCTTCTTTTCGATACGCTCAATCTCGGCCTGCTGTGGGCGATACACGCCAAAGTAATAGCCGGCGCCGCCACCCGCAAGAATAGCCACCAGCACGCCAACAGTAATCAGTGCAGCCTTCTTGCCGTTCTTCTTGGGCCGCTGCGGACCAGGACCGCCTGCACCCATGTCGCAGACACCCGGCACGTCGACCGGCGGCATATAGGGCGGCAAGTCGCTGGCGTCCGTTACAGAAGCAGGCTGCCCATAGCCCTGCTGCGTCTGACCAGGCTGCTGGTACGTCGGCTGTGCCGGAGCAGCATCAGCGGGCCCAAACTCCTCCATAGGGGCGCCGCAGCTGATGCAGAAGTGCTGGCCGTCGGGTACGTACGAACCGCATTTAGTGCAAAACATAAGGTTCTCCCTTGCAACAATTCCGTAACTCAGAGTGTAACCCGCGCTCCGCCAACAACGTTGCGCAACAATAGCCACCTCATAGCAAAAGGCCCCGCGGAAGATCCGCAGGGCCTACGATAGTCTCCTGTAGACGGGGCCGAGTCTAGCCCGCCAGCAGGCGTATCGACGAAATTAGTCCTCCTTGAGGACAAAGGAGCACACCAGGCCGGCAGCCGAGAAGATGAGCGTGAGGATGGCGCCGAATGCAGGCTGGATAAACGGCTTGATGGACGCGATGATTCCGGCAGTGCTGCTGCTACCCATCGAGGTAAAAGCCGAAACCAGGTTGCTCTCGATCTGACCGTTAACGACAAAGGACGCGATCACGCAGACCAGCGAAATGGCGGCAGTGGCGCCAAAAGCGGCTATCAGAACGACGTCGTTCTTCTTGACAAACTTGAGGACGACGCCGGCAATCAGTGCAGCCAGGCAGGCAACCCACAGCACAAAGAAGATGGTGAGGACGTTGGCCGCCAGGTTAATGGAGCCCACGGCGCTCTGGGCCTGCTGCAGTGCCGGAAGATCGGCATAGCTCGACATCTGCGTAATATAGGTATTGGCCGCCGATGCGATACCACGCAGGCTACCGGAAAGGCTAAAGACGTGCGGCATATCGAACGAGGTGTTGATGAATGCCTTGAAGGCGCCGCCCAGCTGCTGCTCGATCATAGCGGTGCTCGAGCCGCTCGCAGCCTGCTGCAGGGCATAGTCGAGGCCCTTGTCGGCAAACGGCAGCGCGACCCACGGCTGGAACATGCAGACGAACGATGCCACGGCGCCGCCAAGCATGGCGAGGGAACGCTTGCCAAAGCCCGTCGCCGCCGACAGTGTACCCTGGAAGTTGGAACCGGAGCTGCCAAGCCCGTGATGCGCGGAGGGTGCAGGTGCGGGCGCGGCAAAAGGCTGCTGCGGAGCCGGAGCCTGACGGGTAGGAGCTGCCTGCGGCGCAGAAGAAGCACTAACCATAGACTGACCGCAGTTACCGCAGAAGACCGCGCCATCGGGCTGCTGGGCTCCACAATGAGGACAGAACATTTCATTCCCCTTTCTTAAGGGAGCGGCCGGGCTCGATACCGCGTCCGCTCGTTCACCTTTGACAGTTAGAATCATCCGTCCAAAAACTCGAAAGTTGTTGCGCAACATGGAAAGCGACGGCAAGTTTTTTACCTGCCGTCGCTCGTCTACAACGTTTTACCTGGTACAGACCGTTATCTGTTAACGAATCTCGACCGTAAAGACCTCATTGCCCATCTTGAGCTTATCGCCGTTCTTGAGCTTGACGAGCTCGCCGGGCTCCAGGCGGTTGCCGTTGATGCACGTGCCGTTGGTAGAGTTCTTGTCCTCCACGGCAAAGCATTGGCCCGTGTAGCGCACCAGCAAGTGCACGCGCGAAATAGCCGTGTTGCCCTCGATGCGGACATTTGCCGCCGAGCCCTTGCCCACCGTGGCGGGGAACTCGGTAATGTCATAGCGGGTTCCGCGCTCGCGGATCAGTGCCATACGCGGACCATAGGCAGAACGCGGCACATCGGAGGCGATGCGGGGCAGCTCCGAGGACGACGGATGATCCGAGGACGCCATGAGATCGTCGAGCACCGTCACGCCCGTGCTGGGACGGTTGTAGACCGCGTGGGGCTGGTTGTAGCCGGCAGCCGGCTGGTTAGCGCCAGCCGCGGGGCCACGAGGGATCACCACGTTACCGTTGGCCCCGGCAGGAGCGGCCGTAGGGGCAGCAGCAGGATGCGAACCGGGACGCACGGCAGGACCGGCGTCCGGGATGTTGGACGGACGGTTGTGCGAAGTACGGGCGGGGCGCTGCACCGGCTGCTGAGGAGCCATGCCGGCAGCAGGACGACCAGCCTGCGGCATCTGGGGCTGCGCCATGGGTGCCACGCCAGGACGAGCCGTCTGCGGCATCGGAGCCGCAGCGGGGCGCTGAGCGCCCATGCCCGTCTGCGCACCAGGCGCCTGCACGGGGCGCTGCTGCTGAGCAGGAGTACGAAGCGTGGCCGCGGCGGCAGAGGCGCCACCGGGCATGTACTTGGCAAGCTCAGAGCCGCACTTTAAGCAAAACTTGCTGGTATTGGGGTTGTTGTATCCGCAGTGACCACAAAACATGATGGGTCCTTTCCGGCGCCAGGCGCCTTATTGTGCGATCTTGACGAGCTTGGGGTTCTCGGCCGAGGTGTCGAGCGCCCAAAGCGTAGAAGACTTGCCACTATTATCTGCCACAAAGAGCGTCGTGCCGTTGAGCCACAACGCCGAAGTTGAAGGATCGAGGTCGAGTCCGGCCTTGTCGGCAACCTTGTCGTAGTCACTCGAAAGGCCCGAGCTCGCATCGATCCAACCGAGCTCGCCCCCCGAGAGCACGAGCGCGCAACCGTGGCTATTGGCCCACAGGATACCCGCATCGGCATAAGCGTCAAACGAGCTAAACGTACCGCCCTGGGTGCAGCGCGAAAGCGTGGTGTGCCCATCGGCGCCCGTCAGCACGGCATAGAGCGTGCCCTCGCCAAAGAAGGCATTCTTGAGCTGCTCGGAGCCGGCAACGTACGAACCAAAGGGGCCGTGCGTCTCTTGCGGATGCTCTGCCTCAGCCTCGGCATTCTCCTGCTCAAGCGTAATCTCCGCAGCAGACGAAACATCGCCGAGCGTCGCCTCGCACACGGTCCAACCCGTATCGGTGGCAACCACCACATCGCAATGGGCGTCATCGGCAAACAGCCAGGCGCTCGATGCCGGCTGGGCGGCCACCAGATGTGCCGCGTCCTTGTCGAGACGCCACACACAGGCCTTGCCGTCCTTGAGCGTCATGGCAACGGCGGTGCCATCGCGCACGACAAGCCCCTCAACATCGCCCTCGAGTGTCGCCACCGTCTTGACCTTGACCTTGGACTTGTCCTTGCCGCCCGCCTGCTTGGCGCACTCGGCAACATCCTCAATCTTCATGACGCTGGCACCGTCCGCATAATACAGATCGCCGTCGCAAACGTTCAGGTGCTTCGCGGTGGTCTTGGTAAGCACAGTCGCATCCACGGCTTTGGTGCCCGAAGCCTTGCGCGCCAGGATATGCGAGCCATCCGCCCAATACAGATACGAGCCGTCGCACACCATCGCGTCGCCGCCCAGGCCCGCCTTGGCTTGCGCCTTAATCTTGCGGTCGCCGCCCATAAGGTCGAGCTTGCTTTCGGACTTCTTCTTTTGGGCCGAGACCTGCTGCGCCTCGCGCTTAAGATCCTGATCGCCCTTCCAAGCCACGCCAACGCCCACGACCACCGCAACAACCAGCACGGCAGCCACGACAATCGCAATCTTTTTCGCCAGCGGCTTGCGGACCGCGGCGCGCGCGTTATCCAGATGAGGCGTCATGCGCGGGGCCGCAGCGCCCTTACCAGCAGAGGCATTGGGGTTGACCCCCGCATCGCCATCCAGGTTATCGAGCGAGAACAGCGCGTCCTCCCCCGTCGGAGCCTGTGCGGCAGGGCTTGCGGCCGGCGCGGAAGTCTTCGCAAACCGACGGCCAGGCTTCTTCGCGGCCGGCTCAGCAGTAGGCATGGCAACATCGGCAGCCCCGCCAGCGCCGGCAGTGTGCGACCCAACACCCACCGCAGTATCCTCGCCCGCACTCAGCGGCGCACCGCAAAACGGACAGCAACGCATTCCCTCATCGACCGGCTGTCCGCAAAACGGGCACAGTGCCTGTTTGGAACTCATCGATCAATCCTTTCCTAACAAAAATGGCGCCCCGCCCAGCAGTGGGGCAAGGCGCCGTAAAGCTCACAGATGCACAAGCGTCTTGCGAAGAGCTTACTTCTCCTCGTTCTCCTTGCGCTTCTTGGCGACGACCATGTAGATACCGCCAGCGACGACAACGATCGCGACGATGGTGCCAACCATAAGCGGCAGGTTGTTCATCCACAGAACGAAGGAGTCGTTGGTGACGAGCACGCCCGTAGCCTTAAGCTCCTTGGACTTGTTGCCCGCGGCATCCCAAGCGACAACGGTGACGTCCTGCTTAGAGGAGCTACCGTCGAGCGTGAACTCGCGGATCGGGCTCTTCTCGAGCTGGTCGGCCGTGAAGGTAGCCACGGTCTTGCCGTTCACCTTGATCTGAGCCTTCGAGAGCTTGAGGTTGTCCTCGAAGCTCACCTTGGCCTTGTGCGAGGACTCCTCGTACTTACCGTTGGAGGCAAGGTCGACGAAGGAAGCGATAGGCGCGGTGTCGTCAACGGCGAAGTTGATCTCGGCCGCAGCGCCGGACTTCTTGGCGTTCTTGCCCTCCATGGTGTTCTCGGAGGAGTTGCCAGCGGCGTCCTCGCTGTGGAACAGCACGCGGTACGCGCCGTCCTTGTCGTAGTTGGACTTGCTGACGGTGTAGTTGTACTCGCTCCAACCGCTTGCGGTGTTGGCATCGGTGGTGTAGTTGTCACCACTCTTGAGCGTGGTGTTCTTGGTGTCGCGGGTCAGCTCGACAGAGGTCTTGTTGTCATCAAGGCCGGACGGGTTGATCTCGGTCACCTTAACATCGGTGGTCTTGGAGCTCTTGAGGTACTGGTCGAGCATCTTGCCGGTGTTATCGGAGATGACGTAGGTCGAACCAAAGCGGTTGACCGACCAGGTGACAGCCTCGGACTCGGTGTTGCCGGCCAAGTCGATAGCCTGAACGGTCAGGGTGTACACACCGTCGTTGCCCTTGGTCTTGGCCGGGTTGAGGTAGCTCACGGACTTGTCGGTAGCCGAGGTGTTGATCGCGGCACCCGCATAGGGGTTCGGATCGTCCTTGGACAGCGGATAGCTGATCTTGGAAACCTCGATGGTGGTGCCATCGGCAAGGTTGGTGTCGTGAACGGCAGCAGTCGGGGCGACCTCGCCGGCGTAGGCCGTGCGGTTGACGACATTCTGGATGTCGATCTTGGGCTTGATGGTGTCGATCACGAACTCAGGCGAGGTGTAGGACTCGGACTTGTTGGAAGCCAGGTCCTCGCCGGAGACGGAGAGCGTGTAGACGCCCTGACCCGGGAAGGTCACCGTAGCGGTGTGGGTATCGCCGTTGCTGGACCAGCCACCGATCTGGGCAGGAGTAGCCTCGTCACCGTTGCCGGCAGAGACCGGAGCCTCGATCTTGAACAGGTTCGGATCGAAGTTGTGCTCCTCAACCGTAATGGTAGCCGTACGAGCAGCGTTGTAATACTTACCGTTCTGAGCAGCCTCAGTGTTCCAAGACACGTTCAGCTTAGGAGCGGTCTTATCGATGGTGAAGGTGTCACCAGAGAAGGCAGAGGCAGCCGGAGTGCCAGCAAGATTCGCATAGCTAACCGCAGAAACCTTGCAGTCCGCATCGCCCTTGACACCAAAGGTGTAGGAGAACGTCCAAGTGTCGTTACCCGCATCCTTGAGATCACCTGCGGTGACATTAAAGGTGTCGTTACCGTCGGTAATCGTGGTAATAACCTGATCGCGATCGTATTTCTGCACGTAGTCACCGAAGGGATCCGTCACAGTAATAGTAAAAGTACGGTTAGCGTTGTAATAGCCTCGGCCATTGGCCTCGCGCTGGACGTTGTTATTACCAAAACCAGAAACAATCGTTGGCGCCGAAGCGTTCTGGATTAATTCAATGTCAGCAATCTTGGCCTCAGAATCGGCCTGAGTAACAGCCTTCTCCATTTTATTGCCAGCAACATCGGATGCCTTCACATTAATGTTCTTGGCATACACCTTTTGATCGGAAGCGTTGCTCGAAAGATCGTAGGTAAAGAGGTTGCCATTCGGCTTACCGACAGGATTACCAGAGCCCGAGTTCTCGCTTCCACTTGATTTGGCATTTTTGCCGTACACATATGAGATTTCCGGAGTGCCCGAAAGGCCTGAACCGTTATCTCCATTCGGATCGAGCACGTCAACCGTAAGCCCCAGTTTTTTAGTAACAAACTTGGAATCGTTTGTCAGATTGTCATGGGTTTTCTCGTTGCGCGCATTGAAGTCAGAAATCAAGGCGGAGGTCTTCAGCACGGGAGCAACAGTGTCTCGACGATAAGCAAGGTCGCTCGTCTGGGTAATCACGCGATCCGCATCAATTGAGTAAAGATGGATACCGCCGTGATCGCCATCGATAGCCGTGTTGCCCGGATCGACCTTTTTGTTCTTGTTTTTACTTAGCTCTTCGGAAGTAATTGCAGTAGGATCATCAGCCGTCGTAAGCATGTGATCTTTCCAGCCGAAGGTAACCGGAGCAATCTTTTCATCCTTGCCGGTACCATTTAACCAGTAAGTCGGAATCTCCTTGTACTGCTTGGAAGTCATCTCTTTATTATTTCCGCCATTATCGGCATACGCAATAATGCCAGTTGTAGCCCATGCCTCTTCTTTAACAACAGTGGAAATTGTCACCGTCTCGGGGACCTCAATTTGATAATTCGAGTAAGCATCGTCCTTGACGCCTTCAGCCTCGTAGAAGGTAGTCGGGATGCTGCCACCCGCAACCGTCAATCCATCAAAGGTGACACCGCTAAAGTAATCGACCTTAACATCATCGCCGTACTGCTTTTTAATCTCGTCTTTCACGGCCTTGTTGGCGCTATTTTTGACGAATTCCTGCTGTTTCTCTTGGATACGGGCGTCGTAGCTATCATTCAGCTTAAGTTTGACCGTCGCCCTCGCGACAGGCTGCACGGTGACCTTCGTGGTCTTAGCGATAGTGTTGTCAGGATAGAGCCAATTGACATCAAAACTCACGGGGTCGGTATGCTTCGAGGCCTTGACGGGGCTAACGGTTACCGTATAGGTATCTGCATCGACCTTGGCGGTAAAGCACTTATCCGAATCCTGATAATTTTCCGGAAGATCGGGCACCAAGCCAGAAGTCACAGCGCCGGTAGCAAAGGAGACAGACTTATCCTCTCCCTTGTAAACAAGACCCTCAATGGCCTTGTCAGACAGGTTGTCTACAACATTCGCCCAGATATCGGATGAATTAACGTCAAGCACATAGCTCTTCGCATCGGTCGGGATATATTCCCCCTTCTGATCAGGAACGGGGGTAGGCACCTGCTGCTTCTTACCGGTGTCCTTCTTATCGTTTTCGCTCGTAGAGCCTGCGTTCTCAGCACCAGCCGACTCACCAGTACCGCTATCCTCCTTAGAGTCCTCGGTAGCCTGATCGGTATAGAAGTATGTAAACTTGTACTTCACCGAAGCAACGGGGACGTTCACCTTTGCACTGCAAGCAGTTTTAGAGGTGATGGTAAGGTTCCCGTCCTTCATCTCAACGGCAACGCCAGCGTTGTCAGAAGTCGGATTTCCCGCAACCGCATCAGAAATGTCCGTAATCATGATATCGGTGATCGAAGCGCCAGGATGTGCTGCCTCTGCTTTTGCTTTTGCATCGTTGAGGATAGCATCGTAGCTGCCCGTCTTATCGTGCAGCACTTCGGTCTTAAGCTTGCCAACGAGCCACTCGGTAAGATCCTTTTTGGAGATGGAGCAAGAAGCCGTTCCGTCAGTTCCCTTGGCGGGATGAGCGTCAAAACCAAGCGATACGGTGTTCACCTTATCGAACCTACCGTACACCTCACCCTTATTCGACGTCTCGGCACCCTTCGCCGACTGCGCCGTCGTGCTCTCCGCATACGCGGCGGTCACGGCCTGGGCGATCGGGGTGGTGGGGATGGTCGAGGTAGCCATCACGGTGGCGAGAATCACGGCAGCAGGCTTGCGTGAGTACGCCTTGAGTTTATCAAACACAGACATCGTTCGATTTTCCTTCCCTAGTTGCAGACCCGATCGAGAGACTCGTCGGTATGAACTACGATCACATTCTGTTTGAGTATGAAGCGGAATCCGTCATCCTCGTGTTGAGCAACACCATCGGCACCGATGTTTTCATAATCATCGCCGCTGCTGAGTACGTCAGTCTCGGATTCGGACGCCTCGGCGCCCTCGTCGAGCAGACCGGTCTCCTGCTCGGAGTCCTCGTCGGTCTCGTCGAGCAGGCCCGTCTCGCGCTCGGACTCCTCGTCCTCCTCCACGAGCAGACCCGTAGAACGCTCGGACTCTTCGTCGTCCTCGACCAGGACACCCGTCGGACGTTCGGAATCCTCTTCGTCCTCGGTAAGGACGCCGGTCGGTCGCTCGGAATCTTCTTCGTCCTCAACCAAAACGCCGGTCGGGCGCTCGGAATCTTCCTCGTCCTCCACGAGCACGCCGGTCGGACGCTCGGTGTCAAGATCGTCCTCGGTCAGCACCTCGGTCGGGGTCTCGCTGCCGGCAAAGCCCTCGTCGTCGCTCTCATCGCGGACGGGCTTCTCCGCCGTGGCGGCGTGTGCCTTGGCGTGACGGGCCGATGCGGGCTCGTCGCTGATAGGCGCGACCACCGTGGTCAGGTTGTCGTCGCCCTCGGGGCCCTCATGCGCAATGTCGGTCACGCGGTCGTCACCCTCGGGGCCACCCAGCACGGAGCGGGCGGGGTTGCCGGACTTTTTAGCACCGGCACCGCGCGAGCCGCGCGCCGTACGACGGCGTGTGCCCTCGCCAGACGTAGGCACGCGTTTGCCCTGGAGGAAGCGGATGGCGTTGATGACATCCATCTTCACAAACACAACCACCGCGGCGACGGCGAGCACGGCCGCGAGAACAAACGCGGCGATCGCTACGTAAAAGTAAACGTTTTCCATGTTCGCCCCTCCTTAATCCTCGGCGACGACGGCGTTGGAATACACCGTGGTGATCTTGCGCTGGACCTCGTTCTCCAGGCGCTGGATGGTCTCGTCGCGACGCTGCTCGGCATCGTCATCCTTGGGCGAGACGGACTTAAGACCCGAATCGACCTTCTTGTAGAGCTTCTCGGCCTGCGACTTCTTAATACCGGCGGCCTTGAACTTATCCATGTAGGTCTCCATGGCGTTGGAGATCAGCGCGTAGCTGTCCAGGCGCACCGTCTCGTTGGACTCGCTGGCGATCTCGTCGGCCAGGTCCTCCAGGTTGCCCCAGTACTCCTTGTACATGGAATCGGAGTCGTCGTCGGTCTTGACCGCGATGGCGATCTTGGTCGTGAACTGCGCAATGCCGTTGTAGATCTTGGCCTTGTCGCGGTTCTCGAACGACGGATCCTCCGCGGCGTTCTTAAAGTACTCGGCAGACGCCTTGATGCGCGTGGTGCGGTTGGCGTCCTCGTCGTCCTTGCTGCCGCCATAGGAGTAGAAGTACCAGTACAGACGGCCCATCTCGTAAGACAGCTCCGAGAACCTGCTCGAATTCTCGAGCTCGGTCAGGTTCTGCTGGTACACGTCGTCGAGCTGCGCCTTCTCCTTGGTGGTGAAGGTGCCATCGGCCTTGTAAGCATCGATGAGGCCCTCGTAGCCCTCGACGTCGCCCGGACGATAGCCAATGGCGGCGAGGTAGGCTTGCTCGGCCTTCTCGGGAGCCGACTGGGTCTGGTCGCGGCCGAGCTTCATCTGGTAGTCGAACTTCTCGGTAATCGTGGACTCGCGCAGCGCCATGCTGCCAATGCCCACGACCAGGCACACCACGCACGCGATGACACAGCCAAAGAAGGTCTTGACCTTGCGGGCCTGCTTATCGCGGAACTCGCGGGTGAGTTCCTTGTAGATCTCCAGGTCGGCAGCCAGCTCGTCGCAGTCCTGGTAGCGGCGGGCACGCTCGAGCTCGCAGCACTTGGGGATGATGACGTCGGCAAAGCCCTCGCCCACGTTCTCGTTCTTGGTGTGAACGTTGGGCAGCGGGAACTCGACCGGAGGCGCCTCGCCCACCAGCAGGTGCCACATGGTGGCGCCGATGCCGTAGATATCGGTACGGGCGTCGGTCTGGGCCTTGCCGTACTGCTCGGGCGCGGCGTAGCCCGTGGTACCAAAGGCGATGGTGTCCTTGCGGGCCTCGTCCTTGTACTCGCGCGCAACGCCCAGGTCGATCAGCTTAATGTAGCCATCGGGGTGCAGCATGATGTTGGAGGGCTTCATGTCGCGGTAGACGATGGGCGGGTCCTGACGGTGCAGATAGCCCAGGGCGTCGCACACCTGCAACATCCACTTTTGCACGTCCTCCTCGGACTGCGGGCCCTCGCGGCGCACCACGTCGGCCAGGGACGTACCCTCGACGTGGTCCATGATGACGTAGATGAAGTCCTCGGTCTTCTCGATATCGACGATGTCGACGATATTGGGGTGATCGAGCTTGGACAGCAGCTCAGCCTCGCTTGCCAGCGACTGCTCGATGGGGCGGCCGGTGGGGTCGGTCGCGTTGCGGTCGACCTCTTTGACAGCCCATTGCTTGTTGGTGAGCTGCAGGTCGGCGGCCAGGTAGACGCGGCTCATGCCACCCTTGCCGATCACCGACAGAATCTTGTAGCGACCCTTGATGACGTCGCCCACGCGCTTACGGCGCGCGTCGACCTCTCGCCTGCTTCTGGTAGACGGCATGGGCTATCGACCTCCCTGAGGCTGGACGCGCAGCACCAGCGCGGTAACGTTATCGGCCTCTTTGCGATCCATGACGAGCTGGGCCGTCTCGGCGATGCGCTGCGTGACGCAACCGGGCTCAAAGCCCTCGCGCTCCTCGCGGTCCAGGTCGGCGGCGGTGCAGGTGGCGTAGGCGCCGCGACGACGCTCGGCGTCCCAGGCGTTGGCGTCCAGGGCGTCGGGGCCCAGGCGACGACGGAGTTCGGTGTCGGTGAGCACATGGCGGAAGCCGTCGGAGCACAGCAGGTAGATAGCATCGCGATCGAGGTTGCCGTGGATCAGGTCGGGCACGACCTCCTTGGTGGAGCCCAGGCACTGCAGCAGCACGTTGCGGCGCGGGTGCGTGAGGGCTTCCTCGGGGGTGATGCGACCGGCCTCGACCTCGCGGCGCACAAAGGTCTGGTCGACGGTGAGCTGATTGGTTGCCGACTCGGTGAGCTCGTAGGCACGCGTGTCGCCCACGTGCACGATGGAATAGCGGCCGCCGATGGCGAGCATGGCGGTAAGCGTGGTGCCCAGGTTCATATGCTCGGCCATGCCGTAGCGGATTAGCGCCATGTTCATGTCCTGAACCAGGCCGCCCCACTGACCGTCGACGAAGTTCTCGAAACCGCCGACGGAGCTCTCCATGGCCTCCAGGGCCACGGGAAGCTTGTTGTCGAACCAATCGGACAGCATGTTGATGACCGCGGCAGAGGCGAGCTCGCCGCACTCAAGGCCACCCATACCATCGGCGACGGCGACCAGGGCGACATCGCCCACGGGGGTGGAGGCGACCTTGATCAGGTAGCTATCCTGGTTGGATTCGCGCGTTCGGCCGACATTGGAGTAACCGGCCCCTTCGAAAAGCATCTGCGCTCCTTTCTCGAATATCTCAACGTGGGTCGCACGCCCTTAGGCGGGCTGGACCTCGAATGCAAAGTTCTCGTCACTCATGCGCACGGTGTCGCCGTCGACGAGTGCAACCGGGAAGCCCGGATCGATGCGCTCGTTGTTGACGAAGGTGCCGTTGCGCGAGTTGTCGTCCTCGATGGTGCAGGTAGCACCGTCGGTAACGAAGATCGCGTGGCTGCGCGAAACCGTCGTGGAGCCCTTGACCATAAACGAGCTGTGCTTGGACTTGCCAACCACAAAGCGACGGCCGCGGACCTCAAAGCGCTCGCCGGTGGCAATGCGCGTGAGGTAGAAGCGCAGGTGGCGCTCGGGAGCCGCGGGCGCGGGGGCCGGCTCGGGCTCGGGAGCGGGCTTGGGCTCAGGTGAGGGCGCAGGTGCGGGCTCAGGTGCGGGCGCAGGCGCGGGCTCGGGCTTGGGCTCGGGCTTGGGAGCGTGGGCGGCGTGCGCAGGCGCCTTGGCGTCGTTCGCATGGGAGCCATGGCGCTCGACCGTATCCTGGGAGAACAGGGACTCGTAACCCTCGGCGACCTTAAAGTCGATCGGGTTGAGCACGCCAGTGCGATCCGGGCGGGACTGGGCGATGGGCTCGTCGGCCAGGTCATCCTCGTCCTCAGGCGCCGGCTCGGATTCGGGCTCCGGCTCAGGCTCCGGCTCAGGCTCAGGCTCAGGCTCGGGCTCGGGCTCAGACTCCGGGGCAGGCTCAGGCTCAGGGGCAGGCTGCGACTCAGGCGCGGGCGCAGGCGCAGGTTCGGTAGCGGCAATCGGCTCGTCTTCCAAATCGGAAAGAACGACCGTACCCAGCACGGGACCGGGGGCAGACACGTCCAGGTCCTCGCCATCATCGAGCACCGTCGTGCCGTGGTCATCGCCGCTATCGAGCACCGTGGTGCCGTGGTCATCGCCATCGCCATCGTCGAGCACGGTGGTGCCGGCATCCATGAGCATCGCGCTCACGCTCACCTGCTTTAGATGGCGCGAGAAACCCAAGATGTCGAAGGGGCCGGACTTCTTAAAGAAAGAGCTCAGCGATGTCAGCGCGTTCTGGGCAATATCGTCGGCGGGCTTGACCGCGGCAGCGACCGACTCAAAGAAGACGCGGACACCATCCAGGTTGGGCTTGATGCCGGTCATGGGCAAAAACACAAAGCGACATCCGGTGCCGGCGGCGTCCATAACCACCTCATCGGCGGCAAAGCGCAGGTTCATAAGCGGCATCTGGCCTGCAACCAGGGCATCAAGCGCGCTGGAGATGCTCTCGAGCAGCTCACAGGTCTCGGCGCCGTCAAAGGGGCGCGTCAGACGCTGCTCCAAGGTCTCACCGGCAATGCGATAGCGCATCTCGAGCACGCCATCGGGGTAGCGCATAAGCGCGCCGGGCAGCAGGCAGGGCACGACGCCGCCGGTTACAGCTTCATAGAGACGCTTGTCGAGCTGACGCTGGTCGGCGACCACGTAGCCGAGTGCCATAGAACCGTCACGCTGCTGAATAACTCGTTTTTCCATTTGGCTAACCAATCGTCAGAACATGCGCGTCGCGCGCGCAAAACCAATAGGTGATTCGGCCGGCGAGCACAATGCGGTCGCCGAATTCGAGCGGAAAGGCCCGGGGGCCCTTCTCTCCCCCGCTGTCGAAAACGCAGGAAAGGGCATCGTCCTCACCGCGCAGGACGCGCGTGCCGTGAGTGCTTCCGCCATCCTCCAAAAACCAGGTGCCGTCGAGCATGAACACGCGACAGTGCAGACGCGAGACCACCGGGTCGGCCTCGATCGCGTCGCAGCTGCTAAAGCGCCCAATCGAAAAGGGCCGGTCGGCATCCACGCACCACACGCCCGAGATACACGGTTCGTCTCCGACCGTGGTGCGCACCAGGCAAGCGCCTTCGGACACGCGCTCGCCGCACACCGCCGGCGAGTCATCGGACTCCGCAGGCGTACGAGAACAAAGCGTGCGGGCGAAGCGATCGTCCAGGCAGCCAAAGGCCATGGTGCGAAAGCAGGCAGCAAAGAGCTCGGCAAGCGGGGCGTAACCGCAAGCGGCCTGCTGCTCGCCCCAGCGCACCACCTCGCGCGACTCGCAGGCCATGCGCAGCGGATCGACCTCGCGACCGGCGCGACGCTCGCTTTCCAGTCCGCGCAGCAGCTCGGGCCACGAGGTGTGGAGCGCGTAGTCAAACAGCTCCGCATCGTCCAGCTTGGTCGTCTCGTGCAGCATCTCGATCAACGAAGTCGCGGCCTTGGAGAACACCGAGCTGTCGTCGGCATAGCCCTGCTGCATATCGGCTGCATAGCGGCTCGAATGCATCAGGCGGGACAGCGCCGCGGCCGTACGCTTACGAACGACCGGGTTGCTGTGGTTGATATACCTGCCACGGGTGCCCACGAGCGCGTAGATGTGCTTGTGGTTGCAGCCGCCGCACGTCAGGTTTCTGATGGTCTCGGCAAAACGGTAGAACGCACTGTCCCAGCCATGCTCGTGAACGCAATCGCAAACCTGAGAGGAGCTCGCCATAAGGCCCCCTTTCCTAACTCCCCGGCACCCCAAACTTTAGGGGCCACCGCATTCCCGCGCTGTTGCGCAACACCTCGGGAACAGTCCAGTAACTCAACATCGCCGCCGGTGCGGGCGGCATTACAGCAACGTGACGGGCGTCACCACATCCATCACGTGCCGATCGCCAATAAAGTCGCCCTTAAGCTGCACGTGGCGGCGAGCTAGGTCGTCAAACACGCGGGCCATCTGGGCCGCCTTTGGACGAGCATCGGGGTCGCTGGCCAAGCACGCCGCGATGGCGGCGCGCACGTCCGCCGGCAGGCCCTCGTCCACCGCAATGGCTTCGGCGCCCGTGTCTCGGCAGGCCCCGAGGAAATCCCGCCACGCGCTGCCGGAGCCACCGACGTCGGGTGCGCCCGGCAGGTACGGCAGGCTGCCGCAGAGCGCCTCGTGGGCAAGGACGCCCAGCGAGAACACATCGGACGCGGGCAGGGCGTAGCGTGCCCCATCGGCCTCCCCCAGCAGGAGCTCGGGTGCCAGATAGCCCGGCGTTCCATGCGGGCGGGCGCGATACGCCCCCTCCTCGGCCAAAAACGAAAAGTCCAGATCGATGAGGGCGGCCCGGGGAATATCCCCCAAAAGGTCGGGCGCCAGATCAAAGGGGTCGCTCTCGAACACGATGTTGGAGGGCTTAAGGTCCTGATGGACAAACGTCCCACCAAAGGCGGCCTGTGCCTGGGCAAGTGCCTTAAAGCACGAGGACACGAGCAAGAGCGACTGCGCAAACGAGAGGGTGCGCACGCCCGTGGCGCAGGTGCGCACCACGTCGGCAAACGACACGCCCGGAACCATGACGGTCACCACGGCCAACACGACGTCATCCCCGGGCAGGGCGACGAGCTCGTGGAAGAGCACGCGCGCCAAGCCATGCGAGGAGGGCGTGAGGGTACCGCCGGCATCGGCCTGCGTGTCCGAGACACGACAGAAGAAGTCGCCCTGGCGACGCAGGTGATCGATGTCGCCGCGGATGAGTTTGAGCGAGCACGAGGTGCCACGCAACCCGTCAGCCGTGCAGGAACCGACAAAGACCTGTGTGCCGCCCACCGCGCTCGAGACGAGCTTGAGCCCGTCGACGCCGGCGAGCTTGGCAACCATGTCGACCTTGGCGTCGATCGGGGCCGCCGCGACGTTCTTCTTATCGGTCGTCTGATCCATCTTGGTAAGCACCTGCCTTTCTTTGCTACCAATACCATGAGGGCAAAAATCAAAAAGTTGTTGCGCAACATTGCCTCTCATCGCAAATTTTTTTGTTTTGCCTGCTGAGCGAGGGTAAAGACGAAAAAGAAAAGCGGCCGGGGATGTTGTCCTCGGCCGCTATGGGTCACGAATCGGTCGTATTGAGCGCCGGTTTTCTAGTGAGCCGACGGAACAGCCTGCTCGCGCAGCACAAAGGTGAGCACGGCGGCGGCAATGGCAAACAGCGCCGTAAAGATGGGGGTGGTCGCCGCAGAGCCAATAGCGCTCATCATGTTGGCGTACAGCAGCTCAAAGGCCAGCACCGAGAGCACCATGAGACCACAGCCAGCGGGAAGCACGACCTTGAGGCCCTGGGTGAGGTAGAGCACGATGCCGGCGATCGAGGCGAGCATGCCGAGGGCCCAAAAGGCGGTAACGGCCATCGAGATAAAGGAGACGCCGCCGGAGGAAACCTTGCCATAGTTGGGATTCGTGATACTCACAGCATGACCGTGGCCCGAGTCGGAATAGTCATCGTAGTAGGAGCTGCTCAGCGAGCTGGCAAGGTCGGAGGCCGAGTCGTACATGCTCTGGTAGGTAACGGCGACCTCGCCGGCCTTGCCCAGGCTCCAGACATTGTAGCTCTCGTCAAAACCCAGGCTCGACGAATAGTCGGTGTCCTGGCCGGCAAGTTGGCTTAGGAAATTGGCGCCCTGGCTCGCGTAGCTCGATGCCTGCACCACCGTGGGCGAGATGCTAAACCACGGCATAAAGGAGAGAACGATCGCGACCACCGCAAGAGCGCAAGGGATGATGCGGGCGATGGACAGGGCTGGATGCACGGCAGAGGCGGGGGCAGCCGCATGCATGGCGGGCGCCGCGGCAAAGGCGGAGCCGGACTGGGGCTGAGCGGCAGGTACGGGCTGAGCCGGAGCGGCCGTGTGCGCAGGGGCAGCGGTCGCCGCCTGGATCTGTTGGCCGCAAACAGGGCAGAAACGAGCGCCGTCGTCGATCTTGGCGCCACAACCGGGACAGAACATATCGGGTACCTCCTTGGGGTCAAACAACAAGTCGTGCGGACCATTGGGGCCCGCACGACCATATTCACCGCTCAGTGCGCAAACTTGTTGCGCAACATGAAAAAGTTTTTGAGGTATCGTCCCGACTGTCTAAGCCACGGTCAGACACTGCCGATTACGCCAACTTGTGGCCACAATTCATGCAGAAGGCGTGACCCGCCTGGATGGGCGCGCCGCACGCGGGGCATACGACCGCACCATCGGCAGGAGCAACCTGGGCCTCGACCGGCGTGGGGGCCGCCTGGGCCTGGCGAGCCAACTCGGCCTGGATCTCGGCCATGGACTTGCCGCAGCCCGAGCAGAACATAGAGGACTGCTGCAGGCGGTTGTGGCAAAACGGACAATCGATGAATGCGGACGCATAGGCCGCTGCCTGCGCTTGGCGCTCGAGCTCGTCGATCTGGGCCTGAAGCTGAGCACGCTCGTTGTCGATTGCGGCGATGCCGTCAAAAAGCTCCTCGCGGCCCTGACGCAGCTCGGCGTTGTCCTTGGTCGCCTCGTACAGGCTGGCACCCAGCTGGCCGGCAAGCTGCTGGCGGCGCTTAAGGGCGTCATTCATCTGGCTCTTGATTCTGTTAACCTGCAGGGCACGATTGGCATCCGCAGCCGTACGATCGAGCGATGCCTGCATCTCATCAAGAAAACTCATGGTGGGTCCTTTCTCGTCTAGGTATAAGGGCGCGGTGGGCCCCTCTCAAATGCGCCCATCATCGCACAGCGGCAGCACATCTGCACGCAAAACGGTGTTTTTCAACAGCGCCGCAACCGCGAATGAGAGAAACTAGCCATATTATTGGACATTGCGCGCGAAAGCGGACGGCAATTGCGCCGTCGCCGTCCGCGCCTCATCACGACCGACACTCAAGGGGGCGAAGATGGACAATCAAGGACAGCAGGAGCTCATCGTGCTCGACACGTTTGAGCCCGCGGTTGCCTTTGATCCCGCCAAGCGCGACGAATCGCGCCGCCGCTTCTCGATGTTCCTCGTCCAAAGCGAGGCCGGCCAGGGCGGCACGGGCGTAGTCCAGCGTGCCACCAACACCGCCGGCGAGATCTTTGCCATCAAACGTCTGCACGTGAGCGACACCACGGACGAGCGCATCGCCGCCGGCATGCGCGCCGTGCTGTTCGAGGAATATCGCAACCAGCTCACCGTCTCGCACCTTAAGGGCTTTCCACGCGTATACGGCTATGGCACCAGCAACGGCGAGCCGCTCATCGTTATGGAATGGGTCGAAGGCTCCACGCTCAAGCACGTCACCCCGCAGCTCCCCCACGAGGACGGCGGCGTGCGCGGCGACGCGGTAGCGGCCATCGGTGTTGCCGTGCTCTCCATTCTAAATAACGTACGGCACCTGGACACGGGCGTTGCGCACCGCGATATCTCGCCACGCAATATCATGATCGCCACGAGCGAGCGCTCGCTCCAAGACCAGCTTGCCACACTCGACTTTGACATCCGCCTCATCGACTTTGGCAGCTCCACGGCGCTCAACCCCATCGACCCCACCTTTACCGTGCGCGCCGACGTCTGGCGTGGCGGCACGCCCGAGTACGCGCCGCCCGAGATGCTCACCCACGACATCGCGGGCATCGAGACCAGGCGCTTGAGCCCCACGGTCGACATCTACGCGCTCTCGAGCGTACTCTACGAGCTGTACTGCGGACACACTCCGTTTAACCTGCAGGCGCTGGGCACCGCATCGCCCTACCGCGTCAAAACCGAAACGGCCTTTGAGATACCGCAGGTCCGCACGGCTGCCGATGAGGCGCTCGTCAGCATTATCGTGGCGGGACTCGCCGTCGATCAGGAGCGGCGTCCCTCCGTCGAGCAGATTCTCGACCTGCTGCGCCGCTGGCAATCGAGCGAACTGGGCGACTGGCCCACGCCCGAGCCGATCTGGGGCAGCAGGGTCATGGACGCCCAGACGACCTACATTGGGCCGGGAGCAAGTATCGACGCGCCCGTGCCGGCCACGTTCGACACCGCACAGCCGGTCATGTTTCCGCTGGACGACAACGACGCCGCCGCTCCGGTTGACCCGTTCGTAGCCGCATCCGATACCGCTGCCGAAGGCGCTCCGCTCGACAACGGGCATCAGGACCGCGCGTCCTATCTGCCCGTACCGGTTGTGCTCGAGGCCCCCCGGGCGGCCTATGGCGCCGTGTCGGCCGCCGCGTCCATGCCCGCCGCCCCGGCAACGTCCGCAGCGCCGAGCATGCACGCACCCGCGACGCCCGCGGCAGGCACCGCCACACCCGTCGCACAAAACGCGATCTTTGGTGGCGCAGCGGCAGGCCCTTCTGCATCCGCTGGCTCCGCTGGTTCCGTCGCCCCTGCCGGCCTTTCCTCGACAGCGTCCGCGGCCACCACGACGACCGCAGCGGCAACGTCCGTCTCACGCCGCGCTTTTCTCGCAGCGGGGGGCCTCGCCTTTACGGCACTTGTTGGTGGCGGCGCCTACCTGCTGTCGCGTAACCTACACAACGGCAATGACACCGCGGTTGCGGCAAACACCAAAAGCGACGACAGCTCGTCCAAAAGCAAAAAAGACAGCGACTCCGACGCTTCGGACAGCTCCGACACCTCCGCAACATCGTCCAACACCATCAGCGTGGAGATGCGCTATGCCGCCCAAAGCGACGGCAAATGGGGTCTGATTGACGACACCGGCGCCTGGAAGGTCAAACCGACTTACAGCGACATGCGACTTTACGGTGCCGGGCTTGCCGCCGTGCTCGATTCCGCCACCGGCATGTGGGGCTATATCGACCAGGACGGCAACTGGGCCATCGAGCCGCAGTTCTCGGACACCCGGTCCTTCAACGACTACGGTGCTGTCGCCCAAGATGCGCAGACCAGTTTTTGGGGCGTGCTCAACCGCCAGGGCAAGTGGATCGTCGAGGCCAAGTACTACGCCATGGGCGATATGGTGCTGGGCAACTTTGTCCCCTACCGCTCCAGCAACGAAGAGGACAGCTGGGGCTACATCTACATCAAGACCGGCAAGCGCAACGACGTGCCGCCGACCTTTAGGGGTCTGGGCGGCTGGGATTCGGCAAACGGCCTGGGGCCAGCGACGCAGGATGGCACCACTTGGGGCTACATCAACGGCTACGGCCAGTGGAAGATCGAGCCGCAGTTTAAATCCGCACGCCGCTTTGCCAGCAATCGCGCCGCCGTACAGTTCGATGACGGCTCGTGGGGCTATATTCTGCCCGACGGTACGCGCGCATTTTCTGCCACCTTTGCCGAGGCGCGCGAGTTCGCCAACGGCTGGGCACCCGTCAAGGACCAGGCGACCGGCCTTTGGGGCTGCTCGACGGTGAGCGGCGCTTGGCAAGTCGAGCCCAAGTTCCGTGCCATGGGCGACATCTTCTACACCTCCACCGACGTCTTTTTGCCCGTACAGGACAACGAAAGCGGCAAATGGGGCGTGCTCGACGACGCCGGCGACTGGCGCGTTATGCCCAAATTCGACGCGATTATCTAGCGCCAGCGCCCTAGCCCGTTTATAGCAATGTAAAGACGGCGTTGACGTGCATGTTTTAGTCCGTCCAATCGGATATAGTAGATGCATATGTCCGTCCGCATACAAGCGCGACCAGCGCGCTGCAACCGCAAGGAGGGGACCAATGGATCGAGAGACACCGCGCTCCGTCATGTTCGACGATCTGCGCAAGTTCGGCGGAATCACCAATCGTGATACCGCTTGGATGCTGCTGCGCTCCACCCCTATGGCCGGCGGCAAAGCACCACGCGACCGTGTGGACGAGCGAACGTTCCTATCGCGCGAGGTTGTTCACGCCCCCGTCGAGCGTCCGCGGCCCGAGCTGTTTGCCGATATCACCCAGACGGCCCAAAACATCACCGCTCGTCTGATCTCCAACCTCGGTGGCAGCGAGATGGCTCGTGCCATGGTGGCAGAGCACTATAGCGGCGAGGCTGCCGACACCATGCGCGAGTCACTGAGCGCCTATGGACTCGACGACCGCATCTACCGCAACGCCTGCGATCGCATCGCCGCGCCCGGCACTACGGCCGCCGATTGTGCACTACCGCTGGTCACGCTGTTTGTGGCGTGCGGCTGCCTGTGCGACCCCCAAGCCGCCGTGCAGGTGACCGAGACGCTCATCGCCGACAAGATGGGCGGGCACTTCTCCACCACCGAGCTCAGCGTAGGCGAAGGCTTTACCGCCGCCGTCGAGCCCGAGGTCAAGCATGCCGAGCGCCTCGGCCTTATCCGCATTGTGGGTAACGCCGCCAAACCTCCGCTGTACCCGCTCAACGAGGGCGAGGGCGGCACCGTAATCGGTTCGCTCGCCACGGGCACCGGTGCCATCACCGATGTCGACCGCGATGTCTCACGCCGACATGCACGCGTTTTTGCCAAGGACGGCTACTGGTACGTGCAGGGCCTGGGTTCCACCAACGGTACCGTGCTCATCTCGGGCGCGGATATGTCCCAGCACGTGGTCGAGCCGCCGCGCCACACACGCAGACCCGGCGTCGAATACCCGCCCGTTCCCCTGTGGCACAGCGACACTATTTGCTTGGGTGCCACGACCCGTTTTTTGGTTATGAAACTCGCAATTTAGCATTGTGCCCGGCGCCGTACGTGGCGTACCGGGCACAACGTCTATTTGGTAAGAAGCGGTGCGCCCGCGCCCGCGACACCACAAGGTAAGGTCACCATGGCAGATACCACTCCGCAGCCCGATTCGACGACGGTCCTCTTTCAGCTCGAGTCGTTCGATACCGCCGCCCCCGTCAATCCCGCCGACGAGGAGCTCGCCAAACGCCGCTTTATGACGCTCATCGTCAAAGCCGACCGCTCTTCGCATGGCAACACGGGCCTTGTGCTGCAGGCGCATAACACCTCAAACGAGCGATTCGCCGTCAAAGTGCTCGCGGACAACACGCTCATGCGTGCGCTGGGAACCAATACCCCGTCGCGTACGGCAGACGAATCCGCCATGCATCTCGCAAACACCGCCGCGCTTTTTGAGGAATACCGAAATCTCTGCCGTGTTTCACACTTGCGCGGTTTTCCCCACGTCTACGGCTATGGCACGTGCCAGGGCGAACCGCTCATCCTTATGGAGTGGATCGAGGGTACGTCGCTCGACAAAGTAGCCAGCATGCTGCCGCACGACGGCGAGGGCGTGACTTGTGCCGCCACTGCATCGGTAGGCTGCGCTGTCCTGGGCACGCTGCTGTCGACCCAAAACCTCGAGACGCCGCTTGTACACCGCGACCTGTCGCCCGCGAACATCATGTTCCGCACCAACGAGCTTGGCATCGACGAGCAGGTGCAGGCTCTGGCGTTTAAGCCGTGTCTGGTCGATATGGGCTCCTCGGTCCCGGCCCTGGGCAGCGACACGCTCACGCAGCGCGCCGACATTTGGCGCTATGCCACGCCGGCATACGCCGCGCCCGAAATGCTCACTCGCGATATCCCCAACGTTGCCGAGCTGCGTCGCTCTCCCTCCGTCGACGTATACGCCATCGCGAGCATTCTCTACGAGCTCTACAGCGGTCACACCCCCTTTAGGGCGGCTAGGCATCAAGCGCATGGAGTCAGCTCGTATTACCTGCTCAAGACGCAAAACGAGCCGGAGCCGCTCGTCGCCCACAAGGGTGACGACCAGGCGTTTGCCGACCTCATCATGTCCTGCCTCGTGACCGACCAGGCATCGCGCCCCAGCGAGCGCGAATTCTACGAGGGTCTATTAGCATTCGCTCCCGACCTGGGCGAATCGGCCGTAAGCACGCCGGGGCTCTCCAACCAGCCCATCAACATCGATGCCGGCGCGCACCTTAAGGTCGACGTCGCCGGCGAACGCGCCCGAGCGCTTTTGGAGCAGGCCCGTCGCGATGCCATAACCCGCCGCCGGTTTATTATCGGCGGCGTCGCCGCTGCCGTCGTGGGACTCGGCGTTATCGGGGCGGCAACCCATGGCTTTGGCATCCCCGACTACCTTGACGGCATCCGCGGGTCGCTTGGCGACTATACCTGGGATCAGCTGCAGGAAATCTCACTCAAGATTAAGGCCGCCCAGACCCGTAGCGAGGCACGCAAAATCGCCAAGCGCTATCACCTGCTCGACGCTGATGGGCATATCCCCTATCCGTGCACCAAACGCGTGAAGCTCACCAACGGGCTGGAGGTCGGCGCACAGCTTGTGGGCATCCGCCACGACGAGCTTCTGGACGGGACGGGCAAGGCCGGACTGACGTTTATGTTCGATGCGGGTATTGCCGAGCGCAGCGCCGCGGCTGAACCGTCCAGCGCCGGTTGGGCAGATTGCGAGCTGCGGGAATGGCTCGACGGCGACGGCCTTAAGCTGCTGCCCAACGAGCTGCGCGCACTCATTAAAGGGGTCAAGAAGGTCTCGAACAATGTGGGCGTCGCCAGAAGCGCATCGTGTCTGAGCGAGCTGCCCGCGACCCTTTGGCTTCCCGCCATGGTCGAGCTCTGTGGCAATCAGCCACCCGAGTCATTTACCGAGGACTTTCACTACCTGGCAGATATCTACAACGGCGAGGGCAAGGAATACCAGCTCTTCCGCGAGCTCAAGGTAAGTCCGTATACCACGAACGAGATGTTGGTTCGCCAGTGGAAGGGCAAGGACGCCTGTTGGTGGGAACGAACGACGAGTCCCGACACATCGGAGAGCGATGGCACGCTCTACATGAACCGCGTGGGACACGACGGCGACGTCTTTACGTACGCCACGCCTGCGAGCAAGCCCAACAAACGGACCTGCGTGATTCCCGGATTCTGCATCTAGGGGGCGGTGGACCGCAGCGGGGCTTCCGGCCCCAGCGTTTGTCTCGATCTGTAACAGTAACTCGGCAAAATCGGGTCTACATGTTACAGATTGAGACATTAAGTATTTTGCTGAGGGTTTGTCTCGATCTGTAACACCTGGAACCCAAAACACGGTCCAGCTGTTACAGATCGAGACAAACCCAAACCTCGCAAAACAACATCTCAATCTGTAACAGAAAAGGGTCGTTTTCCCTGTTAGATGTTACAGATCGAGATGTTAAGCAACCGCCGAATTGTTTATCTCAATCTGTAACAGTAACCCGGCAAAACTGGGGCTAGATGTTACAGATCGAGACGAAGGACGGGGATGGTGCACCAACCCGGCAGCCACCCTCATCTGTATCGGAATGTCATACACTTCTTTCTGTACTGGACACCCCCAGGGGGTATAGGTGTATAGTATCGGTAGGTTAACAATTACAACACCGAACTACAGAAAGGAGAAGCCATGGCTCAAGATAAGTTTGACGTGGGCGGCATGACGTGCGCCGCCTGCCAGGCGCATGTGGACCGCGCCGTGAGCAAGCTCGACGGCGTCCAAAGCGTCGCGGTCAACCTGCTCGCCGGTTCCATGATGGTCGACTACGACCCCGCGCAGGTCTCCCCCGACGATATCTGCACCGCCGTCGACCGCGCGGGCTACTCGGCCTCACCCGTCGAAGCGGGCGCAGGCTCAAGCGGCAACGCGCAGGCCAGATCCGGCGCCACTCATATGGAGTCGCCCACCAAAAAGCTGGAGGCCACTGCCTCCGCTATGCGCACCCGTCTCATCATCTCAATCATCTTTCTCATTCCGCTGTTCTACATAGGCATGGGACACATGCTCGGCTGGCCGCTGCCCGGTATCTTCACGGACCACATCCACAGCATGACGCTCGCCCTCACCGAGCTTGTCCTGCTCATCCCCATCGTCTACGTCAACGACGCGTACTTTATCAACGGCTTCAAATCACTCGTGCACGGCGCGCCCACCATGGACGCTCTCATCGCCGTCGGCGCCACCGCGTCGATCGCCTGGTCGCTCTACGCCATGTTCATCATGGCCGACCAGCTGGCTACAGGTCAGGTGCACGAGGCCATGATGACGAGCATGGACAACCTGTATTTTGAGAGTGCCGGCACGATTCTGTCGCTCGTCACCGTGGGCAAATATCTCGAGACGCGCAGCAAGTCCAAAACCGGCGGCGCTATCGAGGCGCTCATCGACTTGGCACCCAAGACCGCGACCATCGTTGCCGACGACGGCACCGAGACCGCTGTGGACGTCGACGCCATCCTTCCCGGCCAGGTCCTGCGTGTGCGCCCCGGCGAGTCTATCCCTGTCGACGGCGTAGTGCTCGAGGGCGCGTCGGCCGTGGACGAGAGTGCGCTCACCGGCGAGTCCATCCCCGTGGAAAAGACCGCCGGCGACACCGTCAACGCCGCCACGGTCAACCGCACCGGATCGTTTACCTTCCGTGCCACGCGCGTGGGCGCCGACACGTCGCTCGCCAAAATCATCCAGCTCGTCGAGGACGCCAACGCCACCAAGGCGCCCATCGCCCGCATGGCCG
>OLVT01000703.1_pt1 | contig 34962 bp, 38 predicted proteins | sample 1673241 | NCBI WGS metagenome assembly OLVT01 (sample SAMEA3178936, study PRJEB25190) | human gut metagenome | biome: human gut; feature: human-associated habitat; material: faeces | place: Austria | collected 2013 | reverse complement strand
CCTATGACCCTCTGCTTGTAAGGCAGATGCTCTCCCAGCTGAGCTAAGATCCCATTTTGTATCTGTCACTTTGACCGACTCTATGTAAGCCGCTCTTGCAACCGACTTCGTTAGTATACTATGTCCCACTCAAAGTGTCAACACTTTTTTTATTTTTTTTATATTTTATTTTGTTTATAAATTTCCGACAATTTTATCTTTGATAATTGCTAGGATCTCTCTGGGAATATACAGAAGAAGTCTCCAGGAACGATATCTGGACGGAACCGGATAAATTTCCCGACAGCCACACTTTCTGCCAATCATTACACCTCGAAACACATGAAAATTATTAGTCACTACCCCAATTGCCGGCTCCGTACTGCCGATCAGCTCCAGACTGTAATCCAGATTTTCTTTGGTATTGGTCGAACGTTCTTCTCGGATCAGACGTCCTCCATCAATCCCATGTTCTGTCAGATATCTGTACATGGCCTCCGCTTCACTGATTCGTTCCCCGTCTCCCATTCCTCCGGAAAGCACAGCCCTTGTCCCGGGGTTTTCTTCAAGATAGAGCAAAGCCCTTCTGGTTCTTTCCAGAAGGGCTAATGTCATTCTTGTACCATCTACATGCGCGCCAAGTACAATGATATAATCCAGATTCTCTCTGGCTTTCATTATTTACCGCAGCAGTATTTGTATTTCTTACCGCTTCCGCACGGACAAGGATCGTTACGGCCGATTTTATGCGGTTTTACAACTGTACCGGATTTTTTCTGCTCTTTGTAGAGTTCTTTACGTTTTTCTTCTGAGAAGATTTCATCCCACTGTGGAAGCTGATACAGCCAGTCTGCCTTTGCATCAACCATATTCTTGTAAAGAAGTTCTTTGTCAAATGCAAGTGTGACTTTTGTATTCTCATCCATAGTCTCAATCGGGTTCGGGATCTTAAGACTGTCATTGATACCATCCAGGAAACCAACCATAGTCAGGACATCCTGTCCGTATTTTTCTGCCAGTTCCTTGACTGTACCACTTACAACTTCATCCGGATTGGAAAGAAGCTGTTCGTAGATTCCCTTTTCAATATTAAAATAGTTTGCCCAGAATCTCTGAAGCTGATTGCGGTCTGCCTGCTGATTGTAAGCAATTTCGCGCCACTGCTCTAAGATTGTTTTATCACTCATTGTTTCATCCTCTTTTCAAAAATTTTGCCTGTGCTCCATTATATCATCTTTTTTCCCAAAACACAAATCCTATTCTTATAATTTTTGTGAAAAATGTGTATATATAAAAAATAAACCGGTCATACTGTAAATGTTCCCTGAAGGATTCTTCAGGAAACATACTGCAAAAGATAATTTCAGGAAAAACTTATATCCTCCCCTTAAAAGGTCTCAGAACTGACACAGATACGCGGTTCTGGGACTTTTCTCGTTTTATTTCACACCAAGTTTTTCAAGATCTGCTGTTACCTGTTTAAAATCTTTAAAACAAATGGTATGAATTCCCTGTTCCTGTGCTCCCCTGCAGTTTTCCGAACGATCATCGATGAACACACATTCCTCCGGTTTCAACTGATATTTATTCAGAATTATCTGATAAATTTCCGCATCTGGTTTCAGCTGCTTAGCATAACAGGAAAAAACCTCTCCATCCATTTCTCTGCGGAATGTCAGTTCCTTTTTCGTGTGATCCAGCATATAACTGCTGTAATTAGACAGGATATATACATGATATCCCTTACTTTTCAGATATTTTACCCAGGTATCCGCATATGGTCTCTTGTGAATCGTGCCGCCGGTACCTCTTATCACCTTCTCAATATCCTCGGCATCCTCTGGATCCAGCTCCTGAAACTGTTTCAGATAAACATCCTCTTCATATAAGCCTCTGTCACGTTCATCCCAGACAGGGCTTTGAAAAGTTGCCTTTGCGATTCGTTCCCTTTTGGCCGGTTCAAATCCAAAGCTGTCCAGATATGTTTCCCAGTCATAATCCACCAGCACCTGTCCAACATCAAAAATGATATTTTTTATCCCGCCAGTCTCTGGCTTCTCTTCTTTCTTTTTACTCAGGTATTTAAACAGCATCAAAATCACATAGCACATAACCGCCACAAACAGCACAGTAAATAACGATGCTATAAACGCCTTCTGCGAAAAATCTCCCTTCAACGCAAAGTACATTGGAAGGCAGAAGATCGCCAGTAATGCGATCACTCCTATGATCGCAGCATATTTTTTCCAGTTTTTCATACTTACCTCTTTATTCAGAAAATGATTAAGAAATGCGCCGGAGATAGCTCCGGCGCGTTATGATCTTATAATTGATTATTTGTTTCTGTAAATGATATCGTTTCTTCCAGGTCCATTGGAGATCATTGTGATCGGGAAGCCGATCTGTTTTTCTACGAATTCTATATATTTGCGGCAGTTCTCCGGAAGATCTTCATATTTCTTGATTCCACGGATATCTGTTTTCCATCCCGGAAGTACTTCAAGAACCGGTTTTGCTTTTTCAAGAAGACCTGTTGTCGGGAATTCTGTTGTAACCTTGCCATCGATCTCATATCCTGTGCATACCGGAATCTCATCCAGATAGCCAAGTACATCAAGTACAGTAAAGGCAACATCTGTAGTTCCCTGCATACGGCAGCCATATTTGGAAGCAACACAGTCAAACCAGCCCATACGTCTCGGACGTCCTGTTGTTGCGCCATATTCTCCACCGTCTCCGCCTCTTCTTCTAAGTTCATCAGCTTCTTCTCCGAAGATCTCGGAAACAAAAGCACCTGCACCTACTGCGCTGGAGTAAGCTTTGCATACAGTAATGACTTTTTTGATTTCATATGGCGGTACACCAGCACCAATAGCACCATAAGCTGCAAGGGTGGAAGAAGATGTAACCATCGGATAAATTCCATGATCCGGATCTTTCAGAGAACCAAGCTGTCCCTCAAGCAGGATCTCTTTGCCTTCTTTTAATGCATTCCACAGGAAAAGAGATACATCTCCAACGTAAGGAGCAACCATTTCTTTATATTTCATCAGTTCATCAAAGATTTCATTTGGATCAAGAAGCGGTTTGTGATACAGATGCTCAAGAAGAATATTCTTTGTCTCAACAACACGCTCTACTTTTTCTCTCAGAGAATCATCATGGAACAGTTCATTTACCTGGAAACCGATTTTTGCATATTTATCTGAATAGAACGGTGCAATACCGGATTTGGTAGATCCGAAGGATTTACCACCCAGACGTTCCTCTTCGTACTGATCAAACAGAATGTGATATGGCATAACAATCTGAGCTCGGTCAGAGATCATGATCTTCGGAGCCGGAACACCTCTGGAAACAACTTCATTGTATTCTTTAAAGAATACCGGAATATTCAGTGCAACACCATTTCCGATCACACTTGTTGTATGGTTATAAAATACACCTGACGGAAGTGTATGCAGAGCAAATTTACCATAATCATTTACGATCGTATGTCCTGCATTGGCACCTCCCTGGAATCTTACGATAATATCTGCTTCCTGAGCAAGCATATCGGTAATTTTTCCTTTACCTTCATCTCCCCAATTCGCTCCAACTACTGCTTTGATCATAACACTTTTTCCTCCTCGTGTTTTATTTGATCTTTTTTCTTATTCTATAGATGTAAATAAATGATCGATCAGACATTGATCTCTGCTGTCATACCCAGCATTTCTTTGTGTGCATCCAGCACCGGCTGTACAGTCTTCTCAATAAATGTAACCGTCTGTTCTTTGGCTCTGCCGACATATCTGGACGGCTCCATAGATTTGCGCAGTTCCTCGATTGTCAGATTGAAGGCCGGATCTGCTGCGATTCTCTCCAGAAGGTCGTTATCCTTTCCTTCTACCTTGACAGTACGGCCAGCTTCCATAGAAAGTTCACGGATGCGCTCATGAAGTTCCTGACGGTCTCCACCGGCTTTTACAGCATCCATCATGATGTTTTCTGTTGCCATAAACGGAAGCTCTGCCATCATATGTTTCTCGATTACTTTCGGATAAACAACCAGTCCGTCAACAACATTCAGGCACAGATCCAGGATACCATCGATTGCCAGGAATCCCTCCGGAATACTGAGTCGTTTGTTTGCGGAGTCATCCAGGGTTCTCTCAAACCACTGTGTTGCAGAAGTAATTGCCGGATTCAGTGCATCCACCATTACATATCTGGAAAGAGATGCAATACGCTCACTTCTCATCGGATTTCTCTTGTAGGCCATCGCAGAGGAACCAATCTGTGATTTTTCAAATGGTTCTTCTACTTCTTTCAGATGCTGCAGAAGGCGGATATCATTGGACATCTTATGTGCGCTTGCCGCAATACCTGCAAGAATATTCAGGACTCTTGTATCTACTTTACGGGAATAGGTCTGTCCGGATACCGGATAGCAGTTCTTGAATCCCATCTTTTCTGCGATCATCGGATCAATCTTGTCGATTGTCTCCTGATCCCCTTCGAACAGTTCCAGGAAACTTGCCTGTGTTCCGGTAGTTCCCTTGGACCCCAGAAGTTTCAGTGTGCCCATTACATATTCCAGATCTTCCAGATCCATCAGGAATTCCTGTGTCCAGAGAGTTGCACGTTTACCAACTGTTGTCGGCTGTGCCGGCTGGAAATGTGTAAATGCAAGAGTTGGCTGTTCTTTGTATTTATCTGCAAATTTTGACAGTTCTGCAATTACGTTCACCAGTTTTTTCTGAACCAGCTTCAAAGCCTCAGCCATCACAATGATATCTGTGTTGTCACCCACATAACAGGATGTTGCACCCAGATGGATGATTCCTTTTGCTTTCGGGCACTGTACGCCATATGCATACACGTGAGACATAACGTCGTGGCGTACCTGACGTTCTCTTTCTTTTGCCACATCATAGTTGATATCATCCTTGTGAGCTTTCAGTTCATCAATCTGCTCCTGAGTGATATTCAGGCCAAGTTCTTTTTCTGTTTCAGCCAGAGCGATCCACAATCTTCTCCAGGTGCGAAATTTCATATCCGGAGAAAAAATGTACTGCATTTCCTTGCTGGCATAACGCTCTGAAAGGGGACTTACGTATCTGTCTGTACTCATGTATTTACTCCTATCATCTCACTCGATTAACCGCAGGGGTAACTGCGGTTGCTCGGATTTCCTATCATTACGCAGAAATTATATAACATTGCATCATTAAAAGCAATCCCTTTATTCCTCTCCCTGATGAAATTTACCAAGGAATTCTTTGATTCGTGCATTACTTGAAGAAAATACTTCCTGTGGAGTACCTTCTACAGCAATTACACCTTTATCCATAAAAATAACTCTGTCGGAAATATCCCGAGCAAAGTTCATTTCATGTGTCACGATCACCATCGTGATATGGATATCCGCCAGTGAACGGATTACTCTCAAAACTTCTCCGGTAAGTTCCGGATCAAGTGCGGAAGTCGGCTCATCAAAGAACAGGATTTTTGGATTCAGTGCAAGGGCTCTTGCTATCGCAACTCGCTGGCACTGTCCGCCTGACAACTGATACGGATAAGCATCTTCTTTATCAGACAATCCCATCTTTGCCAGAAGATCTCTCGCTTCTCTGTAAACCTCATCTTTATTTCTCTTCTGCACATGGATTGGTGCATCGGTAATATTTTTCATGACCGTATAATGCGGAAACAGATTAAAGTTCTGAAAAACCAGGCCAAAGCAGGACTGAATCTCTTTCAGTTTTGTTTTATTCGGCAGACAGACTTTACCATTTTCGGTCCAGACCGTTTTATTTCCCATATAACTTACTTCACCGTCATCAATCAATGTCAGCAGTGTCGCACAGCGAAGAAGCGTGGATTTACCGGAGCCTGAGGAACCGATAATTGAAACGACCTCTCCTTCATTTACATGAATCGACACATCTTTCAGTACCTGAAGACCGTCGAACTCTTTTTTGATATGATTCATTTCCAGAAGACTTGTACTCAAAGCATTTCCTCCTAACGATAGTAATTCAGTTTCTTTTCAAACCATTCCATAACCCAGGCAACTACAAAGTTAAAGATATAGTAGAATACCCCGGCGATCACAAACGGAACAACTGTTGTCTGCGCAGCTGCGATCTGTTTTGCCAGCGCAAACATCTCAATATAAGATACCGAATAAACAAGGGAGGTATCTTTGACAAGTGTAATGACCTCATTTGTCACAGAAGGAAGCACGATCTTTACAACCTGCGGTAATACGATTTTGAAAAATGTCTGGCTTTTATTGTATCCCAGAAGCCGTGCTGCCTCATACTGTCCCACCGGAATCGACTCAATTCCGGAACGATAGATTTCTGCAAAATATGCGGCATAATTCAGAGAACATCCCAGAATGATCGCGGTAAATTTATAATTGCCGATATTCATTCCCCACAGATAGAACGGTCCAAAATACCACAGCAGCAGCTGCAGCATCAGTGGTGTTCCTCGCATAATAGAAATATACGCCTTAACGATCCAGCTTAATGGCTTGAACCTGCTCACACGTCCAAAATATACAACCATGCCAAGTGGCAGGGAAAATAACAGTGTCAGAAAAAAGATCAGCAGTGTCTGCCCAAATCCCGTGGTAAGCTGTTGTAACATTACCTGAAAACTCATGTACTCTCCTCCATAAACCTACAAGAGGGATGCCACCCGGAAAACCGGGAAGCATCCCATTCTGTATTCGTATTTTATGTATTGCTTATTTTTCTTCTGTTTTATCTGTTTCTGCATCATCTGTTGCATCTTTGGAATCCTCTGTCGATGCATCATCAGAAGCTTTCAGTGTTACCATATCTGCGATTTCATACTTCTCAGCAAGTTCTGCAACCGTTCCATCATCTGCAAGTTTCTGAAGGTCTGCATTCACAATATCACAGAGTTCTGTATTACCCTTTTTAAATCCGATTGCATACTGTTCTGTATTCAGTGTCTCATCAAGGATCTTGAATCCCTCTCCTCTGGAATTCAGCTGATATTTGGCAACTCCGACATCGATTGCCAGTGCATCCAGTGCCCCTGCCTGCAGTTCTGTGAATGCAGTATTGTAATCTGCAAATTCATTCAGTGCTCCAAAGGTATCCGCCAGTTCTTTCTGTCCGCCTTCTTCCTCACTCTGAAGAAGATCCAGTGCTGCGGAAGCTGCCTGCACACCAACGGTCTTACCGGCAAGATCTGTAAGCTTCTCAATTCCGGAATCATCTGCAACAACGATTACCTGACTGTTATCTACATACGGCTCTGAGAAAGTATAATCATCTTCTCTTCCGTTCATAGTAAATCCATTCCAGATACAGTCGATAGATCCGGAATTCAGTTCCATATCCTTGGAATCCCAGTTGATTGGTTTTTTCTCCAGCTCCCAACCTTCCAGATCACACACAGCCTGTGCCAGTTCCAGGTCAAATCCTGTGTATTCACCATTCTCATCCATATATCCATATGGTGGATATTCCGCATCAAATCCAACGATCAGAGTCTTATCTTCTATTCCTGCCTGCACACTTACTGCAGATACCATTCCCAGTGCCATTACTGCTGTCATAACTACTGCAACTGCTTTTTTCTTCATCTCTCTATCTCCCTTGACATATTATTTTTCTTTTAGTACGTAGCCACTCTACCACGTGAAAGTATTGATATCGTAACATACCCATTCTGACCTGTCAAGTGAATTTTGCGCTGCAGCTTTCATATAGCATACCAACTCTCTAATCTTACATCTGGTCTTTATGATGCAGTACTGTCACACTGCACGGTGGCAGATACAGATTCAGCGATCCAGCCTGGCATAGAATCTGTTTCTGGTGGTCTGTATACCCTTCCTGAGAAGATTGCACCAGCCTTGTAAATACTGTTTCTTCCAGTCTGCTGATTCCTGCCGGCCAGACTTCAATCATAACATCTCTGCCTTCATCCCGGTTGTTCAGTACGATGATCATCTGCTCCGTATGAGAGAATCTCGCATAACAGAGGCCCTGATAATCATTCCATAGGAATTTCAGAGAACCGCTTCTGAGCATTTTGTATTTCTTATGAACCGCGATCATGACCTTGTAGAAATTCAGAAGTTCCATATCTTCATGCCCCCACGGGTAAGTTCTCCGGTTATCCGGATCTGTAAATCCGCAGACACCTGCCTCATCCCCATAATACAATGTAGGAGCTCCCGGCCATGTCATCTGTATGGCAATCGCTTCACGCATGATCGCCGTATTGATATTTTCAGACGCTGCCTGTGCTCCGGCATAGGAAACACGTCCAACCCTGTGATTTGTTCTGGTAAGGAATCTGGAATGATCATGATTTGACAATTCATTCATCGCAGTGTGAAGAGATGACATATGCAAAGAGCGCATATGCGTCTTCATTGCTCCGATAAACGCATCACTGTTTCCATAAAGATCCTCTCTATATTCATCACTGTGTTTTTCCATTCCGGTCAGGAACCATGTCACAGGCTCCATGAACGCATCATAGTTCATGACAGAATCCCACTCATCTCCCTGCAGCCATCCTTCCGGACTTCCATAATGTTCTGCAAGAATCAGTGCTTCCGGATTCGCTTCCTTGACCGCTTTGCGGAAATCTTTCCAGAACTGGTGATTAAACTCATTGCTATGTCCCAGATCTGCTGCCACATCCAGTCTCCAGCCATCCACATTATATGGTGCAGACACCCACTTCTGTGCCACTTTCAGGACATAATCATACAATTCTCCTGAACCTTCATAATTCAGTTTCGGAAGTGTATCATGCGTCCACCATCCATCATAAGTCGGATTATAAGGCCAGCGATTCTGATCATGAAAATCAAAGAAATAGCGATACGGACTGTCTGCAGATATATAAGCTCCCGGTGCATAACCTTCCTGTCCTTCATATATTCTTTCTCTGTCCATCCACTTATTAAAAGATCCACAATGGTTGAATACTCCATCCAGAATAATCTTCATGCCACGTTATGCAGTTCTTCCACAAGCTGTGCAAACATCTGATTACTTGCCTCCAGATTGCGCTTATCTGTCACACGCCGGATATATTTTGTGGCATGTGTATTATCTCGATCCTCCGGTGCAAGCAGTCCGTCACAGTCTTCAACGATCTTTCCGTAATGTGGATCCACATAATCGTAATCCTGACAGTCGTATTTGTGGTTACTTGGTGATACGAAGATTGGATTAAGATACAGCACTTCAACGCCCAACTCTTCAAAATAATCCAGTTTGTCAATAATGCCCTGCAGGTCTCCTCCATAGAATTCCCTGACTCCCATAACTGCCGGAGTCTTGGACCAATCTGTCACTTTTTCACTGTGTTCACCAATATATGCATATTCGTCGCTTTCCACATCGTTGGACGGATCTCCATTGCGGAATCGATCCACAAAAATCTGATACATCACCGCACCCTTTGCCCAGTCAGGTGTATGATAATTCGGATAGATTTCAAACTGTGCCCATTCCTGCAGCTCAGAACAGACTCCCTGTTCCGTGTAATAGCATGTAGCCCATCCATACTGAATTTCAAAATGATACCGAAAAATCTCTTCCGGCATCACAATCTTTGTTCCATAATAATCAAAACCTTTTGTGGTTTTGTATACTTTCATTTTATATTTCTGATCTCCGGATACGAGATATACCGCATCCACATTATTCTTCTGGGTTCTGAAGCTGATTATTACCTTTTCGCCACTCTTTGGCTCAGTAGGATTTCTGTAATACCTTGTTCCGTCACTGAAAAGAGCCTCCTTGTTAAACACTGGTCTCATATTCAGAATATACTGCATTTTTCTTGCAATATCTTCGTTTTCCTGCTTCATTGTCAATCTTCCTTGTCTGTATTATTTATATTGCACTGGAAATGTAATCTGCATTTCCGAGTTTCTTTGTCTGCAATCTACTTTTGTATTAAGGATACCTCAGTTTCATATGCGGATGCGGCCTGGTCGTTAAATAGCACCCACTCAACAAGATCAAAACTGTCTGGATTCTCCTGTAAAAAACTATGAACGGTATCTACCGCAATCTTCGCAGCGCGCTCAACCGGAAAACAATACACTCCTGTAGAAATAGATGGGAATGCAATTGTTCTGATTCCATTCTCCACCGCAATCTTCATCGAATTATAATAACAGCTTGCAAGAAGCTTATCTTCATCATTATTTCCACCATACCAGATCGGTCCGACTGTGTGGATCACATAATCACATGGCAGATTATAAGCCCTGGTAATCTTTGCTTCTCCAGTTTCGCACCCATGAAGTGTCCTGCATTCTGCAAGAAGTTCCGGACCTGCGGCATGATGGATTGCACCATCAACACCGCCACCACCAAGAAGAGAATTATTAGCAGCATTTACAATTGCCTGTACATCTGTAATTTTGGTTATATCACCTTTGACTGTTTTAATCGAATACATAAACTTCGCGATACCTCTCTGTTACAATTTATTATTCGTAACTTTTCATCCCCTTGCGGGATACTACCTTCTGAATAGTTACTATTATTCTTCATTTTTCATTTGGCGTAATGTCCTGCCAGGTCTTACCTTCATCAGTTGTCTGATAGACCTTATTTTCGTTTACATAGGTAAACATGTTGATAGTGCCACCTTCGCCGTAGGTGTAATATGCAAAGCCCTGAGTTTGGTTGTCATTGTGCCATGCCTCTAAAGGAAAAAATGGACTATCCTTATAAGATACAGGTTTTGGCTCATAACCTTTTAATGCATCTTTGAAAGCAGCTGAATCAGCATAATAGACACGGGTAGTAATTTCCTCTCCATCAATCTTAAATTTCAGATTAGAGTAGAACGCCTCATTATTTTGCATAGATCCTTCATTTCGCTTTGAGAATACTCCATTAAGAAAACCAAGGGTGTCCCCCAAACTTCCGCTATACGTTGGTCTTGCCGCCGCATCCTCCGTTCCACCACTCCAGGTAAAAATCACACCTTTATTTTTCTCATAAGATACTACACAGGTTCCGTTTCGGCCCGGTGTTCCAACCCAGTTATCTGTATTTGTGCCATCAAAGGAAGCACTCCCGACTGTAATTGGAAGCGGACTCTGCCAGCCGGGATGTTTTTGTTTTAACTTGAAACTAATAGGCTCTGGATCTTCTTCCTTTTCAGCCACATTCATCATCAATTCATTATATGCGGATTTGGCATTTGCCAGATCTGTTGATTCCCGGCTTCTCTCAATGTACTTTGTATAGGCTGGTGCTAAAATCACCAACAACACGCCCAGAATCGCTACAATAATAATCAATTCTACAAGTGTAAATCCCTGTACAGATTCTTTGCTTTTTTTCGATTTTTTGAACATTACATTTCTCCCATAGGTAAACTCACATAATGGATTAATGATAACATGAATCCATTTTGACGTAAAGAAGTTCTGGAGTCTAGGATTGTATCTAATTTTCTCCTTTTCGCGATTCGCGGTCACTTACCGGCGCCAGAAAGCGATGTCCAAAGCTTGGTGAGTAACAAAAAAACGCAACAAAAGACGATTTTCTCGCCTGATGCTGCGGGGTTTTTAGACAGTAAAAAAGACAGCGGGATAAGCTGTCTTTTTTGGAGAAGGTATTTCTTCTTATGGGGTGTAGCAAAAACTATATAATGTATTGGGGGGTTTTTACGGTTATTATAGTACCATGACTCCCTCCAAAAGTGTGCACAAACTTCACAAAATTTAGTATTTGTTTTTATGCACTTTGTACACTCTATTCTTCTGCCACATCATTTTCTGATGTAAAAAGTGCTTCAAATTCGTCTCTCTGGATTTTTTCCTTCTCAAGAAGAAGTGCTGCACACTTATGAAGAACATCCATATGCTGAGAAATAATCTTTCTTGCATCTGCATGGCAGCGGTCAATAATATCATGAACCTCTTTGTCAATCTCTTTTGCAACTTCTTCACTGTAGCTTCTGGTATGTGCCAGATCACGTCCGATAAAGACTTCATCTCCGTCATCCCCGTAAGTGATCAGCCCAAGCTTGTCAGACATACCATACTGCATGACCATTGCACGCGCTGTACTGGTTGCACGCTTAATATCATTTGACGCACCTGTTGTAATATCCCCAAAGATGATTTCTTCAGCAACACGTCCACCCAGAAGTGTCGTAATATCCTGCAGCATCTTGCCTTTGGTATTAAACATGTCATCATTTTCAGGAAGAGGCATGGTATATCCTGCGGCTCCCATTCCGGTAGGAATAATGGAAATCGTATATACTGGATCCATATCCGGAAGTACATGGAATAAGATCGCATGTCCGGCCTCATGATATGCTGTGATCTTCTTCTCTTTCTCAGAAATAACTTTGCTTCGTTTCTCTGCCCCGATACCAACTTTGATAAATGCATGCTTGATATCCAGCTGTGTAATATAACTGCGTCCTGATCTGGCAGCCATGATCGCAGCCTCATTCAGAAGGTTTTCAAGATCTGCCCCTGTAAAACCGGCAGTTGTCTGCGCAATCTGTGCAAGATCCACATCTTCTCCAAGCGGTTTGTCTTTTGCATGAACTCTGAGGATTTCTTCCCTTCCTTTGATATCCGGGCGGCCTACTGCAACCTTACGGTCAAAACGGCCAGGACGAAGAATCGCCGGATCAAGGATATCCACACGGTTGGTAGCCGCCATAACGATAATTCCTTCATTTACACCGAAACCATCCATCTCTACTAGAAGCTGGTTCAGAGTCTGCTCTCTTTCATCATGTCCACCACCCATTCCAGTACCACGTTGTCTGGCAACTGCATCAATCTCATCAATAAAGATGATACATGGTGCATGCTTCTTGCCCTCTTCAAACAGGTCACGTACACGGGATGCGCCGACACCGACAAACATCTCTACAAAATCAGATCCTGAAATAGAGAAAAACGGAACTCCCGCTTCTCCGGCAACTGCTTTTGCAAGAAGTGTCTTACCTGTTCCAGGAGGTCCTACAAGGATCACTCCTTTCGGAATCCTTGCTCCAACATTTGTATATTTCTGTGGAGCTTTCAAAAAATCAACAACCTCGACCAGATCTTCTTTTTCTTCCTGAAGACCTGCCACATTCTGAAATGTAACTTTTTTGTCATCCGGCAGCATCATTCGGGCACGGCTCTTTCCAAAATTCATCATCTTGGCATTACCTCCGCCTCCTGACATCTGACGGTTCATCATAAGAAACAGGAAAATCACCAGCCCACCTGTGAGAAGTACCGGAAAAAGTGTTGTCATAAATACACTTTCCTGCGGAACATCTGCCACTTCCGGATGAATGCCGTAGCCTTCCAGAAGCTTCTGTGCGTCTTTAACATCTGTTACATATACTTTTTTCTTCCCTTCACCTTCGATATCCGCAACAACGGAACCGGTAGGCACTTCCCTGTTCTGGTAGATTTTTGCAGAAGAAAGCTTACCATCCTCTGCTGCCTGTTTCATACTTTCCATTGAGTAACTGCTCTGTGATGCTACCTGATTGTTCAGATAAAAGTATCCGGCAACCAACATCACGATCAATACAAAATACAGGCCAATTCTGCCTGACTGTTTATTCACCTGCTGCTGTCTCCTTTCAATCCTGGTTTTCTAATTCAACCACCCCGATAAACGGAAGATTTCTGTATTTCTGTGCGTAATCCAGACCATATCCTACTACAAATTCATCCGGAATATTAAAACAGCAGTAGTCTACTTTTACGTCTTTTACCCTGCGTTCCGGTTTGTCCAGCAGTGTGCACAGACGGATGCTGTTTGGATTTCTTCCCTTCAGGATTTCGATCAGGTAGCTGAGAGTTCTTCCTGAGTCAATGATATCCTCCACGATCAGAACATCTTTGCCGATCAGCGGCTGATCCAGATCTTTTACGATTTTTACAACACCACTGGATTTTGTATCATCACCATAGCTGGATACTGACATAAAATCAAGGGATACCGGAACAGTAATTCTCTTTGCCAGTTCACAGGTAAAGAATACGCCACCCTTCAGAACACAGATAAGATGTATTTCCCTTCCTGCATAATCCCTGCTGATCTGGGCTGCGATCTGCTTAATTCTTGCATCCACTTCTTCTTCACTCAGTAAGACTTTGATTTTTTCACTCATTGTACGTTTCCTCCTTGGTATGTGATTTCCAATACCCTTCCTGTTTCGGAAGTGATTTTGTAACGCTCATTGATTCTTCCGCCTACGATCCACAAAACTTCATTTCCATCGACAACCAGTGGGAGTTTCCCTCTCAGTTCACCCGGAATTTTATCATCGATCATACAACGTGTCAGCTTCTTATGCCCGCCGCTCTGACTGACTGCCATATAGTCACCGCTTCTGCGTGTGCGGACAGTCAGTTCGCAATTTATTTTATCACAATCAAACCATTTCGTATACTTTTTTTCCAAAATCTTCTCACCATTATATGAATAAATTTTTGCAGTAAAGCATCCCTGCTTCCATTTCGTTTCTCCCGGAACAACAAGATTTTGGATTTTCAGTTCTTCTGTCTCACTATCTGATTCTGCGATCATATTTTTCTTTCGGATCCGTACTCCTTCATAAACTCTGGACGCCTCCAGTTCATATGGAAGATCTGCTTTTCGTCCAGTCTGCATACCATACAGATCTCTGATCTGTTTTATATGACCAGAGGTAAGGTCACTCTGATGTCCGCCTGTTACTTCTAATATCTCCCTGATCACATATGTCTGGATAATTGTTTCTTTTTTGAAAAACTCATGATCCAGGACATATCTGTCTTTTGCTTTCCTGTATCCTGCTGCCATTTCTCCTGCCAGCTTCGTAAAATAGGCTTCTGCCTGTCCGAATATTTCTGACGCTTCTGCCATATGTGTAACTGCCCTTGGATTTACTTCCTGCTCAATGAGTGGCAGAATGTGACGTCGTATACGGTTTCTCGTATAATCATCTTCCATATTGCTGCTGTCCAGAACTGTCTGAATGCTGTTCTCCTCTACATAATTGACGATTTCACTCCGTTCTAAACACAAAAGAGGCCGGATAATTTCTCCGTTCAGTGGCTTCAGCGAGCAGAGGCCCCTGATCCCGGTTCCCCTGGCCAGGTGATGCAGCATAGTTTCCGCCATATCATTTTGATTATGTGCAAGCGCCACACGTACCTGTTCCGGTATCGCCACTGCATTTTCTTTCTCTTTTTCAAAAGCGATTCGACGAACTTTGCGACCGGCTTCTTCGGTTCCCATCTTCCAACTGAGAGCCAGAGCAGGAACATCATAATTATATACTGCACACGGGATCTTCCATTCACTGCATATTTTCTCCACCATCTGCTGATCCCGCAGAGCTTCTTTTCCACGGATTCCGTGATTTACATGTACTACGCGGAGACGATAGCCAAATTCATCTCTGAGTTCATTCAATATATGAAGCATTGTCATCGAATCCGGACCTCCAGAAACACCAAGGATGATCTCTGAACAATTTTGCAGCATTCCTGTTTCAGTCATAAATCTTTTTACTTTCTGCAATGTATCTTTATACATCTTCTTTTCTCCTGTGTTTTTATTTTCTTACCACATTCGCTACAAGGACCGTCATATCATCCCTCGCATGATAATCGCTGTACCCGAGTGCCCGTTCCAAAATCCCCCGGCTGATCTCTCTGGGTGTTTCATCCTGAATATCCATAATGATCTCTTTCATCGTCTCTTCCTCACATTCAACAGGCAGTGCGTCCATCACACCATCGGTCATCATGATCAGATAATCTCCATGATACAATTTTCTGGATGCCGTGTCAAAATCAATCCTCTGTACCAGTCCCGCCGCAAGGCTTTCTGATGAAATAGCTTCCACCCAGTGGTCACGTTTGATAAATGTCGAAGCTGCACCTGCTTTTAGGAACTCACAGATTCCCGTATAGAGATCTACTGCACAGATATCTACCGTAGAGAACATTCCTTCCCTGCCTTTCAGAACAAGCGCAGAATTTACCATACGTGCCGCAGTCTCCTGAGAAAAGCCGGAATCCAGAAACTGTTCCAGAAGTTCCACTACAATCTCACTTTCTCTGCATGCGTCCATACCCGATCCCATTCCATCAGACAGACACATCACAAATCTTCCACCGTCTTCCTGTCTGCAGATATAATTATCCCCTGATACTTTTTCATTTTCTCTTGTAAGTCTGGATACTCCGTATAACATCTGATAACTGACATCTTCTACAAAATGAATCGTATGAAATTCCCCATTTACAATACACCGGCTTCCCTGCACAGACGTCATATTACTTTCGCATAACTCTGAGAGCATCTGTGCGACCTCTGTTACAGAAACACACTGTCCGCTCCTTGCACGCAGAGTAAGAAAAATCTGTCTGCGCCCTTCAACTTTGTCCATCACCCACGCAGCTTTCAAAATCACATGTTTTCTTCGCAGATTCTTTTTCAGTTCTTCCTGAAATTCCGGTTCGGCTGCCGAAATATCATACAGATCATTTGCTACTGTCTCCATAATGGCCGCTGTCTCTGTCAGCTGCTGAGCCACTGCCAGCCGACTTTCGATCATACGATTCATCCATATAAGATTCTGTTTTTCCTGTCGAAACTGTTCGCGTACTTCTTCCAGATATTGCAATGATTTTCCGCATACGTTCCCCCATTGCATACGAAGTTTCTCAAGTTCTCCTTCATCATCTTTTTCGAGAGCACGTACCAGTGCTTCTCCCCCCTGACACATTGTTTCTGCCTGACTTCCCCAGCAAATTTCCCGATGATAGCAGTTACTGCACAGACGATCATTCGCATCCGTCAGAATACGCTCAATCTGCCCACTACTCAGGTATTCCTTTTTGTACGGCATTCCATAAAATGTATCCGCAAGTTTCTGAAAAGCTGCCGCATAGCGTTCCACTTTTTCTTTCTGAGGATGATCTTCTCCAATCGGAAATATTTCTTCTTTTTTCGACATTCTCCCCGTCAAAATAGTTTTTGCCATGTCCCGCAATATCAGCAGTACGCTGATCACGAGCATGGCAATTATCCATTCCTGCATATATCCCCCTCCCCTGATACTTCCCGGTAAGTATTACAATACTTTCACTAGAAAAATATTATAAGAGGGTTCTTTTAAAATATCTGTCAAATAAAGGAGATTGTTCCAGAAAACTTTTCTGCAAAATCTCCTTTATTTCTCTTCTTCAAATACGATCTCATTTCCTTTGACCAGACCAAGCTTATCTCTGGCAACTTCGGCTATATATTCATCCGTCTGCATGTACTCTTTCTGTTCATCTATTTCCTGTGTACGTTCCTGCTCACCTGCAATAGAATCTTCCAGCGCTGATGCCTTTGCATCGTATACAGCAATCCTCGCCTTAAGTGTCTGACTCTGATAAGTCAGTCCACCCAACAGAAGCAGAACAACAATAGCAATTGCTGCCATTCCAAGGTAGTTATTCGCTATTCTTTTTTTATTTTTTTTCTTTTTTGACTTTTTCAAAGCGTCTGCCCCTTCTATTACACCATAAACGTCTTTTCGTATGCCTATATGATGAAATTCTACATCTTTTTACCAGAAATAGCAACCTATTTAACACAAAATTTGCAAAAATTCCACCAAAAGCAACACCTGCCAGCATAAAAAAGCGGATTCTGCCATAATTGCACTGATATAAAGCGGTAAAAAGCAGCAAGCCAGCCAATAACCAGTACAAAATATCCACTGTACTGTTCCACATTCTGTCGCAGAACAAACGTCTTTTCAGCATATCGGTCAGCCTGTAAACAACAAGCATCCCTACTCCTGTTTCGAAAGCGCGAAAAAAAAGCAGTATTTCCAATCTGATATAACTGCTCATCTTACCGGAACATCCTTTTCAGCAAAGGTTCTTCTTTTTTCTGCGCATTCTTTGTCAGATAAGAAACACTGTTTACTTTTCCTTCAATCTCAGCCTCTCCCTTTTCGAGGTCAAGGCTTTTTACATGAAGCTGCTCTCCTTTGATCTGCACTTTCCCGGCCTCAGTCTGAAGCAATATCTCATTTTCATTAAACGAATGAATATCCTGAACACCTGTCAGTTTTCCATATTTACGCTCTTTTAGCGTCAGACCGTGCACCTTGCCTGTCTTTTTTTCTTCCAACCCCACAGCTCCCATCCTGCATTTACTGTTAATCTATGTGAGAGCCCTGTCCAATAGACACAAAAACGATCAAAGATATCGAAAAAGATTCTCTGCGTCTTCTTTACGAACCGTTTCTTTGATATCCAGCACCTCAACCTTTACGTTTTTGCTTCCAAACTGGATTTCAATCGTATCACCGGCTTTTACCTGTGCTGACGCCTTGGCCGGGCGGTCATTGACCAGCACTCGTCCGGCATCACATGCCTCGTTCGCAACCGTTCTTCTCTTGATCAGACGTGAGATTTTTAAATATTTATCAAGTCTCATATATACCTCCGGAAAAACAAAAGGGGGAACATATCTGTCCCCCCTAAAAGCACGATTTACTTATTCGTTTACCATATCTTTCAGAGCTTTACCAGCTTTGAATTTCGGAGCTTTGGAAGCTGCGATCTTCATTGTTTCACCAGTCTGAGGATTTCTTCCTTCTCTTGCTGCTCTTTCACTTACTTCAAATGTACCAAAACCAACTAACTGGATTTTTCCACCTTTTTTTAATTCGGATGCTACAACATCAGTGAAAGATTTTAATACAGCCTCTACATCTTTTTTGGAAAGGTTTGTTTCTTTCGCCATTGCTGCTACTAATTCTGTTTTATTCATGGTGTTCCTCCTCTAAATAACCTCATTCTTATTTATTGCGTAATGCTTCCTTGGCATATGCACGCTATTTACTATATATAAACCTTTTATGTCAAATTGTCAAGGCTTTTCGGCTTTTTCAGGCTCTTCTTCTGTCGCTTTTTCCAATTGTTTCAACTCTTCCCACGAAAGCCCAGCCAGCTGTTTATCCTCCGGTGAAAAGATCTTCGGATGCCGGAATTTCATTTTGGATGAAACGTCTCGGATCACATCCTCAACAGTAAAAAGTCCCTCTTCTTCCGCGATCACACTGTGAAGAGCCACCTGAAACAGCACATCTCCCAGTTCCTCACAAAGATTTGTGCTGTCATTTTCTTTTGAAAGACGGTCGATTCCTTCCAGTACCTCATTGCTTTCTTCCAGCAGATATTTTTTCAGGCTTTCATGCGTCTGCACACTGTCCCACGGACAATTTCGGCGTATTTTCCTGACAATTTCCATAAAATCATCAAATTCCCGCATATGCAAGTTTACATCATGGAGTCAACCATATCCAGAACAGCTTTGCCCATGACTGCTGATTTTTCATCCGCATCTGCCAGAGATGTACCTTTTACTCCGTAGTAGAACTTAACTTTTGGTTCTGTACCAGACGGACGAACACATACCCAGGCATCATTTGTCAGTTCATAATAAAGGACATTGGAATTCGGAAGTCCTGTCGGTGTAACTTCGCCTGTTTCCAGATTTTTGATCGTGTCTGCTTTGTAATCTCTTACAGCAACCACTTTGTGTCCTGCAAATTCTGCCGGCGGATTCTGGCGAAGTGAATTCATGATATCCTGAATCTTCTGCAGGCCTTCAATACCTTTCATAGTTACAGCTTTGATATCGTCTTTGTAATATCCAAACTGTTCATACATCTCGATCATTGCATCCCACAGAGTCTTACCCTGCGTCTTATAATATGCTGCTGCTTCGCAAAGTGCCATTGTCGCAACGATTGCATCCTTATCTCGTGCATATGTACCGATCAGGCAGCCATAGCTCTCTTCAAATCCAAAGAGATAAGATCCTTTTCCGCTCTTTTCAAATCCAAGGATCTGCTGTCCGATAAACTTAAATCCTGTAAGGACCTCGATCAGTTTTACACCATACCCCTTGGCGATTGCATCTGCAAGATTGGTTGTAACAATTGTCTTGATCAGTGCACCGTCCTCCGGAAGGCTTCCGTTTACGGCTTTGCGCTGGCTGATCTCATAGTTTGCAAGAAGGCATCCGGACATGTTTCCTGTCAGGTCATGATATTCTCCGTTTTTGTCTTTGACACGAACGCCAAGACGGTCTGCATCCGGATCTGTTGCAAGAACAAGATCTGCATCTACTTCTTTTGCAAGTTTCAGACCAAGTTCAAAAGCTTCTGCTGCTTCCGGATTCGGATAACTTACTGTTGGGAAATCTCCATCCGGAAGTTCCTGTTCTTTGACAACATAAACGTTCTCAAATCCAAGTTCTTTGAGGATTCTTCTTGCAGGAATGTTACCAGTTCCATGAAGTGGTGTGTACACGATCTTCAGATTCTTTCCTTCTGCCTGGATAGCATCCATATGAATAACCTGTTTCTTCAGTTCTGCCATGTATGCATCGTCCACTTCTTTGCCGATCACCTCGAAAAGGCCTGCTTTTTCGGCTTCAGCCTTGTCCATAGTCTTAACAGTATTCCAATCGGAAATTGCCTTAACTTCTCCCATGATTCCGCTGTCATGTGGCGGTGTGATCTGTGCACCGTCCTCCCAGTATACTTTGTATCCATTGTATTCCGGTGGGTTATGGCTTGCAGTTACATTGATACCGGCAACACATCCCAAATGACGTACCGCGAAAGAAAGCTCCGGTGTAGGTCTTAATGTCTCAAAGATATACGCTTTAATTCCGTTTGCTGCAAGACAAAGAGCTGCTTCCTGTGCAAATTCCGGTGACATATGGCGGGAATCATATGCGATTGCAACACCCTGGGATTTCTTGTCTACTTTTGCGATATAATTTGCAAGCCCCTGTGTTGCTCTTCTGACAACATAGATGTTCATACGATTGGTTCCGGCTCCAATGATTCCACGAAGACCAGCTGTACCAAACTCCAGATCCATATAAAAACGTTCTTTTATCTCATTATCATCCTCTGCAATACTTTTCAATTCCTCTTTTGTTGCTTCGTCGAAGTATGGGTTTGCAATCCACTGCTCATAAACCTCTTTGTAATCCATACTAAAATACCTCCCTGTACAATGTATTTCCGACAGTTTCACTACTGTCTTTGATAGTTCTATATTATACACCTCTTCAGAAGAAAAAGGAAGCACAATATCGTTTCCACGCCTCCCGCTGTCGTATCAGATTTTGCAGTTTTTCTGTATTTTTCACAGAAATCCAGGTTTTGCGATGCGTATAATAATAATTTGCAAGTTTCCAGTATTTTTCAGGATAACTGAATCGAATCTTAAGATTTGTCCATTCTTCTCTGCTCACAGGTTTTATCTCATGATATGCTTTCAGCATTTCTTTTCCAAAGCGGACATCCCAGTTATATTTCTCGAGAATTTTTCTCATGAAGCGATACAAATCAGCCATCTGCGTATCAAATCCCCAATGTTCAAAGTTTGTAACTGCAGTTCCACTTTTTAAGATCAAAACATTATGCTGGTTATATTCTCCGTGGCAGACTTCACCCTCCGTTTCTGCTTTCCGGCGCAGCTCCTGATAACCGGACTCTCTTAATGCTGCATACGCCTCTTCTCCGTCTCTCAGGAAATCTTCTACTGTTGCCAGATATATTTTTTCAAAAGGACTGGATGCTCCCCGTTTTCTGATAAAACTACGGATTTTTTTTAATTCCTGATTATGCCGCAGATATCCATTTTCCAATGACGGTTCTATATAATATTCTACAGTCGGTATATGCATGCGCTGATGCAGTTCTGCCATGGTGCGAATACTTTTGAAAATGTCTTCTTTGGAACGTGTATCGCATTCTCTGCCCTCATACCAGTACTGCATTGTATATGGAATGCCGTCACGGTCGCGGCTGACCAGGTTTTCTTCCTGATTTGGAATATAGCAGTCCACCTTGCCGCCCTGACTCTGGATCTGCAGAAGCAATTCCTGTTGTTTCTGTAGTTTTTTTTCTGTTCCTTTGAATTCTTTTACGATGACAAGTCCTTTTTCTGTATGGCACAAAAGTCCGCCACGTGTCCGGGCTGTAGATTCGGCGGTGAGGCCATACTGCTCCAGTGTGCTGAGTCCATAATCATACAAATAAAAATCCCCCTCTTGATTTTGTACCTTCTATCTTATGTAGGGGGAATCCAGAAAATGTATGATCCATTAATTAATATTCTCTTTCCTTGCAGGAATTTCGACATACAAATGTACTGTCTAAATTTTTAATATTTTTCTTTATTTATAAATTCCATTAACTTCTCTTTTGTATTATCGGAAGGTTCTTCGAGCACATGTTCCAGCATCTCCTTCAACACCTCTCCGAGTTCCGGTCCTGGCTTATATCCGGCCTGGATCAAATCTCTTCCTGTCACGGCAAGTGTCTTTAACGAAACGCATTGTTTCTCCTCTACCACCTTATGATAACACTCTGCCACCCCTTTCAGTCGGGCAGATTTTTCCTCTCGGCGATACTCACTCTGGGCAAGCATATCCGCCTCCTGTACTTCGAGATACATCGGAAACAGATCTTCTCCGATCCGGTTCACCGCACGTCTTACCGAACGCATTTCCGGCATCGGGCGGTCGTCATGATATTTGATCAGTCTGGAGACTTTACTGATCGTATCGTTGTCAAATTTCAGCCGGCGAAGAATGCTTTTTGCCATTTTTTCACCTTCCGGTGCATGCATCTTGAAATGATCACGCCCATTTTCATCGGTCTTTCGCATCACTGGCTTCGCAATATCATGAAGTAGCATCGTCAGCCGAAGGACTTTGTCCGGCCGCACCAGAAGCAGACCGTGAAGAATATGTTCTCCTACTGTATAACAATGATGCGGCGTATTCTGTTCAGTCTCCATACATGCATCAAACTCCGGTAGAAATTCTCTGGTAATTCCGGTTTCATAAGCCACTCGGAGATAATCCGGATGTGGTGACACCAGAAGCTTCACCAGCTCTGTCTGGATTCGCTCTGCACTGACACATTTCAGATTCGGTGCCAGTGCCTGAATACCAGCCTTCGTTTTTTCCTCAATTGTAAATCCCAACTGTGCGGAAAAGCGCACTGCACGCAGGATCCGAAGTGCATCTTCATGAAAACGCTCCATCGGATCACCGACACAGCGTACGATTTTATGCTCCATATCTTCCATTCCATGAAAAAGATCTACAAGACCTCTTTCCGGATGATATGCCATTGCATTGATCGTAAAATCTCTTCGTTTCAGATCTTCTTCAAGACTCGAAGTAAACATGACCTGCTTTGGATGGCGTCCATCTTCGTAATCTCCATCCACACGATACGTCGTTACTTCATAGCCTTCTTTATCCATTAATACGGTCACTGTTCCATGCTGCAATCCGGTATCCACCGTGCGCTGGAACAGTTCCTTCACCTGCTGCGGAGAAGCAGATGTGGTGATATCCCAGTCGTTGGGGTTACGTCCCAGAATAGAATCTCTGACGCATCCACCGACAACATAAGCCTCATAACCGTTTTCCTCTAAAATGTGCAGTATTTTTTCCGCATTGGAAGGAATCGTTAATTTCATATTAGTATGCTCTTCCCCAGTAAACCATCTTCTTAGCCGGTTTTCCGCAGCATACGCAGACATCGCTCAAGTGTTCCTGTTCAAACGGCATACATCTGGATGTTGCCTGAACATCTTCTTTGATCTTGTCTTCGCATTCACGGTTTCCGCACCACATAGCTTTTACAAAGCCAGGTTTGTTGTTGATGGTATCTTTGAATTCTTCATAATTCGTTGCAACATATGTGTGTGCATCACGATGTGCACGTGCGCGCTCCAGCATATCTTTCTGCATGGTATCCAGAACTTCCTGTACTTTGGCAGCAAGCTCTTCGAAAGAAACCACATATTTTTCTCTTGTATCACGACGACAGATAACAGCCTGTCCGTTCTCGATATCTTTCGGGCCACATTCGATACGAACCGGAATTCCTCTCATTTCCTGCTCAGCAAATTTGAATCCCGGGCTTCTGTCTGTGTCATCAACTTTAACACGGATGCCAGCTGCTTTGAGTGCTGCAAACAGTTCATCTGCCTTTTCCAGAACACCCTCTTTACGCTGCTGAATCGGAATGATAACAGCCTGTGTCGGAGCAATTCTCGGAGGCAGAACAAGTCCGCTGTTATCACCATGAACCATGATGATCGCACCGATCATACGTGTTGTCATACCCCATGATGTCTGATGCACATATTTCAGTGTGTTATCTTTGTCTGTGTACTGGATGCCGAATGCTTTTGCAAATCCGTCACCAAAGTTATGGCTGGTACCGGACTGAAGTGCTTTTCCATCGTGCATCAGAGATTCAATTGTGTAAGTTGCTACTGCACCTGCAAATTTTTCTTTGTCTGTTTTCTGACCTTTGATTACCGGAATTGCCAGAACTTCTTCGCAGAAATCAGCATACAGATTCAGCATCTGAATCGTTCTTTCTTCTGCTTCTTCTGCTGTTGCGTGAGCAGTATGTCCCTCCTGCCACAGAAATTCTCTGGAACGAAGGAACGGACGGGTTGTCTTTTCCCAACGTACTACAGAACACCACTGATTATAGACCTTCGGCAGATCTCTGTGGGACTGGATGTCTTTCTGATAAAAATCGCAGAACAGAGTCTCAGAAGTCGGACGAACGCAGAGACGCTCCTGCAGTTCATTCAGTCCACCATGTGTTACCCACGCTACTTCCGGTGCAAATCCTTCTACGTGATCTTTTTCTTTCTGCAGAAGAGATTCCGGAATAAACATCGGCATGTACACATTCTGCACACCTGTTTCTTTGAATCTGCGGTCCAGTTCATGCTGGATATTTTCCCAGATCGCATAACCTGCCGGTTTGATTGCCATGCATCCTTTTACACTTGTGTAGCCGCACAGTTCCGCTTTTTTGACAACGTCTGTATACCACTGTGCAAAATCGTCTTCCATGGAAGTGATCGCTTCAACTAATTTCTTTGCCATCGTTCTTTTCTCCTTTTTGATATGATGATGCCGGAATTAAAAACCTCCGACCAGATACATGCCGGGATAAAAAGCATCAAAAAAAGCCCTTCAGATCCCGGTAAAGGGACCGAAGGACTTCGGCGGTACCACCCTAATTAACAATTCCCAAAGGAACTGCTCTCTCTAGATCCTTTAACGCAGGAAACACGCCATGCTTCAATCACATGGAGCTCAGAGGCCGGTTCCATGATTCACGCACAGAATCCTCACACCATATGGATCCCTCTCTGAGATTGCTCCTCATGTACTATTCTCTTCATCGCTCATAAACTTATTAAAATAAGCCGGATAACTCTTAATTCATCCGAACTTATCTTATTTTAAATAAAAATAATCCGAGTGTCAACCCCAAAGTAAACGCCCTGGAATCATTTTTTCACCATTTTTACACAGAAAGTTTGATTTCCCTTCCTGTCCGATTATATTTGTAATATCTTACCCCCGCTGCATCCAGCATCCTTTTGGAAGCAATGACAGACGGCGTATGTTCATATTTGTCACAGTCATACACAACCGTTTTGATCCCTGCCTGGATGATCGCCTTGGCACATTCATTGCACGGAAAAAGCGAAACATAGAGCTTTGCACCTTCCAGACTTCCACCCCGGTAATTCAGGATCGCATTCAGCTCACTGTGAGTCACATACAGATATTTGGTGTCAAGCGGATCTCCTTCACGTGCCCACGGAAATTCATCATCTGAACAGCCCTTTGGAAATCCATTATAACCCATGGAAAGAATCTTGTTATCATTGCTGACAATACAGGCACCCACCTGTGAATTCGGATCCTTGGAACGCATTCCGGAGAGCATTGCCACTCCCATAAAATACTCGTCCCAGGAAATATAATCCTCACGTTTTTTGATATGTACAGCCACCGTAAAAACCTCCCCTGTTTTTAGATTTCCGGATAAGCGTCTGTGATATCTGTATCCTCTTCGATCTGTTTGATTCTGCGGATATGACGTTCTTCCTCTGAGAACGGTGTATTCAGGAATGTATCCACGATCTTGACTGCCAGTCCAGGTCCGACTACTCTGCCGCCCATTGCAAGAATATTGGCATTGTTATGAAGTCTTGTTGCCTCTGCACTGAAGCAGTCGGAACAAAGAGCTGCACGAATACCTTTGAATTTATTTGCTGTGATAGAAATACCGATGCCTGTTCCACAGATCAGAATACCTTTTTCACAGTCACCATTCTGAATCGCAATGGCTACTCTTTTGGCATAGATCGGATAATCCGTAGAATCTGTACTGTCACATCCGAAATCTTTATATTCGATATTGTTTTCCTCTAAATATTTAATAATCTCCTGTTTCAGTTCATAACCGCCATGGTCACATCCTAATGCTATCATTTATTTTCCTCCTGTGCATTTATGATTTTATGTCCGGCCGCCTTTAAAAGACGGTTCATAATAGCCTGCCCCATCTTTGGCGTGTAAAACGCTTCTGAATAAATAACATCCACTCTGTCATCATCGAAGTCTCGTAAAACCTCGTACAGATGATGAGCGATCGTTTCCTCTTCTTCTCTGCTGCCGATGCTAAGAACATCCGCATGCGCATAACGCGCCTTCGTTTCATCTGTTGCAATGACACCGACCTTAAGGCCTTTTGCAACTGCTTCGTCCGTCAGGTGATTGATGCATGCAACAACGTCCTCTTCATTTCCTTCTATAATAGAAAGATCTGCTTTCGGCGCATAATGACGATATTTCATTCCCGGTGCTTTCGGATGCACACTGCTGTCTGTGATCAGAAGCCCTTTGTCCATCCGAACATCTCCGAGTGTCTCCTGAAGCATTTCCAGTGAAATATATCCCGGACGCAGAACAACCGGAATCTCCTCCGTAAAATCAACGATTGTAGATTCCAGTCCGATTCCCACCTGTCCACCATCAATGATCATATCAATGGCATCGCCAAGATCTTCTTCCACATGTTCTGCCATCGTCGGACTTGGCCTGCCTGACGTATTGGCACTCGGTGCTGCCACAAAACCGCCGCCGGCCTTGATCAGTTCCTGTGCAATCCTGTCACTTGGGAACCGAACCGCAACACTGTCCAGACCACCGGTAGTCTCCCGTGGCACGATATCCGCTTTCGGGAGAATCATGGTAAGCGGCCCCGGCCAGTATTTCTCAGCAAGGATTCTTGCTCCCTCAGGTATCTCTGTCGTAATCTTCTCTAACTGCTCCAGCTCTGCGATGTGTACGATCAGCGGATTATCTGACGGTCTTCCTTTCGCTGCGTATATTTTCATGGAAGCCTGCGGATCCAGTGCATTTCCGCCAAGTCCATATACAGTCTCGGTAGGAAACGCGACCAGTCCACCCGCCTTCAAAATGTCTCCTGCCTTTTTTATGGCATCCATATCCAGGTTCTCACCCGTCATAGCCACAACTTCAGCTCTCATAATAATAAGTCCTCTCCTTGAATTATATTGACTACAAACTCCCAATAATGCTAGTATATTATAGACTAAATCCCAGAATTATACAATAGAAAAACTCCCCGGATACCGGAGAGTTCCAACTACAATGCCTTAGGATCATTTTATATGATGTCGGGTCAAATCCCCCGACTATGCCACTTATTCACTGACGAATATAAATTCCCTGGGATTCGATAAAATCATCCAGTTCCTGGAGACCATCCTATGCCCAGGTATCTGATATCTGGAATTCTTCCGGGAAGAACATTTCCGTTGCAATCCGGATTCCGGTCTCCGTCTTAAAGATTTTCTTCACACTCTTTTTAATCGATTCCGTCTCCAGGTGATCTTCAAAATAATTCACCAGAAAATCAGCCTCCACAAGAATCTGATAATCCATTCCATCAATATCCGTGTATGTATGATGGTGTCCGACAAGATAGGATACCCTTTCGATCACATCCTGCTCAAACCCAAGACTCTTCAGCATTTTCTCTGCCTCTGCCGGACCTTCCTGCTCCTGGAGTTTACCGTCACATCTGCCAAATTTAGCCTCCGCCGGGCGGATTCCAATATCATGTACATAAGCTGCCGCTTCCAGAATATAGAGCAGCTTCTCATCCAGATGCTCTTCTTCCCCGATCAGCTTAGCAAAGCTGTGCACCTTTATAAAGTGCTGGATTCTCGCCGGGTCATCTCTGTAAAACTCAATCATCATGCTGCAAAGATTGTTTAATCTACTCATGAAAATTCCTCCTGTCCGACTGTGATGTCTTCAAATGATTATCCCAATACCACCTTGCAATTCTTTTTGTAACAGGCAATTCCATATTTAATAATATTACGCATGCCATCGTCCCTTAGTCTGGCAGTGTAATCCCTGTCCTCAATCTGCTTCAATGCTTCACAGGCCGCCTAATAGGATAATCCCTCCACACTTTTCAGACTGATAGAAATCACAGGAAACTGCCCCATATACTTTGTACAGATTTCTTTGTTCTCTGAAATCTTCAGGCCATCAAACAGGTCAGGATTACTTCCTATTTCAAAGAAGGTCTTCAACATGCTCATATTCAGGGATTTGCCGAAACGCCTTGGGCGAGTAAACAGATTTACTTCACTTCGGTTACGCAGAAGGTCTTCAATCATCCCGGTCTTGTCAATATAGTAGAATTCCGATCGATCCAATTTTTCAAAAATGTCTATTCCGATCGGCAGTTTCTTACAATCTGTCATGCCTGCACCTCCCAAAAGACTAATAAAATAATGGTTCCACGAAAACATTAATATGTAAAATTAATGATATCATGAAACCAATTTTTCGTAAAGTGAGATTTGTAAGTGCCTCAAAACATGGCGTTGTATATTCCGGGCATTGCTCTGTATTTTTATTTGCGGCAAATGTGTATCTGCAGGCATCGCAGGTGAAAATATTTTTGTAGCTATTCATATTTCACCTACTTTCCCATTTTAAAAAACATCCCATATTTATTCAATTTTTCAAGGATTTCCGGCCACTGCTTTTCGTAGCCTTCCAGTTCCTTTTGTGCCGTTTCCATATATCCCATTAAAAATGGAACTTCTTTATCATTTTCTGGTGCCGCTTTTCTAATAATATTCAAGCCATCTCGTATTTTTTCAAGACTTCCTCTTTCATCCGCATTCCAGCAAGTTTTGAATGCATATTCAAATGAAAAAATCATATCACAAGCACGTTCCCAAACTTCTGCAAATAATTCTTCCTTTAGTGGAGTACCATCCGCCGTTTGCAATACGTAGCCCTGATTTTTACTTTTCTCAGCCATATGGTCAAGATGCTCCTTGATATGATTCAACGTACAGAAAAGGCGGAATTGATAAATAGGATGTGTCGCTTCTGATTTTTTTATAAACTCTGATATGGTTTCTTCCGTCCAGCCTCTTTCTTCATTTCTTTCAACCCAACTCAAGCTGATATATAATGCCAGGATTCTAATTGACCAAAGATATACCAGATCTTTTCTTGTATAGGCAAGTACTGGATACTGTGGATCATCGGTCACCGTATCATATAACAGTTCATTTATCATCCATAAAGCAGCCGTCCAGTCCGCATTGATTTCACAGTTCATCATTACATTTCTCATCTGAGAATATTCCGGCTCTTTTATCCGTAAATTCCAATGTCCTCTTGCTACATGTGCCGTTTCATGAGCTAAAATCATTTTTATGGATGCTATAAACAAATCAGACACCAATTCTACCCGGCGATCAAATAGATCAGCAAAGCCTGATGTATTAAAGATTGTTTTCTTCATTGGCACTCTGAAAGTATTTCCATCCTCGCAAAAAAATCCCCATGTAATCTCTTTTGTTTTACCCTCTTCGCTCAGAAAAGTCATACAAGGTTCCGGTATTTTTTCTGGATTTATAGCACTATTAGCATACAACCGTAATACCTCTATCTGTTTCTTCAATCCAAATTCCTCAATACTCTTTGCCACTGAAAGTATTTCTGATTTTGTTTTATATTGCGGTGCACTTCTGAGAACTGTTTCCGGAAGACATACTACCAGATCTTCATTAGAATCAAAAATCGTTTGAAGAAATTTTAAATATTGTTTCAGCCAATAATAATTAAATTCAAGCCGACAAGCTCCATTAAATAGCGGTACTTTCACACCCATATTCAGTTTTTTATCATCCGGAACATAGTTGCCAAATTCATCTTTTTTCAATGCTGGTCGTTCCACAAAATCCAGATGTATGTACGGAATTTCAGAATTGCCTCTAACCCACTCTGAGGTATACGCATTATAATATATTTTTTTATGGATATCACGAACATCTTGCAGTAGTCCAGCAGCAAATAAATAATCATCATTTTGATATGAATTGATACTTGATTCCCTGCTTAATGATATTCCCCATTTATTATCAAGTCCTTTAAGCTCTTTTTCCAGAAGTTCATGATCTTCTTCACTTAGCTGAATTAGTGTATCATGTTCATCAGCCACCTGAGGTCCCCATATTATCATATTTTCAAACATATTCTCTCCTATTGCTTGCTGTTTAAGTACTCTACCAATTCCACAACCGTTGTGACTGGATTGCTTTCCCTAGAAAGGATCTCTGTATGTTCAGCCTGCAGCATAGACACACGTTTCTTCGCCCGATCAATAGCAACATCCTGCAGCGGTTTCAACTGTTCATACACATCTTTATTTTTTTCGTATTGCTCCAATCTACCCTTTTTCTTTAATAGTTTGATCGCAGCCTCACAATTTTCCACAGGCGTTGTCTGATTATTGAAATGTAATAAAAACCATACTTCAAAAGACGGATTTGAGAAAGCGATTTGATATCCTTCTTTTATTGCTGTTTGTCTTGCTTTGGATAGCATTGCATTCGTATTATCATCCCTGTCAAACACACACCAGACCATATCTCCCTCATCTGGATAATAAGGACTATGCCCTATGGTTGCCTGTGCTTTATTTACCAGTTTATCTGCTGATTTATACTGTGATGGAATTGGCACAATATCAATGTTACATTCCCTGCTCCGAAATTTTTTAAAATAACGAATCTCTGTTTCTGAACCCTCGCAGATCAGATATACCACTGGTTTTCTTTTTTTTCTTCCTGACGGCTTTCGTCCTATCTCTTTAATTCTGGCCATCTTTAGATACCTCCTTTAATAAACGGTATTGCACCGTATCTACCCTGCAGATATCCTCTGGCAATATTCTCTTCCTTTCTCGGCGAAAACTCAGTCAGAGCATATATATCTGTCTGCATACTCTTTTCGTCTTTCTCTGCAAACCAGATCTGATCCCGGCGAAGCAGTTTTAAATCCAGCAATCCAGTATCATGTGTTGTAAAAATAAGTTGTGCATGGTTCTGGTTTATCGTCTGATCCTGTATCATTTCAATCAAATGCCTGGTAAGAAGCGGATGCATACTTGCTTCAATTTCATCCACTACTAATACAGCTCCACAATCTATAGCTTCTATCCACAAACCGATTCTTGAGAAGAAACGCTGCGTACCAATAGATTCTTGTCCAAGCAATAAGGTATATCGTTTTGAAATTCCACTGTTATCCACCAACTGATGTACCGTAGAAACAATCGGATTTTCTATGGTTCCCGATAATTCCACATTACAGATGCCAAGATCAGCAAGCATCATTTCTTTCAAAATGCGTTGTTTTTCTTCTCCCCCTCTACGAATCGCATCAATCGTTATTTCATTTGTTGCCCCCGTCGCAATAACCCCTCGAAGATTTTTCTGAAACCAGAGGTATGCTTTTTCTGTCTGGGAACAATTCCACTCATTAGAGCTTGTGAGATATAGTCTGTTTTCTGAAGTACGTCCGGAAAGTGTCATCTGCTCCTGAATGCTTTCTCGAAATTCATACTTATTTTTTTCTCTGGAAAACACAAGTGCTTCCCTTCCATTTGGCCAATGATAAAGATATTCGTTTATAATCTGAGTTTTATCAAACGAGAAACCATAGGCGTACTTTATTCCCTCATTATAATAAATAATCTCAAATGTTGTTGGTTCCATCTTTCCATCCACAAAAGCAAATGGCTCATAAGGTAACGTTGCCCCCTTCAAAGGTTTTGCATAGCTTCCACATACCATCTCTCTCATCAGTAAAAGTGCATGGAGCACATTACTCTTACCAGCTGCATTTGCACCATAGATTGCCATAACTGGTACAAGTTCTTTCTTCCCATCTGGGGAAATCAGTATTTCTTTCATAGTCTTATCTGCTGCTGCTTTCATACTAATGACCGCAGTTTCTTTTATTGAACGATGATTTGTTACAGAAAATTGAAGTAACATATAATCCCTCCTAGCATAATGCTTATAATATCTGCCTCTTTATTTTTATGGTTCTATTATACTTTCAAATCATTTCTACTTCAAGTTTATATTTAATATTTGCAAATATTCTGCAAATATTAAATATAATTTTCTTTCCATTATCCCCATACAGCATGTGAACTTCCGTAAGTGCCTCTTTTGGAAATTCACAGGACATTGTATTACCACCTATTTTATTGTGAACTTCCGAAAACAAATCCCCTAAATGTAGGATTTCCCCCAAACAACCAGGCTAAATTCACCTGTGTTGCCTGTTTACAGACTTATTCAGTCCTGTTTTCCTCATCCTCTGATGTCACTCCGGAGGTAATAAATGCCAGGATCTCTTCATAAGAACGGCTGCTGTTTTTCATCGCTTTTAACAGTTCATCTCTCTGATATGCCTTTCTTATATCGTACAGTTTTTTTAATTCATCAACCGCTTTTTCATGTGCTTCTCTCGTTTTTGCAACCTTTGCTTCTGCCTGTTCAATCTTGTATTCCAGGGTTTGTTCGCTGCTTCTTCTCATTCTTGCCATATCTTTTTTTCTCCTTTGTTTTTCTTACTTGCTCTGTAAGATTTTTTCGATTTCTTTCGCTTGATACCGTACATTACCTTCGTTTAATCCAAAGGCATCCAGTATGGTTTTCTGGGTTGCGGTGACAGCATGATCCAGACGATAAACGCCGTCAAGCTGACGTATCATTACTATCTTTTCCAGTTCTTTTAATGCTGCCGGAACGGTTAGATAATTCGGTTTTTTCAACATTTTTTCGCTTTTTTCTTTTAATGCTATATAGATCCTGCTTCGCAGAATCAGGGCAATAAACTGGATAAATACCTTTGATGACAATGCTTCATCACTATATACCCGCATGCTTTTATTTCCAAGATAAGATTCGTCACTGCGGAACAGTTTTTCTGATGCATCTCTGCTTTTATATAACTCAATTGCTTCCCGTGCCGTCATATTTTCTGATGAAACAATGGCAAAATATCCTGCCAGAGACAGTTCCTTTTCTACTGCTGAAGTGTTCTCTTCTGCAAGCTTCAGCGTCTTCCCATCCTTTTCAAAATTCAGGTAAAAATACTTCATGATCTCCGGGCCAAATGCTACACATTCTTTCCCAACACATCCGTCCAGATATTTCTTCAGCCGGCGTATCTTCTGCTTGATCTCCTGTTTTTCACCATATGCTTTTCCATCACTGTAGTAAATATGGATATTTCTTTTTTTCGCATCCCCTTCGTATAACAGGTGCCTGACAGTTGTTCCATACAGATCATAACGATCAATATATTTTCCCCGGCTGTTCTCAAAGCTGCCCTGGTTTTCTATCACAATCTCACGGATAAAGTCCTTCATCCCCTTTACCATGATCAGAAAACTGTAACCGTTTTTTTCCATATATTCCAGATTTGCTTTGCTGAAATATCCTCTGTCCAGAATAAATCCAATGTGCCTGTAGCCATATCCATGTGCCTTGTCTATCATACAGGTCAGCTGGGAAATATCATTAAGGCTTCCCGGATACAGTTCATAAAAAAGAGGTTCTCGGTTCGCAGAATCACATGCAACTGAGTAATTAAAAATAGGCAGGCCTGCATCTGTTTTTGCATTTCCGTACTCTAAAAGATCTATGTCCCCTGCCTGGCAGTTTTTATTTGTAGAATCATAAGACAGATAAATTTTCTGTCTTTTATTCTTCGATTTATTCCAGCTGTTCAGAAAAACAACCGACTGTTCTGACTTTAATTTTCGAAAAAAATCGGATACTTTAGAATCTGTATATATCTTCATATCTGGTGTAAAAAGAGCGTGTTCATATGCATAATCTGGATAATACTGCCCGGCATTATTCTCTTCAATAATGCTGTAGCAGGCCAGATCCAGCAAAAAATCAGTGTCCTTTTCATCCATATATTCACCTAGGATTTCTCTTAACTTAGTGTCCCTTATGAGTTTTTGAAGTACAACATATGGACCAATATTTAAATACGGACTCCTCTCTGAACGATCTATTTCTTCTGGAATCTCTGCATCCGGAAAGTACTTTAAAAAGTTTTCGTTCGGCGTCATCCTGGTCGGATCTTCCGGATCCACACGCCCAATAGAAGCTCGTTTTGGATACGTATATTGCTTCGCCGGATCATAAATCCGATCATATTCATACTCTATATAAGTGTGGCCGCCACGGTTTTTTCTCACCAGTTTCCCCGGCACAACAGGAATGTCAACTTTATATTTCAGGAACATAGGAATCCCTCCATCAGAATAAGAAATCATTTATAATTATAGGGTTTAAATACCCTATAATTATTTTACCATAAAATCCGGTCGTTTGCGAGCAATATCGCGTGCAAAACGCCGGATTTTCAATATTTTTTTATTCCTCACCAGCCCTAAAATTTGTTTAGGGGAGATTTTTTCGGAAGTTCACAGAATACTTTCACAGGAAACTTCTGAAACGTGGATTCGTGATGGCAGATGAAACGCCTCTTCAGGTTCTGCATGAACCAGAACGCCGTGCACAGACCAAGTCATATATGTGGCTGTTCCGCAGCGGCGAAGACGGAGGACCGCCTATTATCCTCTATAAATACTCAGAGACCCGGGCCGGGGACAATGCTGTAGATT
>OLVT01000692.1_pt1 | contig 35272 bp, 26 predicted proteins | sample 1673241 | NCBI WGS metagenome assembly OLVT01 (sample SAMEA3178936, study PRJEB25190) | human gut metagenome | biome: human gut; feature: human-associated habitat; material: faeces | place: Austria | collected 2013 | reverse complement strand
GTTCCATCTGGATACACTGAACAGCTGCCATCCATGTGAGCCACCGGTCCGGCTGCAGGATGTGACGATGTCGTCCGACAGTGTCAGGAGCCATTCGTCGGTAGGTGCATCCGTCCATATACAGTTATAACCGGAGCGTTCGAAGTCTGGGTGCAGGATCTGTGGATTATAGATGATCTGATCCCCGTCCAGTATCATGACATCTTCCAGATGTTCTCTTGCTACATATAAGGATGATATGTTGTTGCAGATATCGTAATATGGATTTTCTATGATCTTCACGCCGGGATATTCCTGTTCCAGCTGGTAGAACTGCTCTTTTAAATGCCCCACGACCACATAGATCTCGTGAATGCCATTGGCATGTAATCCGCGAATGACCGTATCGATCATGCGGACTCCGTTGACAGGTACGAGAGGCTTTGGAGTGGTCAGTGTGACTGGCTGCATGCGTTTGCCGAGTCCGGCAGCCATAATGATGGATCTTTTTACTTTATACATGGTGTATTCTCCTTATAATAAATTTCTGTCGATGCATTCTTTTTTTGCCAGTCGTGAATATTCTTTGGCGTAGCGATATTGCTTTAATGAATACTCGCCAAAATCAACACCAAGATTACGTTTGTATTCACACCAGTTACTCCAAAGAAGACCGGCTATCGCAACATAGCAGTATATTTTAATACGAGTCGTATCCGGACAGTTCCCATTAAAGTAAATATCAATTAACTGATCAATCTGTTCCCTAGTATAGAATGCGTAGATACTGAACATTGCTATATCGACATGTGGATCCTGCATTCCAGCATATTCCCAATCTATCAGACGAATGTCTTCATTCCCTGATGAATCTGTGCAGAATAAAAAGTTATCTGGTACGGCATCGATATGTGTCAGTACTTCTTCAGCAGCGTATTTGTCAATATAGTTCTTGAGGGCAAATACTTCAGCTTTGGTTTTCTGATAATCTCTGTACACAGAGGATTTTCCTTTCCATAGCGTTTCGTAGAAATCTATTTGTCTGAATAAATCAAAACGATGATTTACTTTTAATTTTAAATCATGGAAAGATCGCAACTTATTCATGCATTTGGTTATATCTTCGGTTGATAATGGATCACAAACACGGGCATTATCTAAGAAGCGTGTGAGTTTATATCCATTTTCAGGATTGATATATTCAATATCATCGCAGATATGTTTATCTTGAATTGTTTGATAAACGGCTGCTTCATTTCTTCGGTTGATCAACTGATCGGTTCCTTCGCCAGGAATACGCATGATATGTTTGATCCCCTGATAGTCAAAGAGGAAAGATCGATTGGTCATTCCTTTTTTCAAGACTGTAATGTTACAGATGTCTTCCTGGTTTCCGTTAAGAGCATCTGCAGCTATCTGCAAGATGTCCGATTGTAAATGATTAGAATGCTCATCAAGTTCTCGTAATTGTTCGTAAGTATTTATTTCTACTGCGTTTGAACCAGGTATGATTCTGGCTGGAATCACCATTCTGTTATGATTGTATAATGCCTCTTCCCAAAAGCATCCATCATATCGGGCGTCATTATCTAAAGAAGATAATCGCTGCTGAATATATGAAGAATCATTTTCAGAAAGATATGAAATACCGATCATCGCATTGCCGATAGCCGTTTTAGAAATAGCGGTTAACTCCATTTTTCGATTAACACGAACAGAACTTTCGTTAGTTTGTGTATCACTCACCATATACCATGAATACAGCTCGTGTGTGTGGAATGGATTGTCTTTGCACCAGATATCACAAGGAATGATATAGGAATTCTTCAAATATTCTGATGCAAGATTGAGAGAATGCAGATTGTTTTTTGATGCATAGTCTGCATTTACAATCAATGTAACATCATATTCATCGATCAGGTATTCATACTGTTCTTTCATGAATCCTACTACAATGTAGATATTATGAATATTGGCTTCGTGCAGTTGCCTGATAATACGTTCGATTAAAGCTTCACCGTGTATTTCCAGCAATCCTTTTGGCGTTTCCGTGTTAATTGGAACCATTCTCATTCCAAAACCCGCAGCGAGTATAATGGCATTCTGCGGAACAGAATGCTTATACAATGCGATTGCTCTATCCGTAGGCTGCATGGTAGTGGTGAGATAGCCATCAGATGTAAGCTTTTTGATGGAACGATTCACAATACCAAGAGAATGACCGGAGCAATCAGCTAGTGAACGTTGCGTTGCATTTGTTGTAGTAAAAATTGCGTTCAAAATATCATATTCTTGAATGTTCATGTACTTAGCACCTCCGAATTATATGAACAACTATATGATATATATATATTAAGGAAATGTCAAGGGAGAAAACTATAGATTTATCATATGATTGAAAGAAATATTAGGAAATGCTATAATTTTATTATATATATTGCACAAAAAGTTTGTGAAAGACAAAGTGAGGATAAGGTATGAGAAGAAAAAGATTAATCGCGTTACTTGGCGCAGGAATTATGGCTGCGAATCTGATTGCGCCGGGTAGTATATCGGTGGTACAGGCATCGGAAGTGGAGATAGAACAGACTGAGGGTGCCGGACAGAATACGGATGTAGAAGAATCAGAAGAGGTTGGGGAAGAACCAACTGAAGAGGAAACGGTTACAGAGAAACCTGAGCAGGAAGAAGCTGCCGATGCAATTGGGCAGTCCGAAAGTAACGACAGCACAGATTTATCTGTAGACACACAGGCAGAAAAAGGAGTAATTAAAGATAGTGGGGCGTGTGGAGCAACAGAAAATGATGATGTAACATGGACTATGTATGATACGGACTCTGATGGGAAGGGCGATAAGCTTGTGATAAGCGGAGAAGGGGATATGATGAACCCTGCTTATTCCGGTGCTTATCCATGGAAAGCAAATGCATATGAAAAAAGAATAAAGACATTAGAGATCCAGGAAGGCGTGACAAGTATTGGAAGTCATGCGTTCGATACTCTTACAGGACTGACTGGGAATCTTGTGTTACCAGAAGGGCTGAGGACTATCGGAAAACAGGCATTCAATGGCTGTAGTGGACTTACAGGAGAGCTGGTTATTCCGGATAGCGTGATCGAAATAGGTGAATGGGCATTTAGAGAATGTAGTGGATTTACAGGAAAGCTAGTTATTCCAGACAGTGTAACTACAATTGGTAATTATGCATTTGATGGTTGTAGTGGATTCACAGGGGAGTTAGTTATTCCGGAGAGTATAACTGAAATAGCAGACTCCGCATTTGGGGGCTGTAGTGGATTTGATAGCCTGAAACTTCCGAAAGGGTTGAAAAGTATTGAAGGAGGTGCATTTGCCGGCTGCAGAGGGTTCACAGGAGAGTTGGTTATCCCGGATAGTGTAACTGAGATCGGTAATTCAGCATTTGCAAACTGTAAGGGTTTTACAGGAGATTTAAATATTCCGGATAGTGTAACTAAGATCGGTAATTCGGCATTTCTTAGATGTGATGGATTTACAGGTAGGTTAAATATTCCGGATAGTGTAACTACAATAGGAGAATGGGCATTTAGAGAGTGTACTGGCTTTAAGGGAGATTTAGTTATTCCGGGTAGTGTAACTGAAATTGGATATATGGCGTTTTGGTGCTGTAGTGGATTTACAGGAAGCCTGGAGTTGTCAGAAGGATTAAAAAGTATCGGTGATACTGCATTTGGAGGCTGTAGCGGATTTGATAGCCTGAAGCTTCCGAAAGGGTTGAAAAGTATTGAAGGAGGTGCATTTGCCGATTGTAAAGGGTTCACAGGCGAGCTGGCTATTCCGGATAGCGTGACAACAATAGGTAAGGGGGCATTTTCTGATTGTACTGGCTTTACAGGGGATTTGGTTCTCCCGGATAAGCTGACATATTTGGAAGAGTATGCATTTTCTGATTGTACTGGCTTCACAGGAGATTTGATTATTCCAGGTAGTCTGACTAAAGTAGGTGATCATGCATTTGAAAATTGCAACGGTTTCACGGGAAAGCTAGTTATCTCAGATGGTGTGGATGAAATCGGGGTTAGTACATTTGAAAATTGCAACGGTTTTAAGGGGAAGTTGGTTCTTGCGGATAGTGTAACTAAAATAGGAGATTATGCATTTAAGGATTGTAGTGGTTTTACAGGAAATTTGATTCTTCCGGATAGCATGACTAAAATCGGGGATAGTGCATTTAAGGATTGTACTGGTTTCACGGGAGAGTTGAATATTCCAGATGGCGTAACTACACTTTATTTTACATTTTCAGGGTGTACTGGTTTCGAGGGAAAGTTAGCTATTCCAGATAGCGTAACCGCACTTGTTGGAACATTTTCAGGCTGTAGTGGTCTTACAGGAAAACTGGTTCTTCCAGATGGCGTAACTGAAATAGGGTATGAAACATTTAAGAATTGTACTGGATTAACGGGAGATGTGAATATTCCGGATAGTGTAACTGAAATAGGAGATTACGCATTTTACGGTTGTAGTGGATTTGATGGAAAATTGAAATTATCGAGAAAGACTTCGATGATAGGTGAGTCCGCATTTGAGGAATGTGAAGGTCTTGTTGGAGATATTATTATTCCGCGAAGTGTTGAGAAAATTGATCATAATGCGTTCTATGGGATAAAAGGAGTTTCATCTGTGACCGTTCTTAATCCGAACTGTGAATTGGATGTTTATTATGGACGTACTATAGATTGTGATCAGATTTACGGTTATGAGAATTCAACTGCGCAAGCTTATGCCGAAATCTGTAATAAGCAATTTGGCATGTTCAAATGTGAACATACCTGGGATAATTACTACACGGTTGATCAGGCACCAACGTGTACAGAAGACGGAAGTGAAAGTATCCATTGCAGCGTGTGTGACGAGATTAAAGAAAATAGTGAAAAAGTATTACCAGCAGTGAAACATAATTGGGATGATGGTGAGATAACAACAGAAGCAACCTGTACAGAAAAGGGCAAGAAAGTATATCATTGTACGAGAAAAGGATGTACGGAAGAAAAACAAGAAGAACTTGCAGCGTTAGGTCATGATGTGTCTGATAAGTGGATCGTAGAAACGGAAGCAACATGTACAGAAGATGGAATTAAATATCATCAGTGCAGCAGATGTGACGAGAAGCTGGATATAACCGAGATCAAAGCAACAGGGCATAAGTGGAATACATATTATACGATAGATGTTGAACCGGGACTCTGGACGTGGGGATGGAAAAGTATCCACTGTTCAGTGTGTGACGAAATGCAGGAAGGCTCAGAAGTAGCAATTCCGTATCTGGTTCCGGCTCCAACCGGTACCTGGAAACAGGATTCCAAAGGCTGGTGGTATCAGTATTCAGATAATACATATGCGAAGAATGAGATTCTTACTATTAATGGAGTAGAATATGCATTTGGCGCTAATGGTTATGTCGTTAATGGATGGTACTTGGATAATGGTGCATATTACTATTCAACCACATCCGGACTTAAACGTGGCTGGGTACAGAGTGGAGCATCCTGGTATTACATGGATCCGTCAACAGGAAGAATGGTAACGGGTTGGCAGACAATCGGAGGAAGTAAGTATTACTTCGTGCCATCCGGAGAAATGGCTGTAGGCTGGAGAAGTATTAATGGAATGTATTATTATTTCGCTTCATCCGGAGCGATGATGACAGGCTGGGTGCAGAGTGGATCGTCCTGGTATTATATGGATCTGTCCACCGGCAAGATGGCAACGGGATTTGTAGACATTGGTGGTACGACCTATTATATGAATGCATCCGGAGCAATGTTAACAGGCTGGTTCCAGATAGGAAGTAAGTGGTATTATGCGACATCATCCGGAGCAATTATTAAAAAAGCCTGGGTTGGAAACTATTATTTGGATAAAGAAGGTATGATGATTACTGATGCCTATGTCAAGAATGGTGCGAAGTATTACTGGGTTAATTCTTCAGGAGTTTATACGCAGACATATGCAGAGAAGGATACTGTAGGATATGTGATCTATGACCAGACAACTGGAACGAAGATGAATTAATAGAAGGGGGAATCGACGTTAGTCGGTTCCCCTTGGCGTATATGAAAAAGTGGTCATAGGATTGAATGTAATATCAGAAAGTGGTATGATTCGCTTAGATGTGTTATATATGTTACACAAGAATATTAGTAAGAGAAAGTGTTAGGGTTAAGGAATTATGAGGAGGGACTTATGAAAAAAAGAATGAATGCGCTAATATGTATTTTGACATCAGTTTGTTTATTGACACCAATTTCAGCGCAGGCTGCACAAAGTACAGCGAGAGTGCCAAATGATTCGATAGACATTTCTTCGGTAGAATTATCGTATAACTTGAGAAATCAAAATGGAAATACGATATGTGCTAAAAACGGAACCGTGGAATACGATGGGAACCCGATAGTGATAGATGCATATCCAGTAATGAATGATGTTCTGTTTCCACGAGAAAGTTATTCTTTGTCTATAGAAGGCAGCAATGTAACAAAAACATTAGTTAAAGATGGATACACGGAAGAAAAAAATATCTATAATAATCATGCATATAGTTTTGACGATAAGTATGATGATGGAACAATTTTAGGATGTTCATTACTTCCTATTTATCAGACCAGCAAAAGACTTGGCTTGGAAAGAGGTCATGTTAAACCTTTTTCGCAGGTTTTTTTATCACTTTCATTAGATTATACATTAGATGAATTGAAAAAATATAGTTCCATGACTGATTTTGTGAATAAAACAGGATATTTAAAATCCGATGAACTTTGGGAAGGATCTAGTCCGGGGTATGTGACTGATCTTGAAAATACCGCATTGGATCAGGCAAAACGGCAGGGCTATAATGATATTGATTCTTATACTTCCTATTTGTGTGAAAAAGAAGAATATGCGGAATGTAAAATCGTAAAAGAAACATGGTATCCGATATATTTTATAGTATCTAAAAATTTAGTTTCACATGAATTAGCGGAATCTGTCGCAAAAAAACATAATTATTCATTATATGAGAAAGGGGATCTTTATTATTTAAAAGTCACTTCTACAAATTCATATGCAGATAGTATCAATTATAATTACAGGTCGAAATTGCCTCAGTTGGCAGAGGAACTAAATGTAGATTCTGAACAGGTTGAATTTTCGTATCACGCAGAAACACGAGATGTTTATCATACATATTATGATTTTACCGGTGCGCAACTGATGGATGCAATTGCTGCTGAGATGGATACCTGGTCTGGACGATGGGATTACTTTTTGTATGGAGATGAACATTTCAATTATTGGTATGGATCAGACAGCGTTGCGGAGCCGGGATACTATGCTGGTAATTGGGGATCGGGTTTTAGCGTTATTCAGGACCAGGTAACTGTTAATTATGAACCGGAATATCAATATACAATTACTGGACCTGGTCGGGTCACTATAAAGATAACGGGTAAAGAAGATCAAAATGGACACGGCAGTGCAAATCTAAAGGGAACAGATACAATATATCTTGATGTGGTTTCAAATAAAAAGAATGGGTGGATGCAGAATTCAATCGGTTGGTGGTACCGAAATGCAGATGGAACGTATCCGGTAAATCAGTGGCAATTGATTGATAACAAATGGTATCATTTTGACCGAAATGGTTATATGCAGATTGGGTGGCTGCAATTAGGCAACACATGGTATTATCTAAACACTGACGGAGGTATGGTCACGGGCTGGCAGATGATCGGAGGAAGCGAGTATTACTTCGTGGAATCAGGAGAAATGTCTGTGGGTTGGAGAAGTATTGATGGAACGTATTATTATTTTGTCCCATCCGGAGCAATGGCAACAGGCTGGGTGCAGAGTGGAGCGTACTGGTATTACATGGATCCGTCCACAGGTAAGATGGCAACGGGCTTTGTGGCTATAAAAGGAACAACATATTATATGAATGCTTCCGGAGCAATGGTTACAGGCTGGTTCCAACTTGGAGGCAAATGGTATTATGCGACATCATCCGGAGCAGTTGCTAAAAAAGGTTGGGTTGGCAATTATTATTTGGATAAAGATGGTGTGATGGTAACCTATGCCTATGTCAAGAATGGAGCGAAGTATTACTGGATCAATTCGGCCGGAGTCTATACGCAGACATATACAGAGAAGGATACTGCAGGATATACAATTTATGACCAGACAACTGGAACGAAGATGGATTAATAGAATGGGAATCGGCGTTGGCCGGTTCCCGTTTCTACATTCGTGGTGAGGTACCATAAGAGGAATAGTTGGTGAATTCTTTACCTGACTAGAAAATTGTGATATACTAAAACAATCTATGAGATAAAAAGAGTTGTTGCTTCAAATAGAAAGAGAGAAAAATGAAAAAAATAGTTAGAAACCAAGAGTATGATCCAAAAGTATTAAAAAAACTTCATGATTTGCAGCTTGAAATGCTGCAGGACTTAGAAAAAATATGTGATAAATATAATTTAAAATATTTTGCAGTCTTTGGAACAGCATTAGGAGCTGTAAGGCATAATGGATTTATTCCATGGGATGATGATATGGATGTTGGAATGCTTAGAAAAGATTATGAGATATTTATACGAGTTGTTGAAAAAGAAATGGGTGATAAATATCAGATTATGACACCGGAAATTGATAAAAATTATGCTTGTTGTGTAACTAAGTTTCAGAGAAAAGGAACAAAGTTTGTTTCATATTTAAGTGATAAATTGAACTGTGATCAATGTATTTTTATAGATGTATTTCCGTTTGATTATATTGCGCCTACAAAGAGGAAAGAAAAAGCACAACAGCTCAAAACTGTTTTTTTAGATCGATTGATTTATTTATGCGGATCAGCTCATCCGATTATTCCGTATACGGGAATAAAAAAGTGTGTTGCAACAGCTATATGCGTGGCAGTGCATTATGGCTTGAAAGTTTTGCATATTTCTCCTAAACGTATATACAAGGCATTTGTAAAAGAATGTACAAAGTATAATTGTGAAAATTCAAAAAGAGTAACTTCGTTTGGAGATGGAGCTTCTTTGCAGTATCAATCAAGGGTTGGAGAGATTTTTCCGTTGAAAACATTGGAGTTTGAAAATATTACGATTCAAGTGATGAAAGATGTGGATACACATTTGAGGAGAACGTATGGAGATTATATGAAGATACCTTCAAAAGAACATAGAATCAATCATGCACCATATATTATAGATTTTGGAGAATAGTTGTAGATAATTGCATTGATATAAAATTTATGACATGATTGGGATTGATATAAAATGAGATTGATAACAGAGAAACCTTCAGAGAAAGAAATATATATATGGAATATATTGGGGAGTTTGGCTAATGCCGGATTATCGGTGATAATTCTTATGGTTGTGACGAGAACTTTAGATAATCAGAAGGCAGACATTTTTAGTATTGCATGGGCAATTAGTCAATTGATGGCAACAATAGGCTGCTACCAAATAAGAGTACTTCAGGCAACAGATGTTGAAGAAAAATTTACTTTTCGTCAGTATTTTGAATTTCGTATTGTGACAATTGTTGCAATGATGATATGTAGTTGCATTTACGTTTATATAAAACATTATACGGTATATAAGGCTATAATAATTATTATAATATGTGGATATAGAGCTGTAGATTCATTAGCGGATGTATTCGAGGGATGGTTTCAGCAAAAAGAAAGACTTGATCTGGCTGGACGAGCTTTGTTTATTAGAGTTATCATTGCGATTGTCGGAGGTGGAATATGTCTGGTAGTCATGCATGATTTGTTAGCTTTGAGTCTGATGTTATTGTTTATTTATGTTGTAGGATTATTGCTATATGACATACGCTATTATAACAAATTGAAAGTATTGGAAAAACAAAAGGAAAATCAAAAAAACAAATGGCTGCAAGGATTACTTGTGGCTGGAACGCCATTGTTTGTTAACGCATATTTATTAATGGATATTATGAACACTCCTAAAATAGTAATTGACGCAGCGATAATGAACGGTGGATTACAAAATGGATCACAGACAATATTTAATATTCTTTTTATGCCTGCATCAGTTTTGACGTTGGCGTATATTGTTTTTCGACCATTATTAACTAAGATGGCAATTGAATGGACAATGGGACGCATAAAGAACTTTTTGAAGATCATAGGTTCAATTATGTGTTGCTTGTTGGGAATGAGTATTTTGATAATTGGCGGTAGTGCCTTACTGGGTATTCCGGTTTTGTCAGTCTTATATGCTATGGATTTGACAATGTATAAAAAAGAATTGTTGTTGATAATTCTGGGGGGGTGTTTTTGTACATTTTCTTATGTATTAGACAATGCACTTGTAGTAATCAGAAGACAGTATTTGTTGGTTTGTGCCTATGTGGTATCATGGGCATACGTGAAAATATTCGCACACACTTTTGTTGGTAAATGGGGCATTATGGGAGCTGCGATTGTTTATACAACAAGTATGCTTTTGTTTTTGGCGACTACGTTGTTGATTTTTATTATTTGTTTGAAAAAGGAAAAAAATCATGAATAAAAAATATTGCATTTTTGCGGCTCAATTTTTACCACACATGGGAGGAATTGAAAATTATACGTATAATATTTCAAAGGAATTGATTAAACGAGGAAATGAAGTTATTATCATTACAAATAATACTACCGGGAGTCCACTGCAGGAGAAAATAGATGGAATCAGAGTGTTAAGGTTTCCGTGTTATAATTTGATCAATGGTCGTTTCCCTGTTATGAAATTGAATAAAGACTTTTGGAAAATTCATCGGTATTTGAAGAAACAAAAGTATGATATTGTTGTAATTAATGCTCGTTTCTATTTTCATTCTATATATGCTGCTTTATATGCTAAAAAGGGACAGATAAAAAGTATATGTATAGAACATGGGACAAGCCATTTGTCTGTGCATAATGGTTTGTTGGATTTTATTGGCGGTATATATGAGCATTTTCATACAATGATCCTGAAAAGAATATGTAAAGATTACTATGGTGTTTCGGAAGCATGCTGTGAATGGTCGGCACATTTTGGAATACGTTCAAAAGGAGTACTGTATAATGCGGTAGATTTGGATAAGATTGAACATTTAAAAGCAATAGAGCAACGTGATTTCAGAAAGGAATATTCGATTGCAGATGATGCATTGATAATTGTGTTTACGGGAAGATTACTAAAAGAAAAAGGCATTTATGAATTGATCGAAGCGGTTGAACGATATAATAAGAATCATGAAGAGATTTATTTAATGCTTGCAGGTGAGGGGGAAGAAAAAGCATATGTTGAATCACATAGGTCTGAATACGTTATTCCATTAGGAAGATTGCAATTTGAGGATGTGATTGCTGTGTTAGATCAAGCAGATATTTTCTGCCTTCCATCTGTATCAGAAGGTTTTGCAACGTCAGCATTAGAAGCAGCTGCGTGCAAATGCTATATCATTACAACTGAAAGAGGTGGAACGAAGGAACTGGTGCTTGATGAAAGTTACGGAACCGTAATGAAAGATAATTCAGTAGACAATATATATAGAGCAATAGAAGAAGTGGTTGCCAATACTGGATTAAGAAAAGAAGGACAAGAATTGTGTTACAAGAGATTGAAAGACAATTTTACATGGAAGCATACGACAGATAATTTAGAGAGGATTATAGAAAAGTAATTATGAAAAAATTGATTATTATTCCTGCGTATAATGAAGAAAGTAATATAGAAAAAACTGTTACAGCTATACAGGAAAATGCACAAGGTTTTGATTATGTGATTATAAATGATTGTTCGACAGATCATACACGCCAGATATGTGAAGATAAAGGATATAATATAGTAAATTTGCCTATCAATTTAGGAATAGGCGGAGCCGTTCAAACTGGATACAAGTATGCATTGAGACATGACTATGATGTGGCTGTACAGGTTGACGGTGACGGACAGCATGATCCAGAATTTCTTAGTGTTATGGCAGAACATTTACTTAAGAATAATTTGGATATGGTAATAGGATCAAGATTTATTGAAAAAGAAGGATTTCAATCATCACAATTGAGGAGAGTTGGAATTGTATTTTTTTCAAAATTGATTACAATTCTTACCGGTACAAAAATTACAGATCCAACATCAGGACTTCGCATGATTGGACCTAACGTGATGGCATTATTTGCTGCTGATTATCCGAGAGATTATCCGGAACCGGAAAGTGTTGTTGCTGTATTGAGAAGGAAAATGAAAGTTGAAGAGATACCTGTCATCATGAAAGAAAGGACAGGTGGAGTATCTTCTATTTCTATGAAGAAGTCAGTGTATTATATGATTAAAGTAACGCTTGCAATTTTAATTGAACGAATCAGAAAGTATTAGAAGGTGAATGAGATGAATATAAGAATTCAGATAATAATAGGAGTAGCTGTTATATTAGCATTATGCGTAATAATAAATATGATTAGAAACAAGAAATTGGAACTTCGATATGCATTGGCATGGCTGATTGTGGGAGTAGGTATTTTTGTGTTAGATTGCTTTCCACAATTGATTACCTGGTTGGCACATAGACTGGGAATAGCGAGTCCGATTAATATGCTGTTTTTCTTGGGATTTTGTTTTTCGTTGATGATCATATTTGTTTTGACTGTTGCGGTTTCAAGATCGTCAATTAGGATAAAAGAATTGGCACAGGAACTGGCATTATATGAAAAGAATGAAGAGTAAAGCTGTGCTGTTAGTATTTTAAGGAAAAGGATTAAGGAATGATCGGAAAATTTATAAATAAAATTAAAAAAGGATATGAGGGTAATAAAATTCTTGTACTGGCCATTGTTTTTTGGTGTATATTGGGCGTTTCCATGTATTTTGCATATAGGTTTGAATGGAATGACAGCATTCATCTTCCTCACAAAGTAGAAGTAGTGGGAAATGAGGAGGTAAGAGAACAAATTGAAATAAAGCCAAATGACATTATTGAGCAGGAAATACAGATACAGACAGATGCGATTGATGGTATTTCATTGAGATTGGGAAGCTTTGAAAATGAAGGAGCGCATGCTCATATTGAGTTGCATAATAGTGAAACAGGAGAACTGTTGAATTCATGGGAGTGGAATTCAGATGAAGGAGCACAGGGAGAATATTATAATTTTTTGTTAGACAATCACATGGTAGGAGTGAAAGATAAGAAATATACACTTTCAATACATGCAGATTCGGTTGGTGAAAAGGGATTATTTATTCCGATTGTGGAACAGAATCATAAAAATCATGTTAAGCTTTCTGTTAATGGTACAGAATTAAACCAGTCAGTCATAGGATATAATCTGTTGAATGGAACACATCAGGGACTGAAATATTTTTACATTGCATTATTGGTGGGCTTTTTAGGATGTCTGGTACTGGTTATATTATTAAATGTAAAGCATGTGAATGTAGAAAAATGTTTTATATGTGCAGCGTTGGTACTTGGTATGCTGTATATGTTTGTTTTGGCTCCGTTTTCGGTGCCGGATGAGCCGGCGCATTTTGCTACGGCATATGCCCAAAGTGGCAAAGTGTTGGGTGAAAAAATATTGGACGAAAACGGAAATGTTTTGATGGAAGATAATCTGTGGTATAACACTACAGATATAACAAAGGATAGCTATGTAAAAGAAGTTAACGGAATCCTTCATGCAGATAACAGTGGAAACGTGATATCAACACGCACGATGTTAAATGCGACTTTTGGATATATTCCGCAAGTTATCGGTCTGGTTATAGCAAAGTTGTTGCGATTGAAAGATATCCAGCTTATAATGATGGGCAGATTTATGGCATTGTTTTTCTATTGTATGTGTATGTATTGGTCAATCAAGAAAATTCCTGTATACAAAGAAATGTTGGCTATAATCGGATTGTTTCCGATGACATTGCAGCAGGTAGTATCATATAGTTATGATTCGATATTGATTGATGCTTGTTTTGTGCTAAGTGTGTTGTTAGTATCAAAAATAGTTAAGCCGTCAAAAATAACAGCCGGCGATATGGGAATTATGGTGTGTACAATAATTGTTATTGCATCATTGAAATTTGTTTATTTACCGATTTTAGGTCTTGCTCTTCTTATTCCAACAGAGAACTTTGGCAATAAAAAGAAGAAAGGATTAATGGCATTTGGAACAGTGGTGTTCAGTGTGGCAGTGCTTTGTATAACCAAGCTGACGGCAATTTTAAATTCAATCGGAACTGGACAAAGTACAGTATATAGTTCAGTCGAAAAGATTTCATTGGCATATTGCTTGAAATATCCATTGATAAGCGTTGGAATGTTTTGGAGAACATTTGAACGTTCTACATCAGATTATTTGGGTCAGATGATATCTACTCCATTGGGGTGGTTGAATTTTAGTATTCCTAATATTATATTAATTACATTTATTATAGTATTTTTATTTAGTGTGCTGATGGAAGAAAAGCAGGGACCGTATATTAAGAAAAGCGTTAGATATGTGAGTGGAGCGATTTTTTTGTTTGTATCAGTACTTGTGATGGTGTCGTTGCTGTTAGATTGGACATGGATTGGAAGCAAAACAATACAGGGAATACAGGGAAGATATTTTTTGCCGGTATTACCAGTTGGAGGCCTTGCAATTTCGACAGGTTTTGTTAAGGTGAAAAAAAGTATATGTCCATATTTAATGATGATAGCAATATATCTTAATTGTTGGACATTATATTTTGTGACATTACAGGCAATTGCAAAATAGTAGATTTAGAGTATTAACAGAAGATTAAGGAGAATAAGGATGCTTAACAAATTTTTTGTGAGTGGCTATCGATTTCATGTTTATAATAAGCGTATATTATTGATCAAAGGAGAATTTAGAAATAATGATAAGGGTAATGAAAAATTATTTGTTACGCTTGATGATAAAAAGGTTCAGGTGAAGGTTGAAGAACATGAACTGCCTATTCCGATTACGCAAAATGACAATTTGCTAACGAAACAGTACTATCTTTGGATTAAACTTCCAGAAAATTGGAAAGAGATGAAAAAGCTACGTATTGTCCAGTGTGGTTCGGGAAAGAAGAAGATAATCAGAACGTTTTCAATCAGAACTATCTGTAAATTGTATAGAGAAATCCCTCATAATATTGATCAGATGCGAGTGATTGATCAGGGAATAAGAATCAAGGGATGGTATATTGATACAGGAGATACGAGGTTAGAGTTTGAAAAACATAATAAACCGATAAAAGCAGAGGTTCATCAGGTTCGACGAGTAGATGTTGTGAATGCATTTCCAGAGTGTAAAAAAGAAAATGCTATAGGATTTGAAGCAATTCTGTCGTGTAATAAAACTGATGTTGTTAAAGTGAAATTCAGTTCTCCTGATCGTGATGATTTTTCAAAAGTATATATGGATGAGAACTCTATCTTTAATAAAATATCTCAAACAGGAGAATTGTTGAAAAAAACAAATAATACATTTCATCAGTATGGAATTGCTAAGACACTGGAAAAGGTACAGAGAAAGCTGTTGAAGAAGGATCATATTCCATATGAGGGATGGCTGAAGCTTCGTACCCCCAAAAAAGGGGAATTAGCTCGTCAGGCAAATGAAAAATTCTCATATATGCCGAAAATTTCAATTGTTGTACCTTTGTATAAGACACAGAAAAAATATCTGGATAAGCTGATTGCGTCTGTTATGGCACAGACATATGCTAATTGGGAATTGTGCTTGTCTGATGGAAGCGGAAGTGATTCTCCGATTGAAGGAATTCTGAAAGCATATGAAAAAAAGGATTCTCGTATTAAAGTTGTATATAATCATAAACCATTGCAGATATCGGAGAATACGAATGCGGCATTGGATATTGCAACAGGAGATTTTATTGCCTTTTCGGATCACGATGATCTTCTGACACCAGATGCTTTATATGAATGTGTGAAAGCGATTAATCTTAATCCGGACGTTGAAATGATCTATACAGATGAAGACAAGATCAGCATGAATGGAAAAGAGCATTTTGAACCGCATTTTAAGACAGATTTTAATATCGACATGTTAAGAAGTGTGAATTATATCTGTCATTTGTGTGTGGTAAAAAGATCTTTATATGAGAAGGTAGGAAAGCTTAATCCGGAATATGATGGTGCACAGGATTATGATTTTGTGCTTCGTTGCGTAGAACAGACAAAGAATATTGTACATATTCCTAAGATTCTGTATCATTGGAGAGCACACAAAGACTCTACTGCTGAAAATCCTGAAAGTAAGAACTATGCATTTGAAGCAGGAAAGAGAGCAATAGAAGCACATCTTAAACGACTTGGAATTTCAGCTGAAGTGACCAGCAGAGCAGAAAAAGGATTTTATCGGGTTAAATATGAGCTGCAGGATAAACCGTTAGTTTCAGTGATTATTCCAACTAAGGATCATATCGAAGATCTGGATAAATGTTTGCAGTCTCTGGAAAAAGTGAACACTTACGATAATATGGAGTATATTATTGTTGAAAATAACAGTGAAAAAGAAGAAACATTCGAATATTATGATCGAATCCAAAAGGAGATTCCAAAGGCTAAGGTTGTTTATTGGAAAGACAAGGGATTTAATTATCCATCTATCAATAATATGGGAGTGGATGAGTCAAAGGGAAAATATCTCTTATTCCTGAATAATGATACTGAAATTGTAAATCCAGATTGTATCAGTGAGATGCTCAGTCAATGCCAGAGATCGGAAGTAGGTGCAGTAGGTGCCAGATTGTATTATGAAGACGGTACCATTCAGCATGCAGGTGTTATTATCGGAATGGGTGGCGTCGCTGGACATGCATTTGTAGGATTTGAGCATGACGATCTGGGATACTTTGCCCGTATCGTACTGACACAGGATTATAGTGCGGTTACTGCCGCATGTATGATGGTTAAGAGAGACGTATTTGAAGAAGTTGGCAGATTTGATGAGAAATATGCAGTTGCATTTAATGATATTGATCTGTGTTTAAAGATACGAGAAGCAGGCTATTTGATTGTCTATGATCCATATGCAGAGTTGAATCATTATGAGTCCAAATCTAGAGGTTATGAAGATACGGAAGAAAAGGTGGCGCGCTTCAATTCAGAAGTGGATCGGTTCCAGAAGCGTTGGAAAGATGTGCTACAGAAAGGTGATCCGTATTATAGTCCGAATCTGACTCTGGATAAAAATGATTTCAGTTTGACAGTAGATGTAAGATAAAAGATTTATTATATGTATAATAAGAGTTATGTGGAGGCGTTATAGTGTCGAAATATATACAAAATTTTAAAAAGTTCCGACCGCTGTTGAATGAGCTGATTATGCGGGATATCAAGACGAAATATAGGAAATCAGTATTAGGCGTTTTTTGGACAATTTTGAACCCATTATTTATGATGGTAGTTTTGTCAGTGGTTTTTTCTAATATGTTCAAATTCGATGTAGAATATTTTCCGGTATATTTGCTTAGTGGTCAGTTGATTTTTAATTTTTTCAACGAAGCAACTACAAATGCAATGGGGGCTATTGTTATGAATGGACCATTGATCAAGAAAATATATGTGCCGAAGTATATGTTTGTACTGTCACGAATTTTTTCGAGTTCAATTAATCTGTTAGCATCATTTACAGCGATGATTTTTGTGATGCTTGCTATGCGTGTGGAACTGCATTATACAGTTCTGCTCGCACCGATACCACTGCTTTTTATTGTATTTTTTTCGTTGGGAGTTGGACTTATCCTGTCAGCAATTACGGTCAAATTCCGTGATATCATGCATTTGTATTCAGTATTTGTTACTGCTTTGATGTATTTGACACCGGTTATTTACCCTATGTCGATTCTTCCAGAATGGTTGAAGAAAATTGTATTATTGAATCCACTCACTAATATTCTGACGATGTTCAGGAATGTGATGATTAATAATATGCTGCCGAGCATTTCTTCGATTCTGCTTGCGGCAGTTGAAGTTGCAGTTGTGATGGTACTTGGCTTATATGTATTTTATAAGCGTCAGGATACATTTATACTGGATATATAGGAGAAGAGAAGAATGGATCATACAGATATTATCAGCGTAGATCAGGTGTCTATGCGGTTTGCACTTGCGTCTGAAAAAGTTGATAGCTTAAAAGAATATTTTATTAAAACTTTGAAAAGTCAGATCTCTACAAATGAGTTCTGGGCACTGAAGGATGTCTCTTTCAATATCCAGCGAGGAGATGCACTGGGACTGATTGGTTTGAATGGAAGCGGAAAAAGTACGATGCTGAAGATTATTGCTGGTGTGCTGAAGCCGACGAAAGGTTCGGTAGCAGTACGTGGTGAGGTTGCACCACTGATTGAGTTGGGCGCAGGATTTGATTTTGATCTTACTGCAGGGGAGAATATTTTTCTTAACGGAGCTTTAATGGGACGGTCTCATGAAGAGATGGAAGCTCATTATGAGGAAATTATAGATTTTTCGGAATTACGTGATTTTATAGACGTTCCGGTTAAGAATTTTTCATCAGGTATGGTTTCAAGACTTGCATTTGCAATTGCAACAATCGGTACGCCGGATATCCTGATTTGTGATGAAGTTTTATCAGTTGGTGATTTCCGTTTTCAGGAAAAATGCCAGAAGCGAATTCAGGAAATGCTGGATAAGGGTACTACTTTACTTTTTGTATCTCATAGTATTGATCAGGTAGAAGAATTATGTAATAAAGTAGTTTGGCTTGAAAAGGGTAATGTACGGATGTTTGGTGACTGTAAAGAAATTGCAGAAATCTACAGAACGTCATATTAGAGTATACAAGGAGCGTAGAAAATGAAGAAGAAATTAAGCATGATAGTTTTTGTAGCTGTTCTGATAGCCTTTACGTGCATGTATGCTATTGTTGATAAGAATAACGCGATATATGACAGGGCGGTAGACACAAGCCAGTATGTTGCACTTGGACTGGAACAGGGAGAAATGGTCTCTCAGAGTTTTGTTTCAACAGAAGATAAGCTAGATGGTATTAATATCAAAATGTCGGTGTCAGGACAGGCTAATGATAAGAAGATCAGTTATGTGTTAAAAGATGATACAGGTAAAACTGTAACATTAGGAGACGCATCGTTGGAAAAAATCAAGGCGGGCAGATTCTTTAGTCTGAAATTTGATGAATTAACAGGGTGCAAAGGAAAAAGATATACGTTTGAGTTGACTGTTGAACAATGCGAAAAAGATACACAGGTGATTGTGTATGCAGTTCCTGGAGCATCGAAAGATTCACTTCTTGTGGTGAAAGGAGAGAAAGCCGATGGTGTGATGGTGCTGCGGACAGTGACACACCGATTTGATGTAGAGACATTTATTGTTACGGCATTGTTTATTCTTTATGTTATTTTCTTTATCAGATGGCTGAGTAAAGTGTTTAAGTAAGCATTGACAAAAATATGATATTCCCGGTTTTCTGTTTTAGAAAACCGGGAATTGCTATATAATTAAGTAGGAAGCTGTACATGCTATATACCTGGGAGGTGGATTATGCCAAAAGTCAGTGTGCTCTTAGCGAATTATAATGGTGAAAAACATTTGCACGAAGCAATCGAAAGTGTGTTGGAACAGACATATCAAGACTTTGAATTTGTTATAATTGATGATGCATCAACAGATTCATCGAGGAAGGTCATTGAAAATTATCATGATAAAAGAATAAAGAAATATTATGCAGAGAAAAATCGAAATATTGCTTATTCGTTAAATTTAGCACTTTCAATGGCATCAGGAGAATATATTGCAAGGATTGACAGTGACGATGTTTGGGAGTTAAATAAATTGGAAACCCAGGTACAGTACATGGACAACCATCCTGAATGCGGAGCATGCTTCACGAAGGTTAATATTATTGATGCGTATTCAAATATAGCGAATGATGTGTATGGCGAATATTTTCAGTTATTTAACAATGCGGAGAACAGATCACAAAAAGAATGGCTGCGTTTTTTCTTTTATCAAGGGAATTGTCTTTGTCATCCATCAGTAGTGATTCGGAGGAGTGCTTTAGAGCGGATAGGAGAATACTATCATTTAGCATATGTTCCGGCGGAGGACTATGAATTGTGGACAAGAATTGTGATGAAGTATCCGATTCATATATTGGAAGATAAACTTGTTCGATACAGATGGGAAGAAACAGCAAATAAAATAAGTGGGAAAACTGATGGGAGAATATACGCATTCCCTAATATAATGATGCTGACAAGAAAAAAAATTATGGATAATATCAGCAATGAAGAATTTGTCAGATATTTTAATGAAGATTTCATAAATCCTGAATCAGAAAGTCAGGAGGAACTTGAATGTGAGAAGGCGCATATATTACTTCGATGTTCAGGAGATAATGCGAATTTTCTTGGCTTGGAAAAGTATGAACAGATATTAGGTGATGAGAAACTATTGAATATTTTAGAAGAAAAGATGGATTTTTCTATATCAGAATATTATAACAACTATCGTTTCAGAAACTTTGATTTCTTTGATGAATTGGGAAGCGCAAAAGAAAATATAAGGAAATTGGAAGCGGAAATAGAAGAAAAACAGCGATATCTGGAAAGTAAGATAATGGAAACAGAAATCAAACAGCGAGAAATAGAACATTTGCAGTTTCTGGTAGATGAAGTGATGTCTTCGACATCGTGGAAAGTAACTGGTCCACTTCGAAAAGCTGTGAGGATGTTAAAAAGAAGAAAATAGTATGGAGGTGGAAAAGTGATTCGATACAATATCCCAATTGGAATTTCGGAATTTGAAAAAATCAGGAAAAATGACTATTATTATGTGGATAAGACAGAACTGATTCAGGCATTATTGAAGACAGAACCTGCAGAGATTACACTTTTTACAAGACCTCGAAGATTTGGAAAGACGCTTGTGATGAGTATGTTGGCATCTTTCTTTGACATTCGTAGAGAGAATGGAGATTTGTTTAAAGGCTTGAAGGTTGCAAAGGATCAGAAGTTGTGTCAAGGATGGATGAATCAATGGCCTGTGATTTTTCTAAGTTTTAAGGATGTAGGTGGGGAATGCTTCGAAGATGCGTATGGATTGTTGCAGTCTGTTATTTCGCAGCTGTATGTGGAACATACATACTTGGAAGAGAGTACGGAAATTGATGAATCCTATAAAGATATCTTTGGCAGATTGAAACGCAGACAGGGGAATAAAACAGATGTGCAGATTTCGCTTCGGGTATTAATGCGTATGATGCAGGTATATTATAGAAAACAGGTGATTCTGCTTATTGATGAGTACGATGTGCCGATGGCGAAAGCGGGAAGCAAGGCATATTACAATGAAATGCTGGATGTGATCGGCACCATGATGAGCCAGGCACTGAAGGATAATACAGCACTTAAGTTTTCGGTGATTACAGGATGTCTGCGCATTTCCAAAGAAAGTATTTTTACTGGAACCAATAATTTTGTGGCAGATACAATTGCGGATGAAAGATTCAGTAATTATTTTGGATTTACCAATGAAGAGGTACAAAGGCTTCTAGAGGATACCGGGAATATTAAGTATCAGGGTCAGATTAAAAAGTGGTATGATGGATACTGTTTTGGAAAGACGGAGATTTACTGTCCGTGGGATGTGTTGTGTTATCTGAATAAACTGGCATTTGAATCAGAAAGTGAACCGGAGAATTTCTGGGAAAATACGAGTCATAATGATATTATTCGTACATTTTTGTCTTGCGAAGGCATGGATGTGACGGATTCTTTTGAGAGACTTCTTGCCGGTGAAACAATAGAAGTTGAGATTACAGATAATCTGACATATGAGAATCTGACGGATTCGGAAGAAAATCTGTGGAGCGTATTATATCTGACCGGATATCTAACCAAGGATATCAGACAGCCATCACAGGGAAAGACGAAAGCTTTTTTGAAAATCCCGAATGCAGAAATTATGGATATTTTCAGAAAAAGTGTAGTGCGTTGGTTTGATGAGCAGATAGCAGTTCGGGACAGAAGTAGCTTGTTTATAGCTTTGTGGAATGAAGATAGTGAAAGACTATCAGAATTGATATCGGATTTACTGTTTGAAACGATTAGCTATTATGACTATGCGGAGAGTTTTTATCATGCATTTTTAGCAGGCTTATTTGCAAATGCAGGATATATTGTAGAGTCTAATTATGAAAGTGGCTTGGGCAGACCAGATCTGATAATAAAAGACAAGAAAAAACGCCAGGCAGTTATTATAGAAATTAAAATCGCTGATGGTATGCAGAGTTTGCAGAAAGCGGCAGAAAAGGCAAAGGGTCAGATAGACGATATGCGGTATGCAGATGGTATCTCTGCGCAGGGATATCAGAAGGTGATAAAATACGGAGCAGCATTTTATCAAAAGAACTGTCTGATCAGCATAAGTGAAATATAAAGGTGATAATGAAAAAACCAGGTTATTATTCTTCTGGGGAGTTTGCCCGCATGGCGGGTGTAACGCTTCGGACGATACGATATTATGATAAACAGAATATATTAAAGCCATCGCTGGTAAGTGAGGCAGGAGCCAGGTTTTATACGGAAGAGGATTTCGCAAGACTTCAGCAGATACTACTTCTCAAGTATCTGGGATTTTCACTGGATGATATCCGGGAGATGACGATTGACGATGTGGATTATCATTTTCTTTTGAATTCACTTGGGATTCAGTTAAAACTTGTGAAAGATCGGCTGGAGCAGATGCAGCTAGTAGAACAGGCGATACAGGATACGATGGATGTAATACAGACAGAGCGGACGGTGGACTGGAGCAATATGCTGAATTTGATCCACCTGACCGGTATGGAAAAGAGTCTGAAGAATCAGTACCAGGACGCATCGAATATTTCGGCGAGAATTAATCTTCATAGTCTTTATTCGCAGAATCCGCAGGGATGGTTTCCGTGGATCTATGAGCAGTTAGATCTGAAGTCTAATATGAAAGTGCTGGAACTTGGCTGCGGTGATGGTGAACTATGGAAAGAAAATAAGGAGAAGCTTCCAAAGCAGATAGAATTGTATCTGACAGATATTTCAGAAGGAATGCTCAGAGATGCCAGACGAGAAATCGGCGTGAGAGATAAACGGTTTCATTTTCAAACGGCGGATGCATGTGAGATTCCGTATGAGGATGATATGTTTGATGTTGTGACGGCGAATCATGTATTGTTTTACTGTGAAGATATCGGACGGGCTTGCAGCGAAATACGCCGGGTATTAAAACCGGGCGGTACATTTGTGTGCGGAGCGTATGGCAGCAGTCATATGAAAGAAGTAAGCCAGTTGGTGCAGAAGTTCGATGAGCATATCATATTATCGGCAGAACATCTGTATGAAAGATTTGGAAAAGAAAACGGATATGAGATCTTAGAACCATTTTTTGATAAGATTGAATGGAGACAGTATGAGGATTATCTGGTTGTTCCAGAACCGGAGCCGTTGATAGCATATGTGCTTTCCTGTCATGGTAATCAGGGACAGTATCTGCCGGATCGGTACAGTGAGTTTCGCAGTTATGTACGGAAGAGAACCAAAGATGGATTTCAGATAACCAAAGATGCAGGAATATTTGTGTGTGTGATTAAAAAATAAATCTTAATATTTTCTAAAAAGGCTTGAAGGTGACCTAAGGTCACCTTTTATAATGCAATCATAAGATGACAAAAGACCGGGATGTTTGTATCCCACGATCGAAGCATGTAATATGCAGGAGGTTCAAATGAAAGGAATTATTTTGGCGGGAGGATCTGGTACAAGACTTTATCCTCTGACAATGGTTACATCCAAACAGTTATTACCGATTTATGACAAACCGATGATCTATTATCCGATGTCTGTTCTGATGAATGCAGGTATCCGTGATATTTTAATTATTTCTACACCACAGGATACACCGAGATTCAAAGAACTGCTGGGAGACGGACATCAGTTTGGCGTGAAGCTGTCTTATGCAGTACAGCCAAGCCCGGATGGACTGGCTCAGGCATTCATCATTGGAGAAGAATTCATTGGTGATGATACCGTTGCGATGGTATTGGGAGATAATATTTTCGCAGGACATGGTATGAAGAAACGTCTGACAACAGCAGTAGAGAATGCAGAGTCAGGTAAGGGTGCTACCGTATTTGGATATTACGTAGATGATCCGGAACGATTCGGTATCGTAGAGTTTGATCAGAATGGCAAAGCAGTTTCTATTGAAGAGAAGCCAGAGCATCCGAAGAGCAACTACTGTGTGACAGGTCTGTATTTCTATGATAATAAGGTCGTAGAGTATGCGAAGAACCTGAAACCAAGTGCCAGAGGAGAGCTGGAGATTACCGACCTGAACCGTATTTATCTGGAGGAAGGCAATCTGAATGTAGAACTTCTCGGACAGGGCTTTACATGGCTGGATACTGGTACACATGAGAGTCTGGTAGATGCTACAAACTTTGTAAAGACAGTAGAGACACATCAGCATCGTAAGATCGCGTGTCTGGAAGAAATCGGTTACCTGAATGGCTGGATTTCCAAAGAAGAAGTGCTGAAGGTATATGAAGTGCTGAAGAAGAATCAGTATGGACAGTATCTGAAAGACGTATTGGATGGTAAATATCAGGAAAACCTGTACTAAACGAGTGATTGCCCAGAACCGTTACTCACATGTAAAGCTGATGCGTCATGCTTGCATGCAAGCGGTCGCTTTACATGTGAGTAAGGTGGCTTGGATAAGCCACCGTCCCATACATGAGCAGAATTAGCTGCTCATCAGCGGAAAAGCACGAGCATCGTGCGATTCTGCGAATGTATGGAACGGTTCTGCAAATTATATTATATAAAAGGAGAATTATAATTATGACTATTATCGTGACCGGAGGAGCCGGATTTATTGGAAGCAACTTTGTATTTCACATGCTGAATAAGTACCCGGATTATAGAATCGTATGCCTGGACTGCCTGACATATGCTGGTAATCTGTCTACACTGGAGCCTGTAATGGATAACCCGAATTTCCGTTTTGTAAAGGCAAGCATTACAGACCGTGAGGCAGTATACAAACTGTTTGAGGAAGAGAAGCCGGATATGGTAGTGAACTTTGCAGCAGAAAGTCACGTAGACCGTTCTATCGAGAATCCGGAAGTGTTCCTGGATACCAACATCAAAGGCACTGCAGTGCTGATGGATGCCTGCAGAAAATACGGCATTAAGCGTTACCATCAGGTATCTACAGACGAAGTATATGGCGATCTGCCATTAGACAGACCGGATCTGTTCTTTACAGAGGAGACACCGATCCACACTAGCAGCCCGTACAGCTCATCCAAGGCTGGCGCAGATCTTCTGGTACTTGCATACCACAGAACATATGGCCTGCCTGTGACTATTAGCAGATGCTCCAATAACTATGGACCATATCATTTTCCGGAGAAGCTGATTCCACTGATGATTGCAAATGCACTGAATGACAAACCGCTTCCGGTATACGGAAAGGGTGAAAATGTCCGTGACTGGCTGTATGTAGAGGATCACTGTAAAGCAATCGATCTGATCATTCATAACGGTTGTGTTGGTGAAGTATATAATATCGGTGGTCACAACGAAATGAAGAACATCGATATCGTAAAGATCATCTGCAAAGAACTTGGAAAACCGGAAAGCCTGATCACATACGTGGAAGACCGTAAGGGACACGATATGCGATATGCGATTGATCCGACTAAGATTCACAATGAACTTGGATGGCTGCCAGAGACCATGTTTAAAGATGGAATCAAGAAGACAATCCAGTGGTACCTGGATAACAAAGAGTGGTGGGAGACCATTATCTCAGGTGAATACCAGAATTATTATGAGAAAATGTATGCACACCGTCAGGAGGTTAAATAAATGAAGGTATTAGTAACAGGAGTAGGCGGACAGCTTGGACATGATGTGATGAACGAGCTGGCACAGCGCGGCTATGAAGGTGTAGGTTCAGACATCAGGGAGGAATACAGCGGTATTCAGGACGGAACTCCGGTAACCACAATGCCATATGTTCCGATGGATATTACAGATGCTGCATCTGTAGAAAAGGTAATGCGCGAAGTGAATCCGGATGTTATGGTGCATTGTGCAGCATGGACAGCAGTAGATAATGCAGAGGATGAAGATAAACAGGCGATCGTACATGCGATTAATGCAGGCGGTACCGAAAATATCGCAAAGATGTGTAAAGAACTGAATTGCAAGATGGTATATATCAGTACGGATTATGTGTTTGATGGACAGGGCACAGAGCCATGGGAGCCAGATTGTAAGGATTACGCACCTCTGAACGTTTATGGACAGACAAAGCTGGATGGAGAGCTTGCTGTATCCGGTAATCTGGACAAATATTTTATTGTACGTATCGCATGGGTATTTGGTAAGAATGGCAAGAATTTTATTAAGACGATGCTGAATGTAGGTAAGACACACGATAAACTTACGGTTGTAAATGATCAGATCGGTACACCGACTTATACATTCGATCTTGCACGTCTTCTGGTAGATATGATAGAGACGGATAAGTATGGATATTATCATGCAACTAACGAAGGCGGCTATATCAGCTGGTATGATTTTACCAAGGAAATCTTCCGTCAGGCAGTTGCTATGGGACATAAAGAATATTCGGAAGACCGGTTGAGCGTTGCACCGGTAACGACAGAAGAGTATGGCGTATCTAAGGCGGCAAGACCATTTAACAGCCGTCTGGATAAGAGCAAATTGGTAGAAAATGGATTTGAGCCATTGCCGACATGGCAGGATGCATTATCCAGATATCTGAAAGAAATCGACTTTTAATTTTAATAAGTAAACAATAGAATCTGCCTGGTATGATCAACCGGGCAGATTTGGTGTATATAACTGGAGGAAGATAAAATGGGACAGATTAAAGTAGAGAAGAATGCAGGCGGTATTGAAGGACTGTGCGTAATCGAACCGGCAGTTCACGGAGATGCCAGAGGATATTTCATGGAGACTTACAATCAGAGAGATATGGAAGAAGCCGGACTGAATATGGTGTTCGTACAGGACAACCAGTCATGTTCAGTGAAAGGTGTGTTGCGTGGTCTTCATTTCCAGAAAGAATTTCCGCAGGGCAAGCTTGTAAGAGTGGTAAAAGGTTCTGTATTTGATGTGGCAGTAGACTTAAGAAGCGGAAGCGAGACTTATGGCAAATGGTTTGGGGTAGAGCTGACAGAAGAGAATAAGAAACAGTTCTATATTCCAGAGGGATTTGCCCATGGATTCCTGGTGTTGAGTGATATTGCTGAGTTCTGTTATAAGTGTACAGACTTTTATCATCCGGGTGATGAAGGTGGACTGGCATGGAATGATCCGGAGATCGGTATTGCATGGCCGGAGCTTCAGGGTGAATACAACGGAACTCCGTCAGCAGAAGGATATCATCTTGCAGACGGAACACCATTGAATCTGAGTGATAAAGACCAGAAATGGGCAGTATTAAAGGATACTTTTAAGTTCTAAGGTGCAGAGAATGAAGAAAATAGATAGTACTTTTATCAGATTTGCAATGGTAGGAGTTGCAAATACTATATTTGGTACTGCAATTATGTTCCTGTTTTATAATGTGTTCCATCTGAGTTACTGGGTATCTTCTGCAAGCAATTATATTTTTGGAAGTATTTTAAGTTATTTCCTGAATAAGAATTTCACGTTTCAGAATAAGGAACGCTCATGGCAGGTGGTATTTCGGTTTGTGATTAATATCAGTATATGTTATGCTATAGCATATGGCGTTGCCAAACCGCTGGTGCGTATGCTCCTGTCTGGACAGTCTGTCAAGATTCAGGATAATGGCGCGATGCTGGTAGGGATGGTACTGTTTGTAGTGATTAATTATCTGGGACAGAGACTTTTTGTGTTTAAGAAAGAAGCAGCAGGAGAGTAGTATGGATACGTACAAGATAGACTGGTTGAAAATTGTAAAAAGATTATCACCATATAACATAAAAAAAGGCTTGCTTTATATGAAGCATTTTGGACCAAAGGAGTTCTGGATTCGGTTGACGGAACGCTTTCAGGCAGACGATGTAGATTATGAAGAATGGTATAAGAATCATAAGCCGACCATGGAAGAGCTGCAGAGACAGCGTGAGGCAAAGTTTGATTATGAGCCGATGATCAGTATTCTGGTGCCTGTATACAATACGCCGGAAGAATTTCTGAAGCAGATGATCCAGTCAGTGAGAAAGCAGACATACGATAATTGGGAACTGTGTATTGCTAATGCCAATCCTGCCAATGAAACAGTGGCAGAAATCTTACGCATCTCATCTACAAAAGATGAAAGAATTAAGGTAAAAGATGTTCCGGAAAATGAAGGAATTGCACAGAACACGAATGCCGTACTGGCGATTGCAACAGGAGATTATATCGGACTGTTGGATCATGATGATCTGCTGACACCGGATGCGCTGTATGAAGTGGTAAAAATGATCAATGAAAATGACAGACCGCAGGTATTGTATTCGGATGAAGACAAGATAACCATGGATCTGTCGGAACATTTTCAGCCACATATGAAGCCGGATTATAATAAAGATCTGCTCCGGTCCAATAATTATATTACTCATTTTTTTGTGGCAGAACGTATGCTGGTAGAAGAAGTTGGCGGAGAAGATGGCGAATATAATGGGGCACAGGATTATGATCTGATTCTTAAGTGTACGGAACGGGCAAAGGGAATTGCTCATATTCCAAGAATCTTGTATCACTGGCGAGTACACAAAGCATCAACAGCTGACAATCCGGCAAGCAAGATGTATGCATTTGATGCCGGAAAGAGAGCAATTGAAGATCATCTGAAACGGTGTGGTGAGATTGGTAAAGTGAGCCACGAGAAAGATCTGGGATTTTACCGGGTAAAATATCAGGTGCAGGGCAGTCCATTAATTTCAATCATTATCCCGAACAAGGATCAGGTGGAATCACTGGACAAATGTCTGCGGTCCATTGAAAAGTCTTCTTATAAGAATTATGAGATTATTATTGTAGAGAACAACAGTACAGAGGACGAAACCTTTGCATATTATAAGAAGATTGAGTCTGACAAGATCCGTATTGTATACTGGTCGGATGAATTTAATTATTCTGCAATTAATAATTTTGGCGTAAAACATGCAAGGGGTGACTATCTGCTTCTGCTGAATAACGATGTAGAAGTAATCGCGACAGACTGGTTAGAAGAACTTACAGCCAATTGTCAGCGTAAAGATGTGGGGATAGTAGGCGCAAGGCTGTATTATCCGGATGATACGATCCAGCATGCCGGTATTGTGATCGGTATCGGAGGCGTGGCTGGAGCATTGTTTGTGGGAATGCCAAGGATGTTTACCGGATATCTCCACAAAGCAGCCATCCAGCAGGATCTGAGCGCAGTGACTGCGGCGTGTATGATGGTGAAGCGATCTGTGTATGAGGAACTTGGTGGCTTGGAAGAAGAGTTGAAGGTTGCGTTTAATGATGTAGACTTTTGCCTGCGGGCAAGAGAAAAAGGATATCTTGTAGTGTATGATCCAAATGTGGAATTATATCATTTTGAATCTAAATCCAGAGGAACGGAAGATTCCAAAGAAAAGATACGCAGATTCCAGAATGAGATCGAATATATGCGGAGTCATTGGCTGGAACTTCTGAAGAAGGGTGATCCAATGTACAATCCGAATCTGACTTTGACCAAATGGGATTACAGTCTTCGCAATAATCAAAAAGAATAATCAAAATGATAAAAGCCACAGTGCTTTTCTTAAGTATCAGTTAAGAAAAACGCTGTGGCTTGCTCTTTATGTGAAAATATAGTATTATGAGGAATGAGAAATAATGGAAGTTGGTGACCCCTTGATTAAGAATAATCAGCAATTATTAAATAGAATTCACGTAGTGCTGGATGCGGTTGTAATGGTGATAGCATATATGCTTGCCTGGTTTTTTAGATTCCGCTCCGGTTTTTTTGCATTAGATGCCTGGTATCTGTCATTGCAGGCATATATGCGTGCACTCATTTTTGTGGTGCCGGGATATCTGATCTTATATTATGCATTTCAGCTATATACTCCGAAACGTGTGCAGGGAAGAAGACTGGAAGCCTGGCATGTAGTACAGGCCAATGTAACGGGTATCGCATGTTTTATTATGATCCTGTATCTGCGCCATCAGACAGATTATTCCAGAAAGATGCTGTTTGTGTTCTTATGTATTAATATCTTTCTGGATGTACTGATGCGTAATGTTATTCGGATATTTCTGCGGAAGATTCGGAAGAATGGATTGAATCAGAAGCAGATTCTGCTGATCGGTTACAGCCGTGCAGCAGAAGAGTATATTGATCGCATTATCCAGAATCCGGAATGGGGATATACGGTACGGGGTATTTTGGCTGACAATATGCCGAGAGGCACCATGTATCGGGGGTATAAAGTAATCGGAAGAATCGATAATTTATCCATTATCTTACCGGAAAATCGCCTGGATGAGATTGTGATCACACTTGGACTGGCAGAATATCACAAGCTGGAACGGATCGTAGGCATGTGCGAGAAATCCGGTGTGCATACGAAATTTATTCCTGATTATAATAATGTGATACCGACGAAGCCTTATACGGAGGATATTCAGGGACTTCCGGTGATCAACATCCGCCGGGTTCCGCTTCATGATCCGTTGAATCGATTCATGAAGCGTGGGGTGGATATCTTTGGAGCAACAGTGGCATTGATATTATTCTCGCCTGTGATGATTGGAACGATGATCGCGATTAAGGTGAGTTCGCCCGGCTGATATTCAAGCAGGAGAGAGTAGGGCTTAAGAATAAACCGTTTATGATGTACAAGTTCCGTTCGATGGTAGTGCAGACAGAGGAAGAAGAAAAGAAAGGATGGACAACCAAGAACGATCCACGAGTGACCAGGGTTGGCAAATTCATCCGTAAGACAAGTATTGACGAGCTTCCACAGCTGTTTAATGTGTTCAAGGGAGATATGAGTCTGGTTGGACCAAGACCGGAGCGGACACAGTTTGTAGAGCAGTTCAAAGAAGAGATACCGAGATATATGGTAAAACACCAGGTTCGTCCGGGACTGACCGGATGGGCGCAGGTGAATGGGTACAGGGGAGATACATCCATTCGCAAGAGAATTGACTGTGATCTGTATTATGTAGAGAACTGGACGTTGGGACTGGACTTTAAGATACTGATCATGACATTTTTTAAAGGGTTTGTAAATAAAAACGCATATTGATCGAAGGGGAGACAGAGATATGGAACAGAGAGACGACCGGAGACTGGCAAGAAAAAAACAGGAGATGCGCAGACAAAAGAGAAGAAAGAAGCGCAGAAGACGGATCGTGTTTCTGGTAGCAGAGATATTGATATTATGCATTCTTAGCGTAATCGCTTATGGAATGTTTAAATTAGATAAGCTGAATGTGAATCCGTTGAAAAATCTGACGAATAATGGAATCAGCCAGGACGGCTATATGAATGTGGCGATATTTGGTGATGACAGGCGACCGGAGGACACAGGTAATGCGCGCAGTGACTGCATTATCATAGCAAGCATTAATAATGACACAAAAGAAGTGAAGCTGGTATCTGTATATCGGGATACGCTCCTGAATACAGAAGATGATACGTATGATAAAGCTAATTCAGCATATGCCGTTGGCGGGGCAGAAGCTGCGGTTAATATGTTGAACCGCAATCTGGATCTGGATATTCAGGATTATGTCAGTGTGAATTTTCTGGCAGTTGCAGATGTAGTGGATCTGCTGGGCGGTATAGATCTGGAACTTACAGATGAAGAAGTGGTACACATGAATAACTATTGTGTAGAGACTTCTGAAATTACAGGTAAAAAATACAAGAAGATTGAGCCAGAAGTGGCAGGGACCTATCATTTGAATGGAGTGCAGGCGGTATCTTACAGCCGTATTCGTTATACAGAAGGTGGAGATTTCCAGAGGACATCCAGACAGCGCCTTGTGATTGAGAAGATTGCAGAGGAAGCAAAAAAGGCAGACTTAAGTACCATCAATAAGATTATCGATGCGGTTTTTCCTGAGATTACGACCAGTTTTACATCGGGGGAGATTGTGAAAATGAGTGCCGGTCTTCTGCAGTATTCCATTGGTGACAATGAAGGATTTCCGATGGATAATGAGACGCCGGATTCGATACCGGGATATCAGGGGTCCTATGTTGTACCGAAGGGATTAGAAGAAAATGTAATCAAGCTTCATAAGTTTCTGTTCCCTGATGAGGATTATACACCAACGGATACATTGAAAGAGATCAGTGATCACATTAAGGATGTAACGGGTATTTATCCTGATGATTCAGAAGATAGTACAGAGGATAATGAAGAATAAGGAGCAATACATGTGTAAAGTAACGGTAGTAATACCGAATTATAATGGTGAAAAATATCTGGTGCCGTGCCTTGCGTCTTTGTATGAAGAGACCAGGGCAGAGATAAAAGTAATTGTAGTGGACAATGGATCAAAGGATGACAGTCTGAACAGAGCTATAAAGTTGTATCCACAGACCAGAATAATACGATTGGATCGCAATTATGGATTCTGCCGGGCAGTGAATGAAGGCATTACAGCTTCGGATACGGAATATGTATTGTTACTGAATAATGATACGTTGGTGAGAAAAGGATTTGTAGAAGCCCTTCTTCGCAGAATAGAGCGGAGCGAAAAGATCTTTTCGGTAGAAGCGAAGATGCTTCAGTATCAAGATGAAGCCAGAATTGACAGTGCGGGCACGTATTATAATGCGCTTGGATGGGCATTTGCCAGAGGAAAAGATCAGTCAGCAAAGAAGTATAATTACTGTGTGAAGACATTTGCAGCGTGTGGTGGTGCGGCAATATACCGCAGGAAAGTATTTGACGAGATCGGACTATTTGATGAACGCCATTTTGCATATCTGGAGGATATTGATATCGGATATCGTGCAAGATTATATGGATATGTGAATGTATATGAGCCAAAGGCTGAGGTCGTTCATGTGGGAAGTGCATCCAGCGGTTCCAGATATAACGAGTTTAAGGTAGAGCATTCGTCTAAGAACAATATTTATCTGATTTATAAAAATATGCCAACATGGCAGATTGCTTTGAACCTCCCGCTCTTAATAGTAGGATTTGGAGCTAAGGCAGCCTTTTTTATAAAGAAAGGATTGGGAGTTACATATCTGAAAGGTCTGGCAGAGGGCGTTCGGATGTGTGATAAGAAATATAAAGTACATACAGAAAAAGCGGACTGGCGACAATGCCTCAGGATTCAATGGGAATTATGGGTGAATGTGATTCGCAGGTTTTCTGATATGGGTGAAGAGGAATAGGATAATTATGAAGAGACTACTGTTGATTGCTCCGGTATTTTTTGGATATTATAAGGATATGATACTGGAGGCAGAAAAACTGGGATATCATGTGGATTATTTGTGCGATGCACCGAGTAATTCTAATATATCCAAAGCACTCGGCAGGATTAATAAAAAGCTGATCAGTGGATCAGCAAAAAGATATTACAAAGAAAAAGCACTGCCTCTGGTTGAAAAAGAGCAATATGACAAGGTTCTTTTAGTAGCCGGCATGACTTGTGCATTCACAGCAGATATGTTTTGTGAGATGCGGAGATTACAAAAGCAGGCGGAATTTATTTTGTACCAGTGGGATTCAGAAGTGAACCTCCCATATTGTAAGAGTATACATCCATATTTTGATCGAATCTATACATTTGAAAAGGCAGATAGTGAGCAGAATAAGATATATCGGTTTATGCCGACGTTTTACACGAGAATTTATGAAAAAATCGGAAAGAAAGAGCGTCCGGTACCAAGGTATGACTGTTTCTATGTAGGAACCGCACATCCTAAGAAATATTTGGAAATCAACCGGATGGCGGAAGATTTGAAACCGGAACTGCCAAGGCAGTTTATATATCATTACATTCCGTCGGTTTTAAAATACGTATATCATAAAGTGACGGCAAAGGAATACCGGCATGCGAGATATCGAGATTTTCAGAAAGTTAAGCTGTCTGGTGCGGATATCATGAAGGGGATGGAGGTATCTACCTGCATTCTGGATGCACCGCAGGGAGGACAGACTGGACTCACACTTCGTTGCTTTGAATGTATGGGGGCGAAGCGGAAATTGATTACGACGAATGTCGATATTGTGAATTATGATTTTTACAGAGCAAGTAACATTCTGGTGTATCCGGGGACAATAGAAGAACGGAAAGCTTTTTTCGAGAACCCTTATGAGGATCTTCCAGAAGAATTGTACAGAAAATACAGCATGAACAGCTGGATGAAACGGCTGTTATCAGGCGAGGAATCTCAAAAACTACCGGAAAATCATTGAAATTTTACTGTAAATGGGGTAATATGTAAGGCGAGTTGTTACGCTTGTTAACAAATTGTTACAAAAGAAAGGATGTTACGATGGCGAGAAGATCACACAGATGGAGAAAACATGGCTTTGCTTCCTGGTCAATCGGGAAGAAGTTGGGTGTGATTCTTGGTGGTACATTTGCAGCAGTTGCAGCGACGGGTGTTGTACTTGTAGCCAGTAAGATGACGAAGATAGAGACAACGGAACTTGATACAGATAAGTTGAATATAGCGGAGACCAGTGAAGAACAGGAGACTGGCTATCTGAATGTTGCACTGTTTGGCTTGGATTCCAGAGAAGGGGATCTTGGCAAGGGCAATCGAAGTGATACGATGATGATTGCCAGCCTGAATAAGGCGACCGGAGAGGTAAAACTGGTTTCAGTATACCGAGATACGTTACTGGAACTGGATGATGGCAGCTATAATAAGGCGAATGCAGCCTATGCATTTGGCGGACCGGAAGGTGCCATTTCAATGATTAACCGCAGTATGGATATGGATATTTCCAAGTATGTTGCAGTGAATTTTAATGCACTTGTTGATGTGATTGATGCATTAGGTGGTCTTGATATTACACTGACAGATGCGGAAGTAGTGCATATGAATAACTATTGTGTAGAGACATCTAAAGTTACAGGTGCGGATTACACAAAGATTGAACCGGAAGTTGCAGGTACTTATCATTTGAATGGAGTACAGGCAGTGTCTTACAGTCGTATTCGATATACAGGAGGAGGCGATTTTGAACGTACCTCCAGACAACGCCATGTACTGGAATTGATTGCTGAAAA
>OLVT01000691.1_pt1 | contig 35279 bp, 33 predicted proteins | sample 1673241 | NCBI WGS metagenome assembly OLVT01 (sample SAMEA3178936, study PRJEB25190) | human gut metagenome | biome: human gut; feature: human-associated habitat; material: faeces | place: Austria | collected 2013 | reverse complement strand
GCTGAAATATGTTAAGAAATTCGTAGTAGAGACCGCTGACGCTGAAATCGCAGCTGCAGGCAGCGATCTTACCTACGAAGTTGGTACCATGATCGAGATCCCGAGAGCAGCCCTGACTGCAGACGAGATCGCAAAAGAGGCAGACTTCTTCTGCTTCGGAACCAACGACCTTACTCAGATGACTTACGGATTCTCCCGTGACGATGCTGGTAAATTCCTGAACGCTTACTATGACGCTAAGATCTTCGAGAACGATCCATTCGCAAAACTCGATCAGGACGGCGTTGGCAAGCTGATGAAGATGGCTATCGATCTTGGAAGACCGGTTAACTCTTCTCTGCACGTAGGTATCTGCGGTGAGCACGGTGGAGATCCGAGCTCCGTAGAGTTCTGCAACAAACTGGGTCTGGACTATGTTTCCTGCTCACCGTTCCGTGTGCCGATCGCCCGTCTGGCAGCAGCTCAGGCAGCTATCGCTCAGAAGAACGCTTAATTTAAGCAGAATCTGTCCGAATCAGGATTTTCATGCAATAGCATGATTTGTGTTCAAACGTAAGGAGACCCCGGCGGTCTGTAGAAATACAGGCGCCGGGGTCTTTTTTATCAATCGTTTAAAATCAAAGTGGGAGGGAAAACGGATGCAGAATGAAACAGCCAAAGAAAACCTGCTGCGGCAGATCCGGGAATACCGTCCGTACAATGAGCAGGAAGAGCGGGATCGGGCGATTCTGCTGAAATGGATGGAGAGCGGATGCGATATTTTGACGCGGGAAAATGAGACCGCACATCTGACTGCCTCCGCCTGGGTCGTAAGCCCGGATCGGAAGCAGGTGCTGATGGCGTATCACAATATTTACCATTCCTGGGCATGGCTCGGCGGCCACGCGGACGGAGATGCGGATCTTTGCAGCGTGGCGGTAAGAGAAGTGAAGGAGGAATCCGGGATTGAAGAGGTGAAGCTCTTATCGGATCAGCCATTCTCGCTCGAAATCCTGTCGGTGGACGGCCATGTGAAGCGCGGAAAGTACGTGGCGACACATCTCCATCTGAATGTGACATATCTCATGGAAGCAGACTCGGTACAGGAAATCCGCTGCAAGCCGGATGAAAACAGCGCAGTCGGCTGGATTCCGGTGGAGCAGATCGCAGAAAAATCGACAGAGCCGTGGTTTGTGGAGCGTGTGTATGGCAAGCTGTGTGAGAAAGTGAAAAGAGATTTCTGTGAAGTGTAATATGCAATCCGCGTATGAACTGCCATTTAGAATAAGCATTAGACAAATGAGCTGTTAGATGTCTAAAATAGAGACAGAAAGAAAAATGGCAGGAGGGGTTTTATGTTTACAAATCAGGATTTGAAAAAGCTGATTGTTCCGCTTTTTCTGGAGCAGCTTCTGGTGGCTCTGGTCGGAATTGCGGACGTGTTTGTTATCGGATTTGTCGGAGAGGCGGCGGTTTCCGGTGTGTCACTGGTCAATGCGTTCAAAAGGTAGACTTAAGCTTCCAGAAAACGATCCTCTTTTTCTGACGACAGAAAAGTTGTTGGGAAAAGGGGATTTTTTGGGTAAAAGGGATTATTTCGGCGCGTTGAAAATCGTGCCGGGGTATGCTAAAATGGACTCCGAAAAACAGCAAAAGGAGGACATGACAGAAGATGAATGATATGAAGCGTCTGCTCTCGTATGCAGGTCCCTACAAGCGGGATATGATTTTCGGAGCAGTGCTGGTATTGATAGAAACGTGTTTTGAACTTTTTATTCCGATTCTGATTTCCAATCTGATTGACATCGGCGTTGCGAACGGCGATATCCCTTACATTTACCGCAAGGGAATCCAGATGGGAATCTGCGCGCTCTGTGCGCTTGTGACCGGAATTTTATACGCGCACTTTGCGGCGCGGGCGACGTACGGCTGGGGAGCCGAGATCCGGAAGGCGGAGTATGAGAAAATGCAGCAGTATGCATTTTCCAACCTCGACCACTTTGCGGTATCATCCCTGATCACCCGTATGACGACGGATGTTACCGTCATCCAGAATATGGTAAGCGCCGGCTTCCGCCCGATCACGCGCGGACCGTCGCTTCTGATTATGGGAATCGGCCTTTCATTCTATATGAATCCGCGGCTGGCATTTGTATTCCTTGTATGTACCCCGCTTCTTGGCTTTATTCTCTCCCTGATTGTGCGGAGAGTTGCCCCGATGTACACAAAACTGCAGTCCATGGTGGACTGCCTGAACAACGTTGTCCAGGAGGGGCTGACCGCGATCCGTGCCGTCAAAGCTTTCGTGCGGGATGAGTACGAGGAAGGCAAATTCAACGAGGTCAACACCGACCTGACCGCAGCGAGCGAGCAGACGTTCCACTACGCCGTGCTGAATCTGCCGGCATTTCAGGGCGTCATGTATACCGCGATCGTGCTGATTCTGTGGTTCGGCGGAAATATGATTCTGAAAAAACAGCTTGCCGTCGGAAACCTGACCGGATTTCTAAGCTACGTCATGCAGGTCATGAACTCGATGATGATGATTGCAAACGTCTTCCTGCTCCTGACCCGTTCCATGGCGAGCGCACACCGGATTGTCGAGGTGCTCGATGAGAAAATCGTGCTCACCTCGCCGGAAAATGGTGTAACAGAAGTGACAGAGGGCAGCGTGGAGTTTGACAACGTATCGTTTAAATACAAAGAAGAAGCAAAAGAGTACGCACTCTCCGATGTTACGCTGAAGATCAAAGCCGGTCAGACGGTAGGAATCCTCGGGGGAACAGGTTCTTCGAAAACGACGCTGGTGCAGCTCATTCCGCGTCTGTATGACACCAGCCGCGGCACCGTCCGCGTCGGCGGAAAGGATGTGCGCGCGTACGATCTTGCCGCTCTCCGCGATGCAGTCAATATCATTCTGCAGAAAAACGTGCTGTTCTCCGGAACCGTGCGTGAAAACCTGAAATGGGGCAATGCGGATGCATCCGATGAGGAGATCTGGGAAGCATGCCGCGCGGCGTGTGCGGATGAATTTTTGAACCGCATGCCGGACGGCCTCGACACCGTGCTCGAGCAGGGCGCAAGCAACCTCTCCGGAGGCCAGAAGCAGCGTCTCTGCATCGCGCGTGCGCTGATCGGAAAGGCAAAAATCCTGATCTTCGATGATTCGACAAGTGCGGTCGACACGGCAACGGAGAAAAAGATCCGCGAGGCACTGGCGGCGCGGAAGGATGTCACAAAAATTATCATTGCGCAGAGAGTAACATCCGTCATGAATACGGATCAGATCATCATTCTTGATGACGGAAAAGTACACCGGATCGGCACGCACGCTGAACTGCTTGCGGATGACCCGATTTATCAGGAAATTTACGCCTCACAGATGAAAGGAGGAGACGAAAATGGCAGCGAGAGCTTATAGCGGAAAGAAACCAAAGAACCTGAAACACACGCTGCGCGTCTTCCTGTCTTATCTGGGACGGCACAAAAAAATGCTCGCAGTCGTATCGGTACTGGTAACAATCAGCGCGGGAGCCAACCTCCTTGGAACGTATATGATCCGCCCGGTTGTCAACGGACTGGCGGACGGAGATGTGCACACACTGCTGCGCGGCGTGCTGATTACGGCACTCATTTTCGGGTGCGGCGCACTCGCAGCATACGGCTACACGCAGACCATGGTAAAAGCAGCACAGCAGTCTTTGATATCCGCCGCGATCTGTTCGAACACGTCCAGACACTGCCGCTGCAGTTCTTCGACAGCAGACGCCACGGCGATATCATGAGTCTTTTCACGAACGATATCGACACGATGACAGATGCCCTGAACAACAGTTTTGCGATGGTTATCCAGAGCTTCATCCAGATTGTGGGAACACTGACCTTGCTGTATATCCTGAACTGGCGGCTCTCGCTGATTGTAACGGTGTGCTACGGTATCATGTTCTGGTATATCAAGTTCAGCGGAAAGCGCAGCAAAGGTTATTATACGAAGCAGCAGAACAGCCTCGGAGAACTGAACGGCTATATTGAGGAGCTGATCACCGGACAGAAAGTCGTCAAGGTGTTCCACCACGAAGAAGAGAGCTTTACGGAATTCTGCAAAAAGAATGAGGAGCTCCGGAAAGCGGGAACCGGCGCGCAGGGGTATGCGGCGACGATGGTTCCTGTCGTTGTCAGCATTTCGTATGTCAATTATGCGATTGTGGCAGTGCTCGGCGGCCTTCTCGCCCTGCACGGAAAAGCCGATATCGGAAGCCTGGCAAGCTACCTTGTCTTTGTCCGCCAGGCGGCGCTTCCGATCAACCAGTTCACCCAGCAGAGCAACTTCCTTCTCTCAGCGCTCGCCGGTGCGGAGCGTGTCTTCGACGTGATGAGCCTGGAGCCGGAAATCGATGAGGGAAAAGTGGAACTGGTCAACGTAAAAGAAGAGAACGGCGCACTTGCCGTCTGCGAAGAGACAACAGGCCGCTGGGCATGGAAGCGCCCGGATGGAACGATGACGGAATTAAAGGGCGATGTGCGTTTTGAAAACGTAGATTTCGGCTACACGGCAGACCGTCTGATCTTAAAGAACATCAGCCTGTATGCCAAACCAGGCCAGAAAATTGCTTTTGTCGGTTCCACAGGAGCCGGAAAAACGACGATCACGAACCTGATCAACCGTTTCTACGACGTCCAGGGCGGTGCGGTTGTCTACGACGGCATTGACGTAAAAGATATCGAAAAAGACGCTCTGCGCCACTCCCTCGGTATCGTTCTGCAGGATACCCATCTGTTCACGGGAACCGTAGCAGAAAATATCCGTTTTGGAAAACTCGATGCCACGCGGGAAGAAATTGAACGTGCGGCCAAAATTGCGAATGCGGATTCCTTCATCCGCCGTCTGCCGAACGGCTACGACACGATGCTGACCTCCGACGGAGCCAACCTCTCCCAGGGCCAGCGCCAGCTTCTCGCGATTGCCCGTGCCGCCGTTGCTGATCCGCCGGTGCTGATTCTTGACGAGGCAACATCCTCCGTTGACACCAGAACCGAGGCGCTGATCGAAAAAGGAATGGACCAGCTCATGGAGGGCAGAACCGTATTTGTCATCGCCCACCGCTTAAGCACCGTGCGAAACGCCAATGCGATCATGGTGCTGGAGCAGGGAAATATCGTAGAGCGCGGCGACCACGACGCACTTCTGGCACAGAAAGGAAAATATTATCAGCTCTATCATGGAATGTTTGAGCTGAGTTAAAAAGAAAGGAGTAAAGAGTATGAGAAAATATAACCGTATTTTTCTGATCGTCCTGGATTCTCTCGGAATCGGGGCGATGGCGGATTCGGAGAAGTTTGGGGATGTCGGTGTCAATACCTTCGGCCACATCTGGGAGAGTCAGGGAGGCCTTGAAATTCCGAACCTGCGCCGCCTCGGCATGGGAAATCTCTGCGGTGTGACAGAGGATGAGGCAAAGGGTTACGCCAGAAGACTGAACGAGGCGAGCAACGGAAAAGACACCATGACCGGACACTGGGAGATGATGGGAATTTACACGACAAAGCCGTTCGTTACGTTCACCGACCATGGATTTCCGAAAGAACTGATCGACGAGCTGGAAAAACGAACCGGCAGAAAGATCATCGGCAATAAGGCGGCGAGCGGAACGGAGATCCTCGATGAGCTGGCAGAGCGCGAGATCGAAAACGGAGAACTGATTGTCTATACCTCGGCGGATTCCGTACTGCAGATCTGCGGCAACGAGGAGACGATGGGACTGGAGACGCTGTATCATTACTGCGAGATTGCCCGTGAGCTGACCATGAAAGACGAGTGGAAAGTCGGCCGTGTCATTGCAAGACCGTACGTCGGAAAGAAAAAAGGAGAGTTCGTCCGCACCGCAAACCGTCACGACTACGCTGTCAAACCGACGGGAAAAACCGTGCTCAACGCGATGCAGGAGGCAGGATATGATGTCATCAGCATCGGAAAAATCAACGATATTTTCTGCGGCGAGGGCATCACGGAGAGTCTGAAATCCAAGAGCAGCGTCCACGGCATGGAGCAGACGATTGAGACGGCAGGAAAAGATTTTACCGGACTGTGCTTTGTCAACCTCGTCGATTTCGATGCACTCTGGGGCCACAGAAGAAACCCGGAAGGCTACGGAAAAGAGATTGAAAAATTCGATGTGAACCTTGGAAAGCTGCTGGAGCAGTTAAAAGACGACGATCTGCTCCTGATCACGGCAGACCACGGCAACGACCCGACTTATACCGGAACGGACCACACCAGAGAACAGGTGCCGCTCCTTGCGTACTCACCGTCTATGAAGGAGAGCGGCCTTCAGGAGAGGAAGGACACCTTCGCTGTGATCGGCGCATCCGTTGCAGAGAACTTCGGCGTAAAAATGCCGGAGGGAACGATCGGAACATCGATCCTGGAATCGTGGAAATAAGGAAGCGATGGCGTTTTCAGCTGAGGCGGTAAGAACCTTTCGAAAGGTTCACAAGCCGTCCTTCTTCGAGCAGCTTCTTTAAGACCCGCTGGAGCTGGCGGCGGCTGCAGTGGAGCTGCATGGCCATCTTTTCCACGCCGGAAAACGTCTGATCCGGACAGCGCTCTGAGAGATAAGCGAGGAAGGATTCCTCGAGCGTGGAAAAATTCGACTGGGAGCTGGAATAAAGCATCAGCTTTTCGGTGACAGAGTTTAAAAGATATCGTAAAAAGCGGTTGTCGTTCAGCAGAAGCTCTTTCGTGGAAGCGAGCGGCAGAACAATACAAAGCGCGGTGGTGCGTGCCTCGATCTGGTGCGTATCATCGCGTTTTCCGCAGAATTCCATATCGCCGATACAGGTAAAGCCGTCGAGATAGCCGATCGGGTAGTTCGTGCCGTCGGCGCGGTTGGCACTGATCTCGATGGAACCGTCCACGAGGAACGAGAGGTATTCCTCCGGATTCAGCGTGTCGAGCCGTTCGCCCTTTTCAAACTGATACAGAGAAAATGCGAGATCCGGGGTGTCGAAAAGAGATGGGATCTCATGTTTCTGAAGATAAAAGTCCAGCAGAGCCGGATCAAAAATTCGTTTCATAGGAAAATCCTTTCACAGAAAAATTTTTTGGAAAACTTTTTCTTTATTGTGACATATGACACAATAAAAAGCAAGAAAGTCTGCTAAGATAAACCAGAATGAAAAAGGTTACTGTTCACTCAGCAGTGAAACACTTGCTGTTTCGCTGCGTAAGAAAGTGATTCAGGTGTGAGCAGCCCTCCTTTTGCACAGCAAAACTTTAAATGAGGGCTGCGAATGTTACAGTTTGCTGGGTACCAGTGAACTGTAACCGAAAAAGAGGAAAGGGGAGTTTTCAAAATGGAAAACGAATTATTTGAGAAAACAAAAGTGTCCAAAGCATATATGACGCTCGCACTTCCGGTCGTGCTCGGCATGGTCGTGTCGCTGATCTATAATATGGTAGATACTTTTTTCATCGCGCGGACCGGAAACACGGCACTGATTGCCGGCGTATCGCTCGGCACACCGATTTTCACGCTGATGATTGCACTCGGTGACATCTTCGGCGTCGGCGGCAGTTCCGTCATTTCGCGCCTCTTCGGTAAAAAAGAGTACGAGGACGGAAGACGGATCAGCGTATTCTGCTTTTACGCAGCGATTGCTGTCGGCATTGCGGTCAGCATCATCCTGCTTGCCGCCAAACAGCCGATCCTTGGCCTGCTTGGCTGTGATGAGACGACGTGGCAGTATGCGGGGGACTATTACCAGTGGATTGCACTCGGCGCACCGTTTATCATCCTGCAGCTGACGCCGAACAATCTTCTTCGGACCGAGGGCTTCGCAAAAGCCTCGATGATCGGAACAATGCTGGGAGCCGTCGTCAACATCATTCTTGACCCGATCTTTATTTACACGCTCGGCATGGGAGCAGCCGGAGCAGCGATTGCAACGGTGATCGGCAACATCTGCGGTGATATTTTCTATGTTATCTTTATGATAAAGAAATGCCGCTATCTCTCCGTCGATTTCCGAAAACTGAAAATGACCGGAGCAGAGGTGCTCGCCGTTCTTGCCATCGGCATTCCGGCATCCGTCACAAACTTCATGCAGAGCATCGGCGTGACGCTGACGAACCGATTTTTGCAGCCGTATGGAACGGACAAAGTTGCAGCGATGGGAATTGCTTTGAAAATTATTATGATTTCTGTTCTTGTGATGGTCGGTTTCGCTTTTGGCGGACAGCCGCTGGTCGGATACAATTATGGAGCGAAAAATAAAAAACGCCTCAGTGAGACGATCCGCTTTGCCTTCCTCCTGGAAGTGCTGACCGGTGCCGGAATGGCGGTTGTGCTCGGTGCGGCGGCTCCGCTTCTCGTGGGACTGTTCTTAAAAGAGGCGGATGTCATTGCAGTGGCCCAGCAGATCCTCCGCGTCCAGCTCATTGGTATGCCGTTTGTTGGTATCGTACTCGCATCGACCTGTATTTTCCAGGCGATCGGAAACGGGGCAGGAGCAATGATTCTTTCAGCAGGACGTCAGGGCGTGATTTTTGCCATTGTAATTTTCTGCGCTTCAAAACTTGCCGGTTTTTCCGGTGTTATTGCCTCCCAGCCGGTTTCTGATTTTCTGACCGCATTGGTGGCTGTGATGATTCTGCTTCAGTGGAAAAAGAAAGAATTTGCAAAATAAGAAAGAACAGCAAAGCGGCTGCGGCACAGCGTTCCGGAACGGGAACCTGCCGCAGCCGCTTTTGGCGTGCGCAAAAAAACAGAATTCCTGCACAGGCGGCCGCCATGTCAAAAACACGTAAAAGTGATGAAAAAACGTCTCTTAATTCGGCAGTATTACGGGATTGCATTCTGAGAAAACAAGATATAAAATGGCATGAGATTCGACAAAAAGGGGAAGCAAAAACATACGACAATAGGGAGGACATCACATGGCAACAAAGAAAAGTGCAGTAAAAGATCTGACAAACGGCAGCCCGGTAAAACTGATTCTGGGGTTTGCACTGCCGCTGCTGCTCGGCATGCTGTTCCAGCAGTTTTACAGCATGGTCGATACGATTATTGTAGGAAAATTCTTAGGCGCGAAAGCGCTCGCGGCTGTTGGCAGTACAGGTTCGATCAACTTCATGATCGTGGGATTCTGTATGGGAGTCTGCAACGGATTTGCGATTCCGGTTGCGCAGATGTTCGGTGCAGGAGATCGGAAAGCACTGTGCCGGTATGTGGGAAACGGAGCCGTTCTGGCTGGCCTTCTTTCGGTGACGATGACCGTTCTTGTCTGCATTTGGTGCCGCGATATTCTGATTCTGATGAAAACCCCGTCCGATATTCTGGACGGCGCATACGCTTATATTTTCGTCATTTTCCTCGGCATTCCGCTGATGGTGCTCTATAACCAGACTTCGGCGATCATGCGGAGCCTCGGCGACAGCCGTTCCCCGCTGATTTTCCTCAGCATCTCTTCGGTACTGAACATCGTGCTCGACCTTTTGCTGGTCCGCCCGATGGGAGTAGCGGGAACCGCGTGGGCGACGATTATCGCGCAGGGAGTCTCCGGATTCTTATGTCTCCTTTATATGAAGAAAAAATTCACGATCCTCACCTTTACGGGGGAGGACTGGAAGCTGCACAAGCACTATGTGATCAATCTGTGCAACATGGGAATCCCGATGGGCCTGCAGTATTCGATCACCGCAATCGGAAGCGTTATTTTACAGACTGCCGTCAACGGCCTTGGTTCCACGGCGGTTGCCTCTGTCACGGCAGCCGGCAAAATTTCCATGTTCTGCGGCTGCCCGTTCGATGCGCTCGGCTCCACGATGGCGACGTACGCCGGACAGAACGTCGGAGCGAAAAAGATGGACCGCGTCAACACCGGAATCCTGGCGAGCTCAATCATCGGAAGCGTGTATTCTGTGGTTATTTTAGGTGTCATGTTTCTGTGGTCCCGCCAGATTTCGCTTCTCTTTGTAGATGCATCCGAGACGGTCATCCTCGACCAGGCGCGTCAGATGCTGCTGATCAACATGGTATTTTACATTCCGCTGACCCTTGTCAATGTCGTACGCTTTACCGTGCAGGGCATGGGCTTCAGCAAATTTGCAATCCTTGCCGGCGTCTGCGAGATGATCGGCCGTTCGGTGGTAGCCTTTTTCCTGGTTCCGTATTTTGGTTACACCGCAGTCTGCTTCGCAAGCCCGGTGGCATGGATTCTCGCCGATCTGTTTCTCGTTCCGGCGTACCTGTACTGCGCAAAAACGCTTCGTTCTCTTTTTGAGAAAAATGCGCAGATGATGTAAGCCGTGCCGCAAGATGGACAAGCTGTTTCAATTCTGGTATAATGGAGCCTGGATTTTAGGAAAGCTGAAAAAGAATCCCATAGAAGAGAGGAAGATATCCTATGAAACAGTCGGTATTAGAATATAAGAGACTTCTGGAGCAGGAAGGCCTTCTGGTGGAATTTGCAGAGCCGGAAGGAAAAGAAGGAGAGGACAGACCCGTTACCCTCGTAACGTATTTTTCGGGCGGAGCGGATCAGGGAACGCTGTTTCTCTGCAAAGGAGCTGCATTCAAAGAGGCATACTTAAAAGACGCCGTAAACCGCGGTGCTGTTGCCTATGTAAGTGAAAAAAAATACGAAGCGGGAAAAGAAATTCCGGCGCTCATCGTCAACGATGCCAGAAAAGCACAGTTTGTGCTGGGTGAGGCGTTTTACGATTATCCGGCAAAGTCGCTGCATGTCACGGCGCTGACCGGAACAAAAGGAAAGACAACGACAGCCTACTACCTGCAGTCGATGCTCGATGCCTGCCTGAAAAAACAGGGCGGAAACGGATGTGCACTGTTAAGTTCGATTGAATATTACGACGGAAAGACGAGAGAAGCATCAACGCTCACCACGCCGGAATCCCTGGAGCTGTGCCGCCATATGCGCAATGCCGTAGATGCAGGCCTTTCCCATATGGTGATGGAAGCATCCTCCCAGGCGCTCAAATACGAGAGAGTCGGAAACACGCATTTTGATACCGCCATTTTCCTGAACATCTCCAAGGACCACATCAGCCCGACGGAGCACAAGGATTTTGATGATTATTTCCAGTCGAAATTAAAGATCTTCGACCGCTGCACTTGCGCCTGCGTGAACCTGGACAGCGACCATATCGGGGAAATCCTGAAAGCTGCGGCAAAATGTGAGCGCGTCGTTACGTTTGGATCGAAAGAAAATGCTGTAATCCGCGTGAGTGATATCAAGCCGGGCAGAGGAAAATTCTATTTCCATGTGGCAGGACCGGATTTCTCGGAAGATTTTACCCTGCCGGTGCACGGAGCCTTCAATGTGGAGAATGCCGTAGCTGCCATTGCGGCTGCCTGGTCGATGGGAATCCCGGTTTCGCTGATCAAGGAAAGCCTCCTTGGCGTCACCGTTCCGGGAAGGATGGAGACGTATGAGAGCAGCGCGGGCGAGGTCACGGCGATCGTGGATTTCGCGCACAATGGCCTGAGTTTTGAAAAAATGTTTGATACCGTAGCACTCGAATACCCGGGAAGCCGCGTAAGCGTTGTATTCGGAACCCCGGGCGGAAAAGCATTCAACCGCAGAAAAGATATGGGTGAGATTTCCGGAAAACGGGCGGACCGGATTTTCCTCGTACCGGATGATCCGGGAAACGAAGATCCGCAGGCGATCTGTGAGGAGATCGGCGGATACATAGCAAAGGAAGGTGCATCCTTCCAGATCCGCATGGACCGCGGAGCAGCAATCCGGGAGGCGATTCTTGGCGCCGTACCGGGAGAGGTTGTTCTGATCCTTGGAAAAGGCGCGGACGTGACGATGCACGTCGGAAACGGAAATGTGCCGTACCGGTCAGATGCCGTCTATGCAAAAGAGGCGCTTGCCGAATATGGAAATGCATTTGCCGAAGCGGCAACGGCCCGTGAAACAGAAGAATAGAAGCAAAAACAGAAAAAACAGAGCAAAAAAGACACGGAACAGAAAAATCCGTGTCTTTTTTTGCGTCTGGCGGCAGCAGAAACGAAAATCAGACAGGAAATTTGGCGGATTCATCCTACAAAATGTAGAAAAGAAGGACAGAAACTAACACATATGACGAAAAGTTGTTAAAAATATAACGAACGAAAGTTAGATATGTGAAACTGAACACAGAAAGCAAAAACCCGGGAACCATGCGGGAAAAGACGAATTCTGCGGGATGAAGGACAAAACTGTAAGTTTTTGGAAAGAATTCTTGTGAAAAAGAACAAAAAATGGTATAATTGTATTGAGATATATCCAGAACACCCCTTCTGGAAACGTACGGGCTCAGTGAGAAAAAAGATTTCACGAAAATGCTCGAAAAAAACACTTGTTAAATTCTTGTCATAGTGCTATGATAAGGAAAGTGAAAAATTTATCAATCACAAAAACCAACTAGGGGTATTTTAGAAAGGAGTATTTATGAGCAGCAAGATTACCATCATTGGAGCTGGAAGCGTTGGATCTACGATCGCCTATACACTGTCGAACGAAGATATCGCATCTGAGATCGTCCTCATCGATATTAATAAGAAAAAAGTAGAGGGAGAGGTTATGGATATCGCGCAGGGTACCTGCTTCCGCGATCCGGTCTCCATCATCGCAGGTGAGTATGAGGATGCCAAGGACTCTGATATCGTAATTATTACTTCCGGTATTGCAAGAAAGCCTGGCCAGACCCGTATTGAGCTGACCCAGACCAACGTAAACATCTTAAAATCCATCACACCGGAAATCGTAAAAGCGGCTCCGAATGCCATCTACATCATTGTAAGCAACCCGGTTGATATCATGACCTACGTGTTTACAAAGATCTCCGGACTTCCGGAAAACCAGATCCTTGGTTCCGGTACCATGCTGGATTCCGCAAGACTTCGCTGCGGACTGTCTGAACACCTCAACATTGCACAGAAAAACATTCATGCTTACGTATTCGGTGAGCACGGTGATACTTCCTTCATTCCGTGGAGTGGTGCTTACGTTTCCGGTGTCAGCCTGGACGAGTACTACGACACCGTAGAAAAAATGGGCAGAAAAGTTACCAAGATCGATAAGGATGCTATGCTTGAGTATGTCAGAACTTCCGGCGGACAGGTTATTGCAAACAAAGGAGCTACGTTCTATGCAGTATCTGTTGCGGTATGTAAGCTGGTAGCAACTATTCTTTCTTCTTCCGATTCTGTAGCAACCGTATCTTCCATGATGCACGGTGAGTACGGCATCGAGGATGTATGCTTAAGCACACTGACCCTCGTTGGACCGAAAGGCGTACAGGGCAAGATTCCGATGCGCATGACAAAAGAGGAAGTAGAAAAACTCAAAGCAAGTGCCGATGCATTAAAAGCAGTTATCGCACAGATCGAGCACTAGAGCGTCTCTGAAAAATCATTTCCGTAATCTGCAAGCCCCACTTTGCGGTATATTTTACCTTCATTCGGTTGCCGTAGCCCGCTACGCCGCCCTTACGCGGATTAAATCTCCCACAAACTGGGACTCGCAGCTTACGAAAAGCCTTTTTCAGATAGGCTCTAATCAAAAACATAAAATATATGGCAGTGGCAGAAAGTGCGAATGAGCGGTATCTCCCACTGCCTTAACGTGCACCTGAAGGATTTTTTCTGGCAGGTACACAGCAAAAAGCACCGGAAGACCATCCGGTGCGGATGAAAAGATACCGCGGGAAAAATGGAAACCAACAGGAGCAAGTAAGAAAGGAGCAATTCCATGACCTACAGTTATTTTCCGGGCTGTACGCTGAAGAACAAAGCAAAAGATCTGGATCACTACGCCAGAGAGTGCGCAAAAGTTCTGGGATTTGAACTGGAAGAAATTGAAAACTGGCAGTGTTGCGGAGCCGTGTATCCACAGGCATCCGATGAAATCGCCACAAAACTTTCTTCGGTTCGCGCCTTAGCAGACGCCAAAGAAAAAGGACAGGATCTGATCACAGTCTGTTCCGCCTGTCATCACGTGATCAAACGCGTAAACGATGACATGGCGAATGTAGAGGACATTCAGACCAAAGTAAACAACTACATGGCTCTTTCCGAGCCGTATCTTGGCGAAACAAAAGTGCTTCATTATCTGGAAGTGCTGCGTGACGTCGTTGGATTTGACAAGATCAAAGAGAAAGTGGTAAATCCATTAAAAGGAAGAAAAATCGGCGCATATTACGGCTGTATGCTGCTTCGTCCGAGTACCACAATGCAGTTTGACGATCCGGAAAATCCGACTATCATTGAAGACTTTATCAAGGCCCTTGGCGCAACACCGGTCGTATATCCGATGAGAAATGAGTGCTGCGGTGGCTACATATCCCTGAAAGAAAAGAAAATGGCATCCAACATGGTAGACCAGATCATGGCGTCCGCATCCTACAAAGGAGCAGAAGAACTGATCACCGCATGTCCGCTTTGCATGTACAACCTGCGTAATAACGGAACAAAAGAAGGTCTTCCGGTTACCTACTTTACCGAGCTTCTTGCAGAAGCACTCGGCATCAAAGAGGAGGTGCAGGCATGAAAATTGTAACATCCGATGAAATCCGTGCCATCGCCGGCGTGGATACCAGAAAATGTATGAGATGCGGTAAATGCTCTGCATCCTGCCCTGCTTACAATGAGATGGACATCCGTCCGCATCAGTTCGTATCTTATGTACAGAACGGCGATGTGGAAGCACTGATGAACTCCAAGTCCATCTGGAAATGCCTCTCCTGCTTCGCATGCGTAGAGCGCTGTCCAAGAGACGTAAAACCTGCCAAACTGATCGAGGCAGTCCGTCTTTCTGTCATCCGCCAGAAAGGTGAGAATTATCTCTCCCCGGATGAAATTCCGGCACTTCTGGACGATGAGACTCCGCAGCAGCTGCTGATGAGTGCATTCCGTAAATATAGAAAGTAAAAAACAACCCATCCACAGAAAGGTGAGAGAAAAGTGCAAAGAATAGGAGTATTTGTCTGCCACTGCGGTACAAATATTGCGGCTACCGTTGATGTTAAAAAAGTTGTTGATGTCATCAGCAAAGAGCCGGGTGTTGTACATGCAGAGGATTATCAGTATATGTGTTCCGAAACAGGTCAGCAGAAAGTGATCGATGCCATTCAGAACGAGCATCTAACCGGCGTTGTGATCTGTTCCTGCTCTCCGCGTATGCATGAAGGAACGTTCCGCAAAGCAGCAGAAAAAGCGGGTCTGAACCCGTATCAGCTGGAGATTGCAAACATTCGTGAGCAGTGTTCCTGGATTCATAAAGATATGGAAGAGGCTACCGAGAAGGCCGTGATCCTGGCCCGTGCAGCCGTTGCAAAAGTTATGTTGGACACCCCGCTTACCCCGGGCGAGAGCCGCGTTGTAAAACGTGCGCTGGTGATCGGAGGCGGTATCGCAGGTATTCAGACAGCACTGGATATCGCAGATGCAGGATATGAAGTAGATATCGTAGAGAAGACCCCAAGTATCGGCGGAAGAATGTCCCAGCTCGATAAAACATTCCCAACCCTTGACTGTTCTTCCTGTATCTTGACTCCTCGTATGGGAGAGGTAAATGCCCATGAGAAGATCAATATCTATACCTACAGTGAAGTAGAGAGCGTTGGCGGATTTGTCGGTGATTTCAAAGTAGATATCCGCAAAAAAGCAAGATACGTAGATATGGACAAATGTACCGGATGTGGTCTCTGCCAGGAGAAATGTCCATCCAAGAAAAACTTAAGTGAGTTCAACCGTGGACTGTCCACACGTACTGCAATTTACACACCGTTCGCACAGGCAGTTCCGAATGTGCCGGTCATTGATACTGCAAACTGTATCCATTTCAAAACCGGAAAATGCGGTATCTGTTCCAAAGTCTGTGCAGCAGGTGCAGTAAATTACGATCAGAAAGATGAAGTGATTACCAGAGAGTACGGTGCCATCGTTGTTGCAACAGGTTTTGATACCATCAATCTGGATAAGTTTGATGAATATTATTACAACCAGAGCAAGGATGTTATTACCTCTCTTGAGATGGAGCGTCTGATGAACGCTGCCGGCCCGACAGGCGGTAAAGTAGTACGTCTTTCCAATGGCGAGCATCCGAAGGATATCGTATTTATCCAGTGCGTTGGTTCCCGTGACGTAACCTGCAGAGGAAAGAGCTATTGCTCCAAGATCTGCTGTATGTACACCGCAAAACAGGCTATGCTGGTGCGTGACCACTATCCGGATGTCAATGTACATGTCTTCTACATTGATGTTCGTACCCCGGGTAAGAACTTCGATGAGTTCTACCGCCGTGCAGTAGAAGAGTTTAGTGTAGACTATATCAAAGGTCAGGTAGGAAAAGTATCTGAGGCTCCGAACGGACGTCTTCTGGTACAGGGATCCGACCTTCTGGACAACCGCCAGATCAAGATGGAAGCAGACCTTGTTGTCCTTGCAACGGCAATCGAGCCGAGTAAAGATGCAAGAAAACTGGCTACCATGCTGACTGCAAGTATGGATACCAATGACTTCTTTACCGAGGCACACGCAAAACTGCGTCCGGTAGAGTCTCCGACCGCAGGAGTTTTCCTCTCCGGTGTATGTCAGGGACCGAAAGATATTCCGGAAACCGTTGCACAGGCCGGAGCAGCTGCTGTCAAAGTAGTCGGACTGCTTGCAAAAGACAAACTGACCACCAACCCGTGTACAGCAGAATCCAATCCGCTGTTCTGTAATGGATGTGCATCCTGTGAAAAAGTCTGCCCATACGGCGCGATTTCTTACGAAGATCGTCAGGTCAACGACCACGGAATCCGCGAAACCAGACATGTGGCAGTCGTTAACGGCGCACTTTGCCATGGATGTGGTGCATGTACCGTTGCATGTCCGTCCGGTGCTATGGACCTGAAAGGATTCTCCAATAGACAAATTCTCGCGGAGGTAGATGCAATATGCCGATAGATAACAACGAAAACAAAGAATTTAAGCCAGTCATCGTGGCATTCTGCTGCAACTGGTGCTCCTACGCAGGAGCAGACCTGGCAGGCTCCAGCCGCCTTTCATATCCGGCAGATGTAAAGATCATCCGTGTTCCATGTTCCTGCCGTGTTAATCCGCTCTTTATCTTAAGAGCATTCCAGAAGGGTGCTGACGGAGTCATTCTCTGCGGATGTCATCCGGGAGACTGCCATTACAGCACAGGAAACTATTATGCAAGAAGACGTATGACCCTGCTGTTCTCCATGCTCGATTACATTGGTGTTGAGAACGGACGTACCCGTGTGGAATGGGTATCCGCCGCTGAAGGTGTGAAATTCTCCCAGACCATGAACGAGTTCATTGAGCAGGTGAGAAGTCTTGGTAAGAATGTCAGATTGGAGGATTTACGATGCAAGAAAAATTAGTATCACGCGCAAAAGAGCTTCTGTCTGACGGTACCGTAGTCCGCGTTCTTGGCTGGAGAAAAGGCGATACGGATTTCAGCGCAGAGCCTGCATTTTTTGAAAGTGCCGAGAGTCTTGATGAATTTACCTATGACGGATTCTGTGGTGCCAACTTAAGCAAATACATGATTAAAGCATCAAAAGAAGAAGGAAAAACACTCGTTTTCTTAAAACCGTGCGATACCTACAGCTTTAATCAGTTAATCAAAGAGCATCGTGTGGACCGCGAGAAAACCTACATCGTTGGTGTAGGATGCGACGGAAAACTCGATATCGAGAAAATCCGTGAAGCAGGCTGCAAGGGTATTACTGCTGTAACAGAGGACGGCGATACCATCAAAGTTGCAACGGTTTACGGTGACAAAGAGCTGAAAAGAGAGGATGTCATCCTCGAGAGATGCAAAGCCTGCAAGGGTGGAAAACATGTAGCATACGATGAGCTTGCAGAAGGCTGTGACGAGGAAAAACCGGCAAAAGAAGGCCGTTTCGAACTGGTTGAAAAGCTTGAGGCAATGGCTCCGGAAGAACGGTTCGCATTCTGGCAGAATGAGCTTTCCCGCTGTATCCGCTGTAATGCATGCCGCAACGTATGTCCGGCCTGCAGCTGTATCAAATGTGTATTTGACAATGATCGTTACGATACTGCACAGAAAGCAAACACTACGACATTTGAGGAGCAGATGTTCCACATCATCCGTGCATTCCACGTTGCCGGACGCTGCACGGACTGCGGCGAGTGTTCCCGCGTATGTCCGCAGCATATTCCGCTGCACCTTCTGAATCGTAAATTCATCAAAGATATCGATGAGTTCTACGGAGAGTATCAGGCAGGAGAAGACACTGACAGCCGTGCACCGCTCACCAACTTCACACAGGAAGATGTAGAGCCAAGTATCGTCAAGGAAAGGGGTTAAGGGATGTATCAGATTAGCAGAGAAAAAATGCCGGAGCTCCTTGCCGCTGTTGCAAAGGAGATGGATCTTTTCCTTCCGGTACAAAACAATGGAATTACCAATTTCGGTTTCTGGACCGAGGACGCGAAAGTGGATCTCGATACCTTAAAAACCGTAAAATCCCCAAAAGACGCCTTTTTCCCGCAGAGTGAAGTTCTTTACTCCTGCTACCAGAAGGCAAACAAGACCAGCATTGAGCCGGCAGCATTAAAAGACGCGCCGTTCGCTATTTTCGGCGTTCGTCCATGCGATGTCCGCGCTTTCGATGTGCTGGACCGCGTATTCTTAAGCGAGCCGGCTGACGTTTACTATGCAGCAAGAAGAGAGCACGGCATTGTGGTTTCTCTTGCATGTCATGAGCCGGAAGACAGCTGCTTCTGCAAGACCTTCGGTATCGATGCGGCAGAACCACAGGCTGATGTTGCGATGTGGCAGGTAGCTGACGGTTATGCATGGGAAGCAAAAACCGAAAAGGGTGAGAAGCTGACAGAGCTTGTGAAAGAATACCTTACCGAGCAGGATCTTGCAAAAGAGGTTGAGGCTGAAAAAGAAGCCATCCGTACCCTGATCGACAAGATGCCAAACAGCAATCTCTCCCTCGAGGGATGGGGCGTAGGCAAGACAAAAGAGCGTTTCGATGATCCGAAATGGAAAGAGCTTTCCGATGCCTGCTTAGGCTGCGGAACCTGTACGTTCTCCTGTCCGACCTGCCAGTGCTATGATATCAAGGATTTCAATACAGGAAACGGTGTACAGCGTTACCGCTGCTGGGATTCCTGTATGTACTCTGACTTTACGATGATGGCAGCAGGAAACAACCGTACCACACAGATGCAGCGTTTCCGTCAGCGTTTCATGCACAAGCTGGTTTACTTCCCGGACAACAACGATGGAATGTATTCCTGCGTCGGATGCGGACGCTGCGTAGAGAAATGCCCGCAGTCGCTGAATATCGTAAAAGTCATCAAACGCATGGGAGGTACCAAGTAAATGTGCAATTGTAGTTGTGGAAGCGAAGAAAAGAAGAATGCTTTGCTGCCGCAGGTCGGTATCATCACAGATATCCGCCGCGAAACACCGGACGTAAAGACATTCCGTATCGTTCGTCCGGACGGCACCAAGCTGTTTGAACATATGCCGGGCCAGTGCGCAATGCTCTGCGTGCCGGGCGTTGGAGAGGCGCTGTTTTCCATTACATCCTCCCCGACAAACAAAGAGTACCAGGAGTTCTCCATCAAGGAGTGCGGTACTTTAACAAACTATCTTCACAATATGTCCGTAGGAGATGAAATTCTGGTTCGTGGACCGTACGGAAATCATTTCCCGGTAGAAACTGTATTAAAAGGACAGGACCTGCTGTTCATCGCCGGTGGTATCGGACTTGCTCCGCTGCGTTCCGTGATCAATTACGTACTGGACAATCGTGACAACTACGGTACCGTAGATATCGTTTACGGTTCCCGTTCCAAAGACGATCTGGTACAGTTAAAAGAGATCCAGGAAGTATGGGCGAAAGCAAAAGATGTCAACGTGCATCTGACGATTGACCGTGAGCAGGAAGGCTGGGACGGTCATGTAGGATTCGTTCCGAATTATGTGAAAGAACTGAACATGTCCGTTGACAAAACAGCTCTGATCTGCGGACCGCCGATCATGATCAAATTTGTTCTTCAGGGACTTCAGGAACTGGGCTATGAGAAAACACAGGTTTACACCACTTTGGAGCTTCGTATGAAATGCGGTATCGGAAAATGCGGCCGCTGCAACATTGGAGATAAATACGTCTGCAAGGACGGCCCTGTTTTCCGCTGCGACGAGATTGACGAATTACCGAACGAATATTAAACGGAGGTTGAAGAAAATGCAGGAAATGGTAAATATTTACGTTTACGGCAAGAAGTATTCCGTACCTGGCGATCTGACCATTATGACCGCTATGGAGTATGCCGGATATCAGTTAAAACGCGGATGCGGATGCCGTCACGGATTCTGCGGTGCATGTGCGACCATCTACAGAATCAAAGGAAAGAATGAGCTGAAAACCTGTCTGGCATGTCAGACACAGGTAGAAGACGGTATGTATATCGCAAGCCTTCCGTTCTATCCGATCGACAAGAGAACCTACGATATCGAAGAGATCAGCGCAGAGCAGAGAGTCATGATGGATCTGTATCCGGAAATCTACAGCTGCGTTGGATGTAATGCATGTACCAAAGGATGTCCTCAGGATCTGAACGTTATGCAGTATATCGCATACGCACAGAGAGGCGACTTCAAAAAATGTGCAGAAGAGTCCTTCGACTGCATCGGCTGCGGAATCTGCGCATCCCGCTGTCCGGCCGGAATCTCCCATCCGATGGTAGGAGAGCTGGCAAGACGTCTGAACGGAAAGTACATTGCTCCAAAAGCAGAGCATTTGAAAAACCGTGTAGAAGAGATTCACGAAGGTAAATTCGATGATCTGATTGAACAGGTGATGGGTAAACCAATCGATGAAATCCAGGAACTCTACAATAACCGTGAGATCGAGAAATAAGGAGGGAAATTCGAATGTACACACTGGCTAATATGCAGGAATCCATCAAAAAGGTGGAAGCTACCAGAGCCCAGAGAATGGCAAATGAGCCAAGAAGAATGACAGCGGATGAGAAAGATGCCCTTCTTGCAGCATATCATCCGGACTATAAAAAGGAAGGCTTCATCACCCTGAAAGTCGGCCCGAACAAAGGCGAGAAAGTTCCGACAGAGCTCGGCTATCTGCTGGAGTCCAACAGCCGTATCTTAGGTGTTGACATCGACCTTGACAAAGTAGATTACGACGTAGATGTACTCGTTATCGGTGCCGGCGGCGCAGGTTCTTCTGCAGCAATCGAGGCACATGAGGCAGGCGCTAACGTTATGATCACAACAAAACTCCGTATCGGTGATGCAAACACCATGATGGCAGAGGGCGGTATCCAGGCAGCAGATAAAGAGAACGACTCCCCGGCACAGCATTATCTCGATGCATTCGGCGGCGGACACTTTGCTGCAAGACCGGAACTGCTCCGCAAGCTCGTAATGGAAGCTCCGGATGCAATCTCATGGCTGGAAAACCTCGGCGTTATGTTCGATAAAGATGAGAACGGCCGTATGGTAACAACACACGGCGGCGGAACATCCAGAAAACGTATGCATGCGTGCCGTGACTACTCTGGTGCAGAGATTATGAGAACTCTGCGTGATGAAGTCATCAACCGTGGTATTCCGGTCGTTGAGTTCTCATCCGCAGTAGAGCTGATCAAAGACGATAAGGGACAGGTTGCAGGTGCTGTTCTTCAGAACATGGAGACAGGAGAGTACCAGGTAGCAAAAGCAAAAACAGTTATCATTGCAACCGGTGGTGCAGGACGCCTTCACTACAACAATTTCCCAACCTCCAACCACTACGGTGCAACCGCTGACGGTCTGATCCTCGGATACCGTGCAGGTGCTCCGCTTTTGTATCAGGATACCATTCAGTACCATCCGACCGGAGCTGCTTACCCGGCTCAGATCTTCGGTGCTCTGGTAACCGAGAAAGTACGTTCTCTTGGCGCAATGCTCGTAAACGTAGACGGCGAAGCTTTCATGCATCCGCTGGAAACCCGTGACGTATCCGCAGCAAGCATTATTCGTGAATGCTCCGACGACCGCAACGAAGGCGTTGAGACTCCACAGGGCAAGGCTGTATGGCTGGATACCCCGATGATCGAGCTGCTTCACGGAGAAGGCACGATCGAGAAGAGAATTCCGGCTATGTTCCGTATGTTCATGCAGTATGGTATCGATATGAGAAAAGAGCCGATTCTGGTTTACCCGACCCTGCATTATCAGAACGGCGGTCTGGAAATCAACGGCGAAGGCTTCACCAATACGGTAAACAACCTGCTTGTAGCAGGCGAGGCTGTCGGAGGAATCCACGGAAGAAACCGTCTGATGGGCAACTCTCTGCTTGACGTTATTGTATTTGGCCGCGATGCAGGAAAAGCTGCCGCAGCAAAAGCAAAAGACGTAACGCTTGGCAAGATGAATCTGGATCACGTTGAGAAATACGCTGAGATCTTAAAAGAGGCAGGTATTGATACCGGTATGGTATCTCCGCAGCTTCTGCCGGATTATGCAGGTAAAAGACACCTGTAAAATGCAGTAACCGCGAAAAAGCGTGTCGGAAGGGGGCGGCGTTTAAAAGCCGCTTCCGGGACACGCTTTCCGTGCTGAAATCCAAAAGGTTTTTCGGTACGATAAATCATAGAAGTAAAGAAAGGTGGAGAACCCCATGCGTGAAATTCAGGCTAGTACCATTACGGATGTGGTAGAGAAACTTTGTATCGAAGCAAACTACCATCTTCCGGAAGACGTAAAATGTGCCATCACAGGCTGCCGTGCCTGCGAGGATGGCGAGATTGCAAAAGGTGTTCTGGACAAAATCGTAGAAAACTATGAGATCGCAGACGCACAGAACGTGCCGATCTGCCAGGATACCGGAATGGCATGTGTTTTCCTGGAAATCGGACAGGATGTGCACATCGCAGGAGGAGATCTTGCAGAGGCAGTCAACGAAGGTGTCAGAAGAGGATATGACAAAGGATACTTAAGAAAATCCGTTGTCAAAGATCCGGTCAGAAGAGGAAACACCGGCGACAATACACCGGCTATGCTCTACACCGAGATCGTTCCTGGCGAGCAGATCAAAGTTACCGTAGGCCCGAAAGGCTTCGGAAGCGAAAATATGAGTATGATCCGTATGTTCAAACCGTCCGCAGGTCTTCAGGGAATCAAGGATTTCATTCTGGAAGTTGTTGAGACAGCAGGCCCGAACCCATGCCCGCCTATGGTAGTCGGCGTTGGTATCGGCGGAACCTTCGATAAATGTGCACTGCTTGCGAAAAAAGCACTGATGCGCCCGATCGATTCCGAGAACCCGGATCCGTTCTACGCAGATCTGGAAAAAGAAATGCTGGAGAAAGTCAACAAACTCGGCATCGGACCGCAGGGCTTCGGCGGAAAAACCACAGCCATCGGCCTCAATATCGAGACAATGCCGACTCATATCGCGGGAATGCCGTGTGCAGTCAACATCAACTGCCATGTTACCCGTCATAAAACGGAGGTGATCTGATCATGGAAAAACATATTCAGCTGCCTTTAACAGAAGAACTGGCAAAAACACTGCATGCCGGAGATACCGTATATCTGACCGGAACTATCTATACTTCCCGTGACGCCGGACATAAGAGAATGTGTGAAGCGCTCGCAAGAGGAGAAAAAATCCCGTTTGATCCTACCGATGCTACAATCTACTACGTAGGACCGACTCCTGCAAAACCAGGTCAGGTCATCGGAAGTGCCGGCCCTACCACCAGCGGTCGTATGGATGCTTATGCTCCGACGATGATGTCTGTAGGTGCAAGAGGAATGATCGGTAAAGGTGCACGTCTTCCGGAAGTTGTAGAAGCGATGAAGAAATATCATGGCGTATACTTCGGAGCCATCGGCGGAGCCGGCGCACTGCTTGCAAAATGCATCAAAAAAGCAGAGCTGATCGCATACGAAGATCTCGGCGCAGAGGCACTTCGCCGTCTGGAAGTAGAAGACATGCCGCTTTTTGTTATCATCGACTGCGACGGAAATAATCTGTATGAGATGGGAAGAAAAGAATACTTAGAAGCGCATAAAGAAGACTAAAGGTTACATTTGTAACGACGAAATACAAGAGAGACCATAGACCTGTCTGATTATTTCAGACAGGTCTTAAGCTGAAAAGACATCATGGCATTAACACTTGCAAGCGACTTTCGGCAGAAAAAGAAATGAAAGAGGAAGAAAAACATGACTGTAGAAATGATAAGCCACTTACTGGAAGCACTGATGATCCTGTGCTTTGGCCTGTCCTGGCCGCTGTCCATTTATAAATCCTGGACTTCAAGAACAGCAAAAGGAAAGAGCCTTTACTTTGAGGTGTTCATCTGGATCGGATATATTTTCGGTATTGCCAACAAATTTATCAGCTATATGAACAACCCGGACAAAGACTGGATCTTTTTCCTTGCATGGGCTTTCTATTTCCTGAACATTGCAGAAATCACTGTAGATATGGTGCTGTACTTCCGCAATGTGAAGCTGGATAAGAACAGAGAAGCAGAAAAATAATACAGCGGAATACAGTTAAAATTACAGAATCCCCGGCGGTGCGGCATTTGATGCGGCATCGGCGGGGATTCTTATTTCTATACGATGACTCACACTGCGAAAATTATTAGCAAATTCAGCAAGGTATGATATAATAACAAAAAGTCACGTGGTAGACTTATCACAATTTTCTGAACACTTATAAAGGGACTTTTATAGGCATAGGACCGATGATTATTTTTTCAAATGGATAACTACTGAAAGAAAGCGAGTGTTTTTATGAATGCTGATTTTAAGATAGACGGGATAAAATTGGAAACGGAAAGATTGGTATTAAGAGCGTTTAAAGACTCGGACTTAAATGATTTTTATGAATATGCGTCAGAAGATGGCGTAGGTGAAATGGCAGGCTGGAAGCACCACGAAAGTATGGAAGAAACAAAAGATATCTTGGATTTATTTATCAAAGAAGATGAAACATTTGCCATTTTCTTAAAAGGCAATAACAAAGTAATTGGATCGGTTGGTGTAGAAAAATATGGAATGGAAGATAAGCTGACGGAGTTTTCCAATTATAAAGGCAGAGAGATAGGCTATGTTTTAAGCAAAGATTATTGGGGCAAAGGAATTATGCCTGAGGCGGTGAATGCAGTCATCCATTATCTATTTCACACGCAATCCCTGGATTTCTTAATATGCGGTTACTATGACTTCAACAACCAGTCTAAGCGAGTTCAGGAAAAATTAGGTTTTAAGCCTTATCGAAAATTAACGCTTAATACAAGTATGGGAACCAACGAAAACGGAGTTTTAAATCTTTTATTAAACCCTGATAAAAATATTGTTTTGAAGTTTTCCCATAAAGAAACTTTGATTTATCCACCATTCGAAAGTTAAATCTCGAGGAACTGCAAAATTTTCTGTACAAATATGATAGATGGCGGAGGTAAAAATGGAAAAGTATTATCAGGCATACGATAAAAGATACCAGCAAATTCACAATTTGAAGTTACAGTGGAGTTCAGATGTTGTGACTCCAATCTTGCAAGAACTGATCGTTCAATTCGGAATCCGAAAGACGGATAAAATTTTGGAAATAGGATGCGGAGAAGGGCGTGATGCTTTATGGCTTCTGGAACAGGGATATGATGTTTTGGCGACAGACGTATCAAAGGAAGCCATTTCGTACTGTAAAAAGAAGAACTCTAAATTTTCCCATTTATTTTTCCAGTTAGATGTATGTGAGGAACGCTTACCTCAAACCTTCAAATTTATTTATTCCATTTCAGTAATTCATATGCTGGTCAACCAGGAAGAGCGAAATCGCTTTTTGACATTTATCCGAGATCATTTGGATGAGGATGGCTATGGGTTGATTCTGACTATGGGGGACGGTGAATACGAGGTAACTGGAGATATTACAAGCGCCTTTGACAGCGTGAAACGAACACACCAAGGAACAGGGCAGGAAGTTGTCGTTGCAGCCACAAGCTGTAGAATGGTTAATTTTGCGACATTGGAACAGGAAATCGCTAATAATGGCTTGCATATTCTACAAAAAGGAATTACGAGCATAATACCGGATTTCCCTCAAATAATGTATGCTTTGGTAAAACGATAAAAACTTAGAACGAGTTCAGTGTTAACACTATTCCAAAATTCTTAACAGTTCCGCCGTACCAAGGCTCCGCCCACGGGGGGCAGTCCAGACTGACCTCTCTTGCCCTACGGGCAATCCACCTCCCCCGCAGGGGGAGGCTAAGAACGGGTGCGGCTGTTATACATATCGGAATAAATCTAACACTCAATGGCAAGACAGTGGCACAGCGTATAACCAAAATACTGTGTCACTGTTTTTTTATTATTGTATCCTGCGAAAAGAAAACATTGCGGGAACGCAGAAAGCAGGGTATACTTGTGTATAGAATCTGCTTGACTTAAAGTGCACTTCATAGTTTAAAATAAAGAAAGCTGGAGATTTGCCGTGTCAGAAAAGAGAAGGTTCTGGCAGAGCAGAGGTTTCGGCTTTCTTTTTATGTTGCATCGTATGTGGGTGTGAAAGAAAAGGGAAAAAAGAAAAACGAGGTGAATGTTTTGGAGGCAAGAGAGGTATTAGAAAAAGTAAAAAACAACGAAATCTCGATCGAGGAGGCAGAGAAATATTTCAAAAAAGAGCCGTTCGAGGAGATGGGATATGCGAAGCTGGATACGCACCGTGAAATCCGGAGCGGATTTGCGGAGGTCATTTTCTGTGCACGGAAGGCGGATGAACATCTGCTGAAGATTTTTACGCGCCTGTATGAGCAGGACGGAGAGGCTTTCGGAACGAGAGCCAGTGAGCATCAGTATGAGCTGATCCGCGAAAAGTTTCCGGAAGTGGTGTATGATCCGCTGTCGCATATTTTAAAAATAGAAAAGAAAGACAAGAAGCGGATCGGAAAAATTGCGGTCTGTACGGCTGGAACTGCGGATATTTCCGTTGCCGAGGAGGCGGCGCAGACCGCAGAATACTTCGGTGCAAACGTTGAGCGTATCTACGATGTCGGTGTGAGCGGTATCCACCGCCTGCTGTCGCGTCTCGATACGATTCAGAGCGCCAACTGCGTTGTAGCCGTTGCCGGAATGGAGGGGGCGCTGGCGAGCGTGCTCGGTGGTCTGGTAGATAAGCCGGTGATTGCTGTTCCGACATCCGTTGGCTACGGAGCCAGTATGAACGGTCTTTCGGCACTGCTTACGATGATTAATTCCTGTGCGAACGGAATTGCCGTCGTGAATATCGACAACGGCTATGGAGCCGGATATATTGCAACACAGATTAACAGAATGGGAGTACATCAAGATGAGTAAAAGTTTATATCTGGAGTGCGGGAGCGGAATCAGCGGGGATATGACCGTTGCAGCGCTGCTCGACCTGGGAGCAGACCGGGAAGTGCTGGAAAAATCACTGGAAAGCCTGAAACTGCCGGGATACGAAATTGCGATTACAAGAGTGAAAAAGTCGGGGCTGGATGCCTGCGATTTCAATGTGATTCTGGATGCAGAGCATGAGAACCATGATCACGATATGGCGTATCTGCACGGGGATGGGGCGGAAATGCATGACCATCCACATGATCACGAGCATCATCATGACCACGAGCATGCGCACAGCCATGACCACGATCACACAGGGGAGCATCATCACCATCATGAGCACCGCGGGCTGCCGGAGATTCTTGCGATTATCCGCAGCGGCGGTCTGACACCGGGAGCAAGAGCGCTGGCGGAGCGGATTTTCCAGATTCTTGCCGAAGCGGAAGCAAAAGCCCATGGCGTGCCGCTTGATCAGGTGCATTTCCATGAGGTGGGAGCTGTCGATTCCATCGTGGATATTGTGTCTGCCGCTGTCTGCCTGGATAACCTGGCGCCGGATGAAGTCATCGTGACGGGTCTCAGTGAGGGAAGCGGCTTTGTCAGATGCCAGCACGGCATGATCCCGGTTCCGGTACCGGCTGTTTTAAATATCGTACAGGCACATGGCCTGACCCTCGTTCCGACCGGAATCCAGGGTGAACTGGTCACACCGACCGGAGCAGCCATTGTTGCGGCAATCCGTACCAAAGAGACACTGCCGGCATCCTTCAAATGTACCAGAACAGGTCTTGGCGCCGGAAAACGGACGTATGAGCGCCCGTCACTGCTGCGTGCGATGATGCTCGAAACAGAAGAAAACGACGAGAAAGATACGATCTGGAAGCTGGAGTGCAACATTGATGACTGCACCGGCGAGGCGCTCGGCTACTGCATGGGAAAACTGCTGCGATCAGGCGCAAGAGATGTCCATTACATCCCGGTCTATATGAAGAAAAACCGCCCGGCTTACCAGCTGGATGTAATCTGTGATGATACAACGCGGGAGACGTTGGAAAATATCATATTCGCCGAGACCACCACAATCGGCATCCGCCGCTGCCGGATGGAGCGCACCGTGATGAAACGCGAGTTTGCGACAATCGCAACCGGGTACGGCGATGCGACAGTCAAGATTTGCCGCCACGGCGAGATCGAAAAAATTTACCCAGAGTACGAGAGTGCCGCAGTAATTGCAGAAAAAAGCGGCATGCCGGTCGGCGAGGCTGGTGCGTGGATCGTACAGAAATATAAAGAAGGAAACAAAAAAGCATGAGATATTTAAAACCACATTTTTACGACCAGTTTGTATGCACCGCCGGAGACTGCCCGGATACGTGCTGTGCCGGCTGGCAGATCGTGATCGACGAGGATTCCCTAGAGCGGTATGGAAATGAGAAGAGTGAGTTTGGAAAGCGCCTGCGCAATTCGATCGACTGGGAGGAAGAGTGTTTTTACCAGAACAACCGCCGCTGTGCCTTTCTGAATGATGAAAATCTCTGCGATCTTTACAAGGAACTGGGGCCGGATTCCTTATGCGACACCTGCCGCCTTTACCCGCGCCATACGGAGGAGTATGAGGGTCTGCGTGAATTATCCCTGTCCCTTTCCTGCCCGGAAGCTGCACGGATTATCCTGTCCTGCAAAGAGCCGGTGCGCTTTCTGGAGGAGGAGACCGACGAGGAGGATGATTTTGAAGAGTTTGACTTCATGATGTTCTCCCAGCTGGAAGACACGAGAGATGTTTTGTTCCGGATTCTGCAGAACCGCGAACTGCCGCTGCAGGAGCGCATGACGGCGGCAGAGCAGCTCGCAGAACAGTATCAGATCTGTATGGAGGAGCAGCGGGAGTATGATATCGATGACCTGCTTCGGAAGTATGAAAAGCATCTGGAAGAGGGAACCTTAAGCGAGTGCGTGGCGGAGAGCCTTGCGGAAAAAGGTGTGGATGCTGCATCCTTTCATGCATATGACCGCCAGGTGAAGGAACTTGCCGTTCTCCGCGGTCTCGAGCGTCTTCGTCCGGAATGGGATACTGTGCTTGACGGCACAGAAAAAGCGCTGTATCAGAACGGAGAAACCGCTTATCAGGCCATCTGTGAAGAATTCCATCGCACCTGGGGCGCTGCAGGTGAACGCCGTGCAGAGTGGGAAAACATCGGTGAGCAGCTTCTGATGTTTTTCGTCTACACCTATTTTTGCGGCGCCGTCTACGACGATATGGTCTGTTCCAAAATGGAACTCGCGCTGTTCTCTGTCCGTTGGATTCAGGAAATCCTGGTTGCACGGTGGCTGGAAAATGGAAAAACGCTTTCCATGCACGACATCGAGGAGCTTTCCTGGAGATACGCGCGCGAGGTCGAGCATTCCGACGATAATCTGAATGCTCTTGAGGACTGGCTCTTTGAAACCTATGCGCCGGAAGGATGCGTACTGGAAGAGGAATAGCCCCGATATCCGAGGAGTTCCCTGTACATTTTCCACGATCTGTGCTAGGATAAAGATGTTGTACAGAAAGAAAAGAGGGAAAATTATGCAGGAAAAACAAAAGAAATGGATTCTGCGCATTGCGCTTTATCTGATTGGAATTATGGTGCTGGCACTCGGCATCACACTGAATACGAAGACAAACCTCGGTGTATCGCCCATCATTTCCATGCCGTACGCGGTGGCACAGATCTTCGGATATGAAACAGGAACGGCGGTCTTCGTGGCGTATTTGATCTTCATCGTACTGCAGATCGTACTGCTGAAAGGAAAATTCCCGCCGTTCCAGCTTCTTACAGGTTGCCGCAAGTTATCTGACGAGCGCCTTTATTACCATCTTCGACCGGATCATCCCGACCCCTGATCAGATGGGAATGCGGCTTCTCGTCCTTGCCCTTGCCATCATCCTGACCGGAATTGGCGCCGCCGTCACCGTAGACGTCAACATCATCCCAAACCCGGCCGACGGCCTGGCAAGAGTTCTCGGCGAGCGCTGCGGAAAGAACATGGGTTTCGGAAAAAATCTTTTTGATTTCTCCGCCATCGTCATTTCCCTTGCGATCGGCTTCATCGGAACCGGCCGCCCGGTAGGAATCGGAATTGGCACTGTTATAGCCATGGTCTGCACAGGAAGAGTCATCGCGGCATTCAATCATTTCGCAAAAAAGAAAATAGAAGAAATCACATCGCCTGAGTGATCCATGCCCCTGTCGAAAAAACTTGAGTTTTCGGTGGGGGTTTGTTATAATGAGAGACAGCGAAAGAAAAATTTTTTGATTTGTCATAAGGCGTTTGTTTGCGTTATGAGAAGTGCGAAGGAGGAAGTGGCAAATGAACTTAGTTATTACGATGAGCCGCCGGTTTGGTACTGGGGCGAGTATTATTGCGAAAGAACTTTCCGAGAGACTGCATATCCCGGTATATGATAAGGACGATGTAGAGCACGGCATGCGTGAAAATGCCTTTGAATCTGAGGCGGATGCGATCCGCGAGCTGGCGAAACAGCCGTGTATTATCATTGGACGGTGTGCTTCGGAGTTTCTGAAAGATAAAAGCAACGTCATCAATATTTATGTCTGCGCGGACAAAGAGGATCGGATCAAACGTATCATGAAGCTGTTTTCCCTGACAAGAGAGGCGGCTGAGGTGATGCTGGAAGAGACAGACAAGCAGCGTGCCGAGTATTATTACAAAAATACCGGAAAGACATGGGGAGATGTCAATAACTACCATATGATCCTGAATACCTCGGATCTTGGCATCGAGAACTGTGCCGATATTCTGATGCGGTATTTTGAAATGAAAGATTATATCTAAGAGATATTTAAAAAGAAATACATAAAAAATCAGGTGCTTCCCGAAAAAGAGAAGCACCTGATTTTTTGTGCGGTTTAGTAAGCCTGATACGTATTGTCATAACTCCGGCTGGAGAAGTAATTCTGTTTCAGAACCAGGAACAGTTCGGCATCGGTTGCATATTTGTACGGATACAGATAGAAAATACCGACAAGATTGCAGGTGATTCCGGAAAGAATATACCATCCGATAAAGGAGAGATCAAGAATAAATGTATTCATCTTTTCACCGTTCATCATTTCACGGCTGATGCGGAATGCTTCTTCGGTCGAAAGTTCCGGGTAGTCGGCGAGAAGATAAGGAACCATGCGGTATTCATAAGCTTTCACAATTCCAGGAATCAGAAGAAGCAGCGACCAGAGGAATATATAAAGATTTTTTAAAAACAGAGTCCACACAGTTTTTCCATAGTAGCCGTTCTGGAATCCGAACAGTATGTTGCCAAGTCCCGCTTTTTCCATCGAGTTTTCAATGAAAAACCTTGAGCCTCCTACCTCAAATGGTGCAAGAACAAAAATACGGATCAGAATAAAGGCAAGACCAATGACAAGAAGTACAATGCCGCTGAAGACAGTAAAAACAAATTTAACCGGTCCAAGCGGGGTGAATCTTTCTGCAAAGGATTCCACATTGAAGTTATCGGAAGAAATCGTAAATCCAGATATACCGACCGAGTTAGTCTGATGGCTGTCATTGTTGGAATTTCCAGAATTAGAAGTACCGCTTCCGACCAGCAGAGTCAGAATCAGGGCGGCTACCACACAGATCCAGTAATTGCGTAAAAATGCGGCTTTTCCGCGGGTTTTCAGTTCCTCTCGAGTCCACATAAAAAAGACCTCCCTCTTAATGTAAGTGTAAACAGCAGATAATTCTGCCAAGTCACGATTATCTTACCATGGGGCAGGTGAAACATCAAGACAGCTTAAGGAAAGTTTAAGAAATTGGCAGAAAGATTAAAGTGGAAATGTGCATTCTTAAATAAAGATTTTACTTGTGAAGCGGGGATGAATGTGCTATAATCTCTCCGGTGCGTCAGAACGCAGCGGGGCCGGGTTTCTCCGGGGTGCGTTCTGAAAAAAAAGAAACCTGTACGTTGAATTGACAAAGAGAGCGAGGAATCTACGTGTATCTGACAAAGGGCGAGTTTCTGCAGAAATTTGGGATTCTGCCGCAGGAATTTGAAGAGGCAGATATTTCCTGGGAAGAACTGCTGGAAATTGCGGATGATTACGAACGGCGCCGGCCGACGCTGGAAAAGATCCGAAAAGAATTCGTAGCAGAATTTCTGCAGGACAAGGAAAAAGAGATCGGACTGCAGTCGTACCACAGCCGCCTGAAGGACACCGAACATCTGGTGGAAAAGCTGGTGCGCAAGCGTCTGGAAAATTATGCAAAATACCGGAAAATGGATGCGACAAACTACATGCGTTATGTGACAGACCTGATCGGAATCCGGGGACTCTTGCTGTATCGGGAGGACTGGGTAAACTTCCATAAATACATTATCCACTGGTTTAAAAACGATCCGGAAAAATACATCCGTGATTACGGCCGTGACTACGACCAGAACGCATCGGGCTATATGGCAGAGCCGCCGAAAGTCCATACAAGACTTGGCGATTACGCCGACATCTATGTGAACTGGATTCCAGAGGAGAACATTCTGGACCGGAAACATTACCGTGCGGTGCATTACATTGTCGTTTACCGCGGCGTCTACATTGAAATTCAGATTAAGACGCTGTTCGAGGAGGGCTGGGGAGAGATTGACCACAGCATTCTTTATCCGCGGCGCAAGGGAAACGCCATGCTGACAGAGTTTTCCGAGCTGCTGAACCGTCTGGCGGGCATGGGAGATGAGATGGGATCGTTCTACCGCCGTCTCCAGGTTGTGCCGGATGAGAAGTTCCAGAGCAAGGAAACGATCGTGCGCAAGCGTGAATTAAAACCGCAGGTCAAGGCAGCGGTGGAAAAACGCGATCTGAACGAAATTCATACGATGGATGATGCCGTCTGGAGCATACTGAAAGAATAAAACTGCTTTTCAGACATGGGAAAGGATAAAAAATGGATGGAAGAAACACGGGCCGCATGGGCTTCTCTCATGCAGCAGAGGACTCTGCGGAGAATATGATGGCGGCAGTCAAAGCCGGAAAAATCCGAAAACATCTGATGGGAAATACCTCGCCGATCCGCTACGGAACAATGGAAAAACGCGAGATGACCGAATATACCGACTTTATCCGGACGAAACTCTGCTATGAAATCCTGAATCTGCCCGGGGAGGAAAAATGAATACAATAGAAAAAATATACACAAACTACGACGGACTTCTGGAAGAATTTTCCGAGGAAGTAATCCAGAGCCGTTACGCTGTTTTTTACGAAGAAATCGAGGAATTTGCCAAGAGTCTCGGCATCCGCGAGAAAATCCAGATCAGCGAGTCGCTGTTGAGCCATGCAGTGCTGGACTATTTCACGGATATTTCCCGTCTGAAACATTTTCATCAGGCAAAGCATATCAATTCATTGAAAGTGATCTCCTATGAGACCTACTGGCTGCTGCGGAGAAAACCGATCCAGATCCTGGTGGAGGATGAGACATCGGATACGATGGCATTTCTGAACGAAAAGTTCGTCTTTTCCCGGATTGCCAAATATCTGATGGGCGACGGAAAACGGGTGATTTTAAGTCCGGAGACGAAAAAAGGCTTTCTGAATTATCTCGATTCGCTGTTTTATTACCTGAAATACCGCAATTACGATGCGGAAATGCTCGAGATGATGCTGATGGGCTTCAAAGCGGGTGTTCTCGTGGCGGATGATTTAAAGGAGCAGGAGTCCTGAAAAACGGGCGGAAGCGGAATACAACAAAATAAGATGAAGATCGAAAGAACCGGACGGGCCGTAAGGCTGCTGTCGGGTTCTTTTTTTGTGCGGTGCTGCATAAAGTGCAGAGAAAACATTGCGATGCATGGACAGAAAACCGTTTATCAATGGAGGGACGGGAACTGCTTTCCTTTGGAACTTTGTACAGGGAGGAATGGATATGGCCACGCTCGAAAAAATCAATGCATTTCTAAAAGCGGTGAATGCAGCCGCCTGGGGACCGCCGCTTCTTTTTCTGTTGCTTGGGACAGGCATTTTTCTGACCATCCAGCTTCGCGCGCTACCCATTCGACGGTTGTTCTTTGCGCTTCGTACAGCATTCGGCCGTGAGGCGAGGTACAGCGGGGAGAAAACAGAAGCGGGAGTTTCGCCGTTCGCATCGCTGATGACGGAACTTGCGGCGGAGATCGGGACGGGCAATATCGTGGGGGTTGCCTCCGCAATGGCGCTTGGAGGACCGGGAGCACTGGGATGGATGATGCTGGCGGCGGTTGTGGGACTTGCTTTGAAATTTTCTGAGAGTTTTCTCTCGGTGCAGTACCGGATGCAAAGAAAAGACGGAACATACTGCGGCGGTCCGATGGTGACGCTGACCAGAGCATTTCCGGGGGAGCGGCTGGCGAAGATGCTGGCTGTGTTTTTTGCCGGAAGCGCCGTGCTGGTATCTCTCGGAATGGGCAATATGACGCAGGCAAACTCGATTGCGCTGGCGATGCAGGATACGTTTGGCGTGGCAAGAGAAAAAAGCGCGTTGGTGCTGACGATTCTTCTGCTGCTCGTGGTGACAGGCGGACTGCGTTCCATTGCAAAAGCGGCGGAGGTGCTGGTACCGGGAATGGCACTCTTTTATCTGGGCGGGGCAGGAATGGTAATCGGTCTGCACGCCGGAGAGCTTCCGCGGACACTGCTTGCGATAGTACGGGACGCGTTTTCTTTCCGGGCGGCATCGGGAGGAGCGGTGGGTGCGGGAATTTCCCTGCTGCCGCCGGCCTTGCGGTATGGAATTTCCCGCGGTGTGTTTTCGAATGAAGCAGGGCTTGGAGCAGGCGGAATCAGTGCTGCGGCGGCACAGACCGACGATCCCGTGCGGCAGGGGTACATCAGCATGACAGGTGTGTTCGTTGATACCATGGT
>OLVT01000687.1_pt1 | contig 35424 bp, 38 predicted proteins | sample 1673241 | NCBI WGS metagenome assembly OLVT01 (sample SAMEA3178936, study PRJEB25190) | human gut metagenome | biome: human gut; feature: human-associated habitat; material: faeces | place: Austria | collected 2013 | reverse complement strand
AAATTAGTAATAAGGAATTCTCATTTTGACTTGTACTATTTATATTCTAGCACCATATCTTCATAAAACGATATTTTATTTGCTATATTCATTCTTCTATTTTTGCCCAAAAGGTACAATGTTACACCAATGATTAATATTAGCAACGAAAACATACCATAAAAAATTATTGATTCTTTAAAGTTGAATTCTAATAACCTCGCAGTTTGTTCATATAATTTATCTGTATTTGATACAAAATAATTAGTTACAATCTCTGATGCTGCAGCATTGTAATTTTTAATTAGTTTCGCAAAAGCAAACATAAAAGTTAATAAAACAGTTAAAACAAAAATATTTAAAGGCATCCAAATTGCATCAAGAGTTGCAATTTTATTTTCCTCACTTCTTTTCTTTCCTTTTATGTAATGCACAAAATTTAATCGAGTTGTTTCCGTAAACTGACTACACTTATTTATAATGTGACTTTCCCAGTTTTTATATGTCTTTAACTCACTCTTATTATCACCAATACTCTCATATTTTTTATATTCTTCATTTATGTTAAAATCATACGGTGTATTTTCTTTTCTTTTAAATATAATGGTTCTCTCCTTTTCCAAATATCAGTAAATTTTTCCTTAACAATTGGCATTAAGCTAATTCACAATCCTTCAATATCTTCTCAATTGCCTCCCATGCAGCCAATGAAGGATTCTCTTTATAATACTGATACCCTTTATATTGATACAAAGTATATCCATTGTCCTGATTTCTCTGCATAATTTTTCTTGCCCGATCAACAGCCTCAATTACATTGGACAAGTCCATTTTCTTAAGACATCTCTTGAAATTATTCTCTTCTTTGAATTCGTCCATATTTTGAAATTTTTCTCCAAACGCCCGGTTAATCGGTGTAATATACTGTTTTCGATGTGAAAATGACGCATTACAGTTCGTCATATGAAGAATTATCCATAAATCAAAAGTAAAATTACTATATCCAGATTTATATTTTATCTGTTTTCCTATTTTTTCTGCCTTCTTCATATTGTCCAGAGCTTCTTGAAAGCCTTTGACATGAAGCGGTTCATCACTTTCGTAATCAAAAAATGATAGATTTCAATCTTTCTGGTAACGGTCAATGATTTCGCATGCTTTAATGGATTTTTTCTTACCGGACAATCAATAGACACCTTGCATGCAGCTTTTTCAGTATTATTTATCGTGTCCTGCAGCCATTTTAAGTACCACTGCTCTGTTTCTCCCTCAACACTGAAATAATATTTATTTGTTGTTTTTCTCTTTGCCATCCCTATCCCTCTTTTTCATCACATAAGATTTCTTCAAAGATTGGTGTAAAATCAATATCCTTTATTGCTCCATACTGGCTGATGAAATATTTGCTCATATAATCTTCGTGCTTACGAACCCCCTTATCACCTGTTGTACCAAAATCAGATAATGCGTATAATACACTGTCATGGGTATCATCGTCACGCTCAACAAACTTAATCTCGTCTCTTCTAAAAAGGTTTGAATTCAAAAATATCGGATTATGAGTATTAAATATAAGCTGTGCATGATGGATGTTTACATCATCATTATGAAATACATTGATAATACTCATCAATGCCATCGGATGAATGGATGCATCAAATTCATCCACCACCAATGTTCCACCCGTTTGCATCGCTTTAATTACAAGCGGAAACATATTGATAAATCGAATCGTTCCATATGACTCAAAAATATCTGCTGCAACCGCCGTAGTTTTTTTGTTTTTCATATTTTTAAATACAGAATATAATTTTGCATCAGGCTCGTCATCGCTCACGACATATCCTACTGCATTTGAATTAATTCCAAATAATTTTGCAGCTTCATCTGTTGTTTTTTCAACATAAATTGCTTTCTTTTTTGGATCTGCAAATCTTTTAATCAGTTGCATCGAATCCGCACGATAAATCACCATAAACTTATTCGTAAACCAATCAACAATCAGCTTTGTAAATTTAGGCGAAAAAATCAACTTAAAACCATTTGTTAAAAATAATTCTTCTTGATTCAAACTGTTTTTCGCAATTTCATTTACACTGTCTGCGTTCTGTTCTGTTATATCCGACAAATAATCTTTAATAACCTTTAAGTTCTCTATTTTCAGATCTTGCGTACGTTCAAATACTCTTTCTCCATTGACCTCCAGCACTTCTGCAAGGATTTTTCTTTGATGTTCCTCCTCAAGAAAGGTTCCAAGATCAACCTCTAATTCATAGTGTATTTTAAATTTATGATCTTCTCCATCTTCCTCATAAAATTCTATTTCAAAACATACCGGTTTTGATTCCATTTCATTATTATTTGGAATCAATTCTAATGCTGCTGCAGCTGGGTTTGGTGATGATTTTTCTTCAGAATTTCTGATATTTCCTCTCAAAACAATTGCCCGCAATACATCCATCGCACCAATAATATTAGTTTTTCCTGCCGCATTCGGTCCATAAATAACCGAAGAACTTAACCCTTTTATCTCTTTTCCTTTTATTTTTGTCTTCATAAGACTATAATCTAATCCCTTTTGTTTTGGCGCAGCTACCATTGAAAAGCTTGCCTCTTCTACAAAAGATTTATAATTTTTTGTTTTAAATTCAAGAAGCATTTTATTACCTCCATTCTGCTTGTTTTTGACAAAATCATATTTATATTATAGTCTTATTGTATGATAGAGTCAATTTTTTATTCTTATTTTGCACTTTTTCTTCAAAATCATTTTATTTTTGTTAAGTCAAGGAATCTTTATATCATAGATTCCCTGACTCTCCACCGCTTGCCCTATCTTTCCCAATCCATCCTTCCTGTCACATTCAACATCTTTTCTTCTCGGAAACTGAGCATCTTTCCATTAGTTCCGCCGACAATGATATGATCCAGCAATTCTATCCCCAGTAGCTGTCCGCACTTCTGCAGCTTCCTCGTAACGATCATATCCTCTTTTGACAGTTTCACATTGCCACTGGGATGATTATGAAGTCCAATGATTGCAGAAGCATTTGCCAGAATACTGCTCTTAAAAACTTCTCCGGGAATTACCAGTGAGGCATTGATTGTTCCACCATAATCTGCTCCTTTCGTTTCTTCCTTTACTTCTGTTTTCCCTGACAAATAGCTTATCACTTTGTTTGCCTTAATGCTTTTCTGCAGCTCACTGATAATGCACAGATCTGCTACATTCACTCCCGGCAAAGCAAGCATTTCATCCATCGCCATATTGACAATCTCTTTTTCCGTTCCGTATCCGGCATCAAATAAACGCTATAATACTTTTATTGCTTTTTGATTTTTTCCCATTTCATCATCAAAGGGCAGCTTATCGCCGCCCTCTGTTTTACTCCTCCTCTTCTTTCTTTTCTTCAATTCCTAATCTCTTAACCTGTTTCTTTTTATTCCAGATACGAACTCCTGTGATTCCGGCTACTGATAATACCAGAATGGCTATCCATAAAATTGCATTTGCAGTGTCTCCTGTTTTCGGAGGGTTACTGGTTTTTGTAGTAGTACCCGGTGTCTCTGGGGTTGGTGTTTCCGGTACTTCTTTGATGGTTACATTCTGACCTTCATCGTTGATTTCCTTATGCTCTGTTACCTTTTTCGGTTCTTCCGGATTTGTTATATCATACAGTTCTTCAAAGGTTACAAGCTGCTTTCCACTTATCTACCTCATCCGCAGCAATCAATACTTTTTTTGTATCCCTTTTCTTACGTTACTTCATTTTCAAAACAGAAAAGGCAGTGAAATTTCTCCACCGCCTTTCCTGTTTTTGATTTAATTCGTTAATTGCATTTGTTCATTCGATGCATTTTCCTTTTTTATCTTCTTCACCAGCTCCTGAATCTTCCGAAAAGATTCTTCACTGATTGTATGTTCCATCCGGCATGCATTGTGATTTGCAGTTTCCGGAGCTACTTCTATCAGTTCTAAGAATTCTTCCAAAAGCAAATGCCTTGCATAAACCTTTTTAGCAATCTTTTTCCCTTCTGCTGTCAGTTCAATATAGCCATGTTCATCTTTTATTACATATCCTTCTGCCACCAATCCACGTATCGCAACCGAAACACTTGCTTTGGAATAGTTCAAATAATTACTAAGCAAACAATTACGGACATATCCTTTCTGACGTTTCAAGATATACGCCGCTTCCAGATAATCTTCTTTGGATTCTCCAAGTTTCATATACTACTTTCTCCCCTTTCGGAAAGTATTTCTTCTGCATTCCTGCTGTTAAGAAATTCTGCCGTTCTCCATTTCATACACCACGTCTGCCACGTTCATTGTGGATACTCTGTGGGATACCAGGACAACCGTTTTCTTCTTGGCCGATTCTTTCAATGATTTTAAGATAATTCCCTCATTTAAAGAGTCGAGGTTCGATGTAGGCTCATCGAGTAGAATGAGGGGGCATTCATGGAGAAATGCTCTTGCAATTCCGATTCTCTGTTTCTCACCGCCGGACAGCGTATCACCCAGTTCTCCGACTTCTGTGTCATATCCTTTCGGAAGTGTCATGATGAAATCGTGGATAGACGCTTTCTTTGCAGCTTCCATAATCTCTTCTCTGGATGCTCCCGGCTTTGCGATGGCAATGTTGTTTGCAATGGAATCATGGAACAGGTGCGTTTCCTGTGTGACATAACTTTCCATATCTCTTAAATGCTTGGTTGGAATCTTGCGGACATCTGTACCGTCTACCGATACACTTCCATCCTGCACATCCCAGAACCGCATCAACAGTTTTAAGAGTGTAGATTTTCCGGAACCGCTCGCACCATGAATCCCTGTGATCTTACCAGGCTGTAATTTCAATGAATAGTTATCTAAAATAACTTCTTCACCGTAAGCAAATGTTACGTTTTCTGCCTCTGCTCCTGTAAATTCATATTCCATGCTCTCTGTACCAGAAGTTTCCACGTCACCCGAAATTTCTTCAACAAGCGGTGTCTCTTCCAGAAGAGAAAGAACACGCTCACCACTTGCCAGTGTCTGGTTCAGGTTATTGGAAAGGCTTGATAATGCTACTACCGGTCCGAAAGAACCCATCATTGCGATGGTACAGGTTAAGATTCCCTCGAATCCCATCTCACCCTTTGCATACAGCCAGATGGTCAGTGCCAGCATTCCAAAAGATGCAAGCAGGATAACCATGTTCGTAAAGGAACGCTGTGAGCCTTCCATCTTGCTTAATGACTCCTGCATTCCTGTAAGATTTTTGGAACACTCAGACATCTGCTCTTTTCTCTTTTCACCCTGTCCGTACTGGATAGTCTCATCCAATCCACGTAAAGAGTCCAGAACAAAACTGTTCAGTTCTCCGAAGTTTGTCCGAAATTCCATTCCTTTCTGACTGCCACGTTTTCCATTCCACATCGGGATGGCAACACCGACAATCAGATAAGCTGCCAGAGCAAGCACTCCTGCCAGCCAGTGATATCTTCCAATAAAAATCACCATAATAATCGAGGTCAGTGTTGCAATCGCAATCGGGGAAATGGTATGTGCATAGAACACTTCCAGTAATTCGATATCGGTTGTAATAATCGAGATCAGATTTCCCTTATCCCGTCCTTCCAGTTTTGCAGGGCAGAGCTTTCTCAGTGCCGCAAACACTTTATGACGGATAATTGCCAACAACTTAAATGCGATAAAATGATTACAATACTGTTCCACATAATGCAGGATTCCACGAAGCACTGCAATTACGATCATGACTGTGATAATCGTTTTCACCGGGGTAAATACCAGCCACATATTGTCCACCGGAACAATCATTCCGGCTACCCCTGTCAGAAGTCCATGCACGATCACCTGTCCTGCCAGTATTGTCAGAAAGATTGCACACAAATACCCCAATGTTCCAAGGATAATGGCTGCCAGCATGATATGGAGCAGGGGTTTTACTAACCCGATCAGGCTTCCCATGATCTGAATGGCACTTCTGCGTTTTGTTGTATTGGTTTTTTCACTCATTATGCCACTCCTCCTTTTCCATAGTTTTCCAGTGCCATCTGGCTTTCATACAGATGTCTGTATGCACCATTCTGGCTCATCAGTTCTTTATGCTTTCCGCTTTCCTTGATTTCTCCGTCTTTTAAGAAATAAATCTTATCAGACTTCACAACATTTGCCAGTCTATGGGAAATCAGAAGCACCGTCTTTGTCTTTGCCAGTTCGTGAATCACGTTCATGATCAGTTCTTCACTTTCCACATCGATATTAGATGCCGCTTCATCGAAGATATAAACCGCACTGTCTGTCCGAAGCAATGCTCTGGCAATCACCAGTCTCTGGCACTGACCTCCGGACAGGTTACTTGCTTTTTCCAGCAACTGTGTCTGTAAGCCATCCTGTGTCTGCAAGAACCCTAAGAGATTGACTTTCTGAAGAACAGCTTCCATCTCTTCTTTCGTTGCGTCCGGTTTTGCCATCTTCAGATTTTCTTCTACTGTACCTTTGAACAGATAACTGTTATGGCGAACCAGAACAACCCTCTGCATCAGATTTGTTTCATTCACTTCGTTAAGCGGTACACCACCGATGGTGATTTCTCCGCTGTATCCCCGGTTCTTTGCTGCAAGCATTCCAGCGATTGTACTCTTACCACATCCGGATTCACCAACCAGTGATACAAAACTTCCTGCCGGAAGATTTAAGCCTATTCCTTTTAAAATCTCTCTGTCCTCTTCATAAGAAAAATGCACATCTTTTAATGTGACATCTAACGCTCCATCCGGCAATGTTTTTTCTCCGGCCTGTGGCTCTTGTAAATCTAAAATCTTGAAAATCTTATCACTCGCTGCCATACCATTCATTGCGATATGAAAGAACGAACCAAGCAGTCTGAGCGGCAGGAAAAACTCGCTGGCAAGCAGAACGATACATAACGTTCCTGCTACACTGATATTTCCTTTTAAGAATTCAGATACCGCAACTGCCATACCGATCGCAGCTCCGCCATACGCCACAATATCCATCACACTGGTTGAATTGAGCTGCATGGTCAGCACCTTCATCGTAATCTTACGGAAGTTCTGAGATTCCACATCCATCTCGTCTGCTTTCTGCTGGTCTGCCTGATAAATCTTCAGTGTGGTAAGTCCCTGTAAATTTTCAAGGAACGAATCACCCAGTCCGGTATAGATGCTCCAATAGTTATTTAATAATCTCTTCGCCACTTTCTGTACCACCACGATAGAAATCGGGATCAGCGGTACACAAATCAGCAGGATCACACTCGCTTTCAGGCTCACTCTGCAAAGAATGATAAATAAGGTCAGTGGTGCGATCAGGCTGTAAAATAATTGTGGAAGATATTTTCCAAAGTATGTTTCCAACTGCTCCACACCCTCAGTTGACACCTGTACCACCTCCGAAGAGGATACCTGCCCACTGTAGGAAGCTCCCAGCTTTAACATTTTTTCATAAATCTTTTCTCGCAGAATTCGTTTTACATCCACACACGCCAGATAGGAAGACCTTGCTCCCATCCGTTCACAGATAAATCGGATCACCACAACCAGAACTAAAATCAATATTGTCCGCTCAATGATCGGTACGGTTACTGCCCGGTATACTACCCGTTCCAGTAAATCTGCGATAGAAAAGACTGCCAATACCTGCGACAGGAGGGCTGCCCACTGCCACAAAATCGTATACACGATATACTTTTTCGCGTGGGACAACAGCCCCACCAGTCTTGTTTTAATCATAAGTAACTCCTTACTTTTTCTTCTCTTTGTTGCTACACACCAGATGCCAGATAGCAAGCACCGGATGATACAACAGCATCCTTGGTCCTGAAAACCGCATAACCTGCCTGATCTGTTCTCTCATCTCCGGCTTATAACAATGTACCTTACAATTCGCACAAAACGTCTTTTCTTCCATAAATGGACACTTTTGACTTCTTTGTTTTGCATAATCCGAAAGTTTTTGACAGTCAGGACACATCTGCCCTTCCTGTCTTTTTTCTTTCGAATGTTTTTTTCGGCAATACAGCCGGATCATCTCTTCCACGACATACTGTTCTTTCTGCCGTTTCTTTTCTACTTTTTCCATCTTACTCTACGCTTTCTGCCATTTCAGCTTCAGGCTTTTCTGTCTTAACTCTTAAGAAGAAGTATAACAGGTGGCATACCCACACAACTGCGATACAGATTCTTCCGATTGGTACATTCTTCATGCAGATAAAGCCGATTGCCATGACTACCGTTACCATTCCGATAATCTTGCATTTTGTTCCCATTGTCATGGCTCTTTTCCGAACAAAACTGTCCAGATGTTTCTTATAAAGATTCGTTCCTACGAACCAGTCATGCAGTTTCTTAGAACTCTTTGCAAAGCAAAACAGCGTTGCCATATAAAACGGAACGGTTGGCAGGATAGGAAGTACAATTCCTATCGTACCAAGTCCCAGACAAAGAAATCCAAGCACGATCCATACTACTTTTAAAGGATTTTTCATCTTCTTACACCGCCAATACAAATTTTCTGCCATCAACCCTTGTCACGCCAAGCTCAATGCCATACAGCTCCCGGATGCTCTCTTCCGTAATCACTTCTTCCGGATCACCTTCCACCAGCACTTTTCCATCTTTCATACCGATGACATTATCCGAATATGCGATTGCCTGATTGATGTCGTGCAGTACCATGATGATGGTAATTCCAGATTCCTGATTAAGTTTTTTCACCAGTTGCAGGATTTCAATCTGATACCGGATATCCAGATATGTGGTCGGCTCATCGAGGAACAGGGTCTTTGTTCCCTGACAAAGTGCCATTGCAATCCATACACGCTGACGCTGTCCACCGGAAAGTCTTGACACTTCCCTGTCACGATATTCTGTCAGATTGGTTACTTCCAATGCCCACTGGATCATACGCTCATCTTCGGCACTGTCTCCCTGCATCATTTTCTTATGAGGGGTTCTTCCGAATGCCACCAGATTATCAACAGTGATATCGTCTGATGCACTGTTATACTGCTGAACAATCGCAATCTTTCTGGCGAATTCTTTTAAATTCAAGTTCTGGATATTTTTACCCTTAAGGAAAATGTTCCCCTTTCTCGGATAGAGGTTCTTTGTCATCAGGGAAAACAGTGTGGACTTACCGCATCCGTTCGCTCCCATAATCGTTGTAATCTTTCCTTCTTCAATCTTCAGGGATACGTCCTTTAAGACTTTATTTTTTCCATAGGAAAAATGCAAATCTCTGACTTCCATCGCAGGCTTGTCTGCCCACTTGTCCGCTTTTTTCGCTTTCTTTGCTGCTTCATTCTCTGTAGAAGTCAAATCCATATTCTTTTCTTTACTTCGCATACTTCTTAGACCTCCTTAACAGAATGATGAAGAATGGGCCTCCGACCACACTCATAATGATGGATGCGGATACCTCATACGGAGCAGCTATCGTTCTTCCGATGGTATCTGCCAACAGGAATGTAACTGTAACATCAGCAAGTGTTCCATGCGGATTTCCATACTTATCAAGTGTATAACCTGTTGTGAAATATTTCAGCTGACTTAAATATCCAAGTTTCTGTCCCACCGTCAAACCATTGAAGTTCAAAGTAATATAATATTTACCATTCTTTACAGTCAATTTAATAGTATGATCAATCGCTGCATCCGACATAGAAGCTGTTGTTTTATCAACTTTCACCATATTTCCGGTAATAGAATATACACCATCTGCAAGATTGCTGATATTCAATCCACTATTATTTCCATTAGCTTTTTGCTAATAAATCTTTAGTTATGATGTTTAGAGTTCTACGAGAATATTTCCGGTTACTCGTCCCTAACTCCTTGTCTGAAAGATACCATAATTTGCCATCTGATGTCAACACCATTTTCGCACAAGTTTGTTGCCTGAATTGCAACAAATGAGCCGTTATTTCCTTTGATTTTGTTGTTATTCAGGCAACAATGGACGTGAAAACGCCGTTATTGATAGCATTTTATCAACAACGGCATCTTATTGAATTTTTTTCTTATTTTGTTACATGATATGCGTAAATGAGAATTTTTCTCATTTCTCATTTATACCCAGAAATATAATAATGCAGTGCTTTCCGGCATGTGAACCGGTCCTACACTACAGGTTACGGTAACTGGTACAATTCCCACTGTGCCGATTCCCGTCCATCGGTGGATTCTGCACGCTTCCATCGGGATTTTCACAATGTTATCTTCTATATCTGCTTCTTCAAGGACTTCATTATGCTCATACTTCAATGTTTTCAGTTTTCCAGCCATCATTTCACCACTCACTCTGGAGTGTGCTGCCATCTCTTTCAGCTTTAATTCCAGATAGCTTTCTCCATTCTCCTGAACGATTTCGGCTATTTCTTCAAATCCTCTCATCGCCATAGAGTCTCTTCCCTGCCCCTGCTTTTTATTCATCCGGTAAAGCCGGAACACTACCGGATGCCTTTCACATTTCTGCAGATTGTGCTGTATCTCCTGATCCAGTTCATTCTCTTTTTTCTTGTATACTGATTTTTTCTCTGCATAGGCGTTAATCATCAGTTCCAGCATGTGGATGTCGATATTCTCCACCATAACATCCAGTGATTCCTCGATTTCTTCCGGTTTTGCACCGATTTCTTCCAGATATTTTTCAAGATTCTCATACAGGTTGGAATATCGTTCCAGCCATTCTTCTCCTGCAGGAGTAAATTCCAGTGATTCTGTCAGAATTCCTCTTTCTATGCAGTTCTTAAAATAGCGGTTCACCGTTGAACGGTTCACGCCATAATATTCTGCGATACTTCCCTGAGCTCCACGTTTCTTTTCTACTTTTGACAGACCTTGTAAATATTGCAGTTGCAGCATTGTAGGTCTGTTCTGTCTCTTTAGATGTTCACCTTTTTCCATTTTCTTTGTCCTCTCTTCGTCACCATACATGAATATTCAATTCCCGATAATCGATTGGCAATGGCTTCTGATCAAAGCGTGTAATCGCAATGATTGCCACTGCTTCTGTAATCGGAATTCCTGTATTGGCAGTATAGGTAAAGATGTCTGTCGGCAACTGATAAACACCTTTTTCTTCTTTCGCCTGTATCCATTCATCCTCTCTTCTGTACCATACATAGCCGATGGATTCGTCCTTTTTTGTCCTGAGCAGGAAGCAGTTCTGGGACTTTTTCACTCTCAATATGACGGAGTGCTCCAGTTTCCCGTACTCTGGTGCAAGGAATCTCGGATTGCGTCGTTCCGGTTCATACAGTCCGAATGCCATCGGGAACTCGCCATCCTCATAAAAGGTATACAAGTCCATATCGTCATAAATTCGATCGTATACATCACCGTACTGCAGAAAGTTTTCAATTCCTTTTAATCCTTCCGGACTGATATAATGTTCCACTCTACAGGCATCTTCCTGCGCCCTCAGCTGATCCATTCCGCTTACCATCTGGAAGAACTGTGTCAGTTTCTCATGGCGTGCAAGGCACTCCATCCCTTCCAGTTTTCCCTTATCGGTCAGTTCCAGATGTCCGTTTTCCGGCTCACACAAAAATCCTTTTTTCACCAGACTCCGCACCAGGCCTGATGCTTCATATCCAGTTATGTTCACTTCTCTGGCATACTCTTTCGATGTGATCTGTCTGCCCTGTCTCCATGTCCGGTAGACATATTCCAGAAGATCTTCCTCTAATTCGCCTCTGGCTTTTGTCACATCAATATTTCTGTTTTCAATCTTCTTTACCATTTTACCTTTCCCACCTGTCTTTTTATGTATTCATCCGCTACACGATATCCGGTATTTTCTGCAAAAGCCTTCCATCCAGTAAGCATATCGTTTTTTTCTTGGAGCCTTTCTTTTCCTCTGCGACAAACCCCAGATTATAGGTGAAGTGTATTTCACCCAACCACTGCTGTTCGTACTCTATGTGAAATGCTGTGGCAGGAATTTTGATACTGTGATCATTTACTTCTGCCCTCTTCCAGATTCCATGCATGTTCTGATACCAGATTGTCCTGTCATCCTCATTTTCCGGATGCTCCGTTAGTTCCAACCAAATCTCCCAAGGCTCTATGTGCAGCCAGCCATCCCTTTCAAACCGCATATCTTCGATAGCTGCTTTTCTCTCTTTTCCAATCTCTGTGGTGTAAAAGGAATACCACATCTGAAAAATCGTCCGCAGAATATCTTTTTGCAGGTATTCTTTTGCCACTTTCTTTGTTTCCATTACTTTTTCCTCTGTTTTGTTTATCGATTACGCTTTGGTTAGTTTGCTCAAACTATGTAATTTTAATTATATTGTCCTTTTTTCAGGTTTGTCAATGCATTTTCCACTACAACATTATAATTCCATATAAAAATATCCAAAAATATGTTTTTATTTCTTTTTTCACATACTTTTGGATATTTTCACTCTTAATTTCCTGTTTCCTTTAATTTTGACTCATCCGTAGTCTGTGCGTCAACGCAGACTGCATGGATGGCAAGCCGCTTGCTGTATCCATTCCCTGTACAGGTAGAAAGTGTCAGTATCTTGTTACTGGTCTGCGGCTTTACTCCTGTATCAACATCGGAATCTTTTATCATCTGATCGATAAATTTCTGATACTCTTCGCCCGGCTGGTATCCTACTTTATACACATCACCTCCATTGACCGCATCTTCATAAGAGAAGATTCGATAACGGTAGGCGGTTGTCTCAGAATATACAGTGAAGTATTAATTCTTTTTCCAGAATCCGTCATCCTTATATTTTTTCAGGCTCCCGAACATGCTTCCGTCATTCATATTGTGACCGTAGATAATGTTGTAATAATCCGAAAAATCAGATTTGTTAAGGCCTTCCAAAAAGATACACCCTGCGATGTGGCTGTTGCCATGCAGGTCGGTTCTCAGATATTTCTGATTGTCACCTGAATACAGAATTGGATAGTTGATGCCAAGTTCATCCTGATTATCAAACCGTATCCATCCGATAACATCTGGATTTTCAGCTTTCAGTTTGTCAAATTCTACTTTTACATCTGTAGCCCACCAGTCTTTTTTCTTCTGCTTTCCATCATCTGGTTCGGACTCATCATTTACATACTCTTCGGCAAGTTTGTCATAATCTCTGGCAGATTTCCATCGGTCGATGTATGGGGGCAGGATATGCATAAGTGCTACCCCGATCAAAACCACTGCCAGAATGATCCATATCAGCCATCGGTATGAGCTTTTTTTCTTCATGTTGTCTCTCCCATTTTTCCTGTTAGTTTTCTCGAACCACTATCGTCATTATGGAATGTACGGTCAGAATTGTCAATCTTTTTCTTCTGTCGTACTGTCTGTTGCCTGTCCATCTGCTCCTGTCTGTCTATCTGCTCCTGCCTCTCCATCTGCTTCTACCTGTCCATCTACGAGGTCGTAACTCATATCGAGTAAATCCAGAACTTTTGAATCGCTGACAGAACCATCCAACGGAACTGCCAGCCAGTGCTTCTTGTCCCCATGTACTTTGCCGGAGCAAGGTGATACATTTCGATGTAGTTGCCTATCATGTCCGGCTCTGCCTGAACTTCCATGAAAGTTGTTCTTTCGGCTGGTTGGTAAAAGATGGCATACGGTGCGGCGGTTCTTGGGTTTTTGAAGATTGTGACGCTGTATCGGGATTTGGTGATGATGTCTTTTTTAGTATAAAAAATTACTACTTTTTGCAATATTCATAAATATTAAATGGTTCTTCTCTTTTTTCAAATAAGATATCAGCTTCTTTCCTTTGATGAAAATCTGATTTCTGACACTCTTAGTCTCTTTTTTCCTGCACTAAAAAAGCGCCACAAATTGTGACGTTTTTTAGTACCCTTTATATTTCAGTGAGATTTCTTGATTCCAAAACTCACTTTTTCCACATTTTACAGTTACCACTGCAACAACTTTTTCATTTTCAAACACTTCATAAATGATAATATAATTTTCTACAATCAACTGCCTATATCCTTTAAAAGCATAAAATCCATATTTTCTTTCTGCCCCTCGATATGGCTGTTCTTCCAAACTTAAAATTGCTTTTTCAAGTTTTTCTGCCAGTGCAATTGCATTATCAGCATAATTACTAACAAGAAGTGCCTGCCCGTATATCTTATCAATATCTCTATATGTCTGTGGAAACATTTTTACGGTATATTTATCCAAAATGTTTCCTCCTGAGTTCTCCCAATGCCTCACGTGCATCTAATAATTCTGCACCTTCTGCGACTTCCCGTTCTGCTTCAAAAATTGCCTTATCAATCTGATTTGTGCTGAGTAATTCTTCATAAGTTTCCATACTCATAACTACTAAATCTCTATAACCATTTTTTTGTAATAAATACTGGTTGCTGTTGTTTGTGACATATTTCAGATATTTCATTTGTATTTCTTAAATCTGTAATTGGTTTTATTATTGGCATTGTAACTCCTCCTTTGTACATTATTATAACAGAATATTGATGGAGTAGATCACTAACTTCTTTCTTCATTTTCCAAAACCTTCAGCTGATATCTCATGTCTGCCACCGTGTACACTGTGACAAAAGCCTTCGGATCAAGATTATTGATGTAATTCATGAGTTTCTGATACTCATTTTTATCTACGATCGTAATGATCTCGTGTCTTTTATCTAAATTGTACGCTCCGATGGCATCATAAATAGTTGCTCCACTATGAAGCTCATGCAGAATAAAATTCCGAAGTTCTTCTTCATACTTTGTAATAATACATACTCTTCGTTTCAGATTCTGCCCGAAGATAAAATGGTCTACCACCATCCCATTAAAATAAGTACCAAGAACGCTTAAAACCACCGTCTTCTTATCATATACAAGTGCTGCCGAAAGCGCCACACACATACCGGCTAAAGACATGGCTTTCCCCAATTCGATGTGCAGATATTTATTCATGATCTTAGCCACAATATCAAGTCCGCCGGAAGAAGCATTCATATTAAAGAGAATACTGAGTCCTACACTGACTACCAGAACATAACAGAGGACATCCAGTTCCTGGGTTTTTGTCAGGGAACCGATATTCGGGAAAATCCGTTCAAAAATACCGATAAATACCGGCAGTAAGATACTGGTATACACGGTTTTCGTACCAAATTCCCGTCCACATGTTATGAATCCGATGATCAAAAGAACAACATTCAGAACCATCGTGATCACTGAAAGCGGTAAAGGTATAAAATTCGTAAGAATAATTCCAAGACCGGAAATACTGCTGACCGATGCATGGCTCGGCACCAGAAAGAAATAAACCGCTGCAGCGATAATTGCCACTGCAGCGGTAAGTGTAAATAGTTCCCATACAACTTCTTTGCAATTGATTTGTTTTTTCATCCCCAAACCTACCCTATCATGACATTTTTATAGAACTGCTATTTTACTTCTCTGCTCGGAAGGACTTGCAGTGCTATATATACAAGTATAGCGTATGCACAAAAAAATTGATAGTATTTTTTAATTTATATAAATTTTGTTGAATCCTGTCTTTTGAATCTTATTCAGCAATTGCATTTCCGGTGTACAACTGATAATATTTTCCCTTTTCTGAAATCAGTTGGTCATGGGTACCTCTTTCGATGATGCGTCCCTGTTCCAGAACCATGATACAGTCGGAATTCCGAACCGTAGACAGACGGTGTGCGATCACAAACGTAGTACGTCCATGCATCAGTCTGTCCATGCTTTCCTGAATAATACGTTCAGTACGCGTATCAATAGAGCTTGTAGCCTCATCCAGGATCAGTACCGGCGGATCTGCAACTGCTGCTCTGGCAATTGCAAGAAGCTGTCTCTGTCCCTGGCTTAAGTTTGCCCCATCCCCGGTGATGACCGTATCATATCCTTCCGGAAGTCTGCGGATAAATCCATCTGCATTTGCCAATTCTGCTGCTGCAAAGATTTCTTCATCTGTTGCATCCAGTTTTCCAAAACGGATATTGTCTTTTACCGTTCCTGTGAACAGATGTGTATCCTGCAGTACAATTCCAAGGGAACGTCGCAGATCCGCTTTCCGAATCTTGTTTATATTAATTCCATCGTAGCGGATTTTTCCATCCTGAATATCATAAAACCGGTTGATCAGATTTGTAATGGTTGTTTTTCCTGCTCCTGTCGAACCTACAAAGGCAATTTTCTGTCCTGGCTCTGCATACAATTTCACATCATGAAGCACGATCTTATCATTATTGTACCCGAAATCCACACCATCAAATACTACATTTCCCTTAAGCTCAATATAATCTACCGAACCATCTGCCTGATGTGTATGCTTCCATGCCCAGCATCGGGTATGTTCCTTACATTCTATAAGTTTTCCATTTTCTTTTTTCACATTGACCAGAGTCACATACCCGTCATCTACTTCCACTTTCTCATCCAGAAGGGTAAAGATACGCTCTGCTCCTGCAAGTGCCATTACAATAGCATTCATCTGCTGGCTGACCTGGTTGATCGGCATACTAAAGCTTTTATTGAATGTCAGAAAGCTTGCCAGTGCACCCAGTGTAAATCCTCCCACACCATTCAGCGCAAGGGCACCTCCGACAATCGCACAGACTACATAACTGATATTTCCGATCTGCGCATTCAAAGGTCCGAGGTAGTTTGCATAGGTATTCGCACGGTCTGCGCTTACAAAAAGTGCCTCATTCAGCTCTTTAAATTCTGCCTTACTTTCTTCCTCATGGCAGAAGACCTTGACAACCTTCTGTCCATTCATCATTTCTTCAATATAACCATTGACTTTTCCAAGATTTTTCTGCTGTTCCAGGAAATATTTTCCACTCTGTCCGGCGGCTTTCTTGGTACCAAATATCATAATTGCAACCATGATCATCGTCACAACCGTAAGTGGAATATTTAAGATCAACATACTGACAAATACACTGATGATCGTAAATCCGCTGTTGATGATCTGCGGAATACTCTGGCTGACCATCTGCCGCAGGGTATCGATATCGTTCGTGTAAATTGACATGATATCACCATGTGCATGGGTATCAAAATATTTGATCGGCAGCTTTTCCATATGTTCAAACAGCTCATTACGCATATTCATCATCATTCCCTGTGTCACATTGATCATGATACGGTTATATGCGTAAGTCGCAACGATTCCGATTCCGTAAAATACCGCAACCCTTTCAATTGCATGTGCAAGCGGTGAAAAGTTCGGTGTACCGTCAGACAACAGGAACGGTGTAATATATTTGTCGATCAGATCTCTTGTAAACATCGTTCCCTGCACATTTGCGATAACTCCTACAAATATAAGGATAAATACTGCAATACAATGAACTTTATAATCACGGAAAATGTAGTTTATCAGACGCATCAAAAGTTTCCCCGGATATTTCACTTTATTCTGTGGTCTTCCCATCGGTCTTGGCATTATGCTTCACCTCCGTTTTCATCAAAATCTCCTCCGCCCTGAGTCTGCGATTCGTATACTTCGCGGTAAATTTCATCGGTCTTCAGCAATTCTTCGTGTGTACCAAATCCATGAACCTGCCCTTCATCCATAACGATGATACGGTCTGCATCCTGCACACTGGATACACGCTGTGCAATGATCAGCTTTGTTGTATCCGGGATTTCTTCACGGAATGCACGGCGGATCTTCGCATCTGTAGCAGTATCTACCGCACTGGTACTGTCATCCAGGATCAGGATCTTCGGTTTCTTAAGCAGTGCTCTTGCAATACACAGTCTCTGCTTCTGACCACCGGATACGTTGTTTCCTCCCTGCTCAATGTGGGTATTATATTTATCCGGGAAACGCTCAATGAATTCATCTGCACATGCAAGCCGACATGCTTCCATACATTCTTCGTCGGTCGCCTCTTTGTTTCCCCAGCGCAGGTTATCCAGAATACTTCCGGTAAACAGTACATTTTTCTGCAATACAACAGATACCTGGTTTCTCAGTACTTCCAGATCATAATCCTTGACATTCTTTCCGCCAACCAGGATTTCTCCGCCTGTCACGTCATACAGACGACTGATCAGATTCACCAGACTCGTCTTCGCACTTCCGGTTCCTCCAATGATGCCAATCGTCTCACCGGAATGGATGTCCAGATTGATATTCTTCAAGACTTTCTCTGCACTGTCTTTTTTGTAAGCAAAATCTACATTCTTAAATGAAATACTTCCATCTGCCACTTCATAAAGCGGATGTTCCGGATTATGGATATCGCTGGTTTCATCCAGTACTTCTGCTATACGCCGCATACTTGCCATACTCATGGAAATCATGACAAATACCATAGACAGCATCATCAGACTCATCAGAATGTTCATACAGTATGCAAGAAGACTCATCAACTCTCCTGTTGTCAACGATTTCACTACGATCATCTTTGCACCAAACCAGCTGATCAGGATGATGCAGGTATAAACAGTAAACATCATGATTGGTGAGTTCCATACAACATTTTTCTCTGCTCTTACAAAAATATCGTAAATATTCTTACTTGCATACTGAAATTTACTTGTTTCCTGTTCTTCTCTTACATATGCTTTTACTACACGGATCGCAGATACATTTTCCTGAACGGATGCATTTAAAGCATCATATTTTGGAAATGCCTGCTGGAAATAAGCCGTTGCATGACGAATGATAAAGAAGAGGATCACTCCCAGGATCACAACTGCCACAAGGTAAATACTTGCCAGTCTGGCATTGATCGTAAATGCCATCACCATTGCACAGATCATACTTGCCGGTGCTCTCATCATCATACGCAGCATCATCTGGTACGCATTCTGCACATTGGTCACATCTGTTGTCAGACGTGTAACCAGACCTGCTGTACTGAAATGATCAATATTTGCAAACGAATAGGTCTGGATCTGATCGAACATCTTATTTCTCAAATTCTTCGCAAACCCGGTCGAAGCCTTTGCTCCGTATCGTCCTCCTGCCATTCCGGCAAGCAGACCACAAAATGCAGCCACGATCATAATTCCACCAACTTTGTAAATATGGTGAATATCTCCGGTATTGACACCCTTATCGATAATAGATGCCATCAGAAATGGAATCAATGTCTCAAACAATACTTCCAGAATCATAAAAAACGGTGTTGCGATCGATGCCGCTTTATATTCTTTTACTTCTTTTAATAAAGTCCGAATCATGAATTCTCTCCTTTCATTTTTTCCATATTGTAATAAACTTTATCAATCACATGCATAAATGCATGTAATTCTTCTTCTGTAATGCCTTCTTCCAACTGCGCATCCATTTTCTGAAAAATTTCTCCCAGTTTTTCATGGTTTTCCCGTCCTTTTTCTGTCAGCATTACTTTTTTCAGACGCGCATCATTTGCAACCGATGCACGGCAGATGTACCCTTTTTTCTCCAGAGTCTGGATAATATTTGTTACCGCTGAACGGCAGATACCAAAATACTTTTCTATATCTTTCTGATAAATTTCCTTATCCTGATGTTCATATAGATAGCGTAAGATCCAGCCATGCATCAGGGCAATCTCATCCAGTCCTTCTTCTTTTACACGCATTTCCAGCAGTTTTGAAATCGAACGGTCTATCCGGTGCACCTGATGTCCTACGTGGATTCGCTCTTCATATCCTTCACACAAATGACTTTCCTCCTTCCACTTTTTGCTTCTTCAAAAAAAGAAAACTGTTCACGAATAAATTGTTCACTCGTAAACAGTTTAATTCTAAACAAGTTTATCACAGATATTTCCCTGCTGTCAACCTGCTATTTACTATTTTCCATCCAATCAAAAAGCTCACAGTTTTTTGCAATCAGAACTGCTGAAACCGGCATTATCATTATGCAGGCAATTGCTCCAAAAATCATGGAAATACAGTTCTGAAAAAGAATTTTGGAGTTGAGCAACAGCTCAATGGAGTAATTCTGCATTCTCAAATACGCAAATAACAACAGCGATTCTCCCAGATATGCAAACAATAACGTATTAACCGTTGTTCCAATCACATCTTTTCCAATCTTCATTCCACTTTGAACCAGTTTGTTCATTTTGATATCCGGCTTATGACATTTCACCTCATATACGGAAGTTGTTACTGTCAGTGCCATATCGATCACAGCTCCTAACGTGCTGAGTACAATTACGGCTGTTGCAACCTTTGGCATACTGATATCCAGGTTCATATTATAATAGAAAACATCCTCTCCGGCTGCCTGGATCTCATTCAATCCTCCCGCCCCACTTTTCCATACGACCAGATAAATAAATGCAAATAACACACACATTGTAATTGCAACCGCAAGAAATGCACTCCAGGTTTTAATATTCGTCCCATTTTGATAAAACAAAGTGATACAGGAAATTAAAATTCCTGCACCGGCAGTAACCAGAAACACGGGTGCTCCGATGGCATAAAGCCAGATTGCAAGACTCAGGCACAAAATATTTCCCGCCAGAGCGATCAGAGACATGGCGCCTCTGTCCCCTCCGACAAGCACTACTACTATCATTAGAATCAGTCCCAATATGATCAACATCTTTTTTCCCTCTTTTTCACAGATAGTTTCATCATAACTGCTGTTATGAAAATAGACACTGGGATCGCCAGTACAATTCCGATACTTTCTACAAAGAAACGGCATAATTCACATGGAATATGCAATTTTACAATGGTAACAAAACGCACCTCATTGTTCATCCGGATCAAACATGTAGGAATCAGACCGCAGCCAAACACAAACAACAGCACATTGATCATTGTTCCCATAATGTCATATCCGATCTCTCTGCCTGAACGGAAAAGTTCCACAAATTTTACTTCCGGTTTCTGCTCAACAATTTCGCTTAAAGCCACCGATATGGCAACCGCCACATCCATGATGGCACCGAGTCCTGACAACAGGATCTCTGCATGGAAAATTTCATCCGGATTATCAATACTGCCCAGATATTCCATCGTCGAATAATCCAGTTCTTCCATATGCTGCATAACAAGATCAAATATCCCCATGATCATAAGCAGGACACATAGTGTTGTCAATAGTGCGGCAAAAGTTTTCCTGTGGATTCCATTTAAGCCAACAAGCGTTACCACTGCGAAAAAAAGAATCAGTCTGCTACATACACTCAGAATTTCCGATGTGTCATCCGCCATCCAGAAACCGATCACAAAAATCAGAATATTCATCATTGCTGTTATGATCGTCAAACCGCCCTGCCGTCCGGCAATCCCAAGGAGCAGAAGTGCAAGGAAGCCAAGCATAACAACCAGCATCGTATCCCGCTTTACTCCAATGATCGTTGATCCCTTATAAAACACCCGGTCACCTTTATGGTATTTTTGGTCAACCATTTCTGTTGTTGTGTATTCATTGGCAATCCGGACTTCTTTTCCTTTGTCTTTTCCGTTTAGGATCTTACCATAAAGACTCTGCTTATATTTCGTTTCTTCTGTTCCACGGGTACTTTTGCTTTTCCCTTCTACAATTGTCACTACTTTTGTCACTTTCACGATCGGTGTCTGATACAGCCAGGCATCATTCATGACAAACAAAATTGCCAGCAGATACAACACACCTGCCACACAATAAAATCTTCCTTTTTTGTTTTTCATCAAATATCTGCTAATCTTTTTCCCGTATTCCTTCATGATCCATCTTTTCTCTTCTTATTTTTTTATCTGCATATCCGCATCTGTGATCCTGCAATACAAAGTCTCATCATTTGGTTCTTTATATGTCTCGAACGTTCCCTGAACGATAATTTCTGTTTCCTGTTCCGGATAATCTTCATCCGACAATTCTTCCTCATTTTTCCGGACAAATTCCAGTCCCTGCGCGCAGCACGCCAGCGCATCTTTGATCACGCAAAAATGATAGGTATTCCCTGTCGCTTCATCCTTACTTATATAATAATTCCCATCGATCCGGATTGTTTTTCCTTCATACTGCTCCGGTTCCACCATCATCTGGTAAACTGTCGCGTAGACCATATCACTGTTCATTTCTGTAATTTTTTCACTTTATTTCCCTCCCGCGATTTTTTCGATCATGCAGCAGATCAAAAAGGCCACAATATCGGCTGCCACGATCGTTGAACCAACCGGTGTTCCTGCCAGGATTGACAAAAGCATCCCACTAATCGCACAGCACACAGATAATACAACCGAACATACCGTTACACTGAAAAATGTTTTAAAGATACGCATCGCGGATAGTGCCGGAAAGATGACCAGTGCCGAGATCAGTAACGAGCCTACCAGGTTCATTGCAAGTACGATGATCAGCGCTGTAATCACGGCGATCAGCAAATTATAACGGTCTGCCCGGATGCCTGTTGCCTTTGCGAACGTTTCATCAAAGGTCACGCAGAAAATTTTATGATAAAATACGATAAATAACACAACAACCACAACCGACAATACCACACACAGCCACACCTGTTCAATCTTCAATGTCAAAATAGAAGTAGATCCAAATAATGTAGTACATACATCTCCTGAAAGATTAGGACCTGTCGCAAATACATTCATAAGCAGATAACCGATTGCAAGTGCTCCAACTGAGATCATTGCAATCGCCGCATCTCCTTTTATTTTTGTATTTTGTCCTGTCCGTAATAATAAAATCGCACATACGACCGTTACCGGAAGGATAAACAGCATATTGTTTGTAATATTTAAAACCGATGCTACCGCCATTGCTCCAAATGCAACATGGGATAAGCCGTCTCCGATAAACGAAAATCTTTTCAATACCAGTGTCACTCCAAGTAAGGAGGAACAAAGTGCAATCAGTACGCCAACGATCAGTGCATACCGCACAAAAGGATATCCCATATAAAATATCAGTTTTTCTATCATTTTTTTCCTCCTGTATTTTCCAGAGTTCTTCTCTTTGTATGCGCCCGCAGATAATTTTCTTTCGATTCAAAAATAACTTCCTGACCAATCTGCAGGATATGACTTGCATATTCCATTGCCCCACGGATATCATGCGAGATCATAATGATCGTTATCTTGTCTTCCCGGTTGATCTTCTCAATTAACCGATACATTTCTTCTGTCATTTTTGAATCCAGCCCGGAAACCGGTTCATCCAAAAGCAGGATTTTCCTGGTCGCACAAAGTGCTCTTGCAAGCAGAACTCTCTGCTGCTGCCCTCCGGACAATTCTCTGTAGCAACGTTTTGACAGATGAGTGATCTGCAGTTTTTTCATCATATCTTCTGCGTATTTTTTTTCTTTTGTACGGTAAAACGGCCAGAAGCCAAGGTGATTCTGACATCCGGAGAGAACAATTTCTCTCACGGATGCCGGAAAATCTTTTTGCACCTCTGTCTGCTGTGGCAAATATCCGATTTCATTCTTCTTCAGTCCATCATAGAATTCTATTTTCCCGCTCACCGGTGATAAAAGTCCCAGTAAAGTCTTCATAAAAGTAGATTTCCCAGCCCCATTTTCCCCGATCACACACAGATAGTCCCCTTTCTTTACCGAAAGGTTTATATTCTGCACGACTGTTTTTCCTTCATATCCGATTATCAGATCCCGACATATAATTTGTGCCATATTCCCTCCTACTGCAAAGCTTCTTTTAATACTTCAAGATTCTTTTCCATCACTGACAGGTAGGTTGTGCCATTCTTCACATCATCCGATGTTGTAGACTGCATAGAATCCAGTGTCAGGATCTTCTGATTTTTCTCTTTGGTGTTCTCAATGATCGTCTTTGCAATTTTCTGATTGGAATTTTCAATCGCCATGATATCCTTTAGTCCCAACTCATCTACTTTATTCGCCAGGAATGAAATTGTATCAAAGCTTGCTTCACTTTCTGCCGAGCATCCGACAAATGCAGCATAATAGCTTAATCCATAATCATCTACCAGATAACGGAATGGAAAACGATCGCCAAACAGCAGTGTTTTCTGTGACGCGCCATCAACAACTTCCTGGTACTTAGCATCCAGGTCTTTCAACTTTTCACTGTATGCAGATGCATTCTCCTGATAAATATCCTTATGATCCGGGTCTGCTTTTTCCAGCGCGTCTGCAATTGCCTTACTCAGCACTTCTGCATTTTTTACAGACAGCCATACATGCTCATCATATTCCGGTTCTTCTTCCTCTCCGCCTTCTTTCTCTTCTTCAGGCTCCATTCCTTCGATCACTTCTTCCTCTTTCGCACTGTTTCCAAGTACATCGAGCAGATTGACCACCTGCATATCTTTATTCTTCGCCTGTTTTAACGCATCATCCACCCATGCATCCGATTCGCCGCCGACATATACGAACAGATCACAATCCAATACTTTCATGATGTCCTCTGCAGTCGGCTGATAACTGTGCAGGTCCACACCATTGTCAAGAAGCATGGTGATATCCATCTGATCCGCTTCTTCTCCCGCAATCTGACGTACCCAGTCATATTCCGGGAAAATGGTTGTCACAACTTTAATATCAGAATCTTTCTGAACTTTTGTTTCTTTATTGGAATTTTCCTTCCGGCAGGCAGAAATGCCCAGAGTCGCCATCGCAACGGCCAGTAGAATTGCTATATACTTTTTCATGAATAAAACCTCCATTATCTACACTTATTAAAAAATGGTACACCAAAGGAAAGGTATGACTTTTCATACCCTTTCTGCTTTATAAAAAGTTTTATTCAATCATTTAATCTTACCTTTTGATGAACTAACGAAATCGACAAAATGATCCAGAGCCCCGGCAAAATAACAGTTTCTGCGATAAAGATCACCGGACTGACAAAAAATCCTACTGCAGGTGTTGTTCCCAGATTCCGAAGGACCTGCTTTGCCTGATGAACGCAGGCACAGATTGGGCAGTCCTTTCCCGTACAGTTATGATTTTCCTCTCTGGCAACATAAAAAAGAGAAGCAAAGGTTACAAATATAAGAAAAATACATATAACCGCTGCCATACTTTTTTTCTTTCCTGTATCCATCTCCTTCTCCTTTCCCAGATTTCATCTGTTAATAAATTTTATCTATTCTTTCTTACTGCATTCACCGCAGATTCCGTAAAATACGGTACGATGCGGATCCATCTGAAAATCATGATGCTGCTGCATATGCTGTTTTAAGCTTTCTACCTCATTGCACTGTAAATGGATCAGCTTTCCACATTTCTCACATTTACAATGATAGCAGTTTTCATGTTCTTCCCCATGATCTCCGATATATTCAAAACAGGCACTGCTCGAACCGTCTATCATATATTTTGCAACCAGTCCCTCTTTCACCATCTTCTCAAGCTGGCGGTAAATGGTCGTAGTTCCGATGGAAATCCCTTTTTTCCTGAAAAAATCACAGATTTCATTCACAGTAACATGTCTTCCCTGTACCGATTTCAGAAAGGTAAGAATCTCAGTCATTTGTTTTGTTTTATATGGTGCTTTTGTCATACTGACCTTCTCCCTTCAATTTGGAAATCGTTTTCATTTTATCACATTATTTTTGTATGTCAATGGAATTTGAAAATGTTTTTCATTTTACAATAAAATTTCCCGCATAAACTTTCGTCTATACAGGAAATTTTACTTTCTGACTCTTATTGATGTTCTTATACTTAACAGCATCAGAGCAGGCAGCCAAATCTTTGATTCCTAAGTCTATGCCGATTCCATCGTCATTAAGCGTTTTGTTGCATAAAGAAGCTGGCTTCTTTTATCCTCCGGATTCGCTTCTCTGATCAGATAGCTTAACCGACAAGATTTTCCATAGTATCTGCCAGCACCTGCGCTCCTGCAAATATGTCTTCCCATACCGTATCTTCATATGGTGAATGACTTACGCCTCCGATACTTGGCACGAAAATCATTCCCACATCGCAGATATGTGCCATCGATAAGGTATCATGAAACGGACCACTTGGCATACGCATATATGTATATCCCCGCTTTTTGCACACATCTTCGATTGTGTCTACGATTGCTTCATTCATCATCTCTGCCTTTGCATCTTTCAGACACTTCTGGGTACTCTCTACATGAAATCTGTCCGAAATTTTCACTGCCGCTTCTTTTATTTCCCGGATTCCCTGTGCCCTGCGCTCCATATCTGTATCTCTGATGTCGATCGTATAGTCTACTCTTCCCGGAATTGTATTGATTCCACCCGGATGTACTTTGAGTGTTCCTACTGTTGCCACAAACATATCTCCCAGACGGGATGCTATTTTTTCTACTTCTGCAATATAATTTGCAGCAGCCGTCATTGCATCTTTCCGCATATTCATCGGTGTGCCGCCTGCATGATTTGCTTCCCCCTCAAAGCTTCCTTCAATCCAGTATGGACCTTTGATCCCGGTTACAATCCCTATCTGCCTGCTTTCCTGTTCCAGCACAATTCCCTGTTCAATATGAAGTTCAACAAATTTTTCATATTTATCTGCATGCGCTGCCTCTTCCAGTTTTTCCGGATGATATCCGCACTTTTGCATTGCCGCCTCTTCACTGATGCCCTCATTGTCTGTATATTCACTAAGCGGTCGTTCCATTCCAAGACCGGCAATTACCTTACTTCCGACCATACCTGCATTAAATCTGGCACCTTCTTCATCTGTAAAAAGAATTACTTCAAACGGGCTTTTTAATTTTACATGATTTTCTTTCAGGCACTGTGCCACTTCAATCCCTGCTATGCTTCCGAGTAATCCGTCAAATTTTCCTCCATTTCGTACCGTATCGATGTGGGAACCTGTTGCGATCACACTATGCAGCTCCTTTTCATTCCAGTTATCCGGATACAGGCGTCCCATAAGATTTCCAGCTGCATCGATTTCTACCTCCAGTCCTGCTTCCAGCATCATCTCTTTTGCCATCATCCGCGCTTTCGTCTCTTTTTCGCCGAACGCCAGACGTGTATAACCGCCTGTCTCATCCCGGCTCATCTCATTGATCCGCTCTATCCTTTCCTTTAATCGCTCCTGCTTGATCTGCATATCTATTACTCCTTTCTACTGTAATTTTCATTCTGCTCCCACTCTCTTTTCTATCTTGATAGTACATCAAATAGCTCTCAAAATCCACGATATTCTTACCAAAATTTTTCTTCCCAGTTCAAAAAATAACAGAAGCACCACACACAGATTACTCTCTGCATTGCGGTGCTCCTGCCTCTTCCTTTATTTAACCTTTTTCAATTTCTCTGGTTATTTTCTATTCGAATGACTGCTCTGTACGGTTGATGATCTCATCCTGAAGCGGTTTGCTTAAGTTACGGAAGAAATCACTGTATCCTGCAACACGCACGATCAGATCTCTGTAATCTTCCGGATGCTTCTGTGCTTCCTGCAGAGTCTTTCTGTCGATAACGTTGAACTGTACGTGATGTCCATCCATTGCAAAGTAGCTGCGGATCAGACTTGCCATATTGTCAAGACCTTTCTCTCCTGCTACAACGTCCGGTGTGAACTTCTGATTCAGAAGTGTTCCTGCTGTAGCAAGATGATCCATCTTAGCACATGATTTGATAACAGCTGTTGGTCCATTTACATCTGCTGATTTCTCTGGTGAAATACCTTCTGAAACCGGGATATGTGCTTTACGTCCGTTAGCTGTTGCTCCGATTACATCTCCGAAGTAAACATGGCAGGTTGTAGGAAGCATATCGACTCCGTACTTTCCACCTCTCATAGTCGGACGTCCTGTGATCAGGTCATGATACAGATAAAATACGTCCTGCATCAGATCATCTGCGTAGTCATCATCGTTACCATATTTTGGTGTCTTGTCATGAACCATACGGTAGATTGCATCGTATCCTTCAAAGTTGTGATCCATTGCTTCGATCAGTTCTTCCATTGTGAAGTTCTTCTTGTCAAATACATTGTATTTAACAGCTGCAATACAGTCTGTAACGGTTCCAATACCAACACCCTGAATGTAGTTGGTGTTGTATCTTGCTCCACCTGCATTGTAGTCTTTTGCATTACTGATGCAGTCGTTTGTTACAACGGAAAGACACGGCGCCGGCATATTTTCTGCATATAATCTCTCGATTACGTTGTTTCCACGGATCTTAATATCGATGAAATGCTTCATCTGTTTCTTGAATGCATCCCACAGTTCATCAAATGTCTTAAAGTCTTTTGCATAACCAAGCTTCAGTCCGAGCTGTTTGCCTGACATTGCATCATAACCGTTGTAAAGAGTCAGCTGGAAAATCTTCGGAATATTCATATAACCGGTCAGGATATATGCTTCGCTTCCCCATGCACCTGTCTCTACACAACCTGAAGATCCACCACGACGGGCATCTTCCAGAGATTTACCTGCATTGACAAGTTCCATGATCTGGGCTTCTGTATTATAAAATGCTGGCTGTCCCCATCCTTTTCTTGAGATCTCGCATGCTCTCTTAAGGAAACGTGCCGGTGTTTTCTTGCTGATGGTTACATTAGAGTTCGGCTGTACAAGCTTCATCTCATCCATACAGTCAAGGATCAGATAGCTGACTGCGTTTACACCGTCTTTACCATCTGGTGTAACTCCACCTGTATTGATATTCGCAAAGTCTACATAAGTAGCACTTTCTTTTAAGGTAATACCAACCTTAACCGGTGCCGGCTGGTTATAGAATTTGATCCATAAGCATTCAAGCAGTTCTTTTGCTTTCTCGTCATCAAGGATTCCTGCTTCTGTATCTGCTTCATAATAAGAAATCAGATGCTGATCCAGACGTCCCGGACTGAATGCATCCCATGGATTCAGTTCTGTTGTAACCGCAAGATGTGTAAACCAGTATAACTGGATTGCCTGCCAGAAGGTCTGCGGTTTGTGAGCTGGTACAACTTCCAGGTTGGCTGCGATCTGCTCTAATTCTTTCTTACGAGTAGGATCTGCTTCTTTTTCTGCCATTTCAAGAGCCAGTTTGTGATATCTCTCACCAAGGATGATTACTGCATCACATGCAATATCCATTGCTTTGAGTTCTTCCATTTTATCGGTAGCTTCCGGATCATTCATGAAATCCAGCGCATCCATAGTCTTTTTGATCTTTTCTTTGTATTCCAGATATCCAACTTTAAAGTTCTGTTCACCACCGCATGTATGTCCAGGTCCTCTCTGCTCCATAAACTCTGTGAACATACCTGCTGAATAGCAGTCATTCCATTCCGGAGTCATAGCTGCAAGGATCTTCTCTCTCATGCTTCGTCCTGACCAGTAAGGAATGATTTCCTTTTCCTGGATCTCACGATCTTCTTCTGTTGTATGGAAAGATACGAGGTCACGTTCACTCATAACTACCATATCTTCTTTGCTGTGGCAGCAAAGTTCCGGGAATGTAGGAGAAGCCTGTGGATCTTTTCCTTTTTCACCAACGATCAGCTCACCGTCTCCCAGATAAAGTGTCTTCTTTGAAAAATATTCTTTTAATACCATGGCTCTCATAACCGGAATCGAATATTTTCCATCATTTTTTCTGTAAAAATCTGTCTCGATTCTTGCTCTTTCGAGATCAATGTGAACCGGTGTTGTAACACTCAGTTCTCTCAGCTTCTGAATTCTTTCATTCATGCCTCTTGCCATTTTCTTATCCTCCTATTTTTGTGTTGGTATACCCTGCATCCTGAAAAAGCTTTACAAAACTTTCCATCTCTTCTTTTTCCGGTGCATGTAAATCTGTTCCCTTGTATTCCATACCCAGCTTCGGATATTTACTGCTTCCTGTATTATGGTAAGGCAGCAGATTAACCTGTGCCGGATGAATGCCGTGTTTCTTCAGAAAATGAATGGTATCTTCCATGTTCTGCACATTGCCGTTCACTTCTTTAATCGTCGGGATTCGGATGTAAATCCTTGCCCCTGCATCTGAAAGCTTCACCAGGTTATCCAGGATCAGTTTATTGTCAACTCCGATATACTTTTTATGTAATTCCGGATCCATCACTTTTACGTCATATAAAAACGTATCTACATACGGTAAAATTGCTTCAAATTTATCATACGAAACATATCCGCAGGTGTCAATGGTAAGCGAAATTTCTTCTTTTTTAAGTGCTTTCGCGATCTGTAAAATATAATCCGTTGACATCGCCATCACTTCCCCGCCGGAAAGTGTGACTCCACCGCCGGACTGTTCATAAAACATCCGGTCTTTCATCAGTTCTTTTACCAGTTCCTTTACAGGATACTCCTGCCCTACGATCTCCCGAATGCCCTGTGGGCAGAAATTATCGCATTTTCCGCAAAGCTGGCATTTTTCTTTGTCAAGCTCCGGCTTTCCATCTACCATAGTGATGGCACCGTTCGGACAGACCTTCGCACAGGTTCCACATCCGACGCACTTTTCTTTATCACACTGAAGTTCTCTCTCAAAACGCTGTGTCTCAGGGTTGTGACACCACTCGCACTTTAATGGACATCCTTTAAAAAATACAGTAGTACGGATTCCATCTCCGTCATGGATCGAATACTTCTGAATATTCGTTACTAAATTCATGGTAGCTCTCCTTCTTGTCATTTTTCTTTTTAGACTAACGTTTGTACCATAGTCTAAAGATACCAAAAAAACAAATAATTGTCAATCCTTTGGCAAACTTCTTCTCAAATATTTTTACAATCCTGATCTTCTTTCCATAAACAGACGAAACTCTGCACTCAGCTCATCACATATATAAAGAAGAGATACTTCACAGACTGTTTTTATCTGCAAAGTACCTCCCACTTCTCTATTGTACATTCTTCAAAATCACACACTGATTACCTCTGGAACGAAAAGCCGATTCAAACTGTGCTCTGTCATAGCTCACAATCCCTTCGATCGGGTCTGCAACAGTCACACTGTCTGCACTGTATCCGATCAGTACAACACAATGATCGTTCATCGCCCAGCTGGCTTCTCTTCCATCTTCCGTATTCCAGCTTTCCATTATCTGACGTTCTTCCATACCAATTGTTCCCCATACAACCACGGGGGTTCCTTCACTTACAAAACGATACAGCTGTTCCGGCTCTGATCCTGTCTCGTCCTCTGCTTTCATTGCATTTCCATTATCTGCAAGATAGCCATCTGCTGCCGTCACGATTGCTCCCGCTCCGCAGCTTAATCCATCCGTCTCTGACTGTGGATTTCCTATAAAATAATTGTAAATATCATTTCCATATAAAGTTTCATTGTTTCCGTAATAAGTGTTGGTCCATCCAACTGTCGGTAAATATTCGAGTGCCATTGCTATCTTATCTGCAGAATATCCATAATAATTCAAAGCCATTGTAAGAGATGTGATCTCACATCCGGTAGGAAGCTCCGGCATCTGTCCTGTAAATGCAAAATCAGAAATACAGCTACTCTCCGGAAGGGGTGTCTCTTTCACTATTTCCGCATTTTTTATCTTCTGCGTCTTTGCTGTCGTTTTCTCCACTGCTGTAACAGACTGTCTTGCTCCTTTGATCTGTTCTAATTTTGCTTCTATATATGTAGTATCTTTTAATGTAAATCCTACGATAACGGCGCCAACCAGTATCCCTGCTGCCGCTGCGATCCATTTTGCTGCACTGCGAATCTGCATTCGTACCTCCGTTTCTTAACACTTCTGTAACAAATCCGTCATATATACTACAACTTTTTTCGTGTTTCGTCAAATCTGCGGGGGAGTTTTCACAAATATTCCATAAATGAGGGTTAGCATCACGAGTGATTCCAGGTAAAATGCCCGCAAACTTTTATTTCTATGAAACTTCTCTTCATCTGATATCTTTTCTTCCGACTTCATGTTATACTTCGTTTAGGTATGTTTTTTTAGTTTTTTCATTGGAGGTTATTAACATGTCAAACGAAAGTACAAAAACCAATCAGATTACCGAAGGAGTTATCTGGAAGCAATTATTGATTTTTTTCTTTCCTATTGTAGTTGGAACTTTATTTCAACAGCTTTATAACACAGTAGATGCAGTCATCGTCGGCCGTTTTGTCGGAAAGGGCGCACTTGCCGCGGTCGGTGGATCTTCTGCCGTTCTTTCCAATCTGATCATCGGATGTTTTACGGGACTTGCAAGCGGTGCATCTGTAATTGTTTCTCAGTTTTATGGAGCAAAGGATGAGCGGAATCTGCAAAAGAGTCTGCATACCGCCTATGCTTTTTCCGTTATTCTCAGTATTGTATTTACAATACTCGGATGGGCCTTAACACCATTTCTTTTGAAGCTCATCGATACACCTGCAGATACACTTGCAGATTCTATTCTTTATCTGCGGATTTACTTTTTAGGTATTTTCGGTACCTTGATTTTTAATATAGGCTCAGCCATCATGCGCTCCATCGGTGATTCCCGCAGACCACTATATTACCTGATCGTCTGTTGTTTTCTAAACATCATCCTCGATCTGGTACTGGTAATTGTATTTGATATGGGAATTGTCGGAGCCGCTATCGCGACCATTATTTCACAGGCAGTAAGTGCAATCCTTGTCACCAATGCACTGATGAAAAAATATGATGACTGCAAGCTTTATCTGAGCAAACTGCACATAGACCTTTTGAAGCTGCGTCTGGAATTCCGCATCGGTATTCCCAGTGCACTGCAGGCATTTATGTACAGTATTACCAATATCATTATTCAGGCAGCGATCAATGGTTTCGGAACCGATACTGCCGCTGCATGGGCTTCTTTTGGTAAACTAGATGCGCTTTTCTGGACAGTCAACGGAGCATTCGGAATTGCGATCACAACCTTTGCCGGTCAGAATTACGGAGCAGGAAAAAAAGACCGCATTTTCAAAAGTGTCCGTATCTGCCTTGCAATGGCAGTGGCTGTATGCGGAGGGATCGTTCTGTTTTTAGCCATCTTCTGCCGCCCACTGTTCTCAATTTTTACGACAGATCAAAATGTGATCAATATCGGTATTGATATGCTGCGTTTTATGGCACCGTGCTACACTATTTATGTATTTATTGAAGTTCTCTCCGGTGCACTTCGCGGAACCGGCGATGTCCTGCTGCCGACACTGATCACACTTGGCGGCGTATGTCTGATCCGTATTCCGTGGATTATGTTTGTCTTACCGGCACACCATACCACAACCTGTGTAATGCTTAGTTATCCGATTTCCTGGATCACTACCACAGCTTTGATCATACCGTACTATTTATATAGAAAAAAACATGCTTACGATTAAGGAGAATTGAACATGGCCAAATCCGAATCTACCAAATACCGGCTCGCCGAAGCAATGAAAACCTGCATGAAGACCACTTCTGTCGATGATATCACCATCCGCCAGATTGTGGAAGTCTGCGGCGTCACACGCCAGACCTTTTACCGCAATTTTCTTGATAAATATGATCTGATCAACTGGTATTTTGACAAACTTCTTCTAAAATCATTTGAACATATGTGAGAAGGTTCCACTGTTTATGACGGACTGGTCAAAAAATTTGAATATTTAAAGGAAGAGCACCTGTTTTTCGCTGCAGCATTCCGCTCTGACGATCAGAACTCTTTAAAAGAACATGATTTTGAACTGATTCTGGAATTCTATTCAAACCTTATTTTCCAGAAAACCGGAAGACGCCCGGATGCAGAAACTTCATTTCTTTTAGAGATGTACTGCCGTGGCTCGATTTACATGACTGTCAAATGGCTGCTTGGCGGAATGAAATTTCCGCCTACGCAGCTTGCAAAACAGCTTGTACATGGAATGCCGGAAAAACTTGTGCAACTTTTTTCTGATCTGCATATTTTCTCTTAATTTTTTGTATAGATGTTACACTTTTCACATTCTGTAACTTTTTTTCTTACCTTCGTATTGTTAAAATAGTATCAGAAACAAGTGGTTTTACCATAAACGAAAAGGAGGTGCGTTAAGACATTACAACGTTGGGACAGAGAAAGAACTCTAAAAGCAAACCGAACTCCAACTAATAGGCGCTATTATACTTATGATCAGTATCTACAATTTAAAGGTATAAATACTGAAAATGATAAACGTCAGGTAGTTATTTATGCTAGAGTGTCCACAAGAAATCAAAAAGATGCTTTACTAAATCAAGTTGCATTTTTAAGACAGTTTTGTAACGCAAAAGGAATTATTGTAGACTAGTGTATGGAAGATTATGGAAGTGGGCTTAATTACAACCGTAAAAAGTGGAACAAATTATTAGATGAAGTGGGCTTCGTAAGTATAAAAAGCAAATAGAAAGGGATGAGGAAATTGCTAAAGAGCTTCAAGACGGAAATAAATCCGACAGAGGAACAGAAAGCCAAAATTCGTAAAACAATAGGAACTTGTAGATATATTTACAACTTCTATCTCGCTCATAACAAAGAACTTTACAATAAAGGCGAAAAGTTTATGAGTGGTAAAAGTTTTAGTGTTTGGCTGAATAATGAGTATCTTCCACAAAATCCAGACAAGTTATGGATTAAAGAAGTCAGTTCAAAATCTGTAAAGTGCTCAATCGAAAATGGTTGTATCGCATTTACCAGATTTTTCAAACATCAAAGTGCTTTTCCGAATTTTAAAAAGAAAGGCAAATCTGATGTAAAAATGTATTTTGTAAAGAATAATCCAAAAGATTGTCGTTGCGAAAGACACAGAATCAATATTCCGTCACTTGGCTGGGTTCGCATCAAAGAAAAGGGATATATTCCCACAACAAAAGATGGATACGCAATTAAAAGCGGTCATGTCTCAATAAAAGCTGACAGATACTATGTTTCAGTCCTTGTAGAAATCCCAAATAACCAGATAGCCAATAATTCCAATGAAGGAATTGGCATTGATCTTGGATTAAAGGATTTTGCCATTGTTTCTAATGGTAAAACCTATAAGAACATTAACAAATCTGCAAAATTAAAGAAACTTGAAAAACAACTTATTAGGGAACAGAGAAGTCTGTCCCGAAAATATGAAAATTTAAAGAAAGGAGAGTCCACTCAAAAAACAAATATACAAAAACAAAGGCTTAAGGTACAGAAACTTCATCATAGAATTGACAATATTCGTACTGATTACATCAATAAAACAATCGCAGAGATAGTAAAAACCAAACCATCTTATATAACGATTGAAGATTTAAACATATCAGGAATGATGAAGAATAAACATCTTTCAAAAGCAGTTGCTTCGCAGAAGTTTTATGAATTTAGAATAAAGCTTCAAGCTAAATGCAATGAAAATGGAATTGAACTTCGAGTTGTAGATAGATGGTTTCCATCATCTAAAACTTGTCACTGCTGTGGAGCTATCAAAAAAGATTTAAAGCTTTCAGATAGAATTTTTAAATGTGATTGTGGTTATACCGAAGACAGAGATTTCAATGCTGCACTTAATTTGAGAGATGCTACGACTTACGAAGTTGCATAAATAAACGCAAACGTAGGTAGGTACCGAAGGCTATTTCGGGAATTCACGACTATGGAGTGTACAAGAACTTGTGAGTAGATATGATTTCGGTCAATCCAAA
>OLVT01000686.1_pt1 | contig 35452 bp, 17 predicted proteins | sample 1673241 | NCBI WGS metagenome assembly OLVT01 (sample SAMEA3178936, study PRJEB25190) | human gut metagenome | biome: human gut; feature: human-associated habitat; material: faeces | place: Austria | collected 2013 | reverse complement strand
GACCGCGCCCAGCGTGTTCGCCGGTTTCACGGAGAAGTAGATCATGCCGGTGCCGGTCTGCTGGCCGTCGGACACCGTGACCTCGATGCCCGCCCTGCCGGACGACATCGAACCGGCGTTGAAGACCAATTGTCCGTCGGCTCGCGTGGACACCGTCACCTGATCGGTGTTCTGCGGCGATGCCGACACCAAGGTCAGCGGATCGCCGTCGGGGTCGGAGAAGCTGCCCAACGCGTTCGCGGTGTACGAAGCACCCTGCTCCACGTCGATTTCCGGCGGAGTGTCGCTCTGCAGCGGCGCATGGTCGTCGCCGCCGGCCAGCGTGAGCGACACGGTGGCGCTGGACGTCTGCCCGCGTCCGTCGGAAATCTCATAGCTGAAGGACACGTTGCCCGCGGCGGCACCGGAGGCGTCGAGCTGCAGATACCGGCCGTCATACACGGGGGAGACGGTGATGTTCGCGCCATCCGGAGCGCTCACCGACGTGATGCGCAGCACGGAACAGTCGGTCTGCTCGTCGTTGCGCAACACGTCGAGAATCTGCTGCGATCCCACGCGCGCGCCGAACGAATCGTCCACGGCCTTGATCTGCCCCGACTGCGCCGAACAGTTCTTGCTGAAATTGTGCTGGTTGTTGGCGCTGTCGTTGTTTTGCTGCTGTTGCTTCGACTGCTTGGTCTCCACCTTGTTCCACTGGATTTTGATGACCTTGGTGGACTCCTGCGGATTCCACACATTGCCGTTGACCACGTCGTTGAGCACCACCAGACGATGGTTGGTGCGGAACACGAGCTGCGAGGTGGGATTGACATCTTCCAACGAGGAAAACTGTGCGTCCTTGTCGTTCGCCACGCACACCCTGATGTAATTGTTGGCCTTCTGCGCCCACGCGGCGAACACGCAGCCATTGGTGGACACCGGCTGCACGGCATCGCCCTTGCCGGCGTTCGGCAGCTGCGTGACCTTTTTGCTGCCCAAATCGACCATGGCGATGCCCCGCGGCGTGGAAACCGCCACCCAGCCAGTCTGCCTGCCATCCGTGGATGGCGCCTGCAACGTCGCCTGACCCTGCAGGCCGATATCCGCGCTGCCCTTCGGCCAGAACACCTTGCCGGCACCGGCTACGACCGGCGTCTTGCCGACCACGGTGAACGATTCGACATTCGTGGCGCCCTTGATCGTCGCATCCTTGCCGGGCGTTCCCTGAGGTCCGTCGACACTGAGCACCGCGCCGTCGGACGTGCGGTAGCCGTAGACGACACCGTCATGCGTCACCGCGATACGGCCACCCGACCCCAGCTTCATCTTCGGCGAATCGGTGGTCGGATTCATGGATTTCACATCATCTGCTGACCCGACCCACACATTGCCCGTCTTGACGTTGATGAACGCCGCGGTGTTGCCTCCGACGACGGTCCGCATATCCGATTTGATGGTGGTGTTGCCGCTTTCGCTGACGGTGGAGGCCTCGATGTTGCTGGCCTTCGTACCTTCGGAGATCACGGTGGAGCCATCATGCTGGGCCACGTCGAACCGGGCCGCAGTGGAGGCGACGCCCGCATCGGCGTCCCGGTTGCGCACGTTGAAACGGGCGGCCTTGCGGTCCTTGAGCGAAGTGACCCACACGGTGCCATCGTCGAGCTGCACGTGACGTTGCGTCACCGAACTGACGATGACGGCCCCGGCGACGATGCCCAGCAACAGCAGCAGCATGACGATCGGCGTGATCCACCGGCGACTGCCGGAAGGCAGCAGCTTGCGCAGCATCGACCCGAATCGCAACTGCCGTTCGTACGATTGCGCCGACTGGTTCTCGGCGTTCCTATGCTTGCTCATCGACTGGCTCTTCCCTGATTGTGCCCAAACTTTGCTTGACCGCGCATCCAACCGCATGCGCCTACCTGTTTGCCCGCATGCATGCCGGGCTGTATTGGTTCGTATCGGTTCATGTCACCCGCATCCGGCCGCAAACTCACGGCTTGGCCGCGCACGCGATCATGGGGTTCTCGGACATCTCCCGGTCCGCGCGAACCAGACTCACCTGCACGCACGTCTGCGCGCCGTCGGCCGGATCGATTTCGATACTCGTCGACTCCGTGGTGGTGCCCTGCGCGTTCGGGTCGGTTCCCGAATCGCCGACCAGCGACCACGCGTACGAATCGCCATCCTTCGGCGAAGGATTGACCCACGTGAACCGCACTTTGCCGTCGGCGGTGTATTCGCCCGTAAGATCCTGCACGCTCGGCACACTGCCCGACGTGATCGCCGAATCGGGATCGTCCTCGGCATGGTTCTGGGTGCCATGGTTCTGCACCTGCACCTTGCTGTTGTCGGAAGCCGCATCCATATTCGGCATGACGACGGTGACGAACGCCAACGCCATCACGACCACGGCGGCCGCCGCAGCAACCGTGACGGCCAACGGCTTCACCCACCGGGCATGCTGCTTCGCAACCGGGGCGGACTGGTCGAATGCGGAAGTCTGCGCGTACATGTTCTGCGGATAATCCGGCACACCCTCGACGGTGGTCTGCACGGCACGGCCATACAAGGCCTGTTGCACGCGCTGCATGTCGCGCGCGAGCTCCAACGCGGAATAGTAACGATCCTCGGGCGTACGGCTCAAGGCCTTACGCAACACCCGTTCCACTTCGGCCGGCACGTCGGGACGGTTGAGCTTGGGCAGCGGATTGTTGAGAATGACGGACTTGAGCCGTTCGGCCCGCACCTGCCGTTGGGAATCGCCCAGCACATCGGCGTAGAAATACTCGTACGGCGATTGGCCGATCAGCATGGCGAACAGCGTGGCGCCAAGCGAATAGATATCGGACGATTCATTACCGCCACCGCCTTGGGCAAGCACCTCCGGCGCGGCCCACGCGATGGTGAAGCCGACACCCGGACGCCCATAGACGGTCCCGGCGATGCCGAAATCGGCGAGCATGGGCATATTGTGCGCGTTGATGAGAATATTGCTGGGCTTGATGTCTCGATGGATGATGCCTTTGCGATGCGCGGTGAACAGCGCGCTCGCCAGATCGATGCCGACGGTGAGCATCTGGTCGGCGGTGAGACGGCCATGCTCGAGGAACGTCTTGTAATTGCCGCCCGGAGCGTATTCGAACACGGTGTAGCCGCGCCCGTTGACGGTCACGCCGTTCTCATAGACGGAAAGAATGTAGGGGTGTGTGGAGATCTGCCCCATGAAATTCGCTTCGGAACGGAAGCGGACCGCGGCACGTGGGTCGAGCGTGTTCTTGCTGATTTTGATGGCCACCTGACGGGCCGGGGAAAGCTGCTGGTACAGGTACACGTCGGCTTCGGAACCGGAGCCCAGCCGTTTGATCAGTGTGTAGCCGGGAATCTGAGGGGGAATGCTCCTTGAGGCTTCCATGCTTCCTCTTTCTTGTAGTTCCTGCCCGGTTCCGTGCGTTGCGTCTATGCTTCGACCGTACTCGTCGTCATGGGCAGGCCGTCTGTTCGCTGTTGAACCTTCCCGGGCTGCGCCGCTAGTCAATCTTATTGGTGGCGGTGTCCGAAAAACTTTGTAGAGGGTATCGATGTCCATATATAAAGATGGCGGTGTCCACGATGACGTTTTCAGGACGGCTTCGGACGATGATATGCGATTCGTGGCCGGACCGTTCGGCTAAGCTGGGGAGACATGATGGATGTGGACGATCTCGATGACGTGACATTGGTTGCGGGGGCACCCCGCAGCGGCAAGACCCGGTTCGCGCTGGACATGCTGGTCGCCGCGATGAAGCGGCATGGCGACGCGTACGCCGTGATGACGGTCTCCGGCAGACAGGTGGCCGACCGGCTCGGCGACACCGTGATCCGCGAACTGTCCGCGATCTCGCAGGCACGCCCCGTCACCACCCTGCCAGCCGTCGCGTTCCGCATCATGACCGCCGTGCGATCGCATGCCGGACAACCCCTGCCGAAACTGCTCAACGGGGCCGAACAGGACGTGGTCATCCGCCGTGTGCTCGCCAGGCATGCCGAACATGCCGAGCACGGCGACGAATGCTCCGCCTGCGCGCTATTGCGCACCTACTTCGTGGTCGCCGACTGGTCGGGCATGGTGGTGGACGACGCCACCGACGCCTTCGCCAACCAGCTGCGCGACATGCTTGCCCGCATGAACGAGATCGGCGCGAAACCGGAACTCGAAGACGCGCTGATTTCCCGCGCTGCCGACGAACACGGCACGCTTGACGAACGACGCGAACGACTGCGCGTGCAATGGCGGCTCGCCTTCGCGCTGCGTGCCGAATACAACCAGGCCATCAACGAGGCATATCCGGACCAATACCGTCTCGACGCCTCGCAGCTCATGATCGACGCCGCGGCCGCCGTGAACGAAGCCGAAACGTCCGACCTGCCGAAACTCGTCATCGTCGACGATTTCCAGGACGCCACACTCGCCGGCTTCGACTTTCTCACCGCATTGCGCAACCGTGGCGTGCGTCTGTTGCTCGTCGGCAACCCCGACGAGGCGGTGCAGACGTTCCGCGGATCGTACCCTGAATATTTGTTCAACATGGCGCAATCGCGATTGGGCGCGCGACTGGTACGGCTGGAACCGTCCCATATGGCCGAAGGTACGGACCTGGCCGCGGTGGCGAGCCGCGTGAGCCTGACCATCGCCAGCACGGAATCGACCGACGACGCGCTGGCGAACCGCCCCGGCAAAATGCCGGCCATCGCCATACCGGAGACGCGCGACGGCAGTCTTGAAGCCGCGATGTACCGTTCCACCGTCGAAGAACTCGACGACGTGGTGTGGAAAATCAAAACCGAACATCTCGAACACGGCCGCGACTGGAACGACATGGCCGTGATCGCCCACGACAACGCCACCGTGCGCACGTTCGGCGAACGGCTACGCGCCGACGGCGTGCCCGTACGCTATTCGAGCGTGACCCGCCCCCTCAAGGACGAACCGTTCGTGCAGGGCCTGTTCTCCATGATCGAACTGGCCGAACTGAAACGGCAAGGCATCGCCACCTCGTCCATGAACCTCGACACGGCCGGCGCATACGTGCGCTCACGCGTCGCATCGATTATGAACTCGCCGCTGATCACCACCCCCGGCGAACGTCCGGCTCGGCTGTGCGTGGTCGAATCGGCGATGAACGCGCTCGGCTCGCTGGCCACGGTTTTGCATGACGATACAGCCGATTCGACCACGTCCGACACGTCCGGACGCGCGCTGCTGCCACAGCTGATCGACGATTGGAACGATTACGTCGAAACCTTCCACACCGCACGCGTGGCGGCATCGGCGTCGGACGCGGAAAACGCTGCCGACATGGGCCTGCCGGCAATCGACACCGACGACCGGCTGATGACGGGAGAGCGTGCCGCTGAGGACGCGGACGAACCATCCTTCGGCATGAACGCGCTGTACATCCTGCTATTGGAAGGCGACACCGACCGCGTGCTCGACGCGATCGCCTCCGTACTGGGCCGCAAAGACCCCCAAGCGCAAGCCTTCGCACGCCTGTGGAAAGCGCTCGACGATACCCTGCGGTCGGAGGCACGCCTGACATCCCACGAACCGCAATACATGCTCGACTGTGCATGGCAGGCGTTCGGCAAAGCCGAAATCTGGCAGAAAACGGCGTTGCGCAACAACGCCGAAGGCCGCGCGGCCAACGACCGGCTCGACACCGCGATGCGCCTGTTCAGCTACGCGTCCGGCGGCGAATCGAACGGCGTGACGGCAGCGCACACCATCGACGCGTTCATCGAACAGGTCCGCGCGCTCGCCATCGAAGCCGACTCCCTGGCGCACACCGCGCCGATCGATCAGGCCGTGACGCTCACCACGCCCGCCGGAGCTGCCGGAAAACATTGGAAACTCGTGTTCATGCCTGCGTTCCAACAAGGCCAATGGCCGAACCTCGCGCCGCGCAACACCCTGTTCGGCGGGGAGGAACTCGCCGACATCATGCTGCATGGACGACTGTCCGACGACATCGTCACTTCCGCAGGCCGCGAAAACGCGCAGCTCGCCGCGGTGCTCGCCTCCGAACAGAAAAGCCTCCTTGTGGCGCTCACCCGCGCCGATGAGCGCGTGACGGTAAGCGCGGTCCTCAACGAAGACCATGTGCCGTCCGACTTCCTCTACGGCTACCTGCCGGAATGGTTCGACCGCGACCGGGATGCCGATGCGGAAACACGCGTGTACACGGCGGTCGGCGAGGCCGGCGAATACGCGGGACTGGAGGCCGACCCACGTGGCCTGGTCGCCGCCTCGCGAAGCGTGCTGGCCCATGCGCCGACCGATTCCCCCCAAGCGCGCGATGCCGCGCAAGCCTTGGCGTTGTTGGCATCGCATGGCATCGCCGCCGCGAATCCCGACAATTGGGCGTTCCTTACGGAACATGCGGGAGCCGACGATATGACGGAAATCGACGGCAAGATGGAATCTGACGGGAAAACGGAGCATGCCGACAAGGCGAAGCTTATCGAACAACCGGAATCCATCGAAAAAACAGACGGCCAATCCGACGTGGTCACCCTTTCTCCATCCGCCGTGGACAGTTTGTGGGCGTGCCCGGTGTGCTGGATGCTGGAGAACCGTTTCGCCGGCCCACGCATGGGCAGCGCGGCCACCAGCTTCGGCTCGCTCATCCACGCCGTCGCGCAACAGGCCACCGAAGCCGGCCTCGACCTGCCCCAAAACCACACCGCGGTAAGCGACGAGGACAACATCGACGAAATCACCCAATGGATGATCAGCCGATACAAGACCCTACGTGGCGACCTCAACGCCATCGACGACCCCGAGGAACGGTACAAGGCGCTCGGCAAGGACGCGAAAGCATCGGTCGCATTGCGCAACATCGCCACATATTTCGTCAAGTCGAACCGTACGGGATACCCGTCGAACAACACCGAAACCATCACCGTGGGAACATTGGACCATGCCGAAGCGGAACGGCAGTTCGCCGCGCGATTCGACTTCGACGACATCCTCGACGCCTACAACGCCATCGACGGCAACGCTCCGATCTCCCGCGACGAACTCATCGCCATCATGGGCGCGCTCGTCGACGGCTGGCCGGAAACCGGCATGAGCGACCGGCTCACCGTACGCCTGTCGGGCAGAATCGACCGTCTTGAACACCGCCGTACCGCAGACGGCCGCGAACAGGTACGGCTGATCGACTACAAAACCGGCAAAGTGCCAAACGGACGCTCCCTGTTCAGCGACCTGCAGCTCGTCTGCTACCAGCTGGGCCTCGCATTCCCGGAACACGGCGGAAAACGCGGCGCGCAGGCGATCGCAACCATGCCGGACATCACCCAAAGCGCCCTGTTCCACGTCATGGAATACGCGGCACCCGCGCCACGCAAAGGGCAAGGCGACGAAGCGTACCACCAGCAGGCGCTGTTCTCCGGCGGAAGCATCAACGCGGGCGATTTCATACCCCGCAAATACGTGCCCAAAATGGCCAGCGTCTTCACCAGCGGCCTCGACGACGTCGAACGGCCGGCGCAGGTCAGCGAAGAACATTGGAAGCAACTTCTGGAATCGCGGTCGAAGATGACGGTATGGTCGCTGACCATGATCTCCCGCGTCTTCTATGCGGCCGCGGCGAGCCGGGCCACCCGCATCACCGCGCGTCCGACCACGGAACACGTCGGATACTGCAGAACGTACGGCAGTGGGGTCTGCCCGGCCTGCCAAGGCGAGCAGAACACCGTATTCGAAAGGACCGTGGCATGAACGGGAGCAACGGTATGAACGGAAGCATGTCAACGAACGGGGCCACAGCAAAGGGCGATGCGATGGGCACTGTGCCGGCCGCCACGCCGAAATTCACCGACAGTCCGGAACAGGCCGCCGTCATCCAAGCCCCCTCATACGAGGACGTGGTCGTGGTGGCGGGCGCCGGCTCCGGCAAAACCTACACCATGACCCGCCGCATCATCACCCTCATCGACCAAGGCATCAGTCCCGAGAAGATTCTGGGCCTGACCTTCACACGCAAAGCCGCCTCCGAACTGCTTTCGCGCGTTTCCGCTGCCGTGACGCGCAACCAGGCCGGACGTGGTACGCGCGTCGCCTTCCTCAAACCGGAAGTCTCCACCTATGACGCGTTCTTCCAAACCATCGTGCGCCAATACGGCCTGCTCGTCGGCTTCGACCAAAACACGCAGCCATTGAGCGAAGCCGGAGCGCTGCAGCTCATCCACACCGTGCTCGACAAGCACATGGACCAGCTCATGGCCTTCGACCAAGGCGGCGACGAACTCGGCAAATTCTCCACCATCGCCGGCAACGTGTTCACCCTATCCAACGCCATCGCAGGAGCCATGATCGGCAGCGACTGCACCAGCTTCGACGAAGCCGTGGAACGCGTGCGCGCATGGGATAAGGCGTTCGTGGCGCAAGTGGCCAAAGCGCTTGAAGACGAGGACGTTCCCGATGACGAGCCGAAAGTGGGCAAGGCTCCGAAACAGAAGAAAAAGGAATCCGACACCGCCTTCGAAGCGCGCAAACGCGAATACCGCGCCCAATGCCACCAACTGTGCGTCCACAACACCGCGAAGTTGGCCGGCACGGCCCGCAAACGCGACCTGCTACTCGACCTCGTGGCCGACTACCACGCCGAAAAACGCGCCCTCAACATGGCCGAATTCAGCGACTTCACCATCGCCGCATTCCAACTCGTCACCCGATTCCCCTCCATCGGAGCCACCTACCGCAAACGCTACACGCACGTGCTGCTTGACGAATACCAAGACACCTCCACCACGCAGGCGGCCCTCCTGACCGCACTGTTCCACGCCGATTCCACCCATCGCAGCGCGGTGAACGCCGTCGGCGACCCCTTCCAATCGATCTACGCATGGCGAGGAGCCAGCCCAGGCGCATTCCGCATGCTGCAACACGACTTCGGCCACGACGCCACCGACAAGCCCTACACGCTGACCGTCACCCGACGTAACTCGCGCATGGTGCTCGAAGCGGCCAACAATCTGACGAAACCATTGCGCCTGCCCGCCAGACGTCGCGGCAGCTCGCTTATGCGCGAAGTGGACGTGCCCCCGCTCGCCAACATCGACAATGCCCCCGAAGGTACGCTCGGCGTGCTCGGCTACGCCACATTCGGCCAGGAAATCGACGCCATCGTACGCTTCGCCAAACAAGCGATCGCACTGCACACGCCAACCGAAAACGAGCTCGCCGACGGAGTCAAAGACAACCGTCCGCACGTGGCGCTCCTGTTCCGCTCCAAAACGCAGATGCCAGCCTACGAGGACGCACTGGAACAAGCCGGCCTCACCACACTCGTCGTCGGCCAGGCCGCACTCCTGGAACGTCCCGAAATCAAAGACATCCTCGCCCTGCTGCACGTCGTATGCGACCACACCGACAGCGCCGCGCTCATGCGGCTGCTCGCCACGCCACGATTCGGTCTGTCCGCCGACGATCTGCAGGCGCTCGCCGGCATCGCCGAACGGCTCAACACCGCGCAACGCTACCGCGCGCTCGTGTCGGCCGGCATCGTGGAGGCGGATGCGAATCCGTCCGACGCCGACATCCGCGCCACCGTGCGCGCCTACCGCGACCAAGTGCCCAACGCCGTCTTCCTGATCGACGTGCTGCTGCGCGGCGATCTGCGGCACCTCGTCGACGGCGTATTGAGCCGTACGGGAGCCGCGAGCGTCATCCACGCCGGTCGCGTCATCCAACAGGTGCAGCGCACGGCCGGCCATCCGTTGCCGGAAGTGGTACGCACGGCCATCACCGCGCTCGGACTGGACATCGACCTGCTGCTCGCCGAACGGATGCGGCATCTGGATGCCGGCAATCGTGCCACATCGCATGCCGCTTCGTCACTCGACGCGATGCTGTCTCTGGTGGACACCTACTTGCAGGAAATCGCCGCGCAGGGCACGCCAAGCCTGCGCGCGTTCATCTCGTGGGTGGATTCGCTGCGTGACGCGTCCGACGACAACGCCACCGCACCAGATACCCCCGTCGATGTGGTGCTCATGACCGTGCACCAGTCGAAAGGCCTGGAATGGGACGCCGTGGCCGTGGTCGGCATGCGCGACGGCACCTTCCCGTCCAGTCAAGGCGACCACCTGAGCGTCAAAACGGACGAAGACCATCCGGGCGGTCGGCGCGACGGCGTATGGGAGCCGCCGGAATACTTCGAAAAAGCCCACACTTGGCTGGAAGACCCGTCCGCGGTGCCGGTTCCGGTGCGCGCCGACGCGGATATCCTGCCACGATTCCCGCACGACGCGCCCATCGGGGGCAATCCCGTGGAATCGCTCGACGGATTGGACGATGCGGAAGTGATCGACGACGAGGTGTTCGGCACCTTGCGAACCATGGCCATCGACGATATGGAAGGAATGGATCCGGCAAGCCTGTACCTGACGCAACAGGAGGAATACGGCCGCCGACTGCACGCCGACGAACGCCGTCTCGCCTACGTGGCGTTGACGCGCGCCCGCTACGAGGCGCTGCTCGTATACAGCGGATGCAACGAGACGAGCCGCGACTCCCGCCTGGCGGAGGGAAAGAAAAGCGCCGCGCCGTCGAATTTCTGGCTGGAGACGCGCGATTCGATGAACGGAATCGTCACCGCGGTACGCGAACCGGACAGCCTGTCCGACGATGTGGACGGCTCCCCGAACACGCTGGGACTTGACCTGCCCGACGGCTATTTCGTAGGCGAACACGCCCGCGATTTCGAGAATGCCGTGGTGGGCGATGCGTGGAACACGCCGCTCGAACCGGTCTCGGACGACCATACTTTGCCTTGGCCGTGCGATCTGAGCGCCGATGTCGCCGACAGGCTGCGTGCCGCGGCCGAACAGGTACGTGCCGTCGAATCCGACGAACCGAATATCGCTGAATCCACGGGAACGCAGGGCGACGTTGCCGATGAATCCGCCACGCCATCGCCGGAAACCGGAAACTCACTGCTGCGTCTCGCCAAACTGCTCGTCGCCGACGAACATCTCATGCCGGAACCGGACGTGGCTGACGCAGGCGAATCGCAGGACGCCTTCGACGAGGCCGTGCGTGCCAAAGGCGAACGTATCCTTGCTGCCGGCCGCCAAAACGTCACCTCGCTGCAAGCGCGCGCCGGTTCCATGGGCGAGCGTGACTCCCGCGCCTACTGGCGTGGTCTGGTCCGTCCGATTCCGCACGTCGCCTCGCCGGCGGCACAGCTCGGCACGCGGTTCCACGCATGGGCTGAGCGTTTCATCATGGCGGATGCGGACGTCGACGGCATCGGCGGTACGGAAGGTGCTGCCGGTATGGCCGCGCAGTCGCGTGCGGAACTGATCGCATTGATAGGTGATACGCAAGTCGACGCGGACAACGGCGGTGTGCAATCGCAGGACGCACCATCGCAGGACGCCCAATTGCGAGACGAACGGAAACTGGCCGCTTGGCAGCGTCGTCTCGTCGCTTCGCCGTGGGCAAAACGACGTCCAGCATGGGCGGAACGCCAGCTCATCGTCGACATGCCCCAGCTCGGCACCATCGTCAACGGCAAACTCGACGCGGTGTTCTTCGGCGGTCTCGACGAAACGGACGAGACGAAACGCTACACCGTGGTCGATTGGAAAACCGGCGTAAAACCACGCAAACCGGACGAAATCAAGGAGAAGCTCGCACAGCTCGACCTGTACCGCCTGCTGCTCGCGGCGATGGAAGGGGTGCCGTTGGATGCAATCGACGCCTGTCTCTACTATGTGAGTGAGCCTCACGAGGCCGATCGGGAGCTTGACGCCCTCGACAAAACAGAAGAAGAGATCCTTGCCGAGTTGAGCTACGGAATTCCGCAGCAATCCGACAACGACTAGTGCCGGTGCGCAATGGCTCCTTGACCGAAGAAAGCGGGGGAGCGGCGCTTTCCGGCCTGCCTGCGGGAGAAACCGCTATGCAGGCAGCGTTGTGGAGGAACGCCGCTACCCTCGTGCAGCATGTGTGGGCGGGCGCACATGCCGGACGCAACAACAGTTAAGGAGTGTTTGATATGGCTGCGAACAGCGCAACCGCAATCCCGAACGCCGGCATGGGTGCCGGAACAAACAACGCATCGGCAATCGTCTTCCGTCCCATCGTCTGGGGCGATCTGGACGCGGTGGTCGACCTGTTCGACCGTACCTGGCCGCAGGATGTGGACAAGGTCGGCGCGGACATGTCGCGGCTGATCTCCCGATATTTCGTGCTGCACTACCTGCTGCCGACCACGTTCGCCAACGGCGCGTTCGCCGCCGACGGCACACTCGCGGGCGTCACGTTCATCCGCGTCGCCGGCGAGGCGCCGCAGCTCGACGAAATCGAAGTCGGCGAGGAAATGAAGGCCTTGGAACGCCGCATCGACGCCGATCCGGAGGCCGCCAAGCATATGGCGGCGCTGAAATCCGGCTTCTCGGTGGAACTCGATCTGGAACGCGAAGGGCGCGCCAACGAAACCACCATGGGCGAGCTGGAACTGTTCATCGTCAACCCCGACGTGCGCGGCCACGGTGTGGGCGGGCAGCTTTGGAGACGCATGCAGGAGCATTTCGCCGCATGGGACGTGCCCGCGTTCTACCTGCACACCGATTCCGACTGCGACGTGAGCTTCTACGACCACAAGGGGTTGGACTGCATCGCGCACCGCACGGCAAGCGAGACGGTCGCCCGGCTCGGCGGCAGCGCCGACGGCGAAGTGCCGCCACTGTTCGACGACATGTTCATCTACCGGGGAAAGGTGACGGCGTGACGAGCGCGAAACCGCAATCGCAATCGCACGAACCGCACGAATCGCAGAAAACGCAATCGCCATACGCGCAGCTTTTCCGCATTCCCGGCACGAAGGCGTTCTGCGTGTCCGGAGCCATCGCGCGACTGCCGATGTCCATGATGGGCCTCGGTATCGTGCTCGCGCTCAACCACATGTACGACAATTGGACGATCGCCGGCGTGATGAGCGCCGCGTACGTGCTCGCCACCGCCGCGGTCACGCCGCTGTACGCGCGCCTGTTCGACCGGTTCGGCCAGCGCAAGGTCGGTCCGGTGATCCTGACGGTGCAGGTCATCGTCATGCTGGGCTTCGCGTTCGCCGCACTGATGCGCGTGCCGATTCCGCTGCTGTTCGTGCTTGCCGTGGTCATGGGCATGACGCAGTTCTCGTTCGGCGCGCTCGTACGCACCCGTTGGGCGTACGTGCTCGACCGCGCCGACAAGGAGGACCTGCTCAACACCGCGTATGCGCTCGAATCCGCCATCGACGAGATCGTGTTCATCTTCGGGCCGATTCTGGCGGCTTTCCTGGCCGCGTCCGTGCATCCCGTATCACAGCTGTTCGTGCCGACCCTCGCCTGCGCGTTCGGCGGTGCCGTGTTCTTCGCATTGCGTGACACTCAACCGCCGGTATTGCGCGAAATCACGGTCGTCGCGGCCGGTACGGACGATGCTGACGTGCGATTGGCGGCCGGCGGTGCCGCTGGTGCCGCGGTTTCCGCGGACCGTTTCGATTTGGATCGGCTCAAGACGGGCGATCGCGACCGCAGGAAACGCAACGTGCTCACCTATGCGGGTGTGCTGCCGCTCCTCGCCGTGTTCATCGTGTTCAACATGGCGTTCACCGCGTTCGACACGTCCATGACCGCCGTCATGAAATCGCTGCACCTCGACTCCGTGCTCGGCGTGCAGCTCGCCATGCTGGCCGTCGGCTCCTGCATGGGCGCGCTGGTCTTCGGCTCGCGCGAGCTCAAAGGCTCCCGCTGGCGTCACATGATCATGTTCCTCGCCTTGATGACCGTCGGCTTCGTGGTGATCCACCTGTGCCAGGGCAACCTGATCGTGATGGGACTGGTGGAGATCCTCACCGGCCTGACCATTTCGCCGGTATTCGCCTCCGGCAACCTCCTCGTCAAGGAGACCGTGCCCGAGGAATCGCTCACCGAAGGCCTGTCCTGGGTGAGCACCGCCGGCACGATGGGCGCGTCGTTCGGCTCCATGATCACCGGCATCGTGCTCGACCATTTCGATCCGGGCGTGGGATTGAGCCTGCCCGCCGTGTTCGTGGGCTGTTCGATTCCGTTCGCGCTGATCGGCTGGCTGCTGGTGCGCCGCCGCGGCTGACCGACGTTCGATCGTCAAGCGTCATAGCCGCCTGCCTCCGCGTCGAAGCGTCTCTTTAGATTCATAAGTGGAACACGTTATGGACGCGGACACGCGATTTCGAACACATGCGCACGGCAAACGTACGACATGCGCAACATGCGCGTCCGCGAAAACATCAAGGAGCTGCAATGATCAAGGTTTCCGTAGTCGGCGCCAAAGGCCGTATGGGCTCGCATGTGGTCGACGCCGTCGATTCCGCCGCCGACACCGAACTCGCGCTCGCGCTCGACGCAGGTGACGACCTGACCGCCATCACCCCCGAAAACACCGACGTCGTGGTGGAGTTCACCGTGCCGAGCGTGTCGCTGGGCAATGTGCTCGCCCTCGTCAAGCAGGGCGTCGACGTGGTGGTCGGCACCACCGGCTGGACCGAAGAGAAGCTCGACCAGGTGCGCGCCGCGCTCGCCGCGGCCCCGCGTGAGGGCCAGAGCGTGTTCATCGCGCCGAACTTCGCCATTTCCGCGGTGCTCGCCGACCATTTCGCAAAGGTCGCGGCGCCGTATTTCGAATCCGCGGAAGTCATCGAACTGCACCACCCGACCAAGGTGGACGCTCCGTCCGGCACCGCTTTCCACACTGCGCAGGGCATCGCCGAAGCGCGCAAGGCGGCCGGCTTGGGTCCGGTTCCGGACGCCACCGAAACCGATGGCGGCTCCCGCGGCCAGGTGGTGGACGGCATCCACGTGCACGCCGTGCGTCTGCGTGGCCTCAACGCCCATGAGGAGGTGCTGTTTGGCAACTCCGGCGAACAGCTGACCATCCGCGCCGACAGCTTCGACCGCATCTCCTTCATGCCGGGCGTGCTGCTGGCCGTGCGCAAGGTCTCCACCGGAACCTACCCGGGTCTGACCGTCGGCCTCGACCACTTCCTCGACCTGTAATCGTAATTCTTTTTTCAAACTGCCGACGGGTGCATGTGTCTCCCGTCGGCAGTTTTTTTATGGCGGATCTGTTCCGATTATTTGGCAAGGCGTGCGATGGCGGCGCTGACTTCCGCCAGCTTTTCGTCGGCGACGGTACCGCCCTCCGCCGCGGCTTTGGCGACGCAATGGTGCAGATGGTCGTCGAGCAGCAGTAGCGCCACCGACTTCAGCGCGCTGTCCGCTGCGGAAATCTGCGTCAGAATGTCGATGCAGTATTCGCCGTTTTCCGTCATCTGCCGAATGCCGCGCACCTGCCCTTCGATGCGATTCAATCGTGCGATGATCCTCTTCTGGTCGCTTGCGTACCCATGTTGTGTGGCGTTCATATCGTCCTCCTCGCTGCGCTGAAAATTTTATCTACGGCTGAAGTTTGCTCGTCCTTCTTGCCAATATACCCTATAGGGGTATATTGTGATGGTGTTTGCCGAAATCGAAAGCCAATTACGGACGGAAGGCGGCTGGAATATGCACATCGCAATCGCGCTTATTATGGCGCTGCTCGTCACGGCGGGCGTGCTGTGGTTCTTCTTCGCACCGCGCAAAGCGTATCGTGCGCCGTTGCGCGACGGCGTGCAGGAAGCGGTCGTCGAAGTCAAAGGCGGGTACAGCCCGGCCGTCATCGAAGCCGAAGCCGGCGTGCCGTTGCGGCTGATCTTCGATCGCAAGGAAGACGGCGAATGCTCGTCGCATGTCGTGTTCTCCGATTTCGGGGTCGATCTTGCGTTGCCCGCCTTCCGCACGACCACGCTGACGCTTCATCCCGACCAGCCGGGCGAGTATCCCTTCGCATGCGGTATGAACATGCTGCACGGCACGTTGCGCATACTGCCGGGAAAGCATGCAAGTGTCGGTGCCGCCGCCGGTTCCGCGGTTGGTTCCGTCGGCGCCAGTATGTCCGATTCCGGCAATTCGGACATTCGCGCGACTGCTGACGGTGCCCACGCATCCGGTTCCGCGGAAACAGGCGTGCAATGCGCGCAAAAAGGCGCCGTCCAAACGTCCGGTTCGGGTGATTCGGGCAAATCGCGCGGATTGGAATCGGAAATTCGCGCCCTCGTCGCCCGTCTCGTCGTGGCCGCCGTCTGCACGATTCCCGTGTTCGGCTCCACCATGCTCATGCTGCATCCGATGCCGAACTGGCTGCAATTCCTGCTGATGCTGCCGATTGTCGGCTATGCGGCATTGCCGATTTTCCGCAGCGGTTTCGCCGCGATAGCCCACCGCTCGCCGGAGATGAACGCGCTCGTCAGCCTTGGTGCGCTGGCCGCATTCGCCTACTCCTGCGTGGTCACCTTCGCACCGAACGTCCTGCCCGAGAACGCGCGCGAACCGTATTTCGAAGCGGTCGGTGTGGTCGTCACGCTTATGCTTGTCGGCCAGCTGCTCGAAGCGCGCGCCCGCAAAGGCACCGGTGAAGCCATGCGCGCATTGGCGGGTCTGCAACCGAAAACCGCCCGCGTGGTGCGAGACGGCAAGGAAACCAGCATCGCCATCGATGACGTGCGCGTCGGCGATGTCATCGCCATCCGTCCCGGCGAGCAGCTGCCGGTCGACGGCATCGTCATATCCGGCACCTCCACCGTGGGCGAATCGATGATCACCGGCGAAGCCATGCCGGTCGCCAAAACCGAAGGCAGCGAAGTGACGGGCGCCACCATCAACGGCGGCGGCTCGCTGCGCTACCGCGCCACGAAAGTCGGCAAAGACACCGTGCTCGCGCAGATCATCGGCATGGTGCGTGCCGCGCAAAGCTCGAAGGCTCCCGTACAGCGATTGGCGGACCGCATTTCCGGCATATTCGTGCCGATCGTGGTGCTCGTCGCCATATGGTCGTGCGCATTGTGGTTCGCGTTCGGCCCTGACCCGCGCGTCACGCACGCGCTGGTCGCCGCGGTGTCGGTGCTGCTGGTCGCCTGCCCGTGCGCGCTCGGTCTGGCGACGCCCCTGTCGGTGACGGTCTCGACCGGTCGCGCGGCTCGCATGGGAGTGCTGGTCCGTTCCGCCGAAGCGTTGGAAACGTGCGGTAAAGTCAACGCCGTCGTGCTGGACAAAACCGGCACGATCACCACAGGCAAGCCCACCCTCACCGACGTGCTGCCGTTCGGCAAGTGGCGTCGGCAGGCCGATGATTTCCTGACGATCGTCGCCGCCGCCGAACGTGATTCCGAGCATCCGCTCGCTGTCGCGATCGTCGCGACCGCCGCGGAACATGTCGATGCCGCGGATGCCGTGCAAACCACCGATTTTCAGGCGATTGCCGGCCGTGGCGTCACCGCGCGTGTCACCTTCCGCGGTCTGCCGCACACCGTCGCCGTCGGCAACACCGACCTGATCGACGACCTTGACGTCGACATGCCCGACGTTACGTCCGATACCTCCGAAATTGCCTCCGAGACCATCCACGATACGAACCTCGACGCCATCATCGCCGACATGGAACTCCTGTCGCAGCAAGGCAAAACGCCGATCCTAGCGGCCATCGACGGCCATCTCGCCGGCATCGTCGCCGTCGCCGACGTGCCGAAAGCCGACTCGCGCCAAGCCATCGAACTGCTCCGCAAACGTGGCGTCGAAGCCGTCATGCTCACGGGAGACAATCCGACCACCGCACGCGCCATCGCAAGCCAGGTCGGTATCGACGAACGTCATGTGATCGCCGGCGTGCGGCCGGAACGCAAGGCCGACGAAATCGCAAAACTCCAATCGCAAGGCTATACGGTGGCGATGGTCGGCGACGGCATCAACGACGCGCCCGCCCTCGCCCGAGCCAACGTCGGATTCGCCATCGGCACCGGCACCGACGTGGCCGTCCAATCCGCGGATGTGACACTGATGGGCGGATCGCTCATGGGGCTCGTGCACGCGCTCGACCTGACGCATGCCGCCATGCGCAACATCGCGCAGAACCTCGGCTTCGCACTCGGCTACAACAGCATCGGCATCGCGATTGCGGCCGGCGTGCTGTATCCGTTCACCGGAACGCTGCTGAATCCGATGATCGCCGGCGCCGCGATGGCGTTCTCGTCGTTGTGCGTGGTGACGAACGCAAGCCGGCTGCGCCTGTTCGATCCGGACGCGGAGGCGGCGAAAAACAAGACGTATCGGGTACGCAAGCCCGATCCGAGCAAAAATAATGGCAACCAGCACAGTCGGAAAGGAACGATCATGGGACTGTTCAGCGATCACAAGGCCAAGAATGAAGCCGAGAACATGGGCGCGATGGGCGCCGGACACTGCTGCGGCGGTCATGACGGCCACGGCATGGCTTCGAATATGGGCGATTCCGCGGCGAACGTTGCGAAGGACCCGGTTTGCGGCATGAGCGTCGATCCGGCCACCGCGGCCGCGACCCGCGAATACGGCGGCGTCACCTACTACTTCTGCAACCCCGGTTGCGCCGACAAGTTCGCCCAGAACCCGGCCGCCTACCTGGGCTGAGACCTGATTCTCGTCCGTCCCCAATCTGCCGACATCGAATGACATCCGGCCGTCGGCGGGTTGGGGATTTTTGTTGAATGGTTGATTTACGGATTCCGATTCACGGACGAACGATAAGATTCCCCTCCCGCACTCCGGAGAGCGCGTCCCGCCCCGCTACAAACGTGCGCGTGACGACGCCGTTAAGCGTCATGCCATCGCAGGCGCAGATCGGATTGCGGCTTTCCAAAGCGGTAGCATCCACAACAAACCGTTCGTACGGGCGAATAATCGCCAAATCGGCCCGCAATACCGGCGTTATATCGCCACGATCGTCAAGTCCCACAAGCCGTGCGGTGTTGCACGACATCCACCGCACGACGTCGGCCAAACTCAAGCCGCGCCGCATCGCACCCGTCAACACCGCGCGGAATCCGACCTGCAGACTGGAAACGCCACCCCACGCGGTGGCGAGCGTGCCGGCTTTCATATCCGCGCTGGCCGGGGAATGATCGGTGACGACACCATCCAACGTGCCGTCGGCAAGCCCCGCCCATAGCGCGTCCTGCTCATGCAGATCACGAATCGGCGGACAGCATTTGACCGCGGTGGCGTTGTCGGGAATATGGTCGCAATCCAACGTGAGGTAATGCGGACAGGTCTCCGCGCTGACCGGCAGTCCTTCGGCCTTCGCCCGCCGCAGCACGTCCACGCTCAGACCGCTGGACACGTGCAGAATATGCGTGCGGCAGCCGGTGCGTGCCACCAGCCGTACGATCTTGCGCACCGCGTTCGCCTCGCATTCGGCCGGGCGCGATGCCGCGTTCAACAGTGTTCGCAACAGTCGGGGATTTTGTTGCCGCGTTAGTCGCCCATTTCGCTGGTTTGGCACCGTTTCTTCTATGCCGAATCCGCCCGATATGCGATGTTGATTGTGTGGGGTAAGCTGTTTTTGCCATGGTCGGTCATCTCCTGATGGTGGGTCGCGTTGCCAAGAGGCGCCGCCATTGCCTGTGATGGATGCATTTCAGTGCTTACGGCATCTGAAATTCTTCATTCGTCGTAACAGTTGTCGGTGGCCAAACCTGGTGAAACCCGGAAAGCAAGGGGTAGCATCGTCAGGAGAGCGGATGCGCCGCGTGAGAATGTACTGCAGGGAAGGGCGATGAGCGTGACTTCTGGAATTATGCTTTCAGACAATATGGGGGCTTCGAAGGACGCCATGGACGAGGAAGGCAATGCTGCCGCGGACCTCGGCTTGGTGGCGCGCATCCGGGAATCCTTCGATTCGCTGACTGCGACGGAACGTGAGGCCGCGCAGTTCATTCTGGGTCATCTAACCGACGTGCTGGTCTGCAATTCCGTGGAATTGTCGCAGTTGAGCGGCATCTCGCAGCCGACGCTCAGCCGCCTGTACCGCAAGCTCGGTTATTCGAATGCGGGTGAATTCAGACGCGACGTGCGCCGTATCCACCGTCCAGGCGCTCCGGAAACCGTGCGAAATGTTCGCTGCGATGATTTGCTTGCCGACCATTTGCTCAGGGATTCGGAAAGCCTGAAACATACGTTTGAGGACATCGACCGCGCGCAATTGGATTCCGCATGCCGGGACATGGCCATGGCTCCGCATGTCGCGGTGGTCGGTTACCGCAATGGATATCCCGTGGCGCTTCATTTGCGTGAACAATTGCTGCAGCTGCGTGGAAACATCGATATTCTCCCGCATCCGGGGCAATCTATCGCAGAGGAATTGACTGACTACTCATCGGACGATGTGGCCGTCATCGTCGGCGTGGGTCGGCGTCCTCCTTTTTTCGCCCGACTTGTCGACGTGTTACTCGAACGTGGGGTCACCGTGGTGGTAATAGGCGACGTCGCGGCACGCAATGCCCTTATCGGACGCAACGTCGTCTTCTTCAACGTGGCGTTGAACTCGCATATGCTTTCAAGCTTCACTGCGGCGTTCGCTTTGGTTGCCCTCTTCGCGGACGAGGTGGGGGAACGTCTCGGAAGCGATGACGTCGACGTGCGGAAGCGCATTGAGGACATCAACGATTGTTTCGAAACGCTTGGCGAGCTTGGTGATTGACGGTATAGCGGCGGTCGGCCGGAACCATGGAGGCGAAAACGGGAATGGAGGCATTGTGAACAAGATAAACGGAGCGTTGGCGTACGACCTTCCTTCCACTGGACCGTGGGCTGCCTTGGTCTTCCTCGTATCGCTGAATCTGCGTCCCTCCATCGCGGCGGTCGGTCCGGTGCTCTCGCAAATAGGTACTGGCCTTCATTGGGCCGAGGGAGTGCAGGGCGTGCTGACCGCGATTCCCCTACTCGCCTTCGCTGCGGTCAGCCCGCTGGTCACGTTCCTTGCACGCCGCATCGGCATCGACATGTCGATTCTGCTGGCCCTGCTGTGCATCGCGGCGGGCGACGCCATCCGCTCGTTCGGCGGCGGCGTTGGCATCTGGCTGGGCACGGTGGTGTTCGCTTCCGCCATCGCCGTCGGCAACGTTCTGGTTCCGGTAATCGCAAAACGTGACTACGCCGGCCATGTCGCGATGGCGACCGGCGTCTATTCCGGCTGCATCACCGCCGGCAGCGCCACCGCAGGTTTGCTGTCCGCGCCGCTTGCGCAGATGTGGGGCGGATGGCGCGCGTCGCTCGCCTTCTGGAGCGTGCCGCCGCTGGTCGTCGCCGTGCTGTGGGCGTTGCGTATCCTGCACAATCGCAAAGTCGTTATCGCTTCCGCCGGTGGCACCATCGAAACCAGCGATACTGGCGATATCGATGATATTGGCGATCGCAGCACGACGGCCAACGCACAAAACCCGCATTCCGCACAGCGACCGGCATGTTCCACGCAATCGTCGCATGGCGTGTTCACCCGCGTGCTGCGCCGTCCGATGACGTGGTACGTGACGGCCTTCATGGGGCTGCAATCATCCGCTTTCTACACCATGTCCAATTGGATGCCGTCCATCTCGGCGTCCATCGGCTACGATGCCTCCACCGCCGGCGTGCATCTGTTCATCTTCCAAGGCATCGGCATCCTTTCCGGCTTGGTCATTCCTAAGCTCATGAACGTGCGCGGCAACCAGGTCTGCGCGGCGCTTACCGCCAGCGCTCCCATGCTGATCGCTGGCCTTGGCATGCTGCTGTTGCCTCACCTCATGCCGGTATGGGCGTTCGTCGGTGGTTGCGCGCAGGGCGCTTCGCTGGTCGTGGCGCTCGCATTGATCGCGTTGCGCGGCCGTGACAGCGCCGAAACCGTGGTGCTGTCGGGCGTCGCGCAGTCGTTCGGCTATCTGATCGCCTCGCTCGGCCCGCTTATGTTCGGCGTGCTGGTCCAGGCCACCGGCGGCCATCATGTGCCGCTGATGGTGTTCACGTTCGTCGCTTTCCTGCAGTGCGTCGTCGCGGTCGTCGTCGGCAGGCCTTCCAAAATGTGATTTTTCGCGTCTCATGAAATCGAAAGCGTCCGCAGAGGGAAGTACCGTTAGTCGTATGACAAGCCCTAAGACTGACGGTACTATGCATCTGCTCGATCCTGCTCCCTTCGGACGTATCCTTCCGGCCATGGTCACCCCCATGAAGGCTGACGGAGCCGTAGATTTCGAAGCCGCGCAACAGCTGGCGAGGCAGCTCGTGGCGGATGGTGCCGACGGTCTTGTGGTCAACGGCACCACCGGCGAATCTCCGACCACCCACATGGAGGAGAAGGTCGAGCTGGTTCAGGCCGTCAAGGAAGTCGTGGACGTGCCGGTCATTTCCGGCGCCGGTTCCAACGACACCGCGCACACCGTGCGCATGGTGGAGCAGACCCAGGAGGCGGGCGCCGACGCGGTGCTCGTGGTCGCCCCGTATTATTCCCGTCCGTCGCAGGAAGGCGTGTTCCGCCACTACAAGGCGGTCAACGATTCCGCGGACAAGCCGATCATCATCTACGATGTGCCGGGCCGTACCGGACTGCACATCCAGCTGGAAACCTACCGTCGTATGGCCGAACTCGACCACGTCAAGGCCGTCAAGGACGCCACCGGCGACATCGCAGGCGCGGTGCGCAAGCGCATGGAGACCGGTCTGACCTGGTATTCGGGCGATGACGGCCTGTTCCTGCCGTTCCTGTCCGTCGGCGCCGTCGGCATCATCTCTGTGATCGCACACGCGGCCGCCGGTCCGATGCGCGACCTCGCCAACGCGTTCGACCGTGGCGATATCCACGAAGCGCAGCGCATCTCCGTGCAGCTGGCGCCGCTCGTCGAAGCGATGAACGGCAATGGCTTCCAGGCCGTGATGGCCAAGGCCTCGCTCAAGGTGCGCGGAGTCCTCGATTCCACGGAAATGCGTCTGCCGAACGTCGGCCCGGGCGAAGCGGAGCTCGTGCGTGCGGAAAAGGGCATGCGCGCCGCGGGACTGCTGTGAACCGAATCGCATGATGCGACTGGCCTGTCGCGCATGAACGCCGGCAGGCACCCAAATTCCTCGTTTCCGCATAGGCGGAGACAATTAGTAATAGAAATCCAACTAGGAAATGGCTACAGAAGAAACCACAAAGACAACAACACACAAGCGCGGCAGCAAGGCTGCCAAGCGCACTGAAACCGCAGTCAAGGCATCCAAGACCACCAAGGCCGCGAAGTCCGAGAAGACCGCCATCAAGAAGGCCAAGTCCTCCACCCGCAGCCGTGGCAACGGTGGCTCGCGCAACGGCGGCTCCCGTGGATCCCGTGGCGGCAACGGTTCGAACCGTCGCCCGTCGCATTCCGCGCCGCAATCCACCGCGCCGCAGCAGGACGAGGTGCTGATCGCCCCGCCGAAGTACCGCAAGGGCTCCATGCGCATCGTGCCGCTCGGCGGTCTGGGTGAGATCGGCCGCAACATGAACGTGGTCGAATACAACGGGCATATCCTGCTCATCGACTGCGGCGTGCTCTTCCCGGAAGAGGAGCAGCCGGGCGTGGACCTCATCCTGCCTGACTTCCACTACATCAAGGACCGTCTCGACAAGGTCGAGGCGCTCGTGCTCACCCACGGCCACGAAGACCACATCGGTGGCGTGCCGTACCTGCTCAAGCTCCGCCCGGACATTCCGCTGATCGGTTCCAAGCTCACCCTCGCCTTCGTTGAGGCCAAGTGCAAGGAACACCGCATCAACCCGACGCTCGTCGAGGTCAAGGGACGCGACAAGCTCAAGGTCGGCCCGTTCAACCTGGAATTCGTGAACGTCACGCACTCCATTCCGGACGCGCTCGCCGTGTTCGTGCAGACCCCCGCCGGCTCGCTCATCGACACCGGCGACATCAAGCTCGACCAGCTGCCGCTCGACCACCGCATCACCGATCTGGTGGAATTCGGCAAGCTCGGCGAAAAGGGCGTGGACCTCCTGATGATGGACTCCACCAACGCCGAGGTCCCGGGCTTCGTCAAGCCGGAGACCTCCATCGGTCCGGCGCTCGACCAGGCGTTCGCACAGGCCACGCGCAAGATCATCGTGGCCAGCTTCTCCAGCCACGTGCACCGCGTGCAGCAGGTCGTCGACGCGGCCCACAAGTACGGCCGCAAGGTCGTGTTCGTCGGACGTTCCATGGTCCGCAACATGTCCATCGCAGCAGATCTGGGCTACCTGCGTCTGCCCGAGGACACCGTCATCGACCTGAAGCAGGCCCATGACGTGCAGGACGACAAGCTCGTCTACATGTGCACCGGCTCCCAGGGCGAGCCGATGGCCGCGCTCGGCCGCATCGCCGACGGCAACCACCGCGACATCGCCATCAACGAGTTCGACACGGTGATCCTCGCCAGCTCCCTGATCCCAGGTAACGAGCATGGCGTCTACAAGGTCATCAACAAGCTCGTGCAGCTCGGAGCCCGCGTGGTCAACCGAGACAACGCCGCCGTGCACGTCTCCGGCCACTGCAACGAAGGCGAGCTGCTGTACATGTACAACATCGTCAAGCCGAAGTGCGCCATGCCTATCCACGGCGAAAACCGCCACTTGGTGGCCAACGGCATGATCGCCGTCAAGACCGGCGTCGATCCGCAGAACGTCGTGCTGGCCGAAGACGGCGACGTCGTCGACCTGTACCACGGCCAGGCCGCGGTCGTTGGCTCCGTGCCGTGCGGCTACGTCTACGTCGATGGCGGTTCCGTCGGCGAACTGACCGACGAAGAACTCGAGAAGCGCCGCATCCTCGGCACCGAAGGCTTCGTGTCCAGCTTCGTGGTCGTCGACACCGAAACCGCGGATGTTATCACCGGCCCGAAGATCTACCTCAACGCGGTCGCGGAAGACGAAAGCGAGTTCGACAAGGTCCGTCACCAGATCGTCGAGCAGCTGCAGGACGCGATGATGCAGGGCACGCGCGACACCTACAAGCTGCAGCAGATCATGCGACGCACGCTCGGCGGCTGGGTGGCACGACAGCTGCACCGCAAGCCGATGATCGTCCCCGTCGTCGCCGACATCGCGCAGGACGTGGACGACGCGATGGGACTGAACGCCGCGAAATAAGCCGTAAATTTACCATAAATTGAATCAAGGCGACGTGATCGGCACAACTGATCGCGCCGCCTTCTGTTACCAGAAAGAAGGAGTGACATGCCAGGAGCAAACCTCACCCGAATCGAAGCGGAAGAACGCAAAAGCATCATCGCCGCGCCAATCCATTACACGGTCAAGCTTGACCTGACCCGCGGAGCCAAGGATTTCGGCTCCGAAACCACCATCACCTTCGACGCGAAGCCGGGGGAGTCAAGCTTCCTTGACCTCATCGCCAACGAAGTCAGCGAAATCACCCTCAACGGTGAAACCCTCGACCCGGCTGAAGCGTACGTGGACAGCCGCATCGAGCTGAAGGGCCTCAAGGAGCACAACGAGGTTACCGTCAAGGCGATGTGCCAGTACTCCAACACCGGCGAAGGCCTGCACCGCAGCGTCGACCCGTCCGACGGCAACGTCTACCTGTATACCCAGTTCGAAGTGCCGGACGCCCGCCGTGTCTACGCCGTGTTCGACCAGCCTGATCTGAAGGCCGTGTTCGACTTCTCCGTGCTCGCCGCCAAATCCTGGATCGTCACGTCCAACATGCCCACCTCCTCCGTGACCGACAACGAAACCGTCACCGAGGAAGGCACGCTCGGCGATCACGCCGCCGAAACCACCAAGCTGTGGGTGTTCGAGCTGACCCCGACCATGAGCTCCTACCTCACCGCCATCTGCGCCGGACCGTACGCCGAATGGCACACCGAATACGCCAATGAGGACGGCCGCACCGTGCCGATGGCCATGTACTGCCGCCAGGCGCTCGCCAAGGCCTTCAGCAAGGACGTCGACTACCTGTTCGACATCACCAAGAAAGGCTTCGCCTTCTACGCCAAGACCTGGGGCGTGCCGTACCCGTACGCCAAGTTCGACCAGATCTACGTGCCGGAATACAACGCCGGCGCCATGGAGAACATCGGCATGGTCACCATCCGCGACCAGTACGTGTTCGAATCCAAGGTCACCGACGCCTATGCGGAACGCCGTGTGGTCACCGTGCTGCACGAGCTCGCCCACATGTGGTTCGGCGACTACGTGACCATGAAGTGGTGGAACGACCTGTGGCTCAACGAATCCTTCGCCGAGTTCACGTCCACCCTCGCCACCGCCGAAGCCACCGAATGGAAGGACGCCTGGGCAACCTTCAGCTCCGGCGAAAAGAGCTGGGCGTTGAATCAGGACCAGCTGAGCACCACCCACCCGATCGTCGCCCCGATCAACGACCTCAACGACACCTACGTCAACTTCGACGGCATCACCTACGCCAAGGGCGCCTCCGTGCTGAAGCAGCTCGTGTACTACGTGGGCCGTGAGAAGTTCTTCAAGGGCATCAACAACTACCTCAACAAGCACGCCTACTCCAACGCCACCCTCGCCGACCTGCTCGCCGAACTGGAACTCACTTCCGGCCGCGACCTGAAGGCGTGGAGCGCCCAGTGGCTTGAGGAATCCGGCATCAACACCATCGCCACCGAAGTCGAAGAGAACGAGGACGGCACCATCAAGCGTCTCGCCCTGCGCCAGACCGCTCCGGCCGAGCATCCCGTGCTGCGCGCCCACCGTCTCGCCGTCGGCTTCTACAACGAGGATCCGGAAACCGGCAAGATCGTGCGCACCGACCGTTTCGAACTGGACGTCGACGGCGAACTGACGGTCGTCGACGCGGCCGCGGGCAAGGCACGTCCGTCGCTGATTCTGGTGAACGACGACGACCTGACCTACACGAAGCTGCGTTTCGACGACAAGAGCCTCGCATTCGCGACAAGCAACCTGTACCGCTTCGACGACGCGCTCGCCCGTTCCGTGATCTGGCTCGCCCTGTGGGACATGACCCGCGACGGCGAACTGCCGGCACGCCAGTTCATCGACACCTCGCTGGCCGCGCTCGCCACCGAACACGAGTCCACCACCTTCCGTTACGCGCTGGCACAGGTCAGCACCACCGCATGGCATTACACCGCTCCGGCAGAGCGTGCCGAGATCGTGAAGCATGTGGCCGCCGAACTGTTCAAGCTGGCGGGTCAGGCCAAGGCCGGCTCCGACGAACAGTTCCAGCTCGTCACCGCCTACCTGGGCTACGGCGAGCCGGGCGACGAGGCGTTCGTCGCCAACGCGAAGGGCCTGCTCGACGGTTCCGTGGCATTCGACGGTCTGGAAATCGACAACAACTTCCGCTGGACCATCATCAACGCGCTGAGCACCGTCAACGCGATCGACCAGGCGGGAATCGACGCCGAACTGGCCAAGCGCGAAACCACCGAGAACCGTGAGTTCGCCTATGGCGCACGCGCCGTGGCCGGTACCGCCGAAGCGAAGGCATGGGCTTGGAACGAGGCCCTGCACAACGACGAGCTGACCAACATGCAGCTTGAGGCTGTGGCCGGTGGCTTCGCAGCCACCCCGCGCGCCGACTTGGCCGAACCGTACGCCGAGAAGTATTTCGAGGTCGCCGACTGGATTTGGGAGCACAAGACCTTCCACATGGCGGAAGCGCTGCTCGAAGGCCTGTATCCGGGCTATGCCGATCCGGCGAAGCTCGTGGAGCTGGGCGACGCCTGGCTCGCCTCCCATAAGGACGCGGACAACGCCTTGCAGCGCATTGTGCGTGGCAACGTCGAGGCTTCTCACCGCACGCTGAAAGTGCGCGACTTCAACGCCGCGCTCTGATAGCAGGGGCGACAGGAACGTTCCCGCTTAAGAGCCGTCATGTCGTCGCACGACTTTGATTTTGGAGGCATTTTTCAAAGTTGTGCGACAAGCGTGCTGGCTTTCATACCCTCTAACTCTTATTTTTTGCTGGTTTTCAACGGAAAATGATAGTTAGGGGGTATTTCTTTATCAAGTGTTGCCGCACGACTTGATTTTCCGCCTTGAAAGCAAAGTCGTGCGACACGAAAAGGGCATTGCGCGCCGTGAAATGCTTTGAATTGTGAAGTGTTATGCGATTGCGTCGTCACCTGCTGGTTTCGGCGGCACGGTTGAGTACGATAGGTCACGGAAATATCGTTTGCAGATAGCGAGGATTTGAGACTCATGCCACGTATGTTCGGAACCGACGGCGTTCGAGGATTGGCGAATAGGGATTTGACGGCACAGCTGGCGCTTGATTTGGGTGACGCCGCGGTGCGTGTGCTGGGCGATGACGAGCGGAGCGAATTCGAAAGCCGTCGCCGTGCGCTGGTCGGTCGTGATACACGAGTTTCCGGCGATTTCCTCGCCGCCGCATTGTCCGCTGGCATGTCCGCCGGCGGCTTCGACGTGATCGACGCCGGCATCATCCCGACGCCGGGCGTCGCATACCTGACGTCCGTGCTCAACGTGGAAATGGGCGCGGTGATCTCCGCATCCCACAATCCGATGCCCGACAACGGCATCAAGTTCTTCGCCCGCGGCGGCTTCAAGCTGCCCGACACCAAGGAGGATGAGATCGAAGCGGTGCTCGGCCAGGATTGGGATCGTCCTACCGGCGCCGGCGTGGGTCGTGTCAGCCATGACACCGCCACCGCCACCAACCTGTACATCGACCATCTGGTTTCCGCCATCGCGCCGGTCGGTCCGGACAAGTCGCAGCCGACGCCGCTGAAGGGCCTGAAGATCGTGGCCGATTGCGCGAACGGCGCCACGTCCGTGGTCGCTCCGGAAGCCTTGCGCCGCGCCGGCGCCGACGTGACCGTCATCAACGCGTCGCCGGACGGCTACAACATCAACAAGAACGCCGGCTCCACCCATCCTGAGCAGCTGCAGGCCATGGTCAAGGCCTCCGGCGCCGTCATGGGCGTTGCCTTCGATGGCGATGCCGACCGTTGCCTTGCCGTGGATGAGGACGGCAACATGGTCAACGGCGATCAGATCATGGGCATTCTGGCGCGCGCCAAGAAGAACGCGGGCAAGCTCAACCATGACACCCTCGTCGTGACGGTGATGAGCAACCTCGGTCTGAAGTTGGCCCTGCGTTCCATGGGCATCAAGACCGTGCAGACCAACGTGGGCGACCGTTACGTGCTCGAAGAGATGCTGCGAGGCGATTATTCGCTCGGCGGCGAGCAGTCCGGCCACGTGATCAACCGCGAATTCGCCACCACCGGCGACGGCACCCTGACCGCGCTCACCCTGTGCAACGAGGTCGTCAAATCCGGTAAGAGCCTGAAGGAACTGGCCGCCGACTTCCCGCAGCTGCCGCAGACGCTCATCAACGTGCCGAACGTCGACAAGATGGCCGCCAAGACCAACGCCAAGGTGCAGGCCGCGGTGGAACGCGAAGAGAAGCTGCTGGGCGACACCGGCCGCGTGCTGCTGCGTCCGTCCGGCACCGAGCCGCTCGTGCGCGTCATGGCCGAAGCCGAAACCCAGCAGCAGGCAGACGAAGTGTGCGATCGCCTCGCCAAGGTCGTCGCCGACGAACTCACCCTGTAAGAGCCCGCAAGGAGATATGCCCCATGTTCGGACACAACTCGAAAGTGGACCTCGAACTCAACCGCGAGGTCGAAAAGCTCATCAAAACCGGCGGCAAAGAGAAAATCATGCCGATCGTGCAGGCCGGCGAACCGGTATTACGCCAGCAGACCATCGCCTACGACGGCCAGTTGAGCCGCAAAACGCTTGACAAGCTCATCGACACCATGCGCACCACCATGCTGGAAGCGCCGGGCGTGGGCCTCGCAGCCACCCAGATCGGTCTCGGTCTGGCTTTGGCCGTCGTCGAAGACCACGTATGCGAAGGCGACGATGGCGATCCGCGCGAAGCCGCGGAATTCCCCTTCCACGCCATCATCAACCCCAGCTACGAGCCGATCGGCACCGAAACCCGCAGCTTCTACGAAGGCTGCCTGAGCTTCGACGGTTACCAGGCCGTACGCAAGCGTTGGCTTGACATCACCGCCCGTTGGCAGGATGAGGACGGCAACAAGCATGAGGAACATCTGCACGGCTGGCCGGCCCGCATCTTCCAGCATGAAACCGACCATTTGAGCGGTGAACTGTACATCGACCAGGCCGAAATCCGAAGCCTGACCACCAATGAGAACCTTGAGGATTTCTGGTGCGAGGATCCGGTACCGACCGAAGCGGCGGCCGAACTCGGCTTCGAACTGTAACCGCGTAAACGAACGAGACAAGAACGATGAATGCCTCCCAGGCGAACACTTGGGAGGCATTCATCATATTCGGGATTATTGGAATGTTCGAAACATGAGTATTCCAAATATTCCAATATTTCAGTATTCCGGATTCACTAGCACATCGTACGTATCCGTGTTCCGCTCGGCATCCGAACGCAGATCCCAGCCAGGCTTGCGCATTCCATACAACACCAGCGGCGGTAAACCGAGCACAAGCACGACTACAGCCACAAGAATCGCATATGAAACGCTATCCAAACCGGTGAAACCAGCCGGTCTCACGAAAGTCAACACGAATGCCGCGGCGGAAGCGACGAAACCGACGCCCGCGACCAACCGAATCGCAGGAACTCGATACGTGCGGCGGACTTCTGGATGGGTGTCGCGCAGACGAATCGCGGCGGCAAACATCAACATGTACATCACCAGATACAGCGCGGTCGCCATATCCACCAGCGTCGCGAAAGCCGTGTTGCCATTGGGGATCAACACGAACAGCAACGCCAGCACGGTCACGATAATGCCTTGCGGAATCAGAATGCCTTCCTGCACGTCGTGGGCATTGCGCTTCTGCAGCGCGGGAGGCATCAGTCCCGTGCGGGCGGCCGCTAGTAAACCGCGAGAAGGACCAGCTATCCAAGCCACCACGGAAGCGAACGCGCCTAGCGCGATGAGCAGCGAAATCACCGGGGTGCCCCAACCCATGCCAAAATGGTCGAAGAACTCCCTGAACGCCAGATTGATGCCGTCGATGAGCCCCAGCTCACGATGCGGCACAGCAAAGGCGATTGCCAAAGTCGGCAGCACAAGTACCAGCAGAATCAGCGCGGTCGCTAGTGCAATGGCGCGTGGGAATTGACGTCCCGGATGCTCCAAGTCGTTGGCATGCACGGCATTGACCTCCATACCCGCGTAGGCGAGCACATTGGATACGATTAGCACAATCGACGCGATGCCCGTCCACGGCGGAAGCAGCGCGGATGCGTGCAGGGAGGTCTGCACTGGCTTACCGATCGCCAGCCAGATAATGCCGAAGACGATAAGCAGCAACGCAGGAAACAGCGTGCCGATAAGTCCCGAAATCGCCCCGACCTTGGCGAACAGATTGCCGCCGCGCAACGCCACCATCGTGCTTGCCCAATACAACACGATGATCACCGCGGCCACATATACGCCATTATTGCCCAAGCCACCCATGCCGAACACATACGACAGGCTGACGGCGATGAACGCAATCTGTATCGGATACCACACCACATTCTGAATCCACTGCAGCCAAATGGCGAGAAATCCGATGCGATTGCCGAACGCCTCACGCACCCACACGTACACGCCACCTTTCCAGCCGGTGGCCAGTTCGGCAGCCACCAGCGCGGTCGGCACCAGGAAAACGACCGCCGGAATGAGATACAGCAGAATGGAAGCGAGACCATAATCGGCCATGGCCGGCAGAGAGCGTAGCGAGGCCACCGCCACCACGGTCAACATCGCCAGTTGGCTGACTGTCATCATGGTTTTGCCGGTTTTATTGGCAACGGTTGCCGTGCTTGCGATTGCGCCGTGCCCGTCAGCGCCGTTCCCTCTATTCGCCCCGGCATGCGCAGGTATGCCCGTACGATTGCGGTTTCCTGCGACGGCAGACGGATTGCGTGGCGTTGTTGTCGGTGCCGTCGCAGCGTTCGTCGTGGAACGTGCGGACCCGGGATGTGCAGCTGCGCTTGCATCGTGCGCTACCACAGCAAGCGGCTTTTTCATATGAACTGTCATTGCAGCCAGCTTTCGTAAACATAATCGTTGTGGGAATGAACATGAATTTCCTTAATGCGGGAAACGATGGAATTCGTGGAATGACCGCGAAATATCAGTGGTGGAATTCGGATGCACGAGCCTCGCTTGGCATTGGTGAACGCAGTCCGTCCAGATACTTCACACACGACTTCAAATCCTTGATGAACGCTTCGGCCATATCGTGGCTGAAACCGTTACGCACCACAATGCGCTGCACGGTCACCTGCGTCAGATCCACCGGCATCGGATAAGCCGGCACCAGCCATCCCTTCATACGCAGCCGATCCTGCAGATCGTACAGATTCCACTTGCGATCCGGCTTGTCGTTGAGCATCCATGCGAACACCGGAATGTCGGAACCGTCGTTCCACAGCGTAAAATCATCCATCTGCTCGATCTCGCCCGACAGATATTTCGCCACATCATGCGAAGTCTGCTGCACCCTTCGATACCCGTCGAATCCCAAACGCAGGAACATGTAGTACTGCAGCAGTACCTGTGCGCCCGGACGGGAGAAGTTCAGTGCGAAAGTCGGCATTTCGCCGCCGAGATAACTCACCTTGAAAATAAGGCTTTCCGGCAGGTCAGCGGTTTCGCGCCATACGATCCATCCCAAACCGGGGTAGACCAGACCGTACTTGTGACCGGAGGTGCTGATGGAGTAGACGCGCTTGACGCGGAAGTCCCATGCGAGGTCCGGCTGGATGAATGGTGCGATCATACCTCCCGAAGCGCCGTCCACATGGATGCGCACATCAAGTCCGGTGCGCTCCTCGATGCGGTCCAGTGCTTCGCTGATCTGTTCGACCGGCTCATACATACCCGTATAGGTCACGCCCATGATGGCCACCACGCCGATGGTGTTCTCATCGACATACTTGTCGAGATCATGGCCGTCGAGCACTTTGTGGTCCTCGGAAATCGGCACATAGCGTGGTTCCACGTCGAAATAGTTGCAGAACTTCTCCCAGCACACCTGCACGGCGCTGCTCATCACCAGATTCGGACGATCGGTCGGCAGGTCGGCCTTTTCGCGGGCTTCCTTCCAACGGCGCTTCAACGCGAGTCCGCCCAGCATGCAAGCTTCCGACGAGCCGATGGTGGAGGTTCCGATGGCATTCATTGGATCGGGCGCATGCCATAGATCGGCGAGCATGTGCCAGCAGCGCGATTCGACTTCGGCGGTTTTCGGGTACTCGTCTTTGTCGATCATGTTCTTGTCGGCCGCCTCCATGTACAGGCGGTTCGCATGATCGTCCATCCACGTGCTCACAAAAGTTGCAAGATTGAGTCGCGCGTTGCCATCCAGCATGGCCTCGTCATGCACCACTTGGTAGGCGGTTTCCGGCAGACTACCCTTCTGTGGAATGGTAAATTTCGAGAACGCCTGGGCTTCCTTCGGACGGGCGAACAGCGGATTGATTTCCACGCTGTCAGGAACAACGCGGTCGTCGGCATTGCCGCAGGTGTTGTCGCAGCAATGCGAATTGTTGTTTTCAGTGGTGGAATGTGTTTCTGACATTGCAGTTCCTTTCGTTGATTTGGAACGTTTATTGCGTTCCGGGATTCAAAAATGAAAGTCGATTCTGGATTTTTGCTGGGAAATGGTCACATTTGCGCTATGTGAAAATTCGTATGGCAACCGTTTCGTATGGATGTATCCGCGCGCGGTTTCGTAATGAACACCGTCATTCGAACTCGCATGGTTGTGTTCTCACAAAGAGGAATGCGCACGTTGGTTTGTTGCACATTCTTACACGCTGAAGGTGGGTATCGGCTACGATGGGCAGGTATGAACGAATCGACGATGAATCTTTCCTGGCTGGATGACGCGAAGCAGGACATCGAACAATGGTCGGCATCGATGCCGAATGACGCCGACAACCAGCCGATCGACTGGCGATGGGTGTCTTCCCTTGACCTGCGTAACGGCATTGGTGCCGCCACAAGACAGCACGTTGATTTGTTGGCAATGCTGCGGTCCTCGTCGCCGCAACTTTCCGCCCCGCAGCTGCACGCCCTGTTGAAAGATGATCTTGCGATTCGAGATCGGCTCGAACCGACCATCGCGCAGTGCAACAGCACGTTCATGATGGATTACGACCGACTTATCGCTTCCTATCGGCTGCCGCGCGCGCTTGCTTACGCGAACCGTCGGTTGTGCGACGAAATCGCTGTTCTGCGACAGATTGGCGTGGCGATGGGATTGTGGACGGTCACCGAGGAACGACGTGAGCGCGTGACGGTTCCGGTGCTGCTGCCCGGTTCGGCTTTGGCTTCCGGGGGAGTGGCGTTGGATGATATTCAAGATCGAACCGCTGACATCGTTAACGGCCGCGCCGCCCGTCGTGCCGCAGAGAAAAGTCAGAAGCGAGCCAGTGACTATGCCATGTCGCGTGCGAACCTGAGTGGAGTAACCAGTCCGGGCGGCTCCACGTTGTTTGATTACGGTTCGGAAACGAAATCCGCTGAAGCGGCGCAGTTGCGTCGGATGGCTGAATACCGCAAATCGGATTGGCGCGACGCTTATCTTCCTGGACGCGATGTGGACAATGTCATGGGAATCGACATCGAAACCACCGGTACTGACCCGGCGCGTGTGTACATCATCGACGTCGGCTTTGAATATATGAACATGATTTCCCCTCGCCCTGCTGCCGCACCTACTGGATACCAATACGAGCAGAGTTATTACGAAACGGGCGATGCGTATGGTCAGTCGCGTCTGTCGTTCGGCGTTCCTGCCGCGAACGCGACGCTCGGTAATCCGCTGATTCTCGATTTGACCGGTATCGATGTACGTAATCGTGCGTCCGGCTTCCGCCTGTTCGATGAGTGGCCGGAGGCTCAAATCGGTTTGCTGCAGCGATTGGAGCAGCAACCGTACGTAGCGCACAACGCTCGTTTCGAACATAGCTTCTTCATGTTAAATGTGGCTGGATATGCGGAAAGCTACCGTGCGGGCAAGATTACGATTATCGACACGTTGCCGATGAGCCGCCGTTGGGATGAAGGGTCAATTCCGGACGGCGAGCATCCGTACGGCAATAACACGTTGGACGCATACGCCAAGCGGCAGGGCGCGCTCGATGAAAGCAAGTCGGAGCGCCACCTCGGTTTGGAAGATACGCATATCATGCTGGTTGCCATGAAACATCACTTGGGTGTATTGCATGGCGAAGGCCGCGGTCCGTGGGGTGCGAATGGCAAGTCTGGCATCGGTGGCAAGCATTGCGGGCGCCGCTGGTAGCATTTGCGATTCGTGTCGCAGTTTCCTGGTTCTTCTTCCCGTAACCGTCCCGTTTTGGCTTTCCCTTCCGGCTTTTGTTACCCGTAACGCCGTTTTGCGGTTACAAAATGCGGATGCGATTGCGGATTTGCGGGGATGGAATGGGCGATTGCGGGGATGGTTTCGGTGGTTGCGGGGTTGGTCGGGCCTGGTTTGTCAAGTTTCGACACGCCGATGGAACGTTGGATTTCCAACGGTTCACGCGTT
>OLVT01000678.1_pt1 | contig 35633 bp, 63 predicted proteins | sample 1673241 | NCBI WGS metagenome assembly OLVT01 (sample SAMEA3178936, study PRJEB25190) | human gut metagenome | biome: human gut; feature: human-associated habitat; material: faeces | place: Austria | collected 2013 | reverse complement strand
GGAAGAATCCCTCCCTTATATCTGTTACGCCTTAATTCCAAACTTTTCGATTAACTCCTCAAGTTCCATAACAATAACCTTTGTAAGATCAAGCTGTGTATCTCTAAGAGTATCAAACATCTTAACATTTCCATTATCATCAAGACCAAGATTTCTCTGAAGAACTGCTGTTGCTTCCGCAAGATGACCATTGGATGCAAGTAATCCACCAAGTTCAATACCCTTTGCTTTGATTGCTTCAAAGTCTTCAACTGGTGCTGTCTTATCAATTGTCTTTTCCTTAGTTGTAAAATCTCCACCTAAATCTTCAACTGCCTTAGTCCAAGCCTTCTTGAGATCATTAACATTAATCTTATCTGGAAGTCCAAATGTATCCTTTAAATCTGGATACTTATCTGTCTTCTTAAATGTGATATATCTCTCATCCTTCTCTCTGAACATATAACCAACAAGGTATGCCGCTTCTCTACAATAAGAAAATGTATTCTTATTAAGCTTTAAGGCATCACTTTCCTTCTTTGTATCAAAATCCTTACTATGTGTTGACTGAGCAATAAAATGTACAGTATATCCAAGACTCTGAATTACACCAATATTTCTTAATGCACTCTTGAAACGAAGAGAACCTTCACCAAATCCACCAACATCCTTTAAGATTTCTGCATCTCTATTCTCAAGTACATATCTCTCGCAAAATTCTTCATACTTATCAAGGGTATCAATTACAATACAAGAGAACTTCTTCTTGAGTGCTGGATTCTTTAACTGACCGATAATTGACTTAAAATCAGACATTGTATCAACTTTCTGTGCCATAATACCAGGAATATTCTGATATCTATCTTCAAACTCTAAAAAGAATGGATCTTTGTCTGGTACAAGTTCCTTCAAAAACTTCATGAGTGTTGTTGTTTTACCAACACCTGTATCTCCCATCCATACTGTAGAATACTGAGTTAAATCAACTGACACCTTATTTGGTGTTAAATCTAATAAATTTCCAACCATGTTATAATTATCTCCTTTGTTATTTGTATTTCTTATAATTTACCTACCCAAGATTACTCTTGAGTAGGCTTTTAATCTTACTGCTGTGCAAATGGATTATATGTAGTCTGTGGCGCTGGTGTGCTAGTGTTCTTCTGGAATCCCTCTGCTGTCTGAGAAGATGACTCTCCTGCCTTGATTTCTGCTAACTTAGCCTTTCTCTTAGACTTTAATGTGTCAATAATATCCTGTGTAAGTTCATGCTCAAATACTGTTGATGCTGCTATACCAGACTTAACATCATTCTTTCTGATAGTTGTCTTTACCTTCTTTACAATATCAGTACCAAATGCAGCCTTCTCAACTACTTTCTGAATATCAACAGAATTGATAACTACACCAGCAAGCTTTGTAAAACATCCATCATAGTAACCTGCACTTCTGAATGCATCAGCCATTGACTTGTCAACTGTCATCTTGATTGGAATAAGAGAATCAGCTTCATACTTAGCATCCTTTCCAAATCCATCTGCTCTCTGTCCAATAGCGTTCATTCTGATTGTAAGATTTCCAGTTGGAACTTCCTTTACAACCTCATCTGTGATAGATTCGATAATTCCTTCTACCTCAAACTTAGCTTCAAGAACTGTACTCTCATAATCTTTTGGTTCTACTCGATTGATAAATCTTGCTGAAATCTTGTTTGTAGAAACAACATTACCATCATTACCCTTGAAGTCATTGGCTATGAACATACCATCTGTAATTGAGATAATATCAGGTGTCTCACCCTCTGCACAATGCTCAATATCCTTGAGACTCATTGCATCTGTGTACTGCTTGTAGAAATAACTCTCCTCAGAAGTGAAATTCTTATTCTCATCCTTCTTGTACTTGAAAGCAAAGAAATTGATCTCATGTTCACTATCATCAGCAGTTCTTAATACAAGACTACCTCCGATTGCTTCTTCACCCTTCTTTGTTATAAATTCATCGATGTTGTTCTTTACAAGCTTTCCTGTTACTGTTACTAAATTTTTGAGTTCCTTCATTAAATTTTGTCCTCCTTAAAATTAAATAATTTATGTAAATATTGTTAAATAAAACAATCTATCTAAACGCCCAAATGGACGGAACACAGAAGTTAATTTATATAAACATCTATGTATAATCAGTGATTTTTGAGCGCAAAAGCCCAAGGGTATGCTGTTCTTCCACCCATTCATATATCCTCTATTCAGTTTTGATTTTTTGGAATTTTTTGAACGATCTGTTCAAGACTGATTACTTTGATTTAGATTTACATGGCAATAACCATTTAATTCCTTTGTATGGAATATGATAAATAACTTGTTTATCGTGGTTATATAAAATTACATTACCTGAATTATAACCTGAATTATAATTTACTAATTCACCATTAGCCCATTTCTCACCACAACCTTTTCCAATTTCATAACAAACATCGTAGTTTTTATTTAATATTGCTTGAAAAATATCAATGTCTTCTATTTTTCTCACCTCCTCAAATTTCCCAATGAAACAGTGATTTATTGTTGCTACTTTACTTGATTGTTCTCTTGTTTAGGTTTTTTAAAATTAAAAAATCTATGTTTGTATTTATATTTTTGTTTATATGTTTCAAATTCTTTCTTTTGAGCCTCAATATATGCTATTTTTTGATTACACTCTTCCATTGTTTTTTTAGAATTATCAGTATCAACATGTTTATCTTCTAAAAAATATACAATTGAGCCATCACTACTACGCATTCTTTTTTTGACAACAATAGCTTCTTTTATATCATTGAGATAAAATTTGTCCAACAAAGGAACATCAATATCGTATTCGCCAATTATTTTATCAGAAACAACTATTCCATCACGACTTGCAATGAACTTATATTTTTCGTCACTGTTAAAGAATCCCCATCCCATAAGATAATACAAATTTTCAATTACACGCTGCCGAAATATGCTTTTGACTGGCTTAATTTTATATTCTTCACTCATTTGTTTATTACCTCCATCTATATATTCTCTGTTCCAGGTTCTTCCAAGACTGCGATACTTAAAGTTCCTGTATCGCAATTTCTCCCCATTCTTGTCTTAAATCCAAGTTCATTTAATTCTTTGTCTAATTCGTATAGATCATTTTCATCTGTACTGTAAATCTTACTACCTTTACAAATCTCGACAGCTCTTACATAATTTTTGTCTCGCCAAGCCGAACTAATATATAACCATTGGTCTGTATCTACTTTAGATATTTTATTTCGTGGAACTACTGTGAATGGTTTAAGAACTTCTTCGATTTCATCTTTATGTTCTATGTAATTATCTACTGGATCTCGTATCATATTAAGACACGCCCTATGACCTCTTTTATATTCCATAATAATATTCTCCAATCTGCACCAAGAAATGTCAGATTCCTTGGATTACTCTTTCTCAATTCCAAACTTGTCTTTAATTGCTTCTAAGATATTATTTGCTGCAATTCCTCTTTTATCAAAAGAGTTAGTATCTTGCTCAGATAACATATACTTAATTTCTGCTCTTAGGTCGTATAAAACTTTTGTATACTTTTCTCTGATTTTATTTTCATCATAAGTTTCTGGTAATTTTCTATTAAGTACGATAGTTAGCCAATCACCATATACTGAGACATTTACATCATTTTTGTTATACCAACCATCATCTTCCTTTGATAATCTTCCAAATTGAACATATGGATTATTATCTGAATCTCTGTTAAGATAAATATCATATTGTATTCTTACATAATTAAAAATGGTATAAATATTATCATCACTGAAACCAAAGTCTTCAATTTCACAATCCTTATGACATCTACAATATGCTTCAGCTTTTGCTTTATCCTTGAAGACAGCTTCAATATGATAATCTGAATAATCACCTGCCGTCACAATGTAAACTTCATTCACTTATATATTCTCCTTTCGTTCCCAAGAAATCGAAATTTACTTCGTTTCTCTCCAACTAATACTGTAATATGATTCATTGTACTGAGTACCAGTCTCGACTTTATAACCAAGTTCTTCTAATTTCTTTCGTGTTTCAGGTTTCAAAGAACCATCTTCACTAATTGAAAATTTGCCATCTGCAATCGCATCTCTAATTAATTTAGATAATTCTGCTAATTGTTGCGTAGTGCAGTTATCAATTGCGTTATTTGTCATCTTATTTGCTTCTGATGCAGACGGAATAACATTTTTTGGTGGCTGAACTTCTGGCATAGGAATGTTTGAATCGGTTAAAGGTAAATATGTAATTGTATCTTTACATACATTCTTTTCATCGCATAGAATACACGCATAATGCATTCTACTTTCTTTTGGATATTTACAACTCATTTATTTCACCTCCCAAGGAAACCGATAATTCCTACTTATTTATTCTCTGTTCTTAGAATCCCATTTAACAAAATCTTCTAAATCATATTCACCAGATTCTTCTTCCTTAATCTCAGGAACAAATACGTTATAATTACCTTCGTTGTGATCATGTTCAATAATTTGTTTCAACATTTCATACATGTTTGTAATCCCTAACTGATATGCTCTTTTTTCACTATCAGTCATTCCATCACAAATTTCATCATCCTTGCTTTCTAATAAATCCTTATATTTTTCTAAGCTTTCTACGATTAATAAAAATTCTTCGTTCATTTAATATATTCTCCTTTCAAATTTTCAAAAGAAACGAATCTTTACTCTGAATATTTATCCGTGTGCTCAAAATATTTATCTTGTATATATCTCTGTAAATCCTCAAAACAACTATCACATAATTCGTTTATATTTTTCATCTTCTATCTATTGTCCTCTCAATTACGAATCTTTCATTAGTCTTTCCAATCGTTTAATTCTTTTTCATCAATCTCGATATCACCTAAATAATAAGTGTCCATAAATTTGCTAATTGGGAAATTACAATCTGATAATGCGTATTGTAGTACAGTTATCATTGCTCTAATTTCTGTTTTACTAAAAACTGCAAATAGTTCATTTTCATCATAATCATAATCACATGCGTCAACCGTACACCAATTAGTGATTCTCTGAGTTCCTGGTTTATAATCACCTTCTTGAATAAATGGTTCGAGTGGAAAAGTAGAAATGAATCCTTCGTTTTTCCAATTAGAACCATATTCACCTTTTAAGCCGTGGTGTCCTGTGATAATATTCCAATCTCCTGTCAACATATCTGGCGTATAACCACAATATAATGTGCCATTAGGCATCGTTGCTAATGTTTTTCTGTCTACTATTCTCATTTTTCTCCTTTTACTTATTCTCTCAATCCATCTAATACTCTCATTAAAACGTGTCTTGTAAGATTCTTAACATCACCACTGTACAATCCACATTCAATGTCACAAGCCTTTAGAACTTCATCAAGAGTTTTATTCTTCTCTTCACTTAGTAACCTCTTACAGTTCTCATATTCAATATCATTTGTCTCATAAGCATTTCTAAGATTACTTTCTAAGCAGCGAATAATATCAATTAGTTCATCTTTTGTCATAGATTTTAATGTACTGTCGGAATATGTTTTTCTTCCATCACCTATTGACATATAGTTATTCTCCTCTTTAATGTTTCACGAGCTCTCTATCTTTACAAAATGTTGCAACAAATTTTCCATTAACATATATTTCAAATATTCTTTCATATTCCTTTATTGAAAACATGTCAGTTCTCTTAATTCCTAATCTTTTTCCATCTTCCCAACCGCAATCATTAAAAGCGTCATATAAACTTTCTTGTAAGTTTTCAGTGTCAATTGGTACAATTTCAAATCCTATTGGTATTTCATATCCAACGATATTGCCTTTAATACCACTTTCTGGATCGCCATAATATATTGGAATTGATTCTGCTTTTGAATATAAACTTGGTCTACATATCCAACATGCCATTTATTTTTTCACCTCTTTCTATTTTTTATGATAATGTAGGCAAGGATTTGCACCTTACATAAGCCGTGCACTGCTCACATTGGAGAGAATCGAACCCATAGGACACTAACCAAAAGTTTTTACTCTTTGTCCTGTCGCCTGACCGTCTGCGTGTCTACTTATCCCACCACTACATTGATTTATTCTCTTTTTTAAGAGAACAAATGAAAGAAAAATTTCATTCTTTATATGTTGTCTGTTTCTAACCACCTAACAATTGGCTCAGATGTGCTACCTTTCTCCCACACGAACCACGCATGACACATTGTAGTTGCCCACTTCTTCCCAGTTTTTGGATCTTTCTCTAATCCACTATTCCAAGTCGCCATTCTATTCCTAAACACATATATGTACTTAGGTGGATATTTTTCAAATAATTCTTTTCTTTTTACACCCTCAAGAAATTGAATTTTAAGAAACATTGCCATCTGACCATTATCTGTTAATAAATCCATTCCTTTTTCTACAAATTCTTTTGCAAGTGAATATGGTGGATTGGTTATGATGCCTTCATATTTTTTATCTGTTTCATATGTAAGAAAATCAGCAACAATTGTGTTAGGATATCCTCTATCAACTAAATCAAGTCCTGTAATTTCTCTTTTATTCTTATAAAATTCATTTATTGCATTGGCGATATGACCACCACCTACACACGGCTCTAATATTGTCTGTGCAAAAAAATCATATTTTGAAAGCAGCATTTTTACTGCTTCAGGATTTGTCGCATAGTAGTCATTTTCTACTCTTTCATTCTCTGGATTACCACCAGCTAATTTAGCACCTGCTAATACTTTTTTCTCCATTTTGTGTTACCAGAAAGCTCATATGATTTACAGTAGCTACACTTTACATCCTTTCTGATATTCTATTATTTACTGGGATTCCCATAGCCGAATGGCTTAGATATATTTAACTGTTACATAACATTATTCTCTCTTAAAACAAATCACATCCTGATTGTTTAAAACTTTCTACTTGTTTATTCCATTTTTCTTCATCCATGTTATACATTTTCATAAGACACTTCTTACAGTAAAATTTACTGATATCTCTTCCATGATATTTTAAATTCATACCAATAACATCCTTTGCTTTGATTCGCTTCAATTTACCAGATTGAGACTTGCATCCATTATCACAATATTTGTTAAAATACTGCGCAGCAATTTTCTCATCCAAATTACTATACTTGGCATACTCTTCAATAACCTCTTTTGTTGGTTCGTTTCTAAACACACCACCATTCCAAGCTTGATTGATATATTCATCTACTGTGCAATTCATAACTAACCATTTTGAATTACTTATAAAGTCTTCTCTTAAAATATTCTCCCAACGATTTCTCATTGTTGGATACCAATATTTATCAAGAATCCACGTTGATTTGGTGTAGTAGGGGCATGATACGGCACAACCAACCCTAGAATAACCCTTCTTATACTTTGAATTTATTTCAATGTTTCTCCATATTGTATATAGCCAGACATCTATTTCATCCCATTTTCTTATTGGTAGTATTCCCTGCCAACGTGTATTTCCCCATTCAGCTTCATTTACCCATTCATCTTGATATTCACTTCTAGTATTAGATTCTTCATTTCGCATGCCCATCCACATTAAATATGGTTTGTTATGATCTAAACGCCTAACCATTTCACCTACTTTGAAGATTCTACAACAACCACGAGAAATTCTATTAAATATAATATTTTGTTCTTTAATATACTGGTAAAATCCCTTCTCAGGATTCATAATCTCACAATTAGGAAAAGTCTTAACCATTCTATATGTATCAGCACAATCAAGTGATGTATTATTAAATATTGCTTTGGTTTCTGGATATAGTTTTCTGACCAGATGACAGGTAAGCATTGAATCCTTACCCATAGAAACAGGAATTATTGAAGTATATGTATTAAACTTCTCTGCTTTTTCTTTGATTAGTTCTAATGAATCAGCTTCAAGCTGCGTTAGATGTTCTTTCTGTAATTCGATTAAATCTTTCCAACTTGCTAAATCTACATTTGCTATATTGTCGTAGGATTTCAATTTGGTGCAATCCAATCTTTCATTGGAAAATTTGAACAGATAACAACATAAATGGTAGTTGCAAATGCCATAAAATCAAAGAAAGGTAAAGATAATCCTAGGTAAAAGGTTATGTACATAACACTCAGGTATATGAGTGAACCCAATTTACAATGAGTATCTTACATTTTTGCGAGATACGACTAAACAGCCATTGGAAGACTTAAAAGAAGGCTACTTTTGGCTTGATAAATCCATTATTAAAGGATTTGATAAGCAAGGAAATGAACATAAATTCTATCGAGTGAAGATTGAAAATTCGCTTGAAAGATTGGTTTACTGCGAAACCATTACTTACTCTTCTTTACGGAAGTATTATTAACTGACTTCTGAATGTTCTTCAAAAGCTGAATATTATCGTTAATCATAAGTGCTAATGCCTGATCCTCTGTAAAACCAACACTTACATATGCATCAAACATATTCTTCTTGATTCTCGCCTGAATTGCAGGATATTCAGTATTCTCAGAATAATCCTTTGCAATAATCATAAGTTCCTTCAGAACATCATATACAGGCTCTTTATACTTTGTAATGTATGTCTTTACTACCTCTCCTAAACTTTCTGGGTTCTCTGCTAATAATCTTAAAATTGTTTCCATGTTTAATATTCTCCTTTATAATTTTTTGTTATTCTCCAAACTCACAAGTGTCACATGTTGAAAAGCATTTATCATGATCTATGCAACATTGTGCTCTGTTGTCATCTTCAAATTCTTCTTTCTTAAAATTTATACAAAATGATTCACATCTACAAGTCAACATAGACGCAATAGCCATTCCGTGAATGATAGCTAATTTGCACTGATTATCGTCTCTAAATACAGTAGAATCAACCATTTTATTAAATTCTTCTGAAGCAATATAATCCAATACTTTTTGCTGCAATTCTGTTGAATCAATAAACCTCTTATAATTATTCACTTAATTACCTCTTTTCTAAAATCCAAAGATATGTTGCATTCTTGTGAAGTTACCACAACTAATTACAATATTTTTCAATACCTTGTGTCATGATATCTCTTAATTCGTCTTCTTCATATGTAGAGCCAAACTGTGACCAACTACATTCTGTATCATTGTGTACTAACGCAAGTTTAAATACACTGTCACCATAATTCTTATATGCATCTAATTTGATAGCTTTAATATGAGGAATTTCTAAATACCAATTATGCTCTTTATATTCAAACTGGATATTAGTAGCTTGACCAAAATTATAATCAATGAATTTAACGTTATTCATATACTCAATATTAAGAAGTTTTTTAATATAACCAATATACCAATCATACGTTTCCTTTTCTTTATACTTCTTTCTTTTATCAAGTTTGTTACCATCAGTATCCTGATTCTTTGATAACATATTTAACCATTCTCTACACATTTTAATCGTAGACGGCTGATCGAGCAGCATATACTGAATGTTCTCTTTATAAGTGCGAAATGCCTGTTGTTCAATAAGATCATATTCATTTTTTATGTCATCCAATGCTTGTTTCTTTGCTGACAATCTTCTTTCTGCTTGTGCAAACTTATTTAATGAACCCATTTCATATTCACCATTATAGCTATATGTATCATTTTTATATACTAAAGACATTAATTCACCTCTTTTATCTTTTCTAACTCCTATCCTCTCTTTGCGTCCAAAGGAAACCTGAATTTACTTACAATTTCCAAGTCCAACCTTGTAATAGTCTTTTTTAAATATTTCCATAACAATCTTCTCTACTTAAAATTTCCAAAATATCATCTTTCATATCAATAGTAACTTCTTTTTTGAATCTCCCTATAGTATCATATAGAGATAGATAATATTTATTTCCACGCTGCTCTAAGTCAAGATTCTCATTCTCGAATAATAATACTCGTCTCTGTTTCTGCATTGGTTCATTCTCTACCTTCAAGTTATTTAATGCGTCTTTTGAACCTACAAAGACTGGTGATTTTAATTCTTCAAGAATACAGCTAATATCATCATCTAAATGATTATCGTCATTCGTATGACTATCAACTGCTCTAATAACATCTTTCTCAAATAATAATCTGTTCTCCATTTTAATATTCTCCTTTCTTACACATATAAATGATATTTTCTTCCAATCTGATCAATAATCTCACTGTCCATTGGTCTAAAACCAATTACAGTAAGTGTTCTACCATCTTCTTCGGGTTCTAATTCAGTGTGACAGTTATCCTTTATGAGCCAGAAATCTTTACCTTCAACCATTCCTAATTCTTCTGCCATAGTCTTAGCTTTTAGCAACTGATTCTTATTCTTGGCTTGAAGAACACATTTTGTAAATTCGCCCTCAATCCAATTATGAAGAATCCCTTCATCAAACCAAGCATCTATATGTCCATCTAAATCAGCATTATTTCTAATAAACCAACTGAGAAATGCCATAGAGCCGTGACTGACTTGAGCTGCGAGTTTGCCATACTCATGTTTAAATCTTCTCTTGCAATAATAATCTGTTTATACATTGTTATTCTCCTCCATTTTGCCCAACTCATAGAAACCGTTAATCTGCTTATCAAGCTTTCCAATCTGCTCTCTTAGTTCAAATTCTTTCTTCTTACTATCTGTTCTCTGACACCCCTTCCACAATTCTTCACGCCGCTTAGACAATTTATTGTATTTATCCGATACATCAATCTCCTCTACAACAGAAATCTCAATCTTTTCGCCACAATGAGGACAAAACTGAATCGGATAATTGTCTGTTTGCTCCAATTCGTCTCCCCAAGAACCAACTGTTTCTGTATATGAAGTGCAAAACTGTGGAACACAAACGCCATCATCTTCATATTCTCCACAAATATAATTTATATCTTCGCCTGTAAATACAATAGTTTTATCCTTCTGAATTTCATCACAGCAATACTTAAATGGTTTATACTTGTACGAATGAGTGTCGTCAAATTTTAATCTAATTAATTCTATCTTCATATCTTTATTCTCCATCCTTTTTATTTTCTGTTGTATTTTGATTGCAAAATCCATCAACAAAAATTTTAAAATTGGTATATAATTCTTCAATCGAATCAGCTACCATACTTGTACAAGGATTGCTCATGAATAAACTATACTGCTTATTCTTATCTAATCCATTAGCGTCCATATATTTTGAAAATGCATCCAAACATGTTCTTAAATAATTACACGCTAAAGCATATGTTTCAAACATACATGCTGTTTCTACTCCAAGCATATATTCTTTTTTCTGCTTGTCATATGTAATATCTATATCATTCATGGTATACATATTGGCTTCGTGACCAGATAAATCATCCCAGCTTGTTATTCCCCAAATGAATTTCCAATCATCTGTTTCTATACAACAATCTCCATATTTCTTATCCATTGCTTCATTGTACTTTTCTTCTTTTTTATATGCTCTCTCAGTACGCCAATAATCAATTTGCTTGAATGGAAAAAGTTCAACGATTTTACCATAATATATATTTGATAATGAGTTACATTTACCAATTGGATAACCAGATTCATCTTTCACCCAACTGTCCATACAAGCATAATCATGATTCTTGTTAAGTTTTCTATATTTGCAAAAAATACAACTATATTTTTCTAATAGTTTCATAAATTTCTCCTAGTTCATTAATCTAATCTCTCGAAAATCGTCATCAGCTTTTACACTATTGATATAAGCACACCAACCTCTAAGACCTTCTTCCTTAGAGATTGGATATTTGTGCTTAATATTCATAACAACTTCGTAATCGTCTGGATAGTTTTCAAGAATAGACTTCAAATCACTAACTGAAATACTACTCATATAACTACCTCGCTTTATCACATTCGTTAAAATCTAAAAGCATCTTATACTTACATTCTCCAAATCTTTCTTTCCAACGCTGCTTTGCTTTATCAGTGTCCCAATTAAAGGGCATCATATGATAATTGATAAGGAAACATATATCTAAGATAACCTTATTAAACTCTTCCATTAAACTCTCTAAAACCAAATAGCAGCCGACAGATGGGTGGTCATAATAATGAGCTATACCATTTTCATCAATGGTCTGACAGTATAATTTACCATAATCATGAAAAACTGCTCCTATATTGTATTCAGCTTTATGTCCTTTTTCTGTAAATAAATCATATGTATTAAAGCAATGATTTTCTAAAGTCATAGTATGATGAGGATTCTTCTGGTCAAAATCTTTCATTTTAGCAATCAATTCACCTGTGGTCATTGCATTAGCATTATGAAATTTATGAATAATAATTTCATCAAAACCCTCTTCCTTAAACGGAATTTGAAAATTTCTAATCTGCTTGTCCAACACAAAGTCAGGTGCAGGATGTTCTCTATGTAAATTATCTTCTTTACACTGTTCAAATGGCTTTGGAATAATTACACACACTTTTCTAATATTTAAACCATTTACTTTCGTCATAATTGCTCTGCGAGATTTCATAGTCAGGTTAGTTGCATCTGCAATTACATTCTTTTTATTTTCTAAATTCTTGCGAATTCTATCGTGAAAAATTTTGAACACTTCTTCATTATGTTCTTGGTCTTCGTAATTACCTGTCAATTCTTCACGAATTGCATCTGATGATACAATTATTGTGTTTGGATTCTCATTGGCAATCTGAGTGGCAATGGTTGACTTGCCACTACCACTCAAACCACACATAATATACAATGTAGGTTTATTCATTTAAAGTCTCCTCAAATAATTCTTCAGCTTCTTCCATATCAGGTACATCAGATGTATCTTTGGCGATTCCCTCAATTACCTTAAATTCAAACACCTTATCCTTATAAGCCGTGAATGTTGCTCTGTTATCAATACGAACAACTACACCTTCGGCAACATGTGTCTTGCCGATTTCATCTGCTGGCATACCATCAAGATATTTATTTACTCTTTCTTTCAAATCTTCTGGTGTAGTATAGATAAACTTCTCTAAATCAGGTACATGCTTAACACCTAACTTGTCACACCATACTTCTACAGTCTCCCAGGGTACTTCAACAACTGTTCCATCTGCTGTTGTCATTGTCATTCGATATACATACATCTCATTTTCACCTGGTTCACAACCATATGAGAATGTTGTAGTGTCGCCAAACTTCTTTGTAAATTCCTTTTCTTTAACACCTTTATTAGACACAGAACCCATAATAGGTGTTGTTTCATTTACATAACCAACAATTTCATAGAAAATTTCAGCCCCTTCAGGAAGCTTATCTTTTAATAAATCGTGGTACTTCTTTCTAAATCCATTATCAGAATAATATCCATCATTCTTTGTCATATCCTTTAACACAACTCTTCTGCTACCAGATACAACAGAAACTTCTCTTATTACCTTTGGCTTTATATGTAAAAACTTTCTCAGCTTACTATTCTTCTTTGTAACCTTAACAGTCTTCATAGTACGAGCCGATGTTCCGTGGAGCTTACGAGTAATATAAATTGTATCTCCTGGCTTAAATGCTGACATATTATATGCAAGCTGTGCTGTATCTTTATGCTCCTCAAAAAATGGATATGATACTGTTTCTTTCCGAAACTTATTTTTCTTATTTAAATTATTTCCATTACCTCTTGAACGATTCTTTCCTCTTGGAATATATTTATGACAAATCTCATGACTACCAAGAACTGTAATCTGATCGCCATCTTTTAATTTTGAAATATCTGTATACTTAGAAAGTGTTTCAATTGGTAATACAAGTCCTTCTGACTTCTCGCCTCTAAGTCTAATAGCAGTTACATTTCTCTTCTCAGCATCCATATAACCACCAATGTTGTTTCCATTCTCGTCTTTCTTTCTGACAAGGTTATTATCTGTTGCGTATTCGAGTGACAACTGACCGTCAGATGGGAAGAAAATTACTTTCTGTCCTTCCTGATAACTCAAATCTACAATTACATTCTGTCCAAATACTTCTACACACTGCAATCTATCAGCGTTACTATGTTTTCTTAATCCTTTTAACGTTGTAATATAAGCACAATACATAAGTTCTCTCTTACCTTAGTAAGTAGTGCGCACTTTATCTCATGAGAACTTTTTCTAATTTTTCCTTTCTTATTTAATCTTCTAATTTGTTACCTTTTGCTTCATTACAAAGCTTACACATTGTTTGATAGTTACTAATATCATCAATACCACCTTTTGAACGTGGTAAAATATGATCTTTTGTCATTAAAATTTCTTCACCATTATCATCAACTGCATATAAATTCAGATGATAAGTTTTTTGGTCTATAAATCTTTCTTTTGCAAAATATTTTCCTTCGATCCCACAAACTGCACATTTACAACCATTCGTAAAAAATGTCTGGTATCTTTGACTATTACCTTTAATCAAATCTCCATCAAAATCTACTTTTGCAAGTCTTTTATCTTTCTCAAATAAAACATCTTTAACCTTATCGTATACCTCTTCTATGGAGTACGTGGATTTTCTGATGAGATTGTCATGTTTTGGTTTAAACTCATGCAATCTAATATCTTTATTTGAAATAAAAACATTTTCTGCATTTTTCTTGCTTAATAAGTCAACCAAATCTCTTACTGTGTGAATTTTGTTGGTAATAGAAATAGTATTGCCATTCCATTTAATTCTTGTAATTTCTGTATCAAGAGTAGGCGACAACGGATTATCGTTCTTTGGAAATTCTGTATTTAAGAAATCCTCAATTGTCTTATATTTACTTTTCAATCCTTTTCCATTTATGGAATAATTAAATTTCAAACCCTTAAATTGCTGTTTCTTACTCATAAAACATATCTCCTTATAATTTATTGTCACCTATATATTCTCTTTTTATCATTCAAAAACTCCAAGGAAATGCTTCTTTCCTGATTATTATTCCATATCTATCTCGTATGTTCCATCTGTTGATATTGTCTCATTAGGAACAATAATTACATAATAATCTATGCTTTTTACATTGAGCCATTTTGTAAAGAATATCTTTTCTACAATTTCTGGTGTCTTATTCTCATGAACTTCAATGCAAGGTTTTTTATTATCGTCATAGTTTATGTAAGATTTATCTGCTGGAATATGCTCAATGGTTTCGCCTCTACCGGTTGTTCTTGAAAAGAAATAACTAATCTCTCCATCAATAGTTCCTCTTACATAAAATGCACCGCCATGAATTTCACCACTTGTTACTAAATTGTCTTTTAATGAATTAATATTAAATGTGTAATAAGATTCTACTTTAGGACAACATAGAACAACAATCGCAGATATTATGAAAACAAACATAAAATTAATTACATTAGATAAAATATTAATTGCGAACCACTGAAAAATATATTTTGGAACACTTTCATAATCGTGCTCATTATACTTCCTGCAAGAAAATGTACCATAATTCTTTCTACCATGTTCTATATTTTCTTTAACTTCTTTATTAGTTTTTTCAATATTTTTGATACTATCAATTAGCCAATCCTTTGCAAAAGTAGTATATAATGCTATTCCAATAGCTATTAAAATAAATAAAATCATATAATTATTCTCCTGTTTCTAATCGATCTTCATTCAACAAACCAAATTTTCGTAAATAATACTGTTTGGTTTTATCATCGACTCTACAATAAAAATTATGTCTTCCTGATTTCTGTAGAGATAATGTGTTTATATTAAATTCTGCATTCATAATAATCAGTAATTCGTTTAATGTAATATCATAGCAATGAAACGTTTCGCTTATTAAAAGCTTATAATATTTCTTCTCTAATTCTGTTATTTTTCTCACCTGCTTTCACAACCACAAGAAACGTGGTTTTCCTTGGCTTTTTCAATCTCTGAAAGCCTTGATTTTAGGGTATTTCAGAGATTAAGATTTTAAAACTATCCATATTGCTCAAAGTTACTTTTTAATAATTTTTTACATAGAATAAGTTCTATTTTGTTATTACTAAGAATATATCTGTCATCTGATAATTTCTGTGCTACGAACCAAATAGAACCAATTTCTATTTTTGTTCTTTCTAGCTCATTTTTATCAAATAAAGTTGTTTTAAATTCTTTAGTACATTCATACATTCTCATCTTTTATTCTCCTAATGGTCTTTCATATGTAACCAACTTCTCAACAATCAGATCCTTTGGAAGTAAATCTCTACAAAAATATGCTGTTGCAAATGGACTACCTTTAACAACAGCATCCATATGATCCTTATCGTGATAACAAATTCTTGCATCAAAACTAAGAATCTGAATACCATCCTTAAAATACTTATATCTTGTTTTACCTTGAAGGGAATTTAGCGGCAGAAGAACCGCAAATGGTTTGTTGAACGAATAGAGTCTTTCTAAGACCTTATCCTTAATTGAGAATGGTGGATTACTTACTATTAAATCCCAGTGTTCAGGTTCATATTCAAAGAAATCCTGACCTTCAGCTAACGAACTTCTTATTACTCTATAGCCTAATTCTGTTAATCTTTTGTTAAAAGACGACCATTCCTCATCGAATGGAAGCCATATAATCTTACCTTTCGGAAGATATTTGACAATGTGATCCACTGCATAATAAGGCGTGTATAACTCATTGTCTTCTTTATCTGATGTTAAATATCCTACATTTAATGCCAATACTTGTACCTAAGTGCTGCGCAGCTTACCCATGGTACTCATATCCTTTCCTTAATTGTAATTACATTGTTATATTCTCTTTTTGTCACGAATATTGTATAGTTTTCGTGACAAGTCATAAAACCAAAATTTCAAGTCAAAATTCATTTTCAAAAGCCCTTATTTTTAAGACCTTGCTTTTTATTATCTAATCTTGATACTCGATATGATAATCTGTCATTTTAATCTCATCTCCACAAGGTAATTCAGGAATAACATCTTCTCCATATTCCCATCTGATAGCAAGACTTCTATTACAATCACAACCAAAATTACCTTCTGTGAAATAAAAAATTGCACTATCTTCTGGATATTCATATCCTAAGTCATAATGAATGACAAATGTTTTGTCCTTATATTTAAGAGTAGCAACAAAAATTGTCCTCTTATGGCTCATAATTCCATGTTTACAATCAGTTGCCAATCCTTGTTTCTCATATTTATCTTGTCTGATTAACTGAATAAACTTGTTCTTTTCTTCCTCTGTATCAAAATAGTAATAACCCTCTTTGATACCTAAATCTTTCTCGATGGATGGATTGGCATCGTGATTCCATGCACCACCCCAAATATGAATCATCCATTCTTCTTTTTTATTCATATATTTATTCTCCTGCTTACTTGATACAAGGCGATGAAATATCGCTTTCAATTTAACACTATATATAGTGGTTATCTATCCTTGTTCGCTACTATATACAGTAGTATTTTTCATCTTAATTCTATATCTTGGCGTGTTTCACCGTCTGAATAGTAAATATTCCAATCCTTGAATAATTCGACCAGCTTTTTATTATCCCAATCGCATTCATTACAATGCGTGAGTGCTAATGACTTCTGATTTCCAAAATCTCCAACATCATTTGAACACCTACTATATAATTCTCCTAAATCGAGTGTCCCATATCTCAAAGTGTCCTGGAATGGATTTGGAACATTAGTATGGTCATACATATATTCGTTAATCAGACTCTTAGAACACTCAGATGGAAACTTACCTGCACCATGTCTTGTCAAATATGTACGAGATACATAACAAGTCTCAATATTTATCTCATCATTCCATTCAACATTTTCAATTATTTTCTTGGGATTTTTAATACCTGTATTAGATGGTGTTAAATGTGGGAAATACTCTGTGTTACTCTGATCAAGTAAAAGACCTTGTGCTGCTTCAAAAACAATATTATCAAACTGGTTCAAAAAATAATTATCTGTGATTGTCAAGGAATGACTATTCATAAAATCCCAATCATCCAAGAAATGTTCAAATATTCCATTGTCCATAAATATCCTTATCCATTCACTAGACAATATAATATTTTCTCTTTTGAACAAATCTACATAATAATCTCTGATATTATAGTCCATATCGGTAACGCCAGCTTTATATCTTTTGATTGTTTCAAAGATACCTAATCCACAGCTACCATGTTTATTCCTACCACGACTTTCCTCAATAATCTGATTTGCCATCATATCAAATGGTGTAGTTACCATACAGCTCTGATTGATATATGTATTTGGAATATAGTTCAACTTCATTAACTCATCATATTCTTGCTTAAAAATTATTGGATTTACTATGAAGTCCTCAGATAAATATGTACTTGCTCTATTGAATGTTCCAGATCCAAAATGATGAAAGACATGTCGGATTGCATCTGGCGTTGTTACTGTGTGTCCTCTCTGAGCACCACCATTTGAACAAATAACAATACTATTTGGTTTCTGTGAAAAATAATCTGTCATTAAACCTTTTCCTTCATCTCCAAAATTTGCTCCACATACAATCTTAATATCTTTCATCTTTTCAAATCTCCTATCTTACCAAGTAATTCCTTCTGAATTTGAAGGTGATGTAACTGTATCTACTACATTATTCTCTGCTTCATTGATGATAATATCTACAATCTCATTTGTAATACTATCCATAGTAACCTTTCTGAAATGAGTATCATCGAGATACTTTTTATAAGACTTCTCAATCTCGGCTTCATCCCATCTGCGACCATGATTTACATCTAAGTGATAAATATTAAACTTTTCAGAAGCTTCCTCGTATAAATCCTTTGTCTCAACATCAGACTGAAGATTATCGCCTGTAACTTCTGATAATCCATGACCTCTATCCTTATATGGAAGATATGGATTAAGCTGCTCATCACCCATAGTAATGATAATTCCCTTTCTTCCACGCTTTAAGCAGTCAAGTTTTGTGTGACGAGAACCAAAGTACCAAGCTGCTGTGTATGATTCGTAGCTGTTACCACCGCCACCAAACTCAAAGTAAATCTTATCAAGCTGTTCAGCAATACGAATATCTGACTCAAACTGTGAAGCCTGAATTGGACAACTATCACAAGCTAAATCACCAATTCCCATAACAAGGAACTCAACATCTGTAACCTTTTCATACAGCTTTGTCATAATTACATTAAGCTTCTTTGCAACTTCAACGGCAGCCCGTCCCATTGAACCAGTTACATCAAGTGCAAGAATGACAGGAATTGTATTTGGATGCTCCTCTGTATCACAGCATTCTCTCATCGCATTCTTAGGATTGAGTGCCGAATCAATTGTTCTTGCCTTGAACATATCCTGATTAGAATAAGATCCACCAATAGAACCATCTAATGATACGCTCATTCCCTTTGTTGCTGAATAACTTACATAACTATCTCTTGTCCATGAACCACATCCCATATTATGCTTCCTCCTCTTCTACATCTGTGTCATCATCATTGTCACTCATATCAAAATCAAACATTCCATCGAACATATCACTCATATTACCGCCCATCATCATAAGTGGTAGCATTGAACTCATTCCGCTATTGCCATTCATCATGCCATTGGAATTGTTGTCGCCCTTCATCATCTGAGAAAGCATCATATACTTAAAGATATTGCTTGTACCCTTCTTGCCCTTAATTAAATCGCTACCAAACATTGATACGATCTTACCATAGAAGTATGTATTACCCATAAATACGTGTCTCTCAGGAAGTACAGTCTCGATTGTTGAATCCTCATAGTTGATAACTGTAATCTTTTTCTTATCGGCTTCAATTACACATCTTGGCTTACCATTAATAAGAACAATGTCACCCTTTTCAACCTTGTTTGTTGGAATTACAAAGAAGAACTCCTCACCAATATCAAACACAAAGTTACTACAATTTGTAAGCTTTCCAGTCTTGATATTATATGTCTTATATCCACCTGCTGTCTTAACTGCAATACCACCATTCATGGAAAGTCTACACATTCCACTTCCTACCTTACCAAACATACCATTTAAAAAATTGTTCATCATTTTAATTTCCTCCTATTGAAATTTTTTTGTTATTGTTTCTACTTGTATATTCTCTGTTATTACTTTAATCTCTTCTTATATTGTTCAATGCCGTATCTTTCAAGTGAGCCACTTGTCATAGTAGCCATTTCCACATTTGTATTTAACAGAATTGACAACACAAGTGGTAAATCATCAATCAGAATATTTTTACCTCTTTTCATTGAGTCAATACTGGCAAATTCATATGCTGAATAAATCTTTATTTCTTTGTCAGTAATATTCTTCGCTAAATCACAAAGATACTGTTTCATGCTCTCTGTTCCCACAATAATTGGATATCCTGTCTCTACTGCTTTAATAATCAGTCTTGTTGACTTGCCATATCCTCTTGGTACATTTAAAATTTCCATGTATATATTCTCCTATCGTTTTTAAAAATTTGGATGGAATGATGGCATAAGCTGAAGCTTGAATAAATTCTTCTCATGCATTGAATCAATCTTAGTTTTTACTTCCTCACTTGGCTCAATTCCATCTCTGATATATGCATCTAATTCAGCATAAGTAAATCCAAGGTTGTCTTCATCCGTCTTTCCACAAAGACCATCAGTAGGTGTCTTATCAACTAATTCTGATGGAAGTCCTAATTCACGACCAATAGCTTTAACCTCTGTTACTGTAAGCTGAGATAATGGACTAAAATCACCAGCAGCGTCACCATATCTTGTGGCGTAACCAACCCAATCTTCGGAAAGATTACATGTATTTGCAACACGACCATTTACTGTCTGTGATACTGCATAAAGCGTAGCCATACGAATACGAGCAGGGAGATTTGTTGTGGTCTGATCGCTAATTTTAACACCAACTGGAAATTGACTTCTGATTTCACCAACAGCATCTCCAATGTTCATTGTATAACCTCTAATTCCGAGATGATTGATAAGCATATTAGAATAATCAATATCTTTCTGTTCTCCACAAGGCATCTTTACACCAATAACTCTATCCTTACCAAAAGCTTCCACAAGCAATGCTGCAACAACAGATGAATCTTTACCGCCTGACACCCCTACTATAAAATTGCATCCCTTGCCATTATTTTCTTCCCATTCTCTTAACCACTCTACGATTTCATTTTTTATTTTCTTAGCATCAAACATTTATATATTCTCCTTCCTACATTCGATTCATCACATCATAGAACCGAATTAAATACTCATATACATTTCTAGGGACTAATTCTTTTACCTTTTCAAATTCACCCTTTTCACATAAATCTCTAACCAAACTTGAAGAAGTATGATTTTCTGGTATCTGAATTTCTGTGAAGTGATCTTTATATTCCATAAGATTTGCTTCTCTTAAAGCAGTCTCAAGATTTTGACCTTCTCTCACACATGCTACAAAATTATATTCCTCAACAAACGGTTTCCAATTATACCAAGTTGTAAGTGTTTCAATATTATCCATTCCTAAACAAATATAGTATTCGTTGAAGATATAATCTTTTTCATTCATATCTCTTATCTGAGAAATAGTATTGTATGTCCTCTGTGGAAAGAAGCTAGTTGTTTCAACTTCGGATGCCCACATATTATTTTCATCACAATTTGGCATTGAATTAATCAGCGATACTCGACAATATCCAGGTATCAAAGTCTTTTTCTTCGCAACATATGTATCATGTGCAGGAATAAACAATATAGCATCGGCATTAACCGCTTTTTTAGCAGTCAATGCCATATCAACATGGGCGTTGGTAATTGGATTAAAACTTCCTGGTATAAGTATAATTTTATTCATGATTCATTCTCCAATTAATACATCTCTTTAAATAATCAACATAATCAGGGTTTTTACACATACCTTTACCTTCTACATCAGACACTTTTGCAACATCCATACCGTTACATTTAGTGGTTTTCATTACAATATTTAAAGCAGGAACATCTGTGTCATTACTCAAATAAGTACCAATTCCAAATGCAACGTTTACTCTATCATGGAAGTGTCTGAATAACTTATCAGCTCTTTCAAAATCAAGACTGTCACTAAACAGAAGTGTCTTTGTCTTAGGATTGATACCAAGTGACTCATAATGATTAATCATCTTTTCACCCCATTCAATCGGATCGCCACTATCATGTCTTACACCACTGAATAATGTTGCATATGTCAACTGAAAATCTTTCAAGAAACAATCAGTTGTAATTGTATCTGTGAGCGCAATACCATTTAACACACCATACTCTCTAACCCATGCGTCTAGGGCATACCAGTTTGAATATGCAGGATTGTGTTTATGATTACCTTGTCCTGTACACATGATCCATTCATGAGCCATTGTTCCAACAGGTGTAAGATTATATTTCTTTGCAAGATATACATTGGAAGTACCAACAAACTTAGATGGACTATGCAATGTATCATTCAAATGTGAAAACTTCTCAACAGCTAACTCCTGTGCTTCAGCAGATAGTCTTCTTCTAAGACCAAATTCAGAAAATGTACCAGCATACCAATGACCGCTTCTAAGATTTTCATACTTTTCATCTAATCTCTTTTTGAAACTATTAAGCAATTCCTCATAGTTATATGCCATTCTGAAATATACTTCGTTTACAATTGCAAGTGTAGGAATCTCATACATAGAGGTATTAAGCCATGTACCAAATGTTTCGATAGAAAGACCGCAATCTGAATCTGTTGTAATCTCAAAATCCTCATATCTTGGCTGCCACAATCTCAGAAAATCAACATACGAACCTTTCATCCATTTGATATTATCAATATAAGTAAGTTCATCTTCTGTGAATCTCAAACCACAATATAATTTAATCTGTCTGCGAATCTCTTCTACCATTTCTGGTGTAAAATAAACATCCTTATTACGACACTTAAAACTCCAAGTGGTTTTATAATCACTAAACTGATGATAAATAGCCTGCCCCATTGACAATTTGTAGGCATCTGTCTCCAATAAACTTGTAATAATCTGTTCCATATCATTTTCCTTCTTTCTTGATTTGATTAAATATTGTTCTAATATCATATTCTCTGTTTTCGTATTCATAAAACAGATTAATATACTTATCAATAAAAGCTATGTCATTTGGATGCATTGCAATTGACTTACTTTTCTTAGATTTCCACCATTTTAATTCCTTCTCAAAATTAAACGATTTACCATAATATGCTCTACCTGCTCCAAGATAATCACAAAGCATTTCTTTTTTATACTTCATTGGCATTTCAATAGGATTCCCACCATTATCAAAATTGTCCTGCCAATATTCGTAATGGTGCTTGTTTCTTCCTTTATGGTGCATCCAAGCTGCTGACCAACCATTTTCTTTCTTGCAAGCATCTATTGGACTTGAAGTACCTTGATAATACTTAACACTCTCCCAAAATTCTGTTGGAGAAAATTTAGATAAATCATGTATTAACCCTTGAAATGGAATTCCCACTTTACAGCAATAGTAGAACACCCAACGTTTATGAGTACAGACTTTCTTAAAATGTCTGAAAGTATTAATGATATAATTCTTACACTTCATTATTCTCTCCAATCTTTCTATACTCCGTGTATACTTTGTTCTCACAGTAGTACAAGTTATAATCACATTGTTCAATGTACCACCATAACTTCTGATGTCCTTCTCTAAGATATTCTCTACAATAATCTGTTTCTTGATAGTGATCATCTACCATCTGTCTAAAACTCAATTCATCAATAATATCTGAGTTATGACAATACACTGCTATTCTGTTAATTAAATCCTCTGTGAAACTTTTCGTGACTACGAATACGACTCTTACGATTTCATGACAAGTACGCTTAATAGACTTTAACTGTTCAAAATCGTGTAAATGATATACAACTCTGTCAAAGTAAGGATATGGTGCAGACTTCACATTTGGCATACTTGTATGTAATTCTGTCTTAACTTTTCCTAATGTAATATCAAAAAACTTTTTATACCACTCAATGTTATTCTCTAAATTCCATAATGGATCTCCACCACCAGATATTGATACCCAATTACATTGATTTTTCTTAATCTCCTCTTCCAAAGAGTTCAATCCATCAATCGTGCTCTTTGGAATCTGAAGATTATTATTCTTTACAATGCAATATGGACATGAATAGTGGCATCCAAAATTGGTTATCACACTCATGTACTTATCCATGTTCTACTCCTTCTCTTTCTCTGTAATTCTTCTTAAAATTTTCATATGCTTCATGTGCTTCTTTTTCTGTTGAAAATCTTCCTACATAGATATTTTTATGTTTTCCACAAAATGTAACTTGCCATTTTCCATCTTTTAATTTTGTTACACCAACATATCTTGACGATGTATGTAATTTCCTTCTAGCCAACATTTCTGAAAAATTAACTCTGTATGGAAGAAATTCACATGTATTCAAAGAATATTCTTTACTACCATGACCAACATATGACATATCTTTATCTAATTCTAATTCACCAGCCAGGAATTTTTCTCTGTCATATCCTTTTATTTCTGGAATGTCTTTTACAAAATTTTTAAAGCATAACCATTCTTTGCATACTTTTATCCCTTTTTCTCCATATAAGCAATAATTATCACTGTTTTTGTCATAGCATCTCGAAAGCATGAATCTCCATAAATTTAATTCTTTTTTATATGACTTAACATTTATATTTCCCAAACATCCAACACCATAATAAATTGGATAATATGGATCTCTTATTTCACCAGCCGCCAAACAAGACCTTGATATATCTTTTTCAAATCCAGTAAGAATAAATTTTACTCTAAATCTATTTTTCGATATTATATCTACAATTTCAAAATCGCCATATTTATTTGAACTCCATTCTGTTCCTATATCATATTTTCTATACATATTTATCTTCTATCTGTAAACTTTTCATAACTATTTTTGTTGCGTTAAATGTTTCAGGTGTAACTGCTGCTGTACAATCTAAATTAATAGATACATTTGATTCTGGGAATGCAGTCTTTATTAATACTGCATTTGAGATGACACAAACATCTAAACATAAACCAATTAATTCGATTGAATGTTGTTTTGGGTCAATATTATTCTCAGAAACATATTCTTTAATTTTATTTACCAGTTCAATTGAACCAAAAGTATGTTTTAATATGTATGTAGCATTTGTATTTTTTAATGCGTTATAGACTTCATCATTTAACTGCCAACCATCTGTATTGGCAATACAATGTTCTACAGGTAAATGTTTTCCTTCGTATGTATCCAAATAATCTTCATAATGTGTATCTTGGGTTACATAAATTTTATCACCAGCATCCTTATACTCCTTAATTTTCTTTGCTACATTCGATACAATTGCCTGTGCTTCCTTTGTACCGAGTGAACCATCAATAAAATCATTCTGCATATCAATTACAATTAGTGTTTTACTCATTTTGTTACCTCTTTTCTTTATTTTTATATGTATTTATTCTCTGAAACTCACAAGAAATTCCGCTTTCCTGCAAACTTCATATTATGTTATTCTCTACTTGATTTTCTTCTCAACCACAACAATCGTGTCATTGTGCCAACCACCATGAGGAACAAGTAAAATTTCCTGAATTTCAAAGCCATACTTCTTACCAATGCCACCACTATTCCAACTACAAGTAATTACAATGCCATCTTTCTTTACAATTCTTCCTATCTGTTCCTTCTGTTTAGACCAATATGAAGCTTGTGTTGTCTGCATATTTACTGTCTGTCCAAGATTTTTGTAACATTCGCTTACCTGTCGTGGCGAGTATGGTGGATCGTACAACACGGTATCTACTGAGTTATCATCGAATATCTTTAAGAAATCCAGTGCGTCCATATGGTAATCAGTATCATATTGTCTATCTAAGTCATTTGTTACTGTTGCCAATTTATTGCCATTAGCAAATGGATCAACGATCTTACCTGTCGCATATTTCTCAATCAATTCCTTAATTGGCTTAATTGAAAATGTATTACTATTTGGCATCTGCCAGATTCTATTTATTATCATCTGACACACCTGCCAATCTTTTTTCTGCCCATTTACATTGATTCTCAGAAATTTCACTACCTATATATCCTCTATTAAGTTCTTTACAAGCAACTGCTGTTGTTCCTGTGCCCATAAATGGATCGTATACAATCCCTTCATTTGGGCAATAAATATTTAGTAATTGCTTACATAAATCACTTGAATATGTTGCTTTATTATATGGACAAGTACCATCATTGTTCTTTGCTTCAATAAAATTGAAAATATTACCATACGAGGCTTGTCCAGTTTTTCTATAACTAATAATTGGTTTGTTACAATAAAATGAATCTGCTTCATCTTTACGACAAAATACAAATATAAATTCTGTAATTCTTGTAAGTTTGTTTGGACTACAATTATTTGGCATTGCAGAACTTTTCTTCCATGTAATAACATCTGCTATTGTAAATGGTGTTTTAGTTATGATTGTATTTATAGCTCTGAACATTCCGTCTCTGTTATTATTTCCGTAAGAAATGTTATATAAGACAGTTCCATTCAGATTTAATACTCTATCAAATTCCAAAAATAAATTTTCTGTGAAATCACAATATTCATCATCTGTCATATTGTCCACATGTGTATCATATCTAAGATATGGAAATTTTTCTGAGTTCTTATAAGATTTAGTTAATGTATTTGATTTTCCTTGTTTTTTATTGGTATTGTAAAATGGAGAAGTTAATATGTTAGAACATAGTCCAATAGGCATCTTATTCATTGTTACAAAACAATCTTCGTTATAAATTTTATTTATTGTCATTATGTATTAGGAGTAAACGCTGCGTTTTCGGTATACCAAACCTCATACTCCTTTCTTTTGTTTTTAATTGAAAAAATTATTTCTTGTTACTTTTTGGGGAAGTTTGGCTGATCAGCCTTTGAATAGAATTACTTCTATATTAGATTATTCTCTACTTGAAACTTCTTTAATTTTTCTTGAATCATCTTCTGCATATCTTCTTTGTCAAAAGATATATTTGCAACTGGAACGACATTTGCATTCAAATTAACATCACCAACAATAGCTTTGTCAAATGCATCTAAAAACATTTCTGCAATTTCTTTTTCATAATTGCCACACAGACCACTATAGTCCATATCCACAATCACTCTTGAAAAGAAATCTTTGAACTTATCAGCGATAAAATCTCGTTCATATTCTCTTGGAATATCAATTGTTATTTTCACTCTCTCACCTCACTAACTTTGAACCATAGTAAGTAATGTGTGCCTTTACTTTAAAATATTCACCACAACTATGACATTTTACTTTTACTTCTTTGCACCAACCTTGAGTTACCAAATTCATCAAATCATATTTCATAACTCCATCTTGATATTCTTTCTTGCAATATGGACATTTTGGATATGTAAATTTACTTTTGCTCATATTTCACCTCACTATTCAAGGATTGTTTTTACTCGTTTCTTAAAATTTGAAATATCCTTATTATCCTTGTTACGAGAACGCATTAGATATACATATAAATTTGACATTGTATTATTCTCTCCCATATTTTGCATAATCAATTGTTTCAAACTGGTCATATACATTTGGGATAAAAATACCAACCCAAAAATCTTTCTGAAAATTTTTATAATATGTTATTACATCCTCATTCCAATCCTGAATCTCATCAATTACTTCTTTATTTAATAAACCAAATTCATCACGACAAGCACCACTTTCTACTTTATATGTGATGGCATTGTATCGTTCTTTGGCTTTTTCTACTTGAGCGTTTACACCAATATAATTACAAGCAAAGATAACAATCATAATTGTCATTATAATTCCGCTTACTGCAACAGTAACCCAACCGGAACTTTTAATTGTGTAATCATTCTGATATAGAAATTTTCTTAACTTATTTTCATTTCTAGTATCAAACCACTCCATCTTTCCAATCGTTACTAATCCAATTCCTACAATTAATACAATTAAACATAACCAAAATAACATAATTTCACCTCCAAAATTCCGCAAGAAATGTGCGATTCTTGTTACTCATCACATCTTCCCATTTTTATATCCAAAGCCCTCTTATTTAATTCTTCAATCTTCTGCTTTGGAACAATACTTTCAACGACTCCATAAAACCTACTTCTACAATCTTTACACAAATTAAACCCAGGAACTTGAATTAAATCACATGGTTCACCATTTATAAAAGTGGCTGCAATCGGCAACGAATACTCATTATATTTATCAACTTCCTTATCACATAAATCGCAAAAATATCTAACCATATATTCTTTCCTTTCTAAATTCCACATGAATCGTGAATTTCACTCTAACACAATTATAAAAGGACTGACCAACTGTTCGTCAGCCAGTCCATAAATCATTACTCTAACTCTGCAAGTGCCTTATCAAGTTCCTCATCAGACATATTCTCAAGTGCAGCATCCTGTCTCTTAGCCTTGATTTCGAGTAATCTCTGTCTCATCTCAGCGCTCTTCTTAGCATCTTCTCTCTTTTTCTTTTCATCCAGCTTTACACCAACAATGTACTTAACAATTTCAATCTTATTAGAAATCTCTTCATCTTCCTTTGACTTAGTATTCAGAAGACTCTCTTCTTCAGACTTCTTTACTTCTGCATTGAGTGTCTTAAATACTGAGTCCAGATTTGTGAGAGATAAATCCCACAAATCAATTACGTTAATCATTCCTCTGAATGGGAACTGATAGTTTGCTTTTGTTGCATTGATAAATAATTCGTTGTTTGTCATAATAATAATCTCCTTTTCTAATTAAAACTTAATCTTCATTACACGCTCTGTTGCGCCTTTAACTTTTACTACTAAATCAGATCTCTTTGTCATAGAAAAACCAATTCCTGAAAGCTGATCATCTGTATCTTCTACATGACACTTAGCGCCTAATGCTTCAAATACTCTCTTGTGCTTTTCAAGGTCACTCTTTAAGAACTCATTGTAGTAACCGTTTGGCTCTTCGTTATTCACACAATCCTTCAGGAAGAAGAACAAATGTCTATGACCAATTCCCTCCTGCTCATCAAAGTAGTTCGGACTATAGCTGATTACTGATACAGGAACAAACTGATTCGTTTTGATATTCCACTTTTCAATAGGTGTACTATCATTCTCTGCCATCTCAAGAATACTAAACTCGCCATTTTTCAATTCTAATTTTGCAAGAGTAATCCATTCCTTGTGCTGTAATGGTTCTCTTCTTACAAATCTATAAACATTACCGCCAAATGCAATTTCTGCTTTAAAGCCACCTGTTGTCGGATTTCTAAAATTCCAATTATGGATTTTAAAAGTATATACACCCTCTTTCAATTTATCAATTGAAGGAAATGTTGTGTTTTCAACTGGAACATATCCAATAGGAGCAGGAGCGGTATAATCTACATCCTGAACTCCACCAGAAGCATAATGTTTTCTATGATTCCAACCAACTCTTTCATTATTTCCATAATTATCATGAATTTCTTTTCCATTCTTGATAACAACATTCTGATTTGAACCAGGCATAAATACATGTAAATCCATAAGAGAAGCATTTCTCATTCCATCATAATTCCAACTATGTGAAAATCTTAAAACACCATCAGTTCTTCCACCAGCAGCTTTCACTTTTTCTGTAATTTCAGAGTCAGTAATGTTTCCTGAATAAGCCCAAGATAACCCATTGTTCCATTTGAACATTGTCTTAGCTTCTGGATTAACAGGTGCAATCATAGAAACAAAGTTCTTCTCATGTTTATTCTCTACAAAAGCTTCAATCTCCTTTGCAGTTGGAAGTACCTTATCAATGAAATCCTGTGCTGAAATCTCTTCAACCTTAGAGAATTTCTTAGGACTTACAGCAACATCCTTTTCCATCTGACAAAAAATATCATCTGCGCCAACCATTCTTCTTGCAGCACTCTTATTTGAGAACAGTACATTATTTACAGTAATATCATTCAGATTAGCAAATCTTCTCTGTAATGAATCCATATATCCAAGTTCTGTAACGGTCTTCTTTGCATCCTCAAGCATCTTCTTTGTAAAAATAGCCTTTGGACGCTTATAATTGCTTGGAGCGACAATCTGTTCATACTTCTTAACTGCTGTATCGAGATCCATATCCTCACTTACATTGATAAGAAGTGTTCCAATAGAATGATTTCTAATTCTACCAATAGCCATACCTGCTGTTACCGACTTCTCCCAAGCATATAAATCCTTTTCAGTATCAGAAGTCAGCTTATCATATTCCTTCTTATACTTCTTGAACTCTGTGAGTACGCCTTTCCATTCTTCACCCTTGTAAAGTGTATTTGAATTGATAAGTTCAAGAATTGTATTGAGTGCATCCATAGTAATTTCATCAAGAGAACGCTTAAATACGTTTCTTGTGTCTCTGAACTGTCCCTTAACTTCCTCATTTGAACGGCTACTTCTATTTACGAACTTGCTTGGAAGCTCTAAGAAAAAGTGATCCCACTGATGAGACTTTCCATTGATTTCCTCAAAGTTAAAATCTGTACCAATCTTAGGGAACTTAGTTGTATAAATATCTGTAACTGTATGAGTCTTTACAAAAGCATCAAGTGCATCACATACTGGCTGATATGTTGTATCACCAAGATTCAGTTCCCAAATTGTATGAATCTGATTATCCTTGATAGTAACAGCAGAACCAATATTCTTGATAAACTGTCTACAACAACTGCAATCATGTTCTCTACGCTCTCTGAAAATTTCATTTGTACCAGCAGGGAAGCTATCAAGATATGTATTCCATAATTCATCCTTATCTACATTTACCTCAAATAAATGTGTTGCCTCTTTCTGCATTTCATCGAAGTGCTTCTGTAAAGCCTTCTTAAATTTCATAAATCCATCCATGTTTTTGTACCTCTTCTTTCTTATATGTTTTTATGTTTTTGTTAATAGTTTCTACTTATATATTCTCTTCTTCGTCTTCAATAATCTTCCAAAACTCACTTGCTTTCATTTCAATAAACTCATCTGTTAATTTAATATCTGCATTACACTTATTATCAATGCTGCCATATACCTTTTCTCCAATATGAAATAGTCTTGAGCTTGTACTATACGAACCTAATTTACACGAACTATCCCATAATAAAGTCGGTTTTCTTGGAGATGTTAAACCATTCTCTTTGCACAGATTCACCCAACTCTTACAAATTGGAGCAGTTTTCTTAAAATCAGTATCAGAATTTTGTACAAACATTCCTTTGAATTTAATTCTATCTGCCTGTGTTGGAATAATGTTCAATCTCTCCGTATTCTGGTAATATTCTTTTGTTTCAATATCATTATCCTTTGCAAACTTTTTAAATAACTCATTTACTTTATCTGACATATTCACAAAATCAAAATATTTCTTATAAAAATCGCTATTCTGTTTTACTTCAAAATATTTCTCCACGTTCTATCTCCTTCCTAAGAAATGAAAATTTCTTATCTATTATTCTCCTAAATATTTCTTATCCAATCCTGCACACAACATAATACTTTTAATCTGTTCCTTAGAATAATCATATTGTCCAGGATATTCATACTTTGCCACTTCATATGCTAGTGCTTCGATTACTTCCATAAGTTCTGACTTACAAATTACTGCATCATCATATATTTTCATCGTTGAACGAAGTCCTCTTATTTTTTGTTCCATATAAACACCTTAAATTCCTTGTGAAATACTATTTGCATCTATAATACATGTTATAAACATATCATCCGTATCCGCATCAAATTCATTACATATAATCGACCATGCTTCATCGGAAAAATCTTCTTTATATAATTCGATTACTTTCTGATTCATATTATTGTCCTTTCATTTGAAACAAAACTTTTATTGTTTTTAAAGCAAACACACATAATCTTTATCTGGTTTATCATATGGATAATTATTATGTGTCCATGTTTTTATTTCGACTTTATCAATTCTCTCAAAATCATAATCTCTGACTTCCATATCTTTTGGAAATTTTCCTAATTCGTCAATTAGATCTTGAACTGTATCAATCATTAATCTTTATCCTCCAAAAGAAAACCACATTTTATTCTGGTAATTTATCTAATTTATTTTTCTCTAAATATTCATAAATATTTTCAAAACAATACTTATAATTTAATTGTGCATTAGTTCTTTTATCTAATTTATTTTTATAGATATAACACTCGTCACATTCATGACTGCCACAATATGCAACCGCATATTCTTGTTTATTCATTTTTTATAAATTTCTCCCTTTCTTATTTATTTTTTATTCATATGACAGGAATCGAACCTGTATTTTCTTAACGCAAAGGGGATACCAAATATGAAAACATACAAACAACAAAAGGTTATTAAGATGTGTTGCCATTACACTACATATGAATTAACAGCCCTAATCGGATTCGAACCGATAAATCTAGCAGTCAAAGTGCTATGCCTTAACCGTTTGGCGATAGAGCTTTATATTTAAACAGAAATTGTACTCGCAATTAGATTTTATTTAGAAATTAGGGGGTATTTGTCAGAATAGACATATGTATGATAAATTTAGACACTTTCCAATTCCTGTTGTATACTTTATTATTCTCTTTAATTATTTGAATGACACTTCAATCGTCCCACCTACAAACCCTTCGAAAAATCTTGAACATTCTTCACATAAATCAATTGTAGGTGGCATAGTTATGTCTTGACCATGAACAATAGCTTCCATACTCACATAATTGTCTCTTGGATTTATGGTTTTATTACATCTATTACATTTTCTTACTAACATTATTATTTATTCCACCTGCCTTTACTACTTCAATCGCTTTTAGGTACGCTCTAAATTTGCCTTGACTTTCACCATCTGAAAAGATTTGTTCCGCATCACCATTGCCTTCTTCATCACATTCATCTTCCCTATTCTGCTCAGTTTCTTTCAGCCTTTCTAGCTCTTCCACCACCTTATCCACATCATAGGCTGTTGGCTGATGTTCTAATAGTTCTCGACATTCAATGCATAGTTCTATTTTTCTTGCCATACTATCTGCAATGCTGGTTAGTCCATTCTCCATATAGATTTGTTGTTTCGCATCTAACTTTGCTATTTTATCGTTCAACTCTTTAATCGTTATATCTGCGTCTATTAATCTCATTTTTTCCTCCTATCATCCGAAACTCCGTAAGGGAGTTAAGACTGAACCGTATAAACTTTTTCTTACCACATCTGAGACAAGTAACTTCAATTTCTCCGTCTCCACAAATTGAATTAATTTCATAGATATGTTTGCAAAGAAATTTAATCTTACGTTCATATTTCATTCGCTTTTTTATTTTAGAAAACAGAAAAATTAAAATTCGAACTATACGAATAAATACAGTCGCTATCCCTATTCCTACGAATATAGGAATCAATATATGTATCATTTATCTCTCTCCTTATTCTTCAATTTTCATATTAATCCTCCTTAATTCAACACTAATGTTACATCATCTAATAGATATACAAGATTATCTTTGAAATAGAATAATTCTCCAGCACAAGAAGAATTAATATTTACAGCATTATATGTCATATAAGACGCTGGGCTCTTGCTATCATTAATTTCTTTCGTTTTTATATAATAATTGCTTTCATATTCAAATACATCTCCGACTACTAGTTCTTCGAATTTTCTCAAATTACTTCTGTTATCTTCAATCTTCATCTTTCCATCTCCTTTTGTTAAAGCAAAATATATATGATCCAAATTACTAGTGCAATAAAAAGCAAACATATTTCTCCTAGAAAAATTACTGTAAAAATTTCTGAAACATCATCTTCCTCACTAAAAAGACCTATGATAATTCCTATTTGTACAAATAAAGGAATTGATATTATAATTGCCTTAATTAATTTTATCCAATTCATCTATTCCACCGCCTTTCACTATCTCAACAGTATTTGATTCTGCATCTATTAATCTCATTCTGTTTCACTCTAACCCTTAAAACTCTTAAAATCTGCACAATCATATACTTCTGCACGAATAAGATGGTTACATGCTACACAGAAGAAATCATCATACCCTGAATATCCAATAGCATTAATACAATTTTTGCAACAATTTACTACACTATTATTATCCAATGCTTCGATATTTTCTTTATTATATTTTTCAATCAACATTAAACATTCGTGTGAATTTTCATTGCTACAAACTTTATGTTTAGCCCAATGTCTAGGACAATCATCAGTTTCACTTTGCCAACAAATATCTTTAAAAGGACAGTACTCTCCATAATAAGGTAGCTCGTCTACATATATTTTCATTTACTCCTCACTTTCTGCTAATTTTGCGTATTTCCAAAAAGTCACATCATATTCATCATCCACTGTCCAAGATGTAGCTCCACACACCCACGCATAAACTTTTCCATCTGCAAATTTAGCAAAATATCTATTCACCCATTCTTTATTTTCATTATTTCTAACCAATATTGGTGTATCAACCTTAACCTTGCTCCAATCGACCTGCTGTTCAGGTTCTATGTATTCTTGTTTTAACCATTGCTCGGCTTTGGATGGGCAATTGTCCTCTCCTGTATAGAACATACAATCGCTACACCTTGTTCTTCCACAAATCCCAATTTTTCCGTTTCTGTCTACTGTAAGTGCGTTAAGAAATGCTTCATGCATTATCTTCTTTAATTCATCTTTATAAAATTCTTCGTTTGTCATTTTTAACCTCCATTAACTAGACTCCCCTTCTAATTCCAGGATGCGCCACACGCTTAACCCTAAAATAAACAGGACATTCATCAGTAGTAATAATTTTAGTTACAATAACAGGTGCAACACCAATTTTTGTGTTACAAAAAATCATATCATCTATTTTAATATCTCTTTTGAACTTGCACCATGAATCGGGAACTCTCCACACATATTCTTTATTGCAATTACTATTGAGATGCTTCCCGTATATATACGTGGTCATTTTGTTTCTATAAGAGTCTAGTTTTGTCCCCTTTCTTATATACTGTGCTTCATCCACGCCATTTGCTCTTAAAATAAGATATTGAATATATCCATCTACAAGTACATTATTTTTATCGAGCACAATGTATTTTGTTTGCTTATGAGTCTTTTCATATTGCTCTTTATAATGCATCACTTTTGCTTCAGACGGACGTGAATCCAAAAACGCTTTTGTAATAATAATATCTGATAATTTTATTGTCTTCATATGTATATTCTCCATTTCTTATGCCATTGCAGCGCAATAATTATTAAAATCATTTTTCATATAAGCATAATTTACTTTTTGGTTGGGACTAAAATTAGACTTGTCCTTCTGATATTTGTCAATCCAATCTTCAAACTCTTCATCTTTATTTTCTCTTACAGCAAATCCCATAAGTCCTATTAATGCATTTTTACAATTCTGGTAAATAGGTGTATCAATTCTTACACAATCATCTATCATATCTGTATATAATTCGATATCTTCTTCGTCTATTTCTGAAGATACAGTTTCTTTACAGAATGTTAAAGCGTCCAAATTTGTGTCATTTTTTGTGTCTAATGACATATTA
>OLVT01000675.1_pt1 | contig 35777 bp, 29 predicted proteins | sample 1673241 | NCBI WGS metagenome assembly OLVT01 (sample SAMEA3178936, study PRJEB25190) | human gut metagenome | biome: human gut; feature: human-associated habitat; material: faeces | place: Austria | collected 2013 | reverse complement strand
GCGTAATTCATAGTGCATCTTTAATGATTCTTTTGCGTAATCCATCGCTTTTTTTCCTCCATGTGGTGTATGAACGCGCCTCATTAATAATAGGAAGAGAGATTCACGCGTCATACGAGATGTCTGTTCGCTGCACCCCTATTATAACAAACGTTCTCTAAATTTCAACCGGTGTTTTGATTAATGAAAAAATTTCCACTTTTCCGCCAAAAGCGGCTGCTTCATTTGCGAAATTTTATCAAAAATACTCTTTTTCTTTCTCTCAACCGCAGTCCGATCCTGCCCGGAGGGCTTTTTTTGCTTTACAGTAAAATTCAACAAAGTTTTTTATAAAGCAAAAAATCTGCCCGCCTCCCATCCTTTTGAGACTGGAAAACAGACAGATTTTTTTCTTTACTCCGCCACAATATTCTGCAGCCAGACTCCTTTCTTGACAAGGACAAATCCAATCACGCACTTGATCAGGTCAACCGACATAACCATAAAGTAGATTGCGTAGATCGAAAGTCCGGTAAAACGGCTCAGGCAGAAAGCCACCGGCACACTGACAACCCAGATAAAGACGCTGTCGAACAGGAACGTGATGATCGTTTTTCCACCGGAGCGCAGGGTAAAGTAGCTTGCATGCAGGAATGCATTGACCGGCATGAACATAGCCACTTCCACGATGAAGATTGCCGCCATGTGGCGTACTTCGTCCGTCGTGTTGTAGAGGCGTGGGAAGAGCGGAGCCACGAGCGCCATCAGCGCGCCGATCACAATGCAGAGTAATACGGAAAACGTGATCAGCTTCGTATCGGTATCCTTTGCCTCTTCCATCCTTCCGGCTCCGAGGAGCTGTCCGACGATGATGGCAACGGAATCGCCGAGTGCGATGAAAACGACGTTGAACAGGTTTGAGATCGTGTTGGAGATGTTCATCGCTGCTACAACGTTCAGGCCACGCACGGAGTAACACTGCATCAGGATCGCAACACCGCCGGCCCACAACGTTTCGTTCAGCATCAGAGGCGTTCCTTTGATGAGAATCTGTTTCGTCAAAACCGCCGGAACACGGATCGTGCGGTACAGATGCTTCGTAAAACGATATTTTTCTTTGTTTCCGTGCGTGCGGATCAGCACGATCGCCATCTCCACGTAACGGGACAGCACCGTTGCGGCTGCCGCGCCGACAACTCCGAGCTGCGGTGCACCGAATTTTCCGTAGATTAAAATGTAGTTAAAAACCAGATTAACGAAGACAGCGGTAATACCGGCCTTCATCGGAAGCATTGTCTCGCCGCATTCGCGCAGCGTGCTGGCATAAAGATGCACAAACAGGAACGGCGGGAGTCCTACCAGCATGACCTTCATATAAGAAATGCCATAGGCTAATGTCGCATTCATGTCCTGACTTCCCTGATCGCCTGTCAGATAGAGGCGAATCAGAGGCTCGTGCGCACCAAGGAAAATAGTGATTGCCGCTGCCGTCAGGATCACGCCGATCCAGAGCTTGAAGCGGAAAGTGTTTCGCACACCCTCATCGTTGCCCTGTCCGAAATACTGCGCAGTGAAAATTCCTGCACCGGATACCCCTCCGAAAATGCAAAGGTTATAGATAAAAAGAAGCTGGTTGACAATTGCAACGCCGGACATCTGCTCGGTACCGACCTGTCCTACCATGATGTTGTCGAGAAGACTGACAAAGTTGGTGATACCGTTCTGAATCATAATCGGCATCGCAACGCCAAGCACCATCAGGTAAAACCGTTTGTCCCCAATAAATTTTCTGTGTTTCTGCATGGTTTCCCCCTTTTCTTGTTGTATAAAATAAATGACATAAATCGGAGCCCTTCTGGATTTCTCCAGTCAGGCTCCTGACAGTAATGTTTATTATACACGATTCTTTTTTAGAAAGAAAGATCCTTTTTATCTTTTTTCCGGCTTTTTTTGACATCTTTGTTTCAGAGCATGAAACAGCTGATCTCAGCAATCATTTTGCCTGCGCTGAGTCAAGCGGATATTCGCAATCCGCTTCGCTACTTGCTCATAAAAGCAAGGTGTCTGTTTCCTGTTGCCTCTGCCAAATACATTTTATTGCGCCAGTTTGAATACATTTCCTCATAACTAAACTTACCTCAAAAGACGCCTACCTTTCGGTAAGCGTCTGCGATTATCCATATATTATTTTCTTTATCGTACTATATGCCCACTATTCTGCATGGGCAAAAGCATCCTTGTCTCCGTTTTGAAATAAAGCCTGCATCTTTCGTCTCATACGCTTTCCCTCCTCACCTGTTTTTTTCGTTCTCGTATCTATCGTCATTTTATCACTCACCTATGAAAATAGCAAGGCCACTGCCACCTTCAGCACTCCGGCCAGCACCATCACAAAAATTGGGTTCTTTTTACCTTTCTGCAACAGGACAAGGCAGATGATAAAAATCACAACAAGACTCCAGTTCGTCTGTGCCAGCCGGATCACGGTATCTCCTTCGCTGCTCCAGAATGCTGTGATCAAAATCGAGATGCCTGCAGAGCCGATCATTGCCACAACCGCCGGGCGGAGGGAGCGGAGGATGCCCTGGAGCATTGCCATTTCACGGTATTTTAAATAGAGTTTCGCAAGCAATGTGACAAGAATACACGACGGCAGAATACAGCCAAACGTTGCCGCAAGTGCGCCCGGAACACCGGCGATTTTAATTCCGACGAACGTAGCCGAATTGACTGCGATCGGCCCCGGCGTCATCTGGGAGATGGTAATCAGATCCGTAAACTCCGACATCGACAGCCAGCCGTGTCCCTGCACCACCTGCCCCTGAATCAACGGCATGGCGGCATAGCCTCCGCCGAAGCTGAACAGGCCGATCTGGAAAAAGCTTAAAAATAACTGAAGATAGATCATTTCGCATTCCTCCGTCTCTCCAGAATCGTCCGCACCGCACCGATAGCGCCGCAGATCAGAACAATATAGATCACATTCACGCTAAAAAAGCACGCCGCCGCAAACGCTCCCACAAGAATTATCAGCGACAGTTTGTCTTTTTCCTTCACAACGCCTGCTCCCATTTCATACGTCACCGATGCAATCACGGCCCCGACACCGGCCTGCATCCCTTCTAGCATCTGGCTCACAAAAAAGTTATCCCGGAATGCCTGATAGCAGACGGAAATCACAGAAATAATCAGAAACGGCGGAATGATTGTTCCGATAATCGAAACCAGCACACCAACCATTCCCGCCAGCTTATACCCGACAACAATCGCCCCGTTCACCGCAATCGGTCCCGGCGACGACTGCGCAATTGCCACCAGATCGAGCATCTCGTTCTCCTCAATCCAGTGATACTCATCCACAAACTTCTTCTTCATCAGCGTCACAATCACATAACCGCCGCCGAACGTAAACGCACTCAAATACAGAGTGGAAAGAAACAGTTTCTGCAGTACCCTACATTTTGATTCCATTATTTTTTCACCTCATTTTTTCTGTTGTTACTATTTTATCATCTTCACGAGGATTCTGCACGAAAAAACTATAAGAAATACGCTCTGCGAAATTCCGTCAGTTTTTCTTTCTCACCGCCGTCTCCATTGGAAGCCCTGTATCATAGTCAAGCTGCCGCGGCTCGTATTCCTCGTTTTCGCGCTGTCTCGTATATCCTTCATTCTCCCAGTTCGGTATGAAATCCGGTCTCCACGAACGCATCCTCCACTGATAGCCGCGATAGAGATCCCGCGTATCATTCATATGCGCAATCAGCTTGTCGTGCAGTTCATTTCGAACTTCCGCATACCGCTCGTCATCGATCAGATTTTGGATTTCATGCGGATCCGCCTGCATATCGTAAAATTCATCTGTATCGCAGAGGTGAATGACCAGCTTGTATCGGTCCGAAGTCACCGCCCGCATGACCTGCAGACCGCCGAAGCCGTCATGATCCACTTCATAACGAGTAAATTCTGTATAAACCTCATCGTTAATCTTCACAGACGGATCCTGAATCTGAGCAAGCATACTCTTTCCTTCCATCAGCTTCGGAACTGGCAGCCCGAAGTATTCCATTATCGTCGGTGCAAGATCAATATGGGATGCAGGAGCTTCCTCGACACAGCCGACAGCTCCGCCTTTTATGATCAACGGAATATTTGCCACCTCTTTATAGGCCGCCGCATTTTTCGAAAACAGCCGGTGTGCTCCCAGCATGTCGCCGTGATCCGAAGTAAAGATAACTAACGCATCTGGTGCGATCTGCCGGATCTTATCGAGCACGCGCCCGATTTCATAATCGGCAAAGGAATTGCATCCCAGGAATAGCGCCAAACCATCTGATGCCTGATTGATCTTCTCTTCGGATGCATACAGATTCTTTCCTGCCCACAGCCGCTGCATAAACGGCTTTTTCGACAGATCATCCTGAAAACTCGGATTATGTTCAAATTGGAATCCATCATACATATGGTTGAATGGTGCTGGGCAAAGCGACGGTCCGTGCGGCTCATCGTAAGAAACGGTTAAGAAAAAGTCCTGATCCTGAAACTCCTCGAGATACCGGATTGCCCGATTTGAACAGCGGTGCGCATACGTAAACTCTTCTGAAAAACCTTCTTTGTATGCCTCTTTTGGATCCCTTGAGCGCACTTTATCTGCATCACTCAGTTCATTCAGATACGTTTTCATATCATACCAGTAATCCGGATTCCACCCTTCTGGGCATCTGCCGTTTCCAAAGTAGTCGCCGCCGTCCAGATGGTATTTTCCAATATAGCCGCATGCGATTCCATGATCACTCAAGCGCTGTCCGATCGTCTTTACATTATCCCCCATCGCAATGCTGTTTGTCACCATGCCGTTCGTATGTGGAAAGGTTCCTGTAAAAATTGCACTCCGCGCCGGTCCGCATACAGGCTGACACGTATATGCGTTTTCATATCGAATGCCCTCGGCTGCCAGGCGGTCCAGATTCGGAGTCTTCATTTTCTCGTTACCATAGCATCCTACCATATCTTTTCTCGTGGTATCCGTCATCAGAAATACAACTTGTCTTTTCATGTCTTATCCTCTCCCATCCCTTACCTTCTGTCCAAGTTCTGCAAATTTATCGTACCATTGCCCGAAAAAGAGCTGGTATCCTTCGCAGAAATCATTTTGATATATTCCATTTCTGTCCTTCGTCCTGTTCCGCATGCAGCCGCCACGGCATAAAGAAAAGAAACGGCATTCCCGGCATTTCACACTCGGTGCCGATCGCCCGATAAAGGATTTTTCCAGCCGTTTCGCATCGACTGCATCCAGCCGGTCACGGTTCAGATTTCCCATATACCAGTCATCCATCACGTAAAAATCGCATGGATAGATGCTGCCGTCCGCCTCCACGACATACTGCTCACTGCAGATGCCACACTGCTCGCACGATTCCGGCTGGTACCCAGCCGCCATGCCGACATAATTTTCAAACTGACGGATATAGGGCTGACGCCCTTTTTTCAGATCCCGGTACCAGAGACCCGCGAGTTCTGACAGAAACTCCCCGTACTGCTGCGGCAGGAGTGAATACGGCCTCTCTCCCTTTCTTTCTCCATATGGGTCGAGGCACGCAATATACTGCTGAAACTGCCACCCGTTTTTCCGATACGATTCGTAGATCTCTTTCGTATGCTCCGCCAGCTGCGATGTCACAACCGTTAAAACATTAAACTCTACACCCATCCGCGAAAACAGATCCGCCGTTCTTTTCACACGATCATACGTGCCGCCTCCATCTGCTCCGCATCGAAATGCATCGTGAATTTCCTGCGTACCATCCACGGAAAGACCGATCAAAAAATGCTTTTCCCGGAAAAATTCACACCATTCCTCCGTAATCGCATACCCGTTCGTCTGAAACGCGTTGAATACCTGTACCCCGTTCCGGTTATATTTTTCCTGTAGTTCCACCGCCCTTCGAAAAAACTCAAGCCCGCGAAGCGACGGCTCTCCGCCCTGCCATGTATAGCTCACGACACCATCCGCTGGGAGCATCGTCTTCCGGATTACATTTTTCAGCGTCTCCTCACTCATCTGACCATAACAGCTCTTTTCCCGCTTTTGTGCCTCATCACAGTAAAAGCAGTACGCGCAGCTCATATTGCAGAGCCCGGAAACTGGCTTTATCATCATGCTGATGTTCTTCATACCGCACATTTCTCCTGTTTTTCTGTTAAAAAGACCAGAGCCGCAAAAAAGCTCCGGTCTTCTCCTCTATTTCCTACGGATCATCAGATTCAGTTCAAAGGTAAAATTCTTTTCATTCAGCTGGTACTGTTCCAGAAGAGTCGGTCCGCAGCTGTTTGATCCGATACCGCTCTGCGCATAATCGAGACAGAGTACAGTGCTTCCGCACGGCACAAGCTCGTAGCTGTGACGTTTTTCGGTCAGCTCTTCTGCAGTGTACAGCGATGCATTGAATGCAAACGTTTTCTCCCCTGCTGCTGTCAGAACAGCCGTATCACTCTCTACTTTCACATAATCGCAGTCACAGTGACTTCCATTCTCCTGCGGACGGATATAATCCTCATGTAGCTCTGCCACACATTTCTGGAAAATTTCATGACTTCCGCCGTGACGCTTGTCCACATAGCTCTCATCCGGTCCGATTCCAAGGTATGTGACCTTATCCATGCTCTTTTTCAGGAAAAGGCGAATGCCGAAACGTGGCAGGAACGGAAATTCCATATCTTTTTCCACCCGCATTTTCGCTGTAAGCAAACCATTCGGCCGGATCGTCCACGTCGTCTCTATGCAGAGTACCGGCTGTACAACAGGTGCTGTCACTGCCATCTTACTGGTAATACAGATATTCTCTCCATCGCATTCCCAGCTTGTCTCGTACGCTCTCGCATAGCTCTGGTCATACCGCGCCTTGAGCCATTTCAATTTGATCAGCTTGTCGTTGTCTGTCGGTGCACGCCAGATATTGAGTTCCATCGGGCAGTCCAGAAGTTCCTCTCCCTCGACGTAAATCTGTTCAAACAGGCCGGTCTGCTTCCGATACGTATACGCAAAGCCTGCTTCTCTGCTATAAACATGAATCCGGCAGTCATCCTCTTCCACCTTTGGCGCTGGAAATTCTGGATTTACATCGGAAAGCAGTTCCACAACATCCTGATTCCGGTTATCCTCCGTCGTAATCTGGATTTCATCGAAACCGATAATCTCGCCTTCTTCCTGCAGTGCATTCGCATGGCTCAGATGATAAACTACTTTCAGGAAGCACTTTCCTTTCTCTGGAACCGGGATAGGAAGGTCTACAACGCCGTCGCACCCGGCAGGAATACCGTCTTTCAGATTCTGCTGTCCCGCCTGGATGAGATGTCCATCCACAGAAAGATAATATGCTAGATACAGATAATCCTTTAAATCCACAAAATTCATGTAATTGTGCAGAACCATGGTTCCAGTTTTCTGGTCAAAGCTCATCACACGCGCCGGGCGGTACACATTCTTGTACTCACGAAGTCCCGTATGCGGTGTGCGGTCCGGATAGACCATACCGTCACAGCAGAAGTTGCCGTCGTGTACCTTTTCCCCATGATCTCCGCCGTAGAAATATATCGGCTTTCCGTTTTCTGCGGTTCCTTTGTAGATTGCGTGGTCACACCACTCCCAGATAAAGCCACCGCTCACAGTATCGTACTTTTCCATCTCTTGGAAGTAATCCTCTAGGTCTCCCGGGCCATTTCCCATGGAATGACCGTATTCAATCAGAAGAAACGGTTTTTGGGGCTTCTCTGCCATATATCCTTCAATCTCATCAATGGAGAAGTACATTCTGCCGTTGATATCAATATTGGAATAATCGTAAATGCGATCGTGGCTCTGGTATACGGAACTTTCATAGACCGTAAGACGGGTTGGGTCAAACTGTTTTGTCCACTTTAAGGCTTCTTCAAACGTACAGCCGTAGCCGCACTCATTTCCCATAGACCAGATCACAATACAAGGACGGTTTTTTTCTCTCGTCACACAGAGCTTCGTGCGATCCATTGTCGCTGGAATAAAGTCAGGATTATTGGAAATCCTACGGTTCCAGTTTTCCGCTACATTTTCCCATTCCGCATTTTCCAGATACTGCATCTGCGCACCATGGCTCTCGTTGTCTGCCTCGGCAATGGAGAAGAAGCCATACTCATCGAGAAGCTGGTAAAAATACGGTACATTCGGATAATGACTGCTGCGGACAGCATTAAAGTTATGCTGCTTCATCAAACGCAGATCCTTTTCCATCTGCTCCTGGCTGACTACAGAACCAGTCACCGGATCGGAATCGTGGCGGTTGATGCCTTTCCACTTGATCTTCTTTCCGTTAACGTAAATCACATTTCCCTCACAGTGGATTTCACGGATTCCGACGCGTTCCGTAATTGTTTCATATCCGGTACAGAATACCATCTGATACAGATATGGATCCTCGGAGTTCCAAAGATGCGGGTTCTGCACCGTAAATACTGCTTTCTCCGCAAAATTCTCATCTCCTGCAAGCGGCTCGAAGCTTCCTGTTCCAATCAGATTTCCGTCTCCGTCAAACAGCTGAATTTCCGTCTGCTCCCCGTTCTTTTCTCCGAGGAAATTGGCACGGATCTCAACTTCTGCAGATTCTTTTCCCAGTTTTGTCGTGATGAAGTAGTCATATAATACGTATTCTGGCCGTTTTAAGATGTAAACATCTCGGAAAATGCCGCTTAACCGGAATTTATCCTGATCCTCCATGTAGGTTCCGTCGCACCATTTCAGGACAAGCACAGCAAGGCAGTTTTTTCCCTCCCGGATCACCTCTGTCACATCAAACTCACTCGTCGCATGAGATACCTGACTATAGCCGACGTATGTTCCGTTCAGCCACACGTAAAAGCAGGAATCCACACCCTCAAAATTTAGGTAAGCTTTCGGAGCACTCTTTTCACGCTGATACGTAAACTCATGGATATACGTTCCGCATGGATTATCTACCGGCACATACGGTGGATCCAATGGAATCGGATACTGTACATTGGCATACTGATGACTGTCATATCCGAAATTCTGCCAGTTTCCCGGTACCGGAATTTCATCATACGATTCCAGATCCTCTTTTTTCTGATAAAATGGCTCATTCAAATCATAAATGCTCTTATAGTAACGGAATTTCCAGTTTCCGTTTAAAAGCTGCATCCGGTCAGACTCCTCCCGGTTGTGCACCAGCGCACCCATCGGCCGGGATGCCGGAATGTAATAGGAATGGCTGGGCATGGTATTTTCATGCAGCACATTCAGATTCTCAAAATATTTCGGTATAATCATAAAGCTTCCTCCTGTTCAATGGTCCAGCCTGTCTTTGTTCCTGTTTTTTATTCTTTTCCTATTTTCTGTAATTTTTTTCTTACAAATACCAGTATATTCTACTTTTTCGTAAAAACACATAAACTGTATTTGCGAAAACATGTACAAAATGTTATAATTTAGGTCAGTAACTTGTTTGCTTCCTGTTTTTATTTCTTATTTTTCTAATTTCTTACAAATTTCAGCTTTGATTTTATGCAACTTAACAAGGAGGTACATAAATTGTATATTAATTCTGGCTACTGGCATCAGACACGGCTGGATTTCAAGGATAAAAAGCATCCTCTTTTTATCGGAAGTTTTATCCAGAACTTCAAACAGTATACGCAGACGACACCGGCACAGTATATCCAGTCACTGCGCATCACGAACGCCAAACTGCTTCTGGAAACCACCAATTATAATGTATCCGAGATTTCAAACCTCGTCGGCTATGAAAACCCGCTGTATTTCAGCCGCTTTTTCAAAAAGCAGTGCGGCATGTCACCGGTTCAGTTCCGGAAACAGCTTCTTACAGCAGATGAGAAAAACAAGGACAAACCATAATTTTAAAGGACATCATTTTTTTACAGTATAACGACAAAAACGTGTTTGAAATGCAGCTCACAGCAGCACTTTTCAAACACGTTTTTTCTTTGTTTACTTTCTCTTTTTCTGCATTGCCCGGAAATGATAGAATGCGCCGAGCATACCCGCATCATTCTTATATTCCGCCATACAGATCTTTGTATTCTTCCACACCTGCGGAATCAGATATTTCATGAGTGCCTTTTCCAGCCGCGGCTGAATATACAATTCCTGCTCCATGATGCCGCCCCCGAGGATCACCGTCTTCGGGTTTGCCACATAGCAGATGTTGGCGATTCCAAGCGCCAGAATGTCGATCAGCCGGTCGATTTCTTCTGTGCAGATCCGGTCGCCGTCCTGGGCTGCCTGAAAAATCCGCACGCCGTCCCAACGCTCTCCGATCGACTTTTTTTCCTGCTTTTTCTTCGAAACACGCGCACAGAGCGCCCTCGCCGATGCCTCACGCTGAAATTCTCCCTGTGGAAGCCGCAGATAACCGATCTCGCACGCACTGTTGGAAAAACCGTGGAACACCTTTTTATCTACTAACAGACAACCACCGATGCCGGTTCCAACAGTCAGGCATACATTCATCCTGCTGTCTTTGCCGGCGCCGGAAATACTCTCCGCCAGTCCGGCGCAGTTCACATCATTCTCCACCTCGCAGGGAATTCCAAACGCAGATTCCAACTCTGTCTTCAACGAAATCCCGGCATACTCCGGCACGGCATCCGACGCGTACACAATCGTCCCCGTCTCCGGATCCACCATCCCCGTCGTGGAAATACAGATCCCGTCCAGCGCTTTCTTTTCACTGTACTCCACTATAAGCTCCTTCGCCTGCGCAAGCACAGCCGGACCGCCCTGCTCCGCATGGGTCGGCACTTTTCCTTTCACCAGAAACCGCCCGCCGGATGTCAGAATTCCATACTTCAGGAACGTTCCGCCAATGTCGAGGCAGATATATTGTTTCATCATCTTTTTCTCCTATTCATAACAGCGAATAGCCTCTTCAATCATCTGCGCTGCCTCTTTTACAATCTTATCATCCGCTTCTGCCATCCTCGCCTGTGGTTTTCGCACGCTGCCAAGGTTCAGTCCCTCGCGAATCTTTAAGACCGCCTTAATGACGGCATACATGCTTCCGTGACCGGAACAGAGTTTTTCGATGATTCTGTTCACCTGATACTGTGCTTTTCTGGCATCCTCTGCATGGCCAGAACGGATACAGCGTTCCATATACAGGTACAGCTCCGGCATCGCGCCGTATGTACCGCCGATAGCTCCGTCGGCTCCCATCATTCTTCCGCCGAGAAACTGCTCATCCGGTCCGTTAAAGACAACACATTCCTCTTTTCCAAGCGATTTAAAAATCTGAATATCCTGTACCGCCATCGACGAGTTCTTTACGCCGATCACACGCGGATTCTCCCGCATTTTTACAAAAAGCTGCGGTGTCAGTGCTACGCCTGCAAGCTGCGGAATATTGTAAATCAAAAAATCAGTGTTCGGTGCTGCCGCGCTGATATCATTCCAATACTCCGCGATTGCATAATCCGGCAGATGAAAGTATATCGGCGGAATTGCCGCAATGGCATCGACGCCAAGACTCTCCGCATGTGCCGCCAGTTCCTGGCTGTCCTTCGTATTGTTGCAGGCGACGTGTGCAATCACGGTCAGCTTTCCACGCGCCACGGCCATCACATGTTCCAGCACCGTTTTCCGCTCTGCCACAGTCAGATAAATGCACTCGCCGGAGGATCCGTTAACGTAAACGCCCTTCACGCCTTTTCGAATATAATACTCTGTCAGTGCACGCACGCCTTCCGGGCTGATTTCTCCCTTTTCATCATAGCAGGCATAAAATGCCGGGATGACTCCCTTATATTTTTCTAAATCTCTCATCTGTCTGTTCCCTCTTTTACTGTATTTTTTTCAGTTCTTCCGTAAAGGATTTCGTAATCAGCTGCGGTCTTGTGATAATGGAGCCCACCACAACACTGTAGGCACCAAGCTCGATCACCCTTCTCGCCTTCTCCGGCGTATTGATATTTCCCTCAGCGATTACTTTATGTTTTACACCCGCAAGGATCTTCCGCAGAATTTCGAAATCGTTTTCTTCAATGCGGTCGTTCTCACTCTGCTCCGTGTAGCCGACCAGCGTCGTTCCGATAAAATCAAAGCCAAGTTCATCCGCATGCAGTGCCTCCTCGACCGTCGAGCAGTCCGCCATCCAGAGCTGTGACGGATACTTTGCTTTCATCTCCCTGAAAAACGTATCGAGGCTCTTACCGCCCGGCCGCGCCGTCCCCGTCGCATCCATCGCAATGATCTCCGGTCCCGCAGCGATCAGCTCTTCCACTTCCTGCTCCGTCGGCGTAATATATACCCTGCTGTCGTCATAATCCCGTTTTACGATTCCGATGATCGGCAGATCCACCTGTTGCTGAACCTCGCGGATATCCTCCGCCGTATTCGCACGGATTCCGGCTGCTCCGCCCATCTTTGCCGCAAGTGCCATTCTTCCCATGATAAACGACGAATGAAGCGGCTCTGCCGGGAGCGCCTGGCACGATACAATCAATTTTCCCTTTAAATTTTCAATTTTCTGATTCATTTTATTTTTGTCCTTTTAAAAGATTTTCCAGTTCTGCAACCGTATCCCACGGAATTTTCCGGATGCGGCATCTGGCAAGGCAGCTCTGATCTTCGATGCCTCCCGCACAGTACGCCAGCAGAAGATCGGTTTCTGTAAAGAAAATGGCACAGTAGCAATACCCGCGGCTCTCCTCATTTTCAAAGGCAAGCGGTTCGGAAAAGTTCTCCCCGTTGTCCCAGGAAAATGCCAGTACAAGCGGGCATCTGCCGCCCTGAAAATAGTCGGTGACTTTCGTTCTGCCGTTGTACTCTGGAATCGGATTCCATACAGCAAGCAGCGCTCCGTCCGGCAGCCGTTTCATCGAAAGCGGGCTGTTCGGCGCGGTAAATACGGATGGCTCGCACATCGTCCAGTGCTCCCCTCCATTCTCCGAAAATGCCTGATAATGGCGGCCGAGGTCTGTTCTCGCCCAGCCCATCAGCTTTCCGTCGGAAAGCTCAATCACGCCCGGCTCCTGCAGGCCCGTTTCACAATTCCGGTACGAGGACGGCAGCGCCACACGCTCGGCACTCTCCTGCCACGTTCTTCCATCGTCATCTGAATAGAAAAAGGTCATCTGCGCAATCTCGCTGTATCTCGTTTCCGTCACCGGATGTGCCGCTGCCGGAATCAGAATCCGTCCGCTCGTTAAGCGGATCACACGGTCATTGTTGACGACAAAGACGAAATTTCCATCGGTGCAGAGCACACGGTCACTCCACGTCTTTCCCTCGTCCGATGACCGACGCAGATACATTTTCAGATCCGACTCGTTTTTCCGTACCAGATAAAACAGTCCGATATCCCCGTTCTCCATGCGAAGCAGCGAAACGGACATAATGTTCATCGCTCCCTCATCCTCGCATTTCAGCAGAATATCCGTGCTCTTTTCGTGCAGTTCCCCGTCAAACGTGATCCGGCACAGATCCGAAGCAGCCGCATCTGCCGCCGATTCATCGCGGAACCGGCTGTAAATAAAGATCAGATCTCCGTTTCCAAGCCGAAGAAAAGCCCCTTCGCTGTTTCGCAGGTTCTTCTTCTCCGCTTCCGGCGCAAGATCCGTTACAATCTCTCCAAGACTGAAATAATTCATGATGTTCTCCTCTTAAAAAAAATGCCCCTTTTCAAGTAAACATATCTGATTCTGCATCTGATTTTTATTTACTCAAAAAGGGGCATTGCGGAAGTGTGTGTTACTCGTTTATTTCAGATTTTCATCTGGTGTGCTTTTGGTTACTCTGCTTTGGCAGCCTTCCATGCATCGTACTGGGTCTGTGCCTCTTTCAGGACATCCTGATATCCGGCCTCATCCAGTGCGTTCTGGTACTCACCAATGACAGACGCAACGTCTGAGGATGCATATCCGCCGTTTTCCAGCACGAAACCGTACTGCTCAAAAACGTTTACGCATGCGCTGTACTGCGCTTCCACATTGGATTTGTCAAAACGGAAACCTGCTGCACAGGAAGTTTCTGCCTCATTGTTCATCTGCTCATACATTTCTACTTTATTATCCGGCTCATTCTCAAGCAGAGTCAATGGGACAACAGAGCAGGATTCCCATGCGCTGTGGGAATAAGCCTCAGAATCCTGAACAACTTTTCCATCCTCGTTTAAGGTGTAGTCCTCACCTTCAATACCGTAGGTATAAAGGTCAGCTAATTTTGTATCAGTGTAGAGAAGTCCCAGGAAGTCGATGCATGCTTTTGCCTGCTCTTCACTGGAGTTTGCAGTAATCGCATAGCAGGAGCCAAGGGTTGAAGTAGAATGCATGTATTTATTAGTCAGTCCCTCTACAATCGCCTCATCCTGCTTGTCACGTCCCTCAGAGTTTTCCTCATCGTTTGGAACACGGGTCCACCAGTTCCAGCCCCAGTCCTGGGTCTGTGCCAGTGTATCCGATGTTGTCTTTGTTACTTCATCTTCTGAAATATATCCTTTTTCTGCCCAATCACACATCAGCTCCGTAAATTCTTTGTACTTGTCTGTCTGAATCGGATTGACAACTTCGTCTTTCTCTCTGTCCACACCGAGGAACGAATAGCTGGCAAAGAAATCAAAATCATCCATGTAGAGGCGGTTGAACATCGCTGTTTTTCCTGTCGTGTATGGATATTTAATTCCGTCATTCTTGCAGTCTTCCAGGAATGGCTCAATATCTTTCAGTGTTTTTACGGTAGAAAGATCCCATCCAAATTTGTCTACGAGTGCCTGGCGGGTCTTTAGGTCGTATCCTTCGTATGCCTCTTTGTAAATCGGAATAAAGTAATCTTTTCCGTCATACTGTGCTGCCGTCCAGATTCCTTCCGGCATAGAATCGTAAAGTGTGGTTCCCGGAAGCAGATCCGTGATATCATATACTGCATTCTGTCTGTACAGGTCATCCGTACCGATGGTGGACTGCCAGCTTGCAGTTGTAAGAAGATTGATTTCGTTGTTGGCAAGCGCCAGATTTGCCTTATCGTTATACTCACCCGATGCAATATCATGAAGCTCTACTTCTACATTAATCTTATCGCCGATATAATCGTTGATGGCATCCTGTACTTTCTGTACCTGTGCACTGTCCGGGTTTGCCAGCATCCAGCTTGCATGATAGATGCTGATCTTTGTTTTACCATCGGAAGTTTTCTCCGTATTGCCGCTTCCCGCTGTGTCCGTTGAAGACTCTCCCGATGTGCTCTTGGTATCGGTTGTTCCCGAATCACTTCCGCACGCTGCCAGGGAGCCTGCTGCCATCGCGGATGCCAGCATCACTGCGAGGATTTTGCTTGTTCTTTTCTTCATCTTTGTTACCCTCCTTGAGTAGTTTTTGTATGTTCAGGGCTGCAGCATCTTCACCGCAGCTCCGGATACCATTGGTTTCAATCAGCCTTTGACAGATCCTACGGTCAGACCTTTGACAAAGTATTTCTGGAAGAACGGATACGCAATCATGATCGGTCCGATAACGACGATTACCGTTGCCATGGTTGCCGAATACTGCGGCACAGTTCCTCCGATAGCCGCCAGTGCAACTGCCGGAATGTTTCGGGAGTTCAGCAGCACCTCGATGCTCTTCTGAATATTGACCAGCAGTAACTGCAACGGTTTCTTGGAATCACTCGTGATATAAAGCAGTGCGTTCTGCCAGTCATTCCAGTAAGCAGTTGCCATCATAAATCCAACGGCTGCAAGGGTTGGCTTCATCAGCGGAAGCGTGATCTGGAAGAAGGTCCGGTACTCTCCGGCTCCGTCGATCTTAGCCGCTTCCATCAGCTCTTCCGGGATGCTGTTTGCTATGTAGGTACGGATGATAATCACGTTCATGGTCGTAACACAGAGCGGAAAAATCAGCAGCCAGATGCTGTCTTTCATGTGGTAATACGAAGTATAAATAACGTAGCAGGAAAGCTGTCCTCCGTTAAACAGCATCGGGATCAACATGTAAACCGATAAAAATTTGCTCAGGCGAAAACCTTTTCGGCTGATGGAATAAGCAAACATACTCATGACAAACAGTCCAATAAACGTACCGCCTACGGTAATGAAAATGGTGACTCCGTACGATACTGCAAGCTGTTTTCCGTATTTTAATACGGCATTCATACCGGCTGTCGACCATTTTGCCGGGAAATAGCTGAAGCCGTTTGCTGCAATCATTTTCTCATCTGTGAAAGCCGCGATAAAGACCAGAATGATCGGCAGCGCGCAGAACAGGGTATATAAAATCAGACAGCAAAGTAAAATAATCTGTCCGACTCCGGCTCTCTTGGATGCCGGAACATAATTGTGATTGTTTTTCTTACTCATAACTTTCCAATGCCTCCTGACTTAGAACAGTGAGTTTTCCGGTGCAATTTTACGAACCAGCCCATTTGCAAGGAGCATCATGAACAGTCCGACAACTGACTGGAAGAATGTGGTTGCTGCAGTAAATCCGAAGTTCGAATTCTTAAAGATCGAGTTCAAAACGTAGGAATCAATAACCTGTGTCGTTGAATACAGCACGCCGCTGTTTCTTGTTACCTGATAGAACAGACCTGTATCAGATCTCATGATATTGCCGACACTGAGGAGCAACATAACGGTAATCATCGGGAGAAGAGACGGAAGGGTAATGTGGCGGATCTGCTGCCATTTGTTCGCACCGTCGATCTCGGCAGCCTCATAAAGCGAAGTATCGATACCAGCGAGAACGGACATATAGAGAACGGAGCCGTAACCAACGCTGTTCCACATTTTTACAATCGTCAGGATCCACGGCCATGCCTTCGGCGTCGAGTAAAATCTTGTCGCAATGTTGAATGTGTTGTTCAGAATTCCGGTATCGGTGCTCAGATATGCGTAAACGATAAACTGAACCGCCGCATAAGAAATGAAAACCGGGATAATCATAACGGTCTGCATTGCCTTGCTGGCTTTTTTGAACACACACTGGTCAATTGCAATGGCAATCACAACATTCAGAAAAGTTCCGAGAGCGGTAAAGATCACGTAATACATCAGAGTATTTTTTGTCATCGTGATGAAAGTCGATTTGGATGCAAGCAGGAATTTGAAGTTTTCAATTCCATTCCATGGACTTGTCCAGATTCCTTTGGAATAGTCGAATGACTTGAACGCCATCACCAGACCTGCCATAGGAATATAGCTGAAAAACAGCAGAATCAGAAACGCCGGAAGCGCCATGACCACATGCGCTCTATGTTTCCATGTGTTTTGGAGAAAATCTTTCATTTTCATACCTCCTTCTTCCTCTGTTCTTTTTTGCGGCAGAGGTTCCGCATCATGTTTATCCCGCTTCTGTCAGTTTCTTTACCGACCGTCCGGGATAAATTTTTCCTTCCACAAGAAGATGCTCCACCAGGCATATTTTGGGCTGTTCAATCTCATCGATAAGTTTTTCTGCCAGTCGCCTTCCGAGCAGTTCGGAATCCTGCTTTAACGTTGCAAGCGCAGGTTCCAGATACTTTCCGATCTCGATACCATCGTATCCGATGGTCGAGATATCCTCCGGCACTCTTTTCCCCGCCAGTGTAATGGCATTGAATCCGCCGATGTAGGCGAAATCATCCGGAAACAGAATGCAGGTCGGACAGATTCTGCACTTCAGAAGCGCTTCGGTCTCCAGATACGTTTTCGTCGTATCGCGGTATGCCGCCTCCCGCACATATTCCGGCGGAACTTCAATCCCAAGCTCTTTGCATGTCCGGTAAAACGAGGAAACGCGGCCTTTTGTCTCCGCTGATTCTTCTCCGTGGATGTATGCAATTCTTCTGTGCCCCATTTCAAAGGCATAACGGACAAGATCGGAAATTCCTTTTACAGTGTCTGACACAACTGCGCTTCTGTCGTTGAAAACATGATCAAAGGTCACGACTGAGAGATCGCTTTCCACCAGCTCCTGAATTTCCGGATCGTGGAAATCGGTACAGAGGACTGCCACACCGTCAAACCGGCGGTATTTGCAGTGCTCCAGATACGTCATCCTGTGATCCCAGGCGGAAAGATTTCCGTTTTTGCTGACAAAGGTGATGTCATACCCTTTTTCTTCCGCGCAGCACTTCAGGCTGTTCAAAACGGTTGCATAATGGTCGTGTGTCAGATCATTTCCTGATTTTCCCGAAAAAAGGACCCCGATATTGTAAGTTCTGTTCGTCTTCAATACTTTCGATGCAAAATTGGGAACGTAGCCTATCCTTCTTGCCGTTTCCCGAACTCTCTCTTTCGTCTCCTCGCCGATGTCATGGTGATTATTCAGCGCCTTGCTGACCGTTGCCACCGAAACTCCGCATGCGACTGAGACATCCTTGATTGATACCATAGATCCCAATCCTTTCCGGTTTCACTTAAACCTTTTCGTTTCCTGCCCCTCTTTTCTTCCTCCTTCCCGCTCGTTCGATTACTTGTGATTATAGACGAGAATCTGAACAAATTACATAAACAGAATTTCGGAAATCATGCACAAAATATGGTATTTTCCTAATCAAAATTCATTTTTCATATTTTTTATTCTACTATCATTGCATTTTTACCAATTTTCGCCCATTATTTTTGTATACTTTTTCCATAAAAACACGCTCCGCGAGTTTCTCAAGTTATCGCAACAGTCACCAAAATCTCGTCCAAGCACTGACTTTGACTCGTTGCCAGCGAAAAAAAAGGCGATCACACATCGCCTTTGCCAGCTCTTTTGTGTGATCGCCCCACTAAAACCTTTTCGCTTATCTTTCTGTATGAACCATCAGTTCCTTATTTGCTTTTTCCACATTCATTCGTGACATCAGAATCGTAATGACAATGCAGAGTACGGCCGGAATCCATAAATACATCATATGAAGCATGTTCAGGCAGGAATCCGGCTGCACCGACAGTTTCTTGTCAAAACGGCTGAATTCCAGCAGCCATCCTGTGATCGCAGTTCCCAGTCCACCGCCCAGTTTTACGCCAAGGGATGTACAGGAATACATCGTTCCATCTACTCTTTTGTGTTTTGTCAGATACGTATACTCCGAGCAGTTCGCAATGACCGCATTCATATCTCCCTGCCACGGTCCCATGCCGAAAGCTGCAACTGCCGTGAACAGCAACATCAGCGGAACGCTTCCATAATAGGCCGCAGGAATCACCAAGATTCTGCCGATGGTTCCAATCGCATATCCGGTAAGATTCAGTTTGTACAGCCCTCCCCAGCGTGTCACAAGCTGCGGTGTGGCAATAAGTGCGATAATCAGTGGAATATTGATTGCCCATGAAAAGACCGGAAACAAATTTTCATTGTTCAGCACATACATCATGTAATAGATTCCCATGCTAAGCATCGCGGAATAAATCTGCTGTAAAATATAAGTCACGCAGATCATCAGATAATACTTGTTGGAAAAGAGAAGACCTGCTGCCTCTCTCATACTGTATTTTTCTTCTTTCTTTACCTTTGCCCCTTCCTCCTCCGGAAGCTCTTTTACAGCTAAAACAGAAATCGTGTTGACCGCCAAACCGATCACAGCATACACAATGGCCACCATCCGCCATCCTGCTGCTCCACCTCCCATCAACGAAACGAATTTAATCGTAACGGACTGAATCAGCAGGCTGGTGGAAAATGCAAAAATAAAACGGTACGATCCCATTTCCACCCGCTCTTTGCTGTTTCTCGTAATCAGCGCTGTCAGTGCGGAATACGCAATATTGTTTGCGGTGTAGAACACGGCGTTCAGTAGAGAGTACGCAATAAAAAACCAGATATACTGTGCTGTCTCCCCGATATTTTCCGGAATCGCAAAAATAGCTATCAGTGTTACGGCGCAGCCAATATATCCATACAGCATCCATGGCCTTGCTTTTCCCATTTTCGTCTTTGTCTTATCAATCATCGCACCGAAAAATACATCTGTCACACCGTCAAACAGTTTGGAAACAGCAATCAGCGTTCCCACAATTCCCGACTTCAGGCCTACCGTGTTCGTCAGATAAATCAATACAAATGTTGACAGAAATGCATATACTACGTTTCCGGCAATATCCCCGGATCCATACCCCACTTTGTTGTACCATTTTAAGTATTTTTTTTCTTCCATTTTCCCTTCTCCTGTGATCATTGTCCTTTGCACAAAAAAAGAAATACCAGATTCTATCCTGCTATTCCTTCTTTCACACCAGTTTCTGTTTTTATTATATCCATAGCCTATGGAAAAATATATATCCTGTACGTTCCAGAATATGCACAAAATGTCACACTTTTCAGATTTTTGTCACAGACGGAAATATATTTTTATATAACGAAAAGATCCCGGTTTCCCGGGATCTTTCATAGTAAGCTGATGACGGGAATCGAACCCGTGACCTCCGCCTTACCAAGGCGACGCTCTACCGACTGAGCCACATCAGCACTCGCAAGTTGTTTTGTTTTTTGTTAGCTCCTTGCTACATTTGGTATTCTATCAAAACCAGAGTGAATTGTCAACAGTTTTTTCTACAAATTTGAAAATTTTTATTTGTTCACATATTTTTCGGCGTTTTTAATCAGCCGCCGTAATTTTTTTGGTTATTTTCCCGCTTTACGAGCAGACCTCCCTCACTTTACTGCGGATTCTCTGCAGTGCATTGTCAATCGCCTTCGGCTGACGGTCCAGTTTCTCTGCAATCTGTGTATAATCGTACCCTTTCAGATACAATTCCAGCACTTTGTATTCAAATTTACTGAGCCGTTCCCGGATCCGTTCATACATGCCCTGCACATTTTCCCGGCTGATCATAATTTCCTCCGGCGTCTCCTCATCCACCAGACGAAGCTCCTGCTCGGAAACCGGTTCGCTTAACGAGACGAAGCTGTTCAGTGGCTGATGCTTCTGGCGCTGGGACGATGCTACTGCCGAATACATCTGACGGTCAATGCACAGGCCGGCGAAGGTGGCAAACGATGCCTCCTTCCCCGGTCTGTAATCACGCACTGCCTTAAAAAGCCCGAGCATGCCCTCCTGGATCAGATCCTCGTGATCTCCGCCCACCAGGTATAGCGCTCTTGCTCTGGTTCGCACCAGCGATTTGTATTTGTCGATCAGATAATCGGTAATCTCGCGTTCTCCTGCCCGCAGACGCGCAATCAGCTCCTCATCCGTGCAGGTATCGTAATCTTTCCCTATCATATCTCTAGTATCCTTCATCTTTCTTCCGCCAGAGCGTAATATGATTTCTATAGCAATACCATTCATTCACATTCTTACGAGTCCCAGTTTGTGGGAAATTTTGTCCGAATGAGGGCGTCATAGCGGGCTATGGCAACCGAATGAGGGCAAAATATACCGCAAAGTGGGGCTTGCAGATTGCGGAAATGATTTTTCAGACATGCTCTAGCAGCTTCTCTGTCTTACAATCTCGTAGGCAAGTACACCTGCTGCCACGGAAGCGTTCAGGGAGTCGATATCGCCCTTCATCGGAATCGTGGCCGTAAAATCGCAGTTTTCTCTCACCAGACGGCTGACACCCTCTCCCTCGTTTCCGATCACAAGACCGATCGGTCCTTTGAGATCGAGATCGTACATTCTCTGTCCGTTCATATCTGCACAGACAAACCAGACACCTTTTTCTTTCAGCATGTCCATCGTCTGCACCAGATTTGTTACCTTTGCCACCGGCGTGTAATTTAACGCGCCTGCCGACGTCTTGGCAACGGTTGCCGTAAGACCGACTGCGCGGTGCTTCGGCACGATAACACCGTGTGCTCCTGCCAGATTTGCGGTTCGGATAATGGCTCCAAGGTTATGCGGATCCTCGATACCATCCAGCAGAATAATAAACGGCGGCTCCCCTTTCTCCTCTGCGCGGGCAAGGATGTCTTCAACCGTTGCATAGCTGTAAGAAGCAACCTGTGCGATGACACCCTGATGCTTTCCGGTGGTGGAGAGCTCATCCAGGCGTTCTTTTTCCACGTAGTTAATGATGGTATCGTGCTTTTTCGCTTCACGAACAATCGTGCGGATCGGACCGTCCTGGCTGCTTGCAAGGACAAACAACTTGTCCACGGTCTTGCCGGAACGGAACGCCTCGATGACAGCGTTTCTTCCCTCTACCATGCCGCCTGTAAACTCCTCATCCGCCTGCTGTACTTCCTGTTTTCTGTCTCTGTCACGGTAATCTCGTTTCCCCTTAAAGTCACGTTTTTTTCCGTCTCTTCTCTCAAAGTTTCTCTTGTCGTTTCTGTTGTTTTCTCTCATATCATTCCTGTTCCGCGGTCCCAAAAGCAGTGGGAACTTTTGCTTTTTCAAAAGCCCCACTGCCCTGCCGCTTCTTTTTTATTTTCTGAATCTTATCTGCTCTCACACTTCGCCAAGTCCTGCCCGGATCAGGTCGATCATCCGCTTGTAATCCCCTTTCAGGTACAGATACCCCATCACGGCCTCAAACCCGGTTGCCCGGCGGTAGTCGATCGTGGACGCATTTTTTGCCTTGGTATAGGATTTCGCATTTCTGCCTCTTTTATAAATCTGTTTTTCCTCTTCGGTAAACAGCGGCTCCAGAATTTCAATCATCGCCGACTGTTTCTCCGCCTTTACAAGCCCTGCCGCATGGCGGTGCAGCTTGTTGACCTGCATATTTGCTTTCCGCACCAGAATCGTGCGGATGACGATCTCATACGCAGCATCCCCGATGTAGGCCAGCGTAAGCGGCGAATACATGCGGATGTCATGCTGTTCCAGTCCGAATACCTCCGAAAGATAATCCTTCTCCCCGAAAACCGCCTCTGGAAAAAGCTCCTCGTTTTCTGTCTCTTTGCCCACTTCCGTCACTTCTGTTCTGTCCTTTCTTTTTTCCTCATCTGACGCAGCTCGCCCTCCAGCTCGAGCACACGGTTCGTAAGCTCCGTATTCTCCTGCTGCAGTACTTTGATATCCTCGAAAATCGGGTCCGGCAGATGAATATGATCCATGCTGTTTCTTGGGATCCGCACATCATTCTGCTTTACAATGTGCCCCGGCACGCCGACAACGGTACAGTTCGGCGGAACCTCCTCGATCACAACCGATCCAGCTCCGATTTTGGAGTTTTCCCCGATCGTAAACGATCCGATAATCTTTGCACCGGCGCTGACCATAACATTATCCTTCAGCGTCGGGTGACGTTTTCCGGTCTCCTTACCATTACCGCCGAGCGTTACGCCCTGATACAGCGTTACGTTGTCTCCGATAACCGTCGTCTCTCCAATGATAACGCCAGCTCCATGGTCGATAAAAAGTCCCTTTCCGATCGTCGCACCCGGATGGATTTCGATACCCGTTTTTCTTGCTGCCCGCTGTGAAATCCATCTGGCCAGAAAGTAATGGCCTTTCAGATATAGCTTGTGCGCCCGTCTGTACTTCAGCATAACACGAAATGAAGGATACAGCAAGACTTCCATGGGAGAATGTATCGCCGGATCCCGCTCCTGAATCACCTGAAATTCCTCTTTAAAATACGCGAAAAAACTCATCTTTCCTCTCCTTGCCTCCTGCCGGGACTTTTTCAGATTTTTATTTCTTACCACCTTTTTTGCCCGAAGGGCAATATTCAAAAACGGAGCTGTTTCATCTCCGATAAAGACGAAATAGCTCCGTGGTTCCACTTTACTTTAAGGACACACCTGCCCTCTTCTTTTCTTCTGCATAACGTGCAGGACCCGTGCCGGACTACCCACTTTTTCCGCTTCACCCGGCCAGCTTCCGGACGCACTTCAAAAACCCTCGTTTCAGGCAGCTTCCAGCCCCATTTGCCTGCCATTCTCTGTGAAACAATTCTAATTTTCTACTTTTTCCGTTCCAAGCCTTTTTCTGTTTCCGTTTGTTCTAGTTTATGCAAATTTTTCTCGTTTGTCAAGCAAATTTCCGCCGGATCCACTTGCTGATTTCGACCGCCGGAATGACAAGCAGTCCAAGGCCGATCGCCACATCATATTCCAACGCGCTGATCCGCTCAAAACCGAACGCACTCGACAGTGCCGGGATGTAAATGACGGCGGATGTGAGGACAAATGAGAGTGCCATCGCGCCCCACAGATACTTGTTCTGATGCTTCATATGGAAAATAGAACCTTTCCGTGATCTCATATTGAAGGAATGGAAAATTTCCACCATAGAGAGTGTCAGAAACGCCATCGACATGCCGTCCGGGCTGTTGACGATTTCCCAGCGGCCGGCTTCCAGATAGTGGCCGATGAAGTAGGACGCCAGCGTCAGCACCGTAATCACGATGCCCTGAAACGCAACATCAAAGCCGAGGCCGTCCGCGAAAATACCGTCATCCGCATTTCTCGGCGGGCGTTTCATGATGTCTGCCTCACCGTCCTCCATACCGAGCGCCAGCGCCGGGAAGCAGTCCGTAATCAGGTTGATCCAGAGCAGATGCACCGGATTTAAAATCGTAAAGCCCATCAGCGTCGCGCAGAAAATCGACAGCACCTCGGCAAGGTTCGATGCCAGAAGGAACTGAATTGCCTTGCGGATATTATCGTAGATTCGTCTTCCTTCCTCAACCGCTACGATGATCGTCGCAAAATTGTCGTCCGCGAGCACCATATCTGCCACGTTTTTCGTCACATCCGTTCCCGTGATGCCCATTCCGATGCCGATATCCGCACGCTTGATCGACGGCGCATCGTTGACTCCGTCTCCTGTCATCGCGGTGATTCTGCCTTTCCGCTTCCACGCATCGACGATCCGCACTTTATGCTCCGGCTGGACGCGTGCGTAAACAGCATATTCCTCGATTCTCCGGTCAAGCTCCTCATCGCTTAACTGGTCAATCTCGGCTCCCGTTACCGCTTTCCAGCCCGCCTCCAGAATACCCAGCTCTTTTGCAATAGCAACCGCTGTGTCTTTGTGGTCACCCGTAATCATCACCGGACGGATGCCTGCCCCGCGGCATTCCCGGATCGCATCGACTACTTCCGGCCGCACCGGATCAATCATACCGCAAAGTCCTAAAAAGCAGAGATCCTGCTCCAGAAAGTCCGGCTCCTGGGAGGACGGCATCTGGTTCCACGCTCTTCCTGCTGCCGCCAGCACGCGGAGTGCCTGGTCTGCCATCGCCTTGTTCTGCGACAGGATTTCCTGCCGGAATGCTTCTGTTATCGGCTGTTTTCTGCCATCACGCCAAACGGAGGTACACCGCTTCAGAATCTCATCCGGTGCGCCTTTTGTACAGGAAAAATACGTTCCGTCGTTTGCGCGGTGGATCGTTGTCATGCGTTTCCGCATCGAATCAAACGGCGCTTCCCCGACACGCGGATACTGGACGGACAGGCTCTTCTTCGGGCATCCCTCTTTCTGCGCATCGTTGACCAACGCACATTCCGTCGGTTCTCCGACTGCCTCGCCGTTTTCGTCCGACTCCGCATCGGAGCAGAGTGCCATGACGGATACGAGACGTTTTATATCGCTTCCCTCATGTTTTACCACGGTCATCTTATTCTGGGTCAGCGTTCCTGTCTTATCCGAGCAGATCACCTGCGTACAGCCGAGCGTCTCGACAGCCGTCAGTTTCCGGATCACCGCATTCCGCTTTGACATTTTGGTCACACCGATGGAAAGCACGATTGTGACAACTGCTGCAAGTCCTTCCGGAATTGCCGCTACGGCAAGGCTGACGGCTACCATAAAGGTATTTAAGATGTTCTGCGGTGTCACGCCCTCTTTTAAAATGCCGACAACGAAAATCACGGCACAGATGGCGAGCACCATCACGCTTAAGATTTTGCTGAGCTGATTCAGCCGCTTCTGCAGCGGTGTGCTCTCATCCGCCGACTGCGTCAGAACATGGGCGATTTTTCCCATCTCGGTTTTCATACCCGTTCCGGTGATAACAGCGCGGCCGCGGCCATAGACAACGGTGCTTCCCATATAGACCATGTTTTTCCGGTCCCCGAGCGGAACCTCGCTGGCTGCGCCGGCGTTCAGAACATCCGCTGTTTTATTGACCGGGACAGATTCTCCGGTCAGCGCTGCTTCCTCGATTTTCATGCTGGCGCTCTCTAAAATACGGCCATCCGCCGGAACAGCATCGCCCGCTTCGAGAATTACAATATCACCGGGTACGAGCTCCTCGCTCTTTTTCACTTCCATTTTCCCGCCGCGCATCACCTTCGACGTGGCTGCCGCGATCTCCTGCAGAGCTTCAATCGCTTTCTCTGCCTTGCTCTCCTGCAGAACACCGAGCACCGCATTAATGATGACAACGGTGAGAATAATGACCACATCAGCGTACGATTCGCCTTCATACGCCGATGTGATGCCGGAAATCAGCGCTGCGGCGAGCAGGATCAGGATCATCGGGTCTTTCAGCTCTTCGAAAAACCGCTGCAGATTGCTCTTCTTTTTTCCCGCCGCCAGCCGGTTCGGTCCGTGTTCGGAAAGCCGCCGCGCAGCTTCCACCTCGGAAAGTCCCTGCTCCGTTGTCTGTAACTCATCAAGAATCTTCGAACTTTTTTCCAGATACTCTTTCATTTCCATCCGTCCTTTCTTCTGAAAACGCTTTTTGCGTTCCTGTGATAAGTTCCCACTGGTACACCGGTCTCTTTCTATATAGAAAAAGACCTATCCGCACCATATTTGTTGATACAGATAAGTCTTGTCATTTCATACAAAGCCAGAAGAAATGCTTTTTCTTCGGTTGTTGGCCTTATAGCGTCACGTATGCCGCCGACTACTCCCTTATTCTTCTTCCAGTCTACCACATCTTCCGGCCTTGTGCAATCGCATTTCTCTTTTATTCTTCTGCGTTCTTTGCGCATCCTGGGCAGCCGCTGCATCCGCCTGCGATCCGGTCGTCCGGCATCAGGTCGAGTGCCTTGGAAATGCAGCAGATCGCCTGTGCGGAAATTCCCTCTTTCTTTCCGGTAAAGCCAAGTCCTTCCTCGGTCGTTGCCTTGATATTGACCTGATCCTCTTCGAGATGAAGCGCCTCCGCCACATTTTTCACCATCGTGTCGATGTATGGCAGGAGCTTCGGCTTCTGTGCAATAACGGTTGCATCGATATTTTCAATCAGATACATCCGCTCCTCGAGCATCTCACCCACTTTTTTCAGCAGTTCGATGCTGTCTGCGCCCTCATACGCCGGATCATTGTCCGGAAAATGGCGTCCGATGTCCCGCAGTGCTGCAGCGCCGAGAAGCGCATCCATAATGGCATGGACCAGCACATCCGCATCGGAATGTCCCAGAAGGCCATATTCATACGGGATTTCCACACCGCCCAGAATCAGTTTCCGGTTTTCCACTAGTTTATGCACATCGTAACCCATTCCTACTCGCATTGTTCGTTCCTCCGCTTCGTTACTTTCTAGTTAAATCCATACAGTTTCTGCGCTACCTTGTAGGCATAGACTGCAATTTTCTGTCCCGGTTTTGATTTGCTGCTCATAACAGTTCCGAAAATGCCGTGGCGGATGCGGAAGTAATCGGCTGCATCCTCCTGTTTCAGGTATCTCCACAGATCGTTCTTTTTCTCGAGATTTTCTTCCGTTCCGGAGCGCATCATCATCACGGAAGAAACCGTCATAATAATGGTCAGATAGCTGATCATATATTTCCGCAGGTACTTCGACAGCCCTTTCTGTTCACCAAGGTAATCGATCATCAGCTTGTTGACACGGATCTGCTGGTCAATTCTGCCGATCATGACTTTCTCGTTAACCGACTGGTCGGCTCTTCCGATAAAGTAGCGGTAGAAATTGACATCGAGATAATACATCGTTTTGACGTACGGAAGCGGAATAAACGCAACCAGATTATCCACATAGAAGGTGTGCTCCGGCAGCTTCATGCCGCACTCTCTTAAAAGAGAAGTCCGGTAAATCAGCGAATGCATCAGCAGATAATGTGTTTTGCCGAGAGCTTTCGCCTCATCCCATCCGAAAAAGCGGCCTTCCGGCAGCGATTTCGCATAGCGCATCACACGTTTTCTCTTGGCACCCTCTTTTTCATACACATAGTTACTGATCAGAAGGTCGAGTGTTTTCGGTCCGCGTACGACTTCTGCCAGAACATTTAAAATCTTCTGGTATGCCTCTGGGTTTACCCAGTCATCACTGTCCACAACCTTAAAGTACAGACCCGTCGCATTTTCCACACCCGTGTTGACTGCTCCGCCGTGGCCCTTGTTTTCCTGATGAATCGCTTTTACAATCGTCGGATATTTTTCCTGATAGCGGTCTGCAATCTCTGTGGTTCCGTCCTTGGAACCATCGTCCACGATCAGAATTTCTACTTCTTCTCCGCCGACCAGCAGCGAATCGATACATTTCTCCATATATGCTTCTGAATTATAGCATGGTACTGCAATTGATAAAATCTTCATCTTTTTTCTCCCTGCTCTTTTTTGCTCTTCTGCCGTTTCAGGCACGTTCCAGATCTGTGTATTTTGCGTATTCCGCAAACGCAGACGGAATGGCATATCTTTCAGCCGCGGTTTTCGCATCCGCAAAAATCAATCCGGCTTTTTCTTCCCCTTCCTGCTCCACATCGTTTCCTGCAATTTTAATGGCGTATCCTGTGATATGCCACTCGACATGGGAAAAAATGTGCTTATACGGCGGCAATGCCTGAATATGAAGCGGCGTCACGCCGAATTTTTCTGCCTCTTCAAGTGCTTCCTGTTCGGAGAGCACGCCATCGAAGTTCGGGAACTCGTAAAGTCCCGCCAGAAGTCCTTTTTTCGGCCGTTTCCGCACTGCTGTGTGCACACCGTCCAGAAATAACAGAACAGTTCTGTCTTCGATTCTGCGCGGCTTTGCGCTCTTTTTAAACGGATATTCCGTCCAGGTCTGATGCTGTCCCGCCAGACACTGGTCAAAAAGCGGACAGCCTTCACATTTTGGTGCGCCGTTTGGCAGACAGACCATTGCGCCGAGATCCATCATCGCCTGATTGAAGGCTCCCGGATCTTCTGCCGGCATGATTTCGGTCAATTCCGCTTCCACGCGGTTTTTCACGGACTGCTTTAAAATGTCCTCACCGTCCTCCCGGAGGCGTGCCATCACACGAAGCACATTTCCGTCCACCGCCGGCACCGGAATGCAAAACGCGATCGATGCAACGGCTCCCGCTGTGTAATTTCCAATTCCCGGAAGTCCTTTTAAGGCTTCGTAATCTGCCGGAAATACACCGTCATACACTTCCATAATTTTCTGTGCGGCCTTCTGCATATTCCGCACACGGTTATAGTAACCAAGGCCTTCCCAGAGCTTCAAAAGCTTTTCCTCGGGACAGACCGCAAGTGCTGCGACATTGGGCAGTTCACGCATAAACCGCTCATAAAAGGGCTTGACCGCCTCCACCCTCGTCTGCTGGAGCATAATCTCGGAAACCCAGATTTCATATGGGTCCTTTTTTTCTCTCCACGGCAGCACTCTTTTATTTTCGCCATACCATTTCAATAATGGCTTTGTGATTGTGTCCTGCATAGTAATCTCCTGTTAATACATCATTCTTATTTTGCCACATTTTCCTCCAAAATGCAAAATAAACATTGCGCTCTCACGTATTTTTGATTAAAATTAATAAATACTTTAAAAGAATAACCAAAACCCTTAAGATATGGAGGAAAAACTCTTGATCGACAGTATTATTTTTGATGTGGACGGCACCCTGTGGGACTCCACAGACGTTGTTGCCGACGCATGGAATCAGATTATTGAAAAAGAAACTGATATGACACCAAACCTCACCGGAGCCGTGTTAAAAGGCCTGTTCGGCCGCCTGCTCCCGGATATCGCCGCCGTCATTTTCCACGAATATCCAAAGGAGCGCCAGTTAGAACTGATCGAGGCATGCTGTGCCAAAGAGCATGAGGCACTTCTTGCGACACCGGCTCCTGTTTATCCGGGACTTGTCGATGCACTTTCTATTCTTTCCAGACATTACCCGCTTTATATCGTAAGCAACTGCCAGGCGGGCTATATCGAAGTTTTTCTGGAAGCCACAGGCCTCGGTCACTATTTCAAAGGCCATCTCTGTCCTGGCGATACCGGAAAGGCAAAGGCAGACAACATCCGTACAATCATCGAACAGAACCATCTGCAGCACGCGGTCTATGTCGGCGATACCGACGGCGACTACAAGGCGACACGCGAGGCCGGAATCCCGTTTGTCCATGCCGCATACGGTTTTGGTCAGACCGAAAACCCGGACTACACCATCACTTCCCCGATGGATCTTGTCACACTGTTCGTACCGGAAAATTAATTTTTAACAGTTTCTTTCTCATAAAAAATACGCATTCCGTTATCAAAACAGGAATGCGTATTTTTTATGTTCTATTTCTTCTTTTCTCAGCTCTCGCCCTTACCTGGGTAATCATCGTCACCCGTATGGTCTCCCTGATCCGGTGCGCTCGGCTCCTGGGTCGGTTCCGGTGTGGACGGGGTCTCCGTCGGTGCTACGGTCGGCTCCGGCGTAGACGGGATCTCGGTCGGTGCTGCGGTCGGTTCCGGCGTAGACGGGGTCGATGGGGTCGATGGGGTTGATGGATTTGATGGGGTTGATGGGGTTGATGGAGTTGATGGAGTTGACGGCGTGTAATCATCGTCATCATCATCGTACGTGTAGGATGGCGTTCTCGTCGGCGTTACTGTCGTGGTATTCGTCGTATCATCGACATTTTCGTCATCTGCTTCCGGTGCCTGTGTCACAGTAAGCGTATCTTCACTTACCTCATAAGCTTCGGAATAATAAATGATAACCGGTGTTCCGTCATCGACATTGTCATATAATGCCTGTGCCACTGCAGTCGGAAGTGCAACAGATCCTGTCGTCGATCCTGCAGTCAGATACAGGTTTCCGCCGAAACTGCTTCTCCAGGAGGCATCGTAGAAACCGATCTCTCCGTTGAACGGAATCCAGGAATCCACATCTCTTTCCCAGGAATAGCTGCCGTCTGCCTGAAGCTCTCCGTGCAGTTTTTTCTGGCTTTCTTTTGCTGCGGTTGTGTAGATACCCGGCTTCGTGTAGCTGCTCTGCTCCATCAGACCGGTTACACAGTCACCGTCGACAACCAGATTTCCATCTTTGTAGAGCCAGATATGCTGACGGCTGGCATCAACCTCAACATACGTCTTGCCGAATCCGTTGTTCTCTGTGGAAGCAGCAAACTCTCTCTGCGCATACTGCGGCTCTCTTGTATCTGCTGCGTGAGCATCTACTTCTTCTGCGATCTTTGCAATCTCCTGCTCCTGATCCACTTTCCATCCGTAGCCTTCCTGGCTGATGGTCACGCCGCCTTCGATACCGGTTGCCGGGAAGGTGTGATCCTTGCCATTGGTATCGATCGCTGCCGCAAGATTTGCCACATATTCTTTTACTCTTTCATTCCACTGGTTTTCATCTTTGGAATAATTTCCATCCGCATCGACTGCCAGCCAGTCTTTCATGGTATTTCCGTCAAGAACCTGTGTTGTATGTGATGCTTGCGCGTACCAGTTCATTTAACTGATCCTTCTGTGCATTCAGTGTTTCGTCATCTGCTGTTACCAAGGTTCCGTCGTAAACGCCTGCTTTTTCAAGATCCACTTCGGTATCCGCATTGATCAGCGCGTTTTCGATGCACTGTTTTGCAAGGGTAAGATCCATTCCCTCACCCATAACAGCATCCACAATCTCAAACTCATTGTTCTGGAAGGTGATGTAGGCGCTGGCCGGTGCATTCTCACCGTCTGCGGACTGGAATTCGTCAAATCCATCAATCACCGCATCCAGTTTTTCCTGACTGTACTGCATGGTGACCTGGGAATCTTTCTCTTTTCCGCCATTTTCCAGGAACCAGAGGAAACTGTTCTGTTTCTTTAACACACTCTCCACGCTGCCGTCTCCGGCGTAGGTGTAGTCGATGTCTTTTCCGCTGACACTCTTCGTATCATTGTCTTTGAATTTTACATTTAAGGTATAGTTTGCAGCCTGCTCTTTGATTTTCGTTTCTGCCTCTTTGGCCGTCATATCCGAGCAGTCTACTCCGTTGATGGTTGTTCCGTTGAAGAAATAATTCTGGTAATGGAACATTTTGCTTCCATAGAAAAAGCCTCCCACAGCAATAACAGCAACGGCTGCAACGGCGATAACCGCACCGCCTTTTCCCTTTTTCTTCTGCGGTTTTGCGCCATGCGGAATATACTCTTCGTCGTCATCCTCATAATCGTCGTAGTCATCATCCTCATCGTCTATTTCCGGCATTGGGATATGGCCTACCGTGTCGCTGACGAGGCGCTCCATTGCGGCTTCCACCTGATCTCCAAGCACTTCTTTCTCCGAACCCTTGGTCTCTGTCTTCTCTTCTTCCAGCAGATCATCCTCATCTGCGAATGGATCGTTGATGATCAGATCATCATCCACCATCACTTCTTCCGGTTCCGATTCTGTTTTTGTCTCCACCGGATCGTCATCAAAATCAACGAGACCTTCCAGTTTTTCGGTTGTCTGGCTTACACGTGAGACTTCCTTCGGTGTCTCAGCCGGCGTCTCTTCGATTTCTTCTTCCTCTTCTGTAAATTCCGGAATCTCGATGTCCTGCGTCACAGGCTCCACTTTGGTCTGCTTCATTTTCTGCTTCGCTTCTTCGTCTTTTGCACGCTCAGTTGCCTCAAGGACACTTCGCAGATTACTTAAATTTGCAGTCTCATCCGGGATCTGATCTTCGCTTTTTGTTTCTTTGCTTTCAAGTTCAATGGAGTCTTCGATGTCTGCCAGTTCTTCCTGGAATGTTTCACCGCTCTCCTTTTCCGCCAGGTCACGGTCAATCTCTTTTTGCAGGGCAGCCCAAAGTTTACCGTCCTTTAAATCATCATCTTCAAACTTCATATTTTTTGCTCCTCATAGTTCTGTGTCTGCACTTTACTTACTTCTCTTCTTTTTTCCTTAGAAATGTCCCTATAGATTTCTTCTTTCGTCCAAGGGCACATACACTATTAAGTATATCATAAAATCCGACAAAAAAAAGCAAAAAATTTGGTTTTGGCAAATTTCTCACTTTTTTCGTAAATCACCTATGGAATTCGTAAAAAAATACCTTCTGCAGCGCTTCTCCGAGGAAAATTCCAAGGGCAATTGCGCCTGCCGCTGTCGCTGTCTCTAAAAGATACGTTCCAACCATGTTTTCCGGCCCCATAACGATCGAGTAGACGATGCGGTACATACCGGCTCCCGGCACCATCGGGAGAATGCCCGGGATCACGAAAAGGATCACCGGCGCTTTGAAATGACGCGCCATTGCCTGGGAAACCAGGGCGACGGCAACGGCGGCAAGAAAGTTCTTCATCAGAATGCCGTCGTTGAATACTTCCACGATCAGATAGACCGCCCAGCCGATCATACCGACACCGGCCGTGTAGCATTCCAGCTTTTTTGGTGCGTTCAACAGTCTTGAAAATCCCCAGATTGCAACCCAGGCTCCAAGGGATTTCAGGATGATTTCACCTGCTATTCTCATATTTTTGCTTTAACCTCATCTTTTTTCTGTATCGGTTTTCTCTACCGCACCAGCGGGCGGAGCAGCAGCATGCCAAGTCCCACGCCGATTGCGATGGCCGCAGCGGTTACAAACGCCTCAAGCATCCGTGCCGCACCGGAAATGTAGTCGCCGTGCAGGGTATCATACACCGCATTCGTGATCGCCACACCCGGTACGAGGGGCATGATCGATGCAATGATAATGACGTTCAGATCCATGGTCCCCGGCAGGTAATGAACACAGAGAATAGATGTGACCGCCAGCAAAAATGACCCGATACAGTTCACAAGAAACGACTGCATCCCGGCTTTTTTTCCTCCGTAAACACCGATTCCTGATATAAAACCTGCAAGTGCAGATGCCATCACTTCGTAGAACCCGGCTCCGAACATGATTGCAAAGCCTGCGGTCGTCGCCATCATCGCGAGCAGATTTTTTTTAATTTCCGACTTGGCACGATAGATATCCCGCACCCGGTGGAACAGCGCATCCAGGTCGATATTTCCTTCGCAGAAATCGCGGGAAAGCTGATTGACCGCATGGATCAGGTTCAGATCCGTTGCACGGCTCTCTACGCTGCGCATAACAGTCATGGAATCCATCGACGGGTCGTCGAGTGTTACCACAAAGCCGGTCGTCAGCGCCAGTACATCCGCTGTTTTCAGGCCGGACATGCGCAGCATCCGCAGCATGGTATCCTCCACCCGCCACGTCTCCGCCCCGCTTTCCAGCAGGATTTCTCCCGCCATGACCGCGGTGTCCAGCAGCAGTTTATAGTCCATAGTTTTTGTCCTCTCAAATGTAACTCATATTTCACACATGCCAAACGATTGTACCATGAAGCAGTGCTCACTTTCAAGTTAATTCTATGCAAATTCGGCGATATCCGGGCGTTGGGATGTTCCGATGTTCACCCGCGCCATTCACAAATCTTTTCAAAGTTTCTTCAAACTCCATTCACACTTTCCTCATATATGACAACTATACTAAACGTATCAAAACAAAGGGACAACAAATCATCTTCCTCTATCTTTCAACCGTTGTCCCAACCTAATATTCTTTCCAATTTATATAGATTTTTCTTTTTCATAATGCCGGTGTTTCTGCCAGAAGAAATACCGGCCCTCCTTTTTTTATCCCCCAAAAAGAAGTGCCGACATCCCGTCTATGTACTATTCTTCAAATTTTACAACCAATGTCTTGTCCCCGACCGTCTCGGACAGCATTCCGGTAATCAATGTTTTCGCCTGTTCCTGTGCCATCGTTTCCAGGTCATCCATTTCTTTCGTCTGCTGCTCTACATCCTCCTTCGCACTCGCGATTGCATCCATCGCATCTTCCTTCCGCTCCCAGTTCAGAAGCGCTGCCTTCTCATCGTAATACTGGATGGAATCATTGTCGATGGAAATATCAAAAATCTCCACTGCCGGAAGTGTAACTGTTACTTCTGAATCCGTCACCTCCGTATTCGCCTTCGCGAGATCCACGCCCGCACGTACCTCTGCACGGTATGTCATATTAAACGCCTTCTGCGTCAGAAACGGAATCGATCCGTCCGAGTAATGAATCAGCCCGTTATAAATCATCTTCGCCGACGTCAGCTCCCCCGCCGCCTCCAGCTTGCTGTCAATAAACGTCCCCGTAATCTCCGGCTCCCGGTCCCGCCGCAGCGACTGCGTCAGATAAACAACCATTCCAGCAAGGATTACTACGATCAGAAGATAAATGACAGCTTTTACCGTGCCGCGGCTTCCATTTTTTTCTCTGCTCATCACATATCTGCTCCCTTCTCATTTTTTGTTTCGTTTTTCATTAGTTTTTATAAGACTGCTGTTTCCATTGTAACGTATTTAGGCAATAAAAAACAGCCCTGATTTACAAAAAACTCTTAAAATTCTGTAAACCAGAGCTGTTATTCTCTCTTAAATGTTTCTATTCTTCGATTCTCTAGTAGATATGGGGATTACTCCCCATATCCCTACACAAAACCGTACGTGCGCTATTAACGCATACGGCTTTTCACTTTATATTTCATACTCTACCTGTAAAACAAACTTACTTATTTGTGCATATTATATAAAAATAACTTTTTTAGTGCCATATGTGTCTTTTAAGGTATCAAAAAAGGCAATCAACACATTGTTGATTACCTTCTTGATTACCTTTTTAAATTGGTAAAAAGAGAAGTGCTCGCAACCCTCCATTTTCAAGGCTTTGCGAGCTTTCAGATACAGGGGATGAGAGAATCGAACTCCCACCAAAGGTTTTGGAGACCCCTATCATA
>OLVT01000673.1_pt1 | contig 35790 bp, 24 predicted proteins | sample 1673241 | NCBI WGS metagenome assembly OLVT01 (sample SAMEA3178936, study PRJEB25190) | human gut metagenome | biome: human gut; feature: human-associated habitat; material: faeces | place: Austria | collected 2013 | reverse complement strand
CCCCGATCACGTTTGAAAGGAGGGCCATAGGAGTGGTTTCTGTCACATGGATCAAACATCCATTGAGGGTGATGGTTACTTCCGGTACCGCCTCCGGTCCATCTGGGTTTAAAAGTTCTGCCTTCACAGGAACGACTGGCTGCGGAACGGCTTTCTCCGGGAGAGCAGCAAGACAGGCTTTCCTTACCTGCCTGAGCCGGTAATAGTAGTTGGGCTTTGTGATCCCATGTAAGGAACACCAGTCAGCGATGCTCATCCCTTCCGGGCGGTTCTGACAGTCCCTAATCTGCGCGGCCCATTCCTGAAGCCGGTACTGGGCTGCGACTATAGTGGTTTCTGAGCTCATAGGCTAACCTCCTCATGGTGGTATCAAAAGTTTAGTCTTATACTTTTGATACTCTTTCTTTAGAATTAAGCCTATTTTCTCATACACGAGTCCAGAAGTCGAGGTATGCATTATCTACCGTTTACGATTGAACTACATTCATCGTAGTTCTTGCATTAATAGAAAAAGACGGTGGTGCTGTGACTACAAGCGAAACCTTATCTGCTTTCGTCATATTCATAGCGCCGATAATCGAACCTATAATATCCTCGCAGTGTGTGTCGGATAATTCAGGACAGTTTCTTTTTAGCATCGCCTTGGCGTTATTCGTTCCATTTGCAACATCGCTTTTTACTGTATTCAAAATGAGCTCTTTATTTAAATTTCCACTTGGCATAATCCACTTACCAACTCCTTAAAATATGAGCAATCCTCTCGTCCTAAAATAGGTACAACCAAACCTCTGTCAAGCATCCTATTTCCGTTCTCACATGCTGTTTCAGATATCATGCAACACGAATGGCAGGCTGCACCGTTTGAATTTTTTCCCGCTGGTAAATTGCTCATACATTCTGGATCATTTGTACAAACGAGAGCTTCTTGGAATGCATCCCGCATGAGATTTGTCATCTGCTCAATACTGCCAAGTTCTACCAAACCTCCAAGCGACCCCTCTTTGTCGGAACTTCCTGTGTATAGCAGAATACCTGCCATATTATCACCAAAATAAATTCTTTCTCTGATTGCCGATGAAGAATACCCTGATGACATAGACATCTGTTTTATCATTAAATGGGCAAATGTATGCATTAAAACATAAACCGCATTTTTCACAACCGTAATTGTCCACCTTTTTGACTCACAGAATTCTCTGTATGAAGCTGAGTACTTTTCTGATAATTCTTTTACAGCAGGTAAATTAATCCATGCTGCAAGGTTATCTTTATTGAACTCGATAAAGATGCCTTCGCCGTTTACTTCAGCCGCGGGGAGCCAGCGTTCCTGCTTTCCTTTGCTTAAAGCCACAACATTCGGCTGCTCATCTGCGTCCGGATCGGGGGCATCTACTCTTGTAAATCCAAGAAGAACCCGGACTTCTCTAAGCCTAGTCACTCGTATAATACGGTTAAAATATTTCTGCAAATATCCAGGTAAGTTGTCCTCTTCAGCCTTAAAATGTTTTTTATTTGACTCGTATGCAGGATCATTATGGTGAGTAATAGCATTGTATTCCATTTGTTTGATTTCTGTGAACTCTTTGATATTGCTCATACGGCGTTCAAGCGCCTCATCAAATTCGCTTCTTGTATATGCAGAAAAATACATTTCGTATATTTTGGTTATCCCATCGACTCCCATAAGCTGCTTTGCAAGCTCTATATCACGTAGATGCTCATCAATCAAATTGTACAATGGATTAATCCACGGAGGTATAGAAATTGCACTCCTGCTCACGGCAAAATAGACATTGGATGCACCACGCTGAGATGGGATGACTGGCTTGTTACATTTATGGTTTTTCACATTCGGTCTAAACGGATGATGTCCAGAGCAGGCAAAGCCCTCGAAATTATCTCTCTGTGTTGCGCCACTCATACTGCGTTTAGCACCGCATGAACATTCAACCCACATATCTGCAAGAGTGGAGGTGTTGCCTGTCGAATACATCTTTAAGGTACCTTTGCAATCTGACTCGCCTCTATGTACCCACCATTTCCAAGGAAAGTCCGACATATGACCATCTTCACAAATCGTAATGAAACGGGACGGATAAGCTGGGCGATGGCATTCAGGACAAGTCACTCCATACCTAAGATACTTATTCAAATCAAAGTATTTTCTCGCATCAAACAGTTTTCCACATTTTAAATTAGAGCATACATGCCAGTACGGGAATGTCACAACCGGAACATCGCCTGAAAAACTTGTACGAGGCATATAGAAGCAATCGACACCTAAATATGATGCAAGCCTGCCATCGATTATTTTTTGTCCCTTCTGTTTCCAATAGGAAATATCAAGAATTGTAACCGAGTCCTTTACCGCATCGACTACAGATCCAGGGCCGAAGGTGGTTATAATCTGATTTGGACGTAATTCTCCAAGTTTATTATTATCAAAAGCCATATCAATCCTCCGTGTAATAGAACATATTTGCAGAACTCTCGACCTCACGCATAGAACGAAGAGTAGCTTTTTCATTCTCATCATGTGGCTGGTCATACGGATTCATTAGCCTATTATAGCGTTCAGTTCCAACAACGTAATAGCGCAACGGCTTCGTCTGAGCCGCCTGTAGCTTCCACCAGTCAAAAAAACGATCTATTTCTTCCTCTGTATCTGCCCTTGCTGATGGTTTAATGATATTGAGACGGTCGATTATCAGTTTCTTCACAGAATCAAGTTGCTCATTAGTCAAAGAACCTATCGCCGCTGCATCCCGGTTATTTGCCATATTCGGGAATTTAAGTCTTATAGCAGATATTATAAGCGCATGCATAACACGATCTCTTGCTCTAGCAGAGAACGGCGTTGCCGTTGTTCCCTCGACAAATCTATAAAGCTGTGAATGATATCCGGTAAAATTTTCGTAATGTGACAAATCACGAGGACGATACGCATTATAAAGCGTAACTACAAGTCCAGGGAATGCACGACCGATACGGCTTGTTGCCTGTATATATTCCGAGTTTTGTTTCGGCTGGCCAGTCACTACCATCAGCCCAAGGCGGTCGACATCCATACCAACCGCTATCATATTGGTTGCTATAGCCGTGTCCAAACAGTCTTTTGACGCACAGGTCGTTTCAAGCTGATTCAGTTTTTCAGGTATCTTATACGATGACATACGTGAAGTAATTTCCACGTTGTGATTCAGATACCGTTGCTTATCTAAACCGTATTTATTCTTAATGCGATAGATTCTCTTCGGAATGTCATCTTGCAAAAGTCTAACTGCACCGCCAAGCTCTCGAATACTGTTAAAGTAGCCTACCAAAGAATAATATGGATCAATTACATCCTTGTATTCTTCCTGCAAGGAATAGGTATAAGCTGCCTGCAGAATAATGGCGTAAACACGAAGCAACGCCGTCTTGACGGACTGACCCGGCGCACAAACACCCACATATTTTCGAAAGGGATCATCATCTACAGAAATTTCTTTAATAAAGAAACTGTCGCCAATTTCAAATCCATTCGGTGGAAACTGAATTGTATTCTTTCTTGCATAAAGGCATCTGGCTTGTGCTTCCGCATTCTTAATTGTTGCCGTTGAAACAACGTACTTTGGCTTAATGCCATCATGAATACACATATCCTCAATAATCGTTTCATATGCACCATAAATAGTGCCAAGAGGCCCCGTAATAAGGTGAAGTTCGTCTTGAATAATTAGTTCCGGCGGCAGGAACGGTCTGATATTGACCACCGTTGATGTAGGCAACGAGGTCGTTTTATTATGACGACCGTGTTCCGCTCCTATTGCGACATACCCATCTCGGCTACACTTTCTATCCACTCTTCCAAATAAAGCATTCGTATTTACATCCCAAGGAAGACGTGCAAATTTATCAACTGTCGATAAAATAATGGTCGGGCACTTGGCGTATATTTCTTCATCAACAAGATAAACTGGAATAGGCATCCTGTTGTTTTTATATCTATAAAATTGGCAATCCCGATCAGAGCAGAAAATCTCGATTGATTTCCTGTCGATATCAATATTAAAGTTCTCTTCTTTGAGGGGCTTTCCACAAAACGGACAGGTAAGAAGCTGTTTGTAAACATGATTCCTTGCGCTTCTTGCCGCCTGCGGATCATCTGCCTTTTCAATAAATTCTTCAAATTTATTTGGAGTGACTCCTCCTCCAACCCAAAATCCGATACTGATAGGCTCTTTTCCGAACTGTGGATATGCCTGCCGCCGGATCATTTCGGCTGCAAGCACCATTTTTGTAATACGATCTCTTTGCTGCGTCGTAAGTAAGCGAAGCGTGTATCGAAGCATAACGGTTACACCGCCATCATGATTGTATCCTTCCCCATCAGACACTCTAAGTCTCCTGTTGGCAATAACAAAGGCCATAAGACCAAGATAGGCTTCCGTCTTACCACCGCCTGTAGGAAAGTAAAGCAAGTCAACAATCTCACGGTCTTTATGCTTTGGATCTACAATTCCCGCAAGATTCATCAGAATAAACGCAATTTGGAACGGACGCCATCCGAAATTGTTATCAGGATTCTTGGGATTAACAAAATCCTGGAAATTGCACTGTATTCCAGTTCCGTGTTTCTTTGCATATCCCTTAATACTGTTCTGCAAGAATATTACACGGTTCATAAAACAGAAAGCCTCAAATGAGATATTGTCATTTTCGATAATGCTAATACCTTCACGAATACGCTTCAGAGCATCTTGGCAGCGTTCAATAACTTTGTTGCCAATTTTCTCTTTAAAGTCAGGATTGCTCATCCTTTCATTCTTACGAAGCTTAGTGTTGATCCAATTTTCATAGGATTCCGCAAGTGTATTAAGTTTGCCGATGGTCTCTGCCTTCTTCGATTTTACTGACATTGTAAATGTTGAGAAAAAGTACCTATCAAAGCCATCCAAAGCAGCGCTAACACCTGGAAATTCATATTCAGGTATAAACGCTGATTTTACATATGCTGTTCTACCATCAATCGGCTTATCCCATACTGCCGCACAGCCTCGGCCACGTCCCATGATTGGACGCTGTTCAAAATAGAACTCATCAGGGGCGAGAATTTTCCTGCAAATGTGTTCAGCGACAAACACAGCCGAACCATCCTCCACATAAGCCTTAATTTCCACCTGGAACATAATGGCTTCTGCACTATTGACGGAATTTTTTCTTTTGTTAATAACATATGCCGTTACAAGAGAATAGCCTCCTTTCAAAGGGATTCGTGATATGTGCACATGAATATTGGAGTCACAGACAAGCTGGTAGTCTTTCGTCCGCGTAAAATCCTTGAATTGAATATGAACGGTTTCCTTCATAGGCCGTCGCTTATATATAGCTCGGCTATGTTCTTTTTCGTCCTTACCGGTATATTTTTCAGAGGATTTCTCATAGTCTCCCCAAGTCACATCCAGATTGATACTCTCGATATCGCTTTGAACATAGAAACTGATACCGATAGAGGAAGGTAACTGAAAATGCGTGGTGGATATAGGCTCGTTGTCATCATCCTCGCCAGCCGTAAAATCTTCACCGTCCTCAAACGCCATATCAGCATCAACTTCCTGTTCTCCTGCGCCGGAGTAATCTTCGTCATCACTCTGAATGTCAAGCATACCTACGAGATAGGCATAACGTGGATTCTCTTCAAGAATCTCCTCCTCTTCCTTCGGACCGATAAGATCAATTCTTATAGCATCAATAATTTTCTGCCTAACCTCTGAATACTTAAATCTGTCAGCCATTATGTCTCCTCCTTCACGGCGTGAGCTGTACCGAGTGTATATTTACAGGTATTTCCAAGATGAATATTGTCATCCGATATCAGTTTATATTCCCAAGACTTATGATCCGGATCTGCCGTTGAAGCAAAACGACACCACTTAATACCTTCTCTTGCCTTAGAAACAACCTCATCGGAAGCCACTTCCTTCAACGCCTTAATCTCTACCATAAATTTTCTGTCAGTTGTCTCTATGAGAAAATCCGGGTTATACTGCTGACCTGCTTTCCAGAACAAGCCAAGCTGATTAAGTGGAGGCTTAATCCAACGGATAACATCCGGATCTTCCTCCAAAATAATAGAGAACAAACGCTCTGTATCACTGTCAAAAGCATTCGCAGGATAATATGATTTCTTGTATCCAGTAAAGAGATACTTCTTGACATTGCTCTTGTCCGAGAACGGCTTGTCATATTTAACCTTTCCATTCTCTTTGACACTCTTTACGAATTTACGGAACAGGATAAGATCTTTCTGAATGATATGAACATCCTGCGTTTTCCTCTCCATATGTTCATAAATCTGCTTGCGGATGTCAGCCACAATCAAAGACGCATAACGGCGGACAATTCTTCTCTTGTTTTCTTCATCTCCGGGTATCTGACTAAGGTACTGCTCCACCACATCAATAACAAAATCTGCATCGTCATAAGACAACTCACTGATGGAATCAAGGAGCATACAAGCAAGCGTATTCATGGCGTCATTCACTTCGAGAACCTGCGCATCCACGACAGAAAGAAGCTGCTGGTTGATAGCGTCAAAACGCTCAATCTTAGCCATTGCCACTTCAAAATCAGCTATCGTACATTTTACCTCAAAACGATTGAATTTCACCTTAGAAGTAGTCTGCACGAGAATTTTCGGAACAGAGATAGCTTTTGTAGAATACTCCGATGCCATCTTCACAAATTCGTCCTTAGTAAGAGGCTGCTTGCCAGATTTCCCACCAGTCGGTGCCTGTTGCTGTTCCTGCGTAGGTACAGCAGCTTCAGCAGAATCACCGGAAATCATTTCGGGATGAAGGTCAAAGAGCGTTATCTGACCTATGTCTTCGTTTTTGTCCTTCTTCTGTACAACCATAAAGTTCTTCACATATTCCTGATAAATTTCAAGCTGTGTTTTGGGATTGCTGACTTCCGCAAAGGACTTCACGCCGGATGCCGTAATCGCAAAATCCAGTAAAGAGAGCTGACCATCGTCTACGCTAGCAGATACACCCACCGGCTCAGAAGGCTCAACTGTCATTTTATCGAGATCATGATAACGGAAGATATCACTGCTCTTAATTTCATCTACAAGTTCTCTATAGTGGTCATGAGCAACGATATCAAGAGAATCAAGGTCTTCGTTACCAGTCTGTTCTCCAAACGGAAGCCTTAAACCACGACCAATCGTCTGCATAGCAAGGATATCACTCTTCGCAGCGTTTAGCGGAATAATTGTAAACAGATTATTTACATCCCAACCTTCTTTCAACTTATAAACATGCAGAACGATTTCAACCGGATTAGACGCACTCTCTATAGAAAGCAAAAGACGGATATTCTCTTCTGACTCTTCACCAGTCTGCTTTGAATGTATTTCTATAACTTTGCCTTTATACTTTCCGTTCTGAAAATCATCGCTATCGATCAATACACGAATTTTCTTGGCATGGTCTGTATCCTTGCAAGCAATAAGAACAATCGGTTTTACATAGTCGAGATCCTTTTCATTGCAATACTCACGCAATACAGCCTTACGATGCTCATGGAGCGTAAGACCGTCTCGGATTTTCATTTCCTCGATATCGTTTTGGTTATAGCCGGCCATGTTAGAACGTCCCATAACAACAGGAATTTTTAAATATCCCTCAACTGCGCCACGAGCCAAGTCATATGCGTAGATGATATTCGATGTACTCTTCGGCGTGGCAGTAAATTCCAGACCGAGAACGGGTTTAAGATAGTTAATAGCCTTCATCGAAGCCGGAGCATAGTAGCGATGCGCTTCGTCCATGCAGATTACAAGATCGTCAAATTGCGCCAAGACATCCGCAAAGGAAGCGCCCAGCGTTTCCTTGAACTTATGGAAGTTGAACTGTGTGTCCGCCTTGCTGTTGAAGATTTTACCGATGTTAAAGATGAAAAGCTGAATCTCCGATGTCTTCTCAACGTGAAGAGACATCTGTTCAAACTTCACGGGATAGGTATCATAATTCTCGCCGTCATATACCTTCGGTCTGCCCATTTCCGATTCAAGTCCCTTGAAGATATACTTCGGATGGTTCGGATTGGACTCTTTACGCAACTTGTCATAAATCGTGTTTCCGGGCGCAAGAATAAAGAAGTGCTTATATCCCTTCGTTTTATACAGATAATAGATGCAGGCACCCATTAAACGAGTTTTTCCAACTCCTGTAGCCATCGCATAACAAAAGGATGGGAAATCAAACCCGGATTTAACCTTGCGCTGCTTCTCGCAGTATTCCGATGCTACCGCCTCAATGATTTCCTTGTTGTCCTTCTTGTAATCACAGTGCGAACTGATGGCATCGAGGTAAGAGAGAGCCTCCTCCTGTGGAGTTCTTAGGCTCATTGCGTATTTAATCTTATTGACTATTTCTGACATTTACCGTACCTCGCTTTCAAAATCGCACTTTTCCAAAAGGTCTTTCGGAATCCGCTTGACCTCAATGTTGTCGGGCAAGATCATATCCGACTGTATCTTCGTGCCATAAACCACGAGAGACTGACCTTCGGCAAGCCGCGCGGACAGTGATTTTATATACCCAGCGTTTATGAACTCTGTAGTAATATGAATAAACCGTTTCTCTGAAGAATGGCCGTGGAAAACATCCTGCGGTTTATAACGGAAGCCCTCGATCTTACAGATAGCTTCGCACAACATCTCAAAAGTATAGGATGGATTGATCCGATAAATAGGTAGCTTATCACTCTTTACGAGAAGGCTTGGAGCCAACTCATAAAAGTGGTAGCCACCACCACCTTGCCAATGATAATTCTTGGATATTCCAGTCTTGTCACCATTTATCACATTATCCATGCGAACCTTGCACAATGTATACGCATGATCTCCAAGTTCAATTCCAACCCATTTTCTTCCCATTTTATGTGCCGTTGCAATGGTAGATCCACTTCCCAAGAAAGAATCTAAAATCCAATCCCCCTTGTTTGAAAAATAACGAATAATCATTTCGATTAAGGCTTCTGGTTTTTTCCCACTTCGGAATTCGACACCACCTTCATGCCTACAATTTCCAAAATTCCCAGCAAGATCATAAAAGCCACCTATCGGCTTTTTGCGCTGTACAGTCTCGCTTCCAAGTTGATCCATAGGGACTCCCTGATAATATTTCCCTTTTGTGGCTCCGACACGTTTGGGGCCGGTAAAATAGCGGTAATTGTATCGATCATCACCTATACCATATACTTTATATAGAATTCCGTATCCATCAGTTTCATACCGACCAGTTAAATAATCTCTAAAGAAGCGTCCTGATGAATTTCCATCCAATATTGTACCAGTAGCCCATATTTCTTTGAGTCCATACTCATCACCAATATCTTTCTTTATTATCTTGTATTCGTTGCTCTCAAAAACAACAACACGCTTCCCACCAAGTTCAATTTCTCTGCCTTTACCAGTTTCTTGAATTTCATATACGAATTTTTCAAAACCCACATCATCATGATCAAAATTTGGCATTGCTCCATAATTTCTTCTGTATATCAATACCTGCTCAATTTCTTTATGAAAATCCATATCAGATTTCAAGGTCTTGTCAGGATATCTTACTCTTATATATAGTGTAGTCAGGTAATTTGATCTGCCAAAAATTTCATCAAGCAAAACCTTAACATAGTGACTTTCGGAATCATCGATATGACAGCAAAAAAAGCCATCATCTCTCAGTAATTCTCGGAGCAGAATCAATCGTTGCTTCATAAGTGATAGCCAAATGCTATGTTCCAAGTTGTCATCATAATGCTCAAAAGCACTACCTGTATTATATGGAGGATCTATATATACACACTTGATTTTTCCAGAAAAATCCTGCTGCAGTGCTTGTAAGGCTATGAGATTATCTCCGTGAATAAGCATATTTTCGCTAGATGGATCGCCATACGACTTAGCAACATCCTCCATCAAGATTCTTGGCTCAATAACTTTATCATCATATTTTCCAACCCAAGTCAATTCCAGTTTCCCTGTCTTCTGCATGATAATCTCTCCTAAAACTTCAGCACGATATTAACCAGCAAAATGGGATTAATATCAAACTGTTTTTCAAACTCCGCGATTTCCCGTTCCCCCTCGGTCTTGAAGCCAGTGCCTTTCTCATGAAAAGACTCCTGTAACCTTTCAAGCGCCTTGGATTTTTCAGTTATCTTTTTTCGTATATCTATCTTCTCGTAGAAGTTGTCCGAAGCTCGTTCCTCTTCCTTTAAGGCATAGATTTCAGCATTCATTTCCTGATATGTTGCTATAAGCTGTTCCATTTGAATGCGTTCCCAGTTTTCAATCTTTCTGCGGTTATAACTCTTGATTGGTTCCGATTGTTTCTGATATCGCTTTACCATCTCTGTAGTCAGATTGTCATAGACACTCTGGAAAAATGTCAGTTCAGACTCAGTTGGCGTAAAATACCGTACATCCATATCATCTATGTGTTCAAGTGCTGAAACAAGATCCACCTCATCAAAATCTATGTAATTTCCACTTTCATCACAAAGCAACAAAACAGGAAAAATCAGCTTTGAGGAATCACAGAACGCACCAATAAATAAAGTCCCATGTGCTCCAAAAACTTTTTCTCCCCAATTTTCAACCGTCCAATAATGAAGGCTGCCGTCAGCCTCCGGTTCATCAAAGGCATTCCAATATTCCACATCATGTAGATATCTTGCAATGTCAGACTTTGTAGCATCAAGTGCCTGTTCCTTTGCTCCGCTACTTTCCATGAGCAGAAGAGAACGCAGTTCTCTTGCCTTCTTATCGCGTTTTGCATTCAGCTTTCGATCCAGTTTATCAAAAGCTTTCTTGAACTCCGCTGTGGTATTGCAAGTCTGGTAAATCTGCAATACCATTTTTTCAAAACTCGCGCCAGACTCTAATGCGCCAAGCGCAATATCCGATGCGCCAAACACCCCTTCGAACAGTTCAAACTTCTTTGAAAGAATGTCATAGACACGCTGATCGGCAGCGTTCTGGGTATTCAATAGATTGATTGCCACAACATCATGTTTCTGACCATAACGGTGGCAACGGCCAATACGTTGCTCAATCTTCATCGGATTCCATGGTAAGTCATAATTGATTATCGTATTGCAGAATTGAAGGTTTAAACCTTCGGAACCAGCATCCGTACAAATCAGAATCTTTGCATTATGCTGAAAGTAATCTACGATAGCGTGCTTGTATTCCACACTACGTCCATAGTTTACCTTACCATAATTCCTAATCTGCCATGCTCTATATATTTTCTTCGTCATAGTATCATCAAAATCACCATTGAAAAGAAGTATATCTTCATCTTCGAATCCCGTCTTGCGTAGCTCTGAAGCTATGTATTTCTGAGTACGCTTCGATTCTGTGAAAATTACAACCTTCTGCAGGATGCCTTGCTCCTGCTGATAGTCAAAGGCAATCTGTATAGCGGTCTTCAGTGCAGTAATTTTAGCATTTGACTTGATGCGCTTTGCCACATCAATAATGGTATTTATCTCATCCAGTTCAGCTTGAATGAATTGTTTTTGAACAATCGTATCTTCATCCTCTGTCTCATCAAATCCGGATTCATCAATTTCATCCTCAACATAACTCCAGAAAAGTTCAAAACCCTCTTGGGCATTTGCAGACTTGCTACCTTCGTATAGCTTTTCAAGCCTGTTCTTTAGGATCTCAAAAGTCTCAATCAAAGCAAAACTTGAAGAAGCGAGTAGTTTTCTGATAACAAGGATGATCAGCCCGCGGTTTGATGTCGGGATGGAATATAGCAATTCACGTTTCAAAAAATCATTTACTCGCTGATATAATTCAATTTCATCTTGCGAAAGGGCAAAGTCCACCGTCTTGCAGGTTCTCTTTTTGAAATTCATGTATTTTGCCACGTCTTTGCGGAGCGTTCGATATAGGACTGGTGAAAGCTCACGCTTTAGGTCAGAGTAATCCTCCCCTTCGATATAACGCTTATTAAAGACCTTCTCACTTCCAAAAATCCGCTCATCGATAAAGGAAACCAGTCCATGTAGGTCTGTCAACGAATTCTGAAGAGGCGTAGCAGTCAACAAAATTTTCGGTATGCCCTTTGACATTTCATACAGATTTTTAGCACGCTTTGTTCCGTGAAATACATTTCTGAGGTTGTGGGCCTCATCAATAATGATGAAATCCCACTTGACCTCCGGAAATCGTTTCATTAACTTCGATGAATAGTCATAGGAAGTAATCACTATACTGACAGACTGATTATCTGTAAGCCTTTTGCACCAGCCTGAACTTTCTTTTTCTACCGTTAGTCTGTCTAGGATCACTGATTGCAAGCCAAATTTATCATCAAGTTCCAGTTCCCACTGTTTTCTCAAAGATGCAGGAAGCGCAATCAATACACGTTTTGCCCCAGACTCAAGTACATATTTCAGCACAAGTCCGGCTTCAATGGTTTTTCCAAGACCGACCTCATCAGCCAATATGATACCGCCTGTTTTCAATGCTTGGATAGCAGCACAAAACGCATTAATCTGATGCGGATTCAGTTCTATATTGGCATCTAAAAGGAAGTGAAACGGAGAAGCCTCAAGTTCCAACTTCTTATATCTGCTGAATTGTTCAAGCAGTAGGTTACCTTCCATCTGAATCTCCTTTGTATAACTGTTCAAAAATACCCATAGCAATTCCTTTTGCCATCATCGGTGGGACAGCATTGCCTATCTGTACGAACTGCGATGACCTCGATCCCTCAAAGAAATAGCTGTCAGGGAACGACTGTATTCTTGCTGCTTCACGAACAGTAATAGAACGATTCTGTTCTATGTCTGGATGAATGAAGTAGTGTCCGTCCTTTGAAAGGTGCGCTAAAATAGTATGACAACACGCTTCATCCCCTTCGACAACTTTAAATCTATCAGTGAATGAATGTCTGTTTTTGTGCGTTTTCAATTCATCTGGAAGATCGTTATAATTTAAGCGCTTATGACCGTCATTCCAAAGCTCAACTGCTCGCCTATAAATCTTGATATCCCGATCTATATTCGGTCGGCAAATGTGATGAGTCAGCACGTCATCTTTTGTTCGTATTCTCGACTCTGTGATATAACTGCTAGCTTTTGATTCTGCGTATTCATTTGCACTTTCGCCAGGATGCAGCTTGGGAAGATCAGTAAAAAGATCATTCACAATGGCATCCGTTTTAATTTCAAGAAATTCAGGATATTTCAGCCCGCTTTTCTTTAGCCAACCTACTATAATCATCCGACGTCTATTTTGAAGAACTCCAAATTTGTATGCGTTTTGCTCACGGCATTCAATTTCATATCCAACTCGTTTGAGATATTTTTGAATATTTTTCCAGATTGCCCCGCCATTAGCCGATTCGATTCCCGTAACATTCTCAAATACGAACATACGGGGCTGATAGCGTTTTAAGAAACGAGCATACAGTTTATACAAATAGTTACGCGGGTCTTCCTCCATTGGCACTTCCATACGACTACTTTGCGCTCTACCGACAAGCGAATAAGCTTGGCAGGGAGGGCCTCCTACAATAACATCAATTTTAGTAATACCTCGTATTTTCATAATCCCATCAATGGTTTTGAAAATCGAAGGGAGTGTCTCATCCGACATTGTCTCATTTATGACGGTTTTTGTTATTGAAGCAGGAATTTGTTTCATAAAATCGTCACGAGAAATTTTCCCGGATACATAGTTTTTATATAAGCTAAGATTGTTTGTGCCTTTCAAATAGTAATAAGCACTTCTTGTTTCAAGAGTTTTAGCTGCAAATCTATTCATTTCAACATGGGCTACAGGTTTGAATCCAGCCTGAAGAAACCCTTCCGAGAGTCCACCAGCCCCTGCAAAAAGATCAATAAAATTGTAGCTATATTGTGTATCTATATTTGGCATATAGTTTCCTCGTCATTCGTCATTTTAAGATGGAAGGTACTGTTTATTCCCCGCTTGTTAAGTCTGGTATTTCTGGCTGTGACTCTAGGGCGAACTCCGCAATGTTGACAACATCACTCTTCTTCGCCTCTTTCCGTTTCACATATTTTCCGCTTTTGACTCTTGCGTCAGCAGGCTTTTGGGCATCATCAGGTATCCCCCATGTCCGTCCAATCGTAATAATGCCAGGAATCCTATTTTGTTTACACAACACCTGAATCCGCCGTTCAGAAATTCCCCAGCGCACTGCAGTTTCCTTAATTGAAAGATACTTCATAACTCGCCTCCTGCCCCGTAAATGGCTACAACATTACAACGTTTATTATATTCGAAATAGCGCATAAAATCAAGTTATGCAGTGGCATACAACCGCCTGAAAACAATCTTCCGCAAGCAGGGCATTCCTGTCCAGGAATGCTCGTTTTCGAGATTTCCGCCTCTGCGTAAACCTCTTCAAACGGCTTGTTGGGGCATATCCCCAATCCCCTTGAGATCATCACCACAGGTGATGGCTGCGCGTCCTATTGGACGCTTTAGACATAGACCGTCAAACCCAAATCTATCACATGACAGTATCGTCAAACAACAAAAATCCCCGGCACAGCAGACATCCTTCCGTGATTCACTGCACCGGGGAATCTTCTATACACTACCGTTCCTGATTCTGCGTCTGCGCCTGTTCCTGCTCTTTCTGAACCATTTCCTCCTCGGCCTCTTCGCCCACACATGCCTCAGCCACCTTCAGTGCAATCTGATAATCCTGCATTTCAGCCCGGACCTTCCTGTACTCTGCATAGGTTTTCTTCTTGTTTTCCAGGACTTTCGCATACTCCGCATTCAATTCTTTCACTTTCGGAATTTTTTTGATTTCCAGCTGGTCAAAGGCTTCCTTCGCCGCCTTGTGAAGCGTTAGCTCCTCCCGATGCGCTTCGTAAAATTTCCGGCTGTAGCCTGCTTTGCGATATGCGACATAAGTCTCTCTGGTCTTTGCGTAATTGACGATATGCTTCCGCAGGATCGCAATCTCTGCCAGTCTTTTCTCAGACTGTTTCACAGAATCCAAGAGTTCATGGCTATGCTGAGTGATATCCTCCGTTTTCTTCCGGAGCTGCTCCATAGTGTGGATATCCTTTTCCTGCAGAAACAGAATCGCTTTTGCCGCCGCTTTCAGATTATACACCTTCGCCCACCGCTCATATCCTGCGCCTTTTCCGGCGGCCAGTTTCTCCTGAATGTTAATGGGAAGATCCAGCGTGCGCCTGTGATTCTGAGGTTTTCCTCCTTTAACCGGATGTCTTCCTTTGTCAGCCAATGCTGCTTTCAGATCTTCAACGGTATAGCCTTCTCCGAGAGAGCGGAAGCGCAAAAAACGCCCGCCGTCCTTTCCTCGGAGCGATGGCTGTTTCCCGTCTTTATACTCAAATCCTGCCTCCCCAAGAAGCCGGATCAATTCTTCAAAGTCCTTTGGCTGTTTCAAAAGTGCTCGGTCGATTGTCTGCCGAATATCATCGCGATGGCAGGGGCGTCTGGGATAATCTGTCCTCTTTGTGCGTTCCTTGTACGGCCTCGGCTTGATCACGGATTTCCCATGCTCCAGACAGATCATATCGCTGAGCCGCTGCACCACCAGACCGGAACGCCGGAAATCACGGAATTTGTGCAGGCAATCCAGGGTCGTGGAATTATATATGATGTGGTTATGGATATGAGCCTTGTCGATGTGAGTCGCTACCAGAAATGCGTGCTTTCCTTTCGTAAAACGCATGGCCAGCTCATAGCCGATTTCATTGGCTTCCTCCGGCGTAATTTCCCCCGGTTTGAAGGACTGGCGGATCTGGTAGGCAATCACATCATGCTCCTGCGTCCGTCCGGTCATCTGCAGATACTGGCGTTTGGAGAGAAGGAATTCCTGATCGGCAGTCTCAGGGTCACACTCGTAGGAGCTGATATATTCGCCGCCGTTGGTTTTCTCTGCATTCTGTGAATAGTCCGTTCTATCTGCCAGACACTGAGCGATAGTTTTTCCCTTATTGATATGGAGCGCAATCAGTCTGCATGCCGCCATTCCTTCGCCTCCTTCCCATAAGAAAAGGAGCCGCCCTTAAGACAGCCCCTTTGACTTTTACCGCAGCATCTTTTCGCGATCTTCGGCTCCGAGAAGATATACGCTCACGGCCATTTCATGTTCCATATCCATATAGTCAGCCAGCAGTTCTTCATACATCATAAACAACTTTTTATCTCCAATGGCTTTTTCAAATTCTTCCTCATGCTTCTCAAAAATTTTCTTTAGATACTGATATTTTTCGTTGCACTTTACCGCTATCACTTCCAGCTCCGGATAAACGCTTTCACAGTATTTTCGGATAAACTCTCTGTCCATAGCAACTCTTTTCAGGAATGAAGAAACCTCATCAGTGCGCCTTTGATGGAGCCGGAGATATCTACAATCATCATGGCCCCATACTGCAGAACCAGGCAGGCCACTTCCACGCCGATGAGGAACGCCACGTTGCCCCACTGGCCCTGAAAAGCGCAGAAGACACCTACCAGAAAAATGAACAGCATGAAAATTCCCACCACAAAGGCGGACAGGTTTGTCATGATCTTGCCCAGCACCCAGAAAACGCCCAGCAGAAGAATGACGGGAAGCGCAAGTATCTTAAAGGGAAGTTTTAAAAGCCACATATTCAACGTCCTTTCTTTCGTGAAATCATTTCATGCCCTTATTATACAGGAGTACTTCCCGCCTGCCAAGTTTACAAAAGGGCTTATCGGATCGATGCAAGACGGGAGAGCAGTTCCCTGGCGCACTGCCAAATTTCATCCAGCCGCGTCTGCAGATCCCGGATGTCTTCCTGATAAATGCTTCCTGTCTCATTCGCCCGCTTCGCATATTGGTTCAGGTTGTTGCTGCAGCGGCGCAGGAGAGAAACCAGTTCCTTCACATCCTGCAGATCCAGCTTCACGCAGTAACCGTCCAGTGCCATTTTTCGGAGATACGCGCTTTTACTGTGTATCCCCATCTCAGCCATTTTCTGATGGATTCGTTCCTGATCGCTTTTCGTCACAAAGAAATGCAGCTCCTGATCCTTTTTCTCCATTACAGCACAGCCTCCTCCCTTTCTGTTTCTCGCTTCGGTATCGGAGAATATCCCGCCCTAGACTTTAAATCTGCAAGCACAGATGGCCGTCTCACTAGCTCCTGCTCATCTGAAATGTGTTCGGCTTCTGGATGGGAATCATCCATATTCAGCGCCGCGTCCAGCTCCGCCAGTCTGGCTGATTTCTCCGCAAGCTCCCGTTCCTGTGGAAAGGGCTTCTGCAGTTCTTCCCTAGCGACATTCTGCTGGTTTTCCAGATTCATCAGCTCATTTTGCACCCGTTCCAGTCTGCCCGAAAGCCCGGACAAAGCATTGTCCATCCGGATGAGATTGCCCCTCGCGTCTTCTCCAAGAGTTACTTTGTGGCTTAAGGTTCCCTTCAGGATCACTTCAAATTCCTTAGAAAAGGCATTAAAACAAAGCTCCATGGAAAATCCTCGATACTCCCCCAGAGGAACCGGCCCGTCACCTTTCAGGTTCCGGCACGCCTCAATGATTGTTTTCCCGGCATCGGTTTTTTCCGTAAAGACTGCATCGCCGATTTTCACACCCGCAAAGCCGTCTGCCGGATGGGGATGAGACGCGGCAGTCTGGATATCCGCAATCAGTCCCCGGATTATTTCCTGGCTCTTTTCAATCTCCGCCGGAAAGTATTTCAGCAGACGGTCTTCCAGCCGGAAATGCTGGCTCATGTGGTCTGCTTTCAGCACCTTCAGCCGGGCCACTTCAATATCCAGATCCATTTTTTCTTTAATCTGCGGATCTCCGGCGCATAAGGCTTTTATCTCGGCATAGGAGAGTGCCTGCTCATCCACGTCGTCGCAGGAACGGGCCGGAGATTTGGACGTCATGATTTGGCTGATAAATTTCTGCTTATTTTCAAGAGTCTGAAAGAGATAAGCGTCAAAAGTTTTCTCCGTCACATACTGATAGATCTGCACTTCTTTATTCTGGTTTCCCTGCCGGATGATACGGCCATTACGTTGGGTCATATCGGAAGGCCGCCAGCCCACATCCAGATGATGGACGGCGATCAGCCTGTCCTGCACATTGGTTCCGGCCCCCATTTTCTGTGTGCTGCCCATGAGAATTCGGACCTGGCCGCTTCGCGCTTTGGCGAATAATTCTTTCTTTTTCGCTTCGGTATCTGCCGTATGGATAAAGGCCACTTCCTGCTCCGGCACACCCGCCGCAATCAGTTTGGAGCGGATATCGTCATAGACATTGAAGGTGCCGTCATTCTTCGGCGTGGAGAGATCACAGAAGAGAAGCTGTGTCAGCCGTTCCTCTGTTCCCTCCTCCCAGATCCGCAGTACATTGGAAACACAGGCGTTGACTTTACTTCCGGGATCATCCGGAAGCAGCGGATTCATCAGCCGCTGATCCAGTCCCAGCTTCCTGCCGTCAGAGGTGATTTTAAGCATATTGTCCACGGTAGAATCCACCATACCGCTGTGGACTGCCACAGCCCGTTCCGACAGTTCCGCCACCATGGCCTGCTGGTGCTCCGAAGGCTGAACCACCACAGTCTCAAATTTTGCCTCCGGTACTGGCAGGTTCAGTTGGTCGCTGGTTTTAATATCTGCCACTTCCTTAAACATGGCCATCAGTTCCGGGAGATTAAAAAACTTCGCAAACCTCGTCCTCGCCCGGTATCCGGTTCCCTCCGGGGCCAGCTCGATAGCCGTAGTCGTCTCTCCAAAGGTGGAGGCCCAGCAGTCAAAATGAGTCAGACCTTTCTGTTGAAGAGTTCCGTATTGAAGATAGCGCATGACCGTATAAAGCTCCGTCATGGAGTTGCTGACGGGCGTACCTGTGGCAAATACCACGCCGCGCCCTCCGGTCAGTTCATCCATATAGCGGCATTTCAGGAACATATCCTGTGATTTCTGCGCCTCGGAGGTCGAAAGCCCCGCTACATTGCGCATTTTTGTAAAAAGGAAAAGGTTCTTAAACGCATGACTCTCATCCACAAACAGCCTGTCCACACCTAGCTGCTCGAAAGTAATCACATCGTCTTTTCTGTCTGCACCCAGCAGTTTATCCAGCCTTGCCTGCAGAGATTTTCTGGTCTTTTCCATCTGCTTAATGGTAAAGCTGTCGCCTCTCTGGAATTTTAACTCGCTCAACGCATTGGTAATCTCGTCAATCTGCTCCCGGAGAAGCCGTTCCTGGCGTTCTGCGCTGATGGGAATCTTCTCAAACTGAGAATGTCCGATAATCACCGCATCATAGTCCCCGGTAGCAATCCGGGCACAGAATTTCTTCCGGTTCGCAGTCTCAAAATCCTTTTTGGACGCTACCAGCAATTTCGCGCTGGGATACAGCCGGAGGAATTCATTGGCCCACTGGAGCGTCAGGTGGTTGGGCACCACAAAGAGAGACTTCTGGCAAAGACCCAGCCGTTTGGATTCCATGGCAGACGCAGCCATTTCAAAGGTCTTTCCTGCGCCGACCTCATGGGCCAACAAAACATTTCCCCCATAAAGCACGTGAGCGATGGCGTTGCGCTGATGAGGCCGAAGTTTAATATCTGGATTCATGCCGACGAAATGGATATGACTGCCGTCATACTCCCTGGGCCTGGTAGCATTGAACAGCTCATTATAGCGGTTACACAGCCGCTCCCGGCGCTCCGGTTCCCGCCAGATCCAATCCTGAAACGCATCTTTTATGGCCTGCTGTTTCTGCTGGGCCAATGTCGTCTCTTTCTTGTTCAGGACACGTTTCTCCTTGCCGTTGGGATCTTCTACCGTGTCATAAATCCGGATATCCTTCAGGTTCAGCGTCTCCTCCAGAATCCGGTAGGCATTGGCACGTTCTGTGCCATAAGTGGTATAAGCCGCCACATTGTTCCGGCTGACTGCGCTTTTTCCGCTTATCTGCCATTCTGCGGTAATGGGAGAGTAATGCACTTCAATGGAACGGAACAGATAAAATGGCGTCTCAAATGTTTCCTGCATAAACCGCTGGATATCCTCTGCCTCAATCCAGGTGGCTCCCAGGCGCACATCAATCTCAGAAGCGTCCAGATCCTTTGGCTGTGCCTTCGTCAGAGCCTCTACATTGACAGTAAAGGCGCTGTCACTTTTGACTGCTGTCTGAGCAATCCGCAGTTTCTCACGGACATTCCCGGAAAGGTACTCATCCGCAGTCTGCCAGCCCGCTTCCGGCTGGTCAGAAGACAGAGGATCTTTGAAGATGACTCCCCTTAATCCTTCCATAATAGCCTCGTACTCGCCGGGTGTACCAAGAAGCTCCGCCATAAATGGAAGATCCACCTTACCACGTTCTCCGATGGAGACAGCCAGGGCTTCGCTGGGCGTGTCCACATGAGTGACATGGCGTTCCGGGCGGATAGTACGTTTCGTAAACATATCCGCCTTACTTTCCAACTCGCCGTTCTCATTGATATTCTCCAGGGAACAGAGCAAGTAATAGGAAGAATCATCCGCAAATGCCTGGGCATTGCTGCGGGAATTGATCAAGCCGTACTCCGCAGTAAACTTATCATAGAGCGTGTCCAGTTCCTGCTGTTTTGCGTGAATATCTTCCTCCGGATAGTCCTCCATCTGGTAGTCAATCAGCTCATTTACCGCCTGACGAAGCTCCACCAGGCCCCGTATCCGTCCTTTGGCCGTTTCGTTTAATTCCACCGGGAGCATGACAGAATTTTCCCGGAAATACACCTCGCCGTCCACAATGGTATAAGAGTAGTTCTTCACATTGGGATCTGCCTGAATAACCCGCTGAGTGTCTTCCCCTTCCACAAGCACCGTCTCGACGGCCTGATACTGCCCGTGAATCCGGGATACTGCCTGATGCAGCTGCTCCGCCAGGTCTATGCCGGGAATCGGCTCAACGGTATATTCTTCCCGGCCATACTGAGTATTTTCCGCAGACAGTCTTCCCAGAACCATTTCCGGATGCTCCGCAAAATAGCTGTTCAGCCGGAATCCTTCTTGCGTAAATCTCAGGCGCACCCACTCCGGTTCCATATCAATGGGATGTTCCCGCTTCTGAAGAAAAATAATGTCTGAGACTACCTCTGTCCCTGCGTTGGCTTTAAAGGCATTATTGGGAAGTCGGATCGCTCCCAGCAGTTCCGCCCGCTGTGCCAGATAACGCCTTGCGTCCGGATTTTTGGAATCCATGGTGTAGCGGCTGGTCACAAAAGCCACGATACCGCCAGGGCGAACCTGATCCAGCGCTTTGGCAAAGAAATAGTTGTGGATGGAAAATCCCAGCTTGTCATAGGACTTATCTGATACACGGTAATTCCCAAAAGGGACATTTCCGACAGCCAGATCATAGAAGTCCCTGCGGTCCGTAGTCTCAAATCCGGCAACGGTTATCTCCGCATTTGGATAGAGTTTCTGCGCGATCCGCCCGCTAATGGAATCCAACTCTACACCGTACAGATGGCTGCCGCTCATTTCATCCGGAAGAAGGCCGAAGAAATTTCCCACCCCCATAGACGGCTCCAGGATATTTCCAGAGGTAAAGCCCATGCCGCCGACCGCCTCATAAATCGCTTTGATCACAGTCGGGCTGGTGTAATGAGCGTTCAACGTGCTGGCCCTTGCCATTTCATACTCCTGCTCAGGCAGAAGGCCTTTCAACTCCTGATATTCCCGCGCCCAGCCTGCTTTTTCCGGATCAAAGGCATCGGGCAGTCCACCCCAGCCCACATACTGAGCAAGGACAGACTGTTCTTCAGGCGTAGCATTCCGGTTTTCCTGTTCCAATGTGAAAAGAGTGCGGATAGCCTCTACATTGCGCTCGTATTTTGCCTTCGGGCCGCCTTCCCCCAGATGCTCGTCTGTAATCCGATAGTTTTGGGGCGAAATCTCTGCCGCACGTGCAAGGGAAATTTCATCCTCTGACAATGGCGGCATAGCACTGCCTTCAAGCGATTCTTCCGGAAGTTCACCAGACATTTGCGCTGGTTCCTTACCAGAAACGAGCTGTAAAGGTCCCTGTTCCTCATCCGTGAGATATCGGTTCTCTCGTATCATTTTGCCAAGGCGCTGTTCTACCTCTGCCCAACGAAGCAACCTTTCACTGTCATACTCGTAATTCCTGAGCCGGATTCCTTTTCCATCTGCGTCCACGAATCCTCTCGTTCCGTCAAGGAAATGATAGCTGTGGCCGCTTATACCATATTCTGCCTTAATCAGACTCACCCGTTTCTTCGGTTCCGTTTCTCTGGCATAAATCGCACTTATTTGTAGCTTCCCACCTTTTAACATAGTTCCCTGTGCCAGCATCCTCTCAATTTCTTCTTCAGACACAGAAAAAGCGGAGGGCTTCATGCTCTCCGCTGGCTCTAAGTGGTCTATAGCTGCTATCTGATCCGCTTCCGAAGGAAACAGGCTTAATTGTTGATAAGTTCCACCTGTATCATCTCTTCCGCCTGGGCTTTCAGGCTGTTTAAATGGCGTACCCACTCCATCTGGTTCGACTTTTTGTCCGGCGCCGGATTCTTCTCCAGAAGCTCCTTCATCAGCTGTTCCAGCCTCCGGTGCGCTGTCTCGTCGATCTCCTGAAGATGGGGAAACAGCTGCTCTGTCAGCACCAGATCGCTGTACAGTATCGGATTGTTCTCCTTCAGATATGCCCTGCGCATCCTCCCGTATTTGCCCAGAGGCTTCTCTGTCATCACGTTCAGCTTGATCTCCGGAAGAAGATAATCCCCTTCCTGCCTGTATGTTATTTCTTTCCTCATAGTTCTGGCTCCTTTCCTGGGCTTTTGTCCGTTCATAATCCCGGATCGCCCTCTCTATTTCACGGAACACCTCTCCAGAAAGACTGCTGACTGCAGTTCCCAGCGCAGCGGCTGTCTGACGGGTATTGAAATCAGAAACATCCCTGAAATCCTCTGGCTCAAACTGGCTTTCCGTATCCTCTGCACATCTAACGGAGAGGGTATAGACAATGCTGGCCTGCACAGCTTTCCGAAATGCAATTCCTATGTTAAATTCATCATACTCTTCCAGGAAGCTGTCCGCAACGATGCCGCTGATCTGCCTGCCATAATCCATCCAGTAGTCGGCAGCCAGACGGCCAGCCACCTGTTCAAGCTGTGCTTCCAGAGACAGATTTTCTCCGCTGACGCCATAGGCGCGTTCCAGAGCAGCCATAACCGGATTCCGGTATTCTTCTTTCATCTGCCAGAGCCAGACCGGACGGGAATTACTTCTGGCTCCGGTATCTGCCACATCAAAGACATACCGCAGTCTCGGCGAATCCCCTTCGTTGTCCACCAGGGCGATTCCTTTTGCTCCCCTCTTCACATATCTGTGCATGGCATCGAACCAGAAATCATATTCTGCACAGGCAGTTGCTTCGGGCCTCTGCAGATAAATCATCAGCTGGTCATAATAGGGATATTTGTAGTTGCGGGCAGCTGTAGCCAAAAAAGCTTTCCATTCCTCCTGCCGCCCTGTCACATATTCCGGTGCGCCTGCCAGAATGTCTGCATAACGCCGCGCCTTGATTCCCATTCTCATCCTCCTCCCTGTCTTAGATATCCGGATAAAGCTCCAGCTGGTCAAAATCCTCATCCGTCATCTTTTCCAGCTTTTCCATTACCCGATCCGTCAATGCCCTCAGCTCCCTCTCGTCATATTCCAGCTGTCTTCGCATTTCTCCAAGGGCTTGATACAGCCCCGGTCGCTCTCCGGGGCTGTAAAGCATCATCAGTATTTTTTCTTCGCCTGTAAAATCCACCTTTTCACTCCCTGCTTCGTTCTGGCGGCTGGTATGGAGACATCATCCGCTCAGACGGCTGCAGGCTTTTCAGCTGTTCCAATACGGAAGGCCTTTCCTCTGCGCTGCTGCGGCCTGCCTGTCCGTCAGGCAGATTGTTTATCACTCCATCCAGGCTGTTGTCATTCTGTTCCAGACTGTCCTCGGCAGACCGCAGATAATTTTTCCCGGAAAAGAAGCCCGGAAGCTCCACGAACCCGACCGAATCCACATAATGACAGGATACCTCTCCGCCAGTGTTGAGTGCTACGATATCGCTGACAGAAAGGCTGTGGCCCCTGAAATCTGCCGGATGATTAAAATTGAATCTCACGAACATCTGCTCAAGCAGTATTTCTCTGTCCTGGAATGGTGGAAGCGGAGCCAGATAAACCACATCATAATGGTCAATCTCCGGTTCCTTTCCCTGCCTCTGTAATGCGTTGTAAGATAAAAATCTTTCGTATCTCGTGTCCTCACTGTCTCTCAGCTGCAAAATCGCATAGGTGTCCGTACTGCTTTCCAGAAAAGCCTCAAGACTTCTTTCCGGAGCAGTAATCCCATTCACCTCGTCCCATTTCTCGATTTTATCTCTCGACATCTTGTTCCTCCTGCAGCGGCTTCATAAAAGGCAGCCCGTTTTTTCTTGCATTTTCAATATCACGCTGGCGGCGACTTTCCCCATAGGGAGGCCGAATCCCGATACTCTTTTTGGGAACGGTATAGGCCACAGCCCGCTGCGGCCCGCGCCGTTCCAGTCTATACTGATCCGGATATTTTTCGGAGAGGGCTTTTAGTTTATTGATCAGACGCTGGTCATGGGTATAAACGCTGGCGGTATCCAGCTCATTATCCCACAAGATCACCGTTTCCTGCTCTGCAAGCGTCAGATGGTATCGGCGGCTCATCGCTTTGATTCCTTCCCGTTTTCAAACTCCATTTTAAAGCGCGGCCTGCCGTCATTTTCTGTCTCCAGAAGAACTGTGGCATTATAGGTCTTTCCCGTCTTCTGACTCTTGCAGTCCTTCAGCTTCACACGCCTGTCCCGCACCAGCTTCTCCGCGATCTGTTTCGTCATATGCTTGCCGATTTTGTTAAAAAAAGCATTGTCCGCCCAGAGAGTAAAACGGCATTCCCGGTTTGAACAAAACCAGCCCTTTCTACGCTCAACTACCTCTGCTCCGCAATGCGGGCAGCTTCCAATCACAACATTGTTCTGCATCAGCACATCCGCCCCTTTCACCACTTCATAAGTCTCTGTCAGTTCCCGCACCATTGCGCAGATTTCCTCCATGAAAGTTTCTGCGCTGTAATCACCACGCTCAATCAGCAAAAGTTTCTCTTCCCACTCCGCTGTCATGGAAGGAGACTGAATCTGCTCCGGAAGGATTGTTACCAGAGAAGTCCCTTTCTGTGTAGGAATCAAATATCTGGTCTTTTTATCTCCACGCCGTTCCAGGAATCCCTTCTGCACCAGCTTTTCAATAATACCTGCGCGGGTGGCTGGAGTTCCCAGACCCCTGCGTTCCGCTCCATCCGGCATTTCATCCGCCCCGGCCGTCTCCATGTTCTGCAGAAGCGTATCCTCTGTAAAATGCTTTGGTGGGGCTGTCTTTCCGTCTTTGATCTCTGCGGAGAGAAGCGGGAGAGTGGCATTCTCCTGTAAAGGTGGAAGGTCATTTTCCTTCTCTTTTTTCTTTTTCAGGCCGCATTTTTCTTCCATTCCCTTCCACCCGGCAGAAAGAACCGTTTTCCCCTTTGCCTTAAAAGCAATACCGCCACAGAAAATCTCTGCGGTAGTTTCCGCATAGCGGCAGGGAGCGCTTACAGCCGTCAACAGGCGCTTCGCAATCAGTTTTAATATCTCCAGTTCCCCTTGGGGAAGATCAAAAAGAATGCAGTTTTGCACTTCTTTCGTGGGAATAATGGCGTGATGGTCAGTCACCTTCTTACTGTTAATCACTTGTCCGGCATTCGCTGACACTGTGCCAGCCTCCGGGAAGCAGAAGGCAGCCGTCACAGTGGCAAGCTCCGGCAGCATTCCTGCCATGTCTTCTGTGAGATATCTGCTGTCCGTCCTGGGATAAGTGACCAGCTTTTTCTCATAAAGGGCCTGCACATAATCCAATGTCTGCTGGGCAGTGTAGCCGAGTACCCGGTTAGCTTCTCTCTGGAGAGTCGTCAGGTCATAAAGAGCCGGAGGTTTCTCCGTCTTTTCCGTCTGCACAATCTTTCCTATACTGGCAGAGCCTTCTCTCCGGCAGGATGCAGCCAGGTTCTCGGCTTCCTCACGGTTTTTCATGCGCTCGCCAGATACGCTGAAACCATCGAAGAAAAGCTGCACCTGATAAAAGGCTTCCGGCTGGAATGCCGCAATGGCTGCTTCCCTTTCCACAGCCATTGCCAGGGTAGGAGACATAACCCGTCCGGTATTCAGCGTGGTTCCGTACAGGCGTGAAAAAAGCCGGGTAGCGTTGATTCCGACAATCCAGTCGGCTCGCTCCCGGCACAGGGCCGCTTCGTATAAAGCATCATATTCTTTTGATGGACGAAGGTTCTTAAAACCTTCCCGGATGGCGCTGTCCTCCATGGAAGAAATCCAGAGCCGCTCAAACGGCTTCCGGCACCTGCACTGATGATAGACCAGTCTGAAAATCAACTCCCCTTCACGTCCCGCATCCGTCGCACAGACCAGACTCTCCACATCCTCACGGGCCATCAGCTTTTTCAGGATTTCAAACTGTTTTTTCGTTGCCGCCGAAACCCGATATTGAAACGGCTCCGGAAAAATCGGAAGATCTTCCCTGCGCCATTTCTTATACTGCTCGCCGTATGCTTCCGGGGGAGCCAGCTCCACCAGATGGCCGACACACCAACTCACTACATAGCCGTTTCCTTCCAGATAACCGTCCCCGCGTCTGGTTGCCCCCAGAACCTTCGACAGCGCCTGTGCGACCGAGGGTTTCTCGGCCAGAACTAATTTGCTCAATCCGCATCCTCTCCTTTCCTGAACGTGAGAGCAGCCCCGGTGGTGTCCGGGACTGCTATGTAAAGGAAACGCTATTCATAATCTAATGTCAAAATAAGACTCCTATAGTCCCAATATATAAAAGCCAATAAATTCTCTTCCATTATTTAACCAATTCAAAAGAATTTGATAATCTAACGGCCTTTCTTTTTCTACACGCTCTATAATATGCGAAGCAAGACCCTGAGAATAAAAATTGATTCCGTATAAATCCATCGATCCCTGTCTCATATTGTTGTATATTCCACCTGTGATGATTGTACCATAGGACGCATAGAACAGAGGACTGTCCTCTCCGTAAACATATAGAGAATCATTTTCCCAATGCCTGATCCGATTTACAGATATAATTTTCTTTGTTTCTGTGCCTACAGGGAATCGGCAGTATTGTAATTCTATATAGTCCGAACCACCACATTTTCGGCGTTCTTCTTGTGAATTGAACGAATGAAATAATCCCATAGTACCTCCATGCATTCAGCCTAACTATGTAAAATCAACCAATTATAGAACTAATCTGAAGAATCGCAGGGTAATCATAATAAAACGGGAAAGTTATATGCTCAGACAAAATCGTTTTATATATCGTTTTGAAGCAATTTCTTCCATCTCTGGATGCATTTCTTTTATCCGCTGATACTCATCTCCAAATTTTTCTTTCAGTTCATTTAAAAAAATCTGATACTCACTGGGTTCTCTTCCTATCTCAGAGACACCCAGCTTTTGAAATAATTCCAGGCTTGCTATATTGTCTGAATAAATTCTCACAAGAAACTTATCTTTCTCAAATAAGTTTCGCGTGCTTTTCAAAAATAATTGTATCGCACTATAAGCAAAACCCTTCCTTCTGAACTCTTGTACAATATCTATGCCTATTTCCGGCATATCCGAATCCAAATATCTTAAAAGAATGTTTCCAACATATTGTTTTGAATCTGCGGAAAGAATAGAAATGTTTAATCTATCCTTACTAAGTATTTCCTGTTCCCATTCCTTTTCAAAAAATCGTCGGAACGCTTCTGGTTTCATTTTCTTTTTTATAATGGATGTGTCCTGGTATAACTTATAATAATCTTCTTTATCTTCCGGAATCAAATTCCTCAAAATCAATTTATCATTCTGAACCGCCAAATCATACATATCTATTCCCATGTCCTTTTTAGATTTTTTTCAATCCATTCTATATGACTGGAGTAAATTATTATAATTTAAGTATAACATGGTTTTCTTTAGTAAACAGCCCCAGATCTCCATCTGGAGCCGTAAACTTTTCATATTTCTGCCTGTCAGCCCAATACACCATACCCCTCCAGCACCTCATCCGCCAGATACTTATATTCTGGAAGCTGCTCCGTATAAACTCCTAGCGACCGCTTCATTTCCGTCTGTTCCTGCTCATCCGGCTCGTCATGCTCAAATTCTGAAAGCGCAAATGCGTCTTGGGCAATGATCTCAAACATTTTCTGACAAAACTCTTTCGGTTCATAGTAGCAGTCCGTAGCTTCCACGTCCTTCCTATAAGAATTCAGTTCCAGAAGAAGATAGCAGTCCAGTTTCTTTGAATACAGCAGTTCATAACTCTCATGTTGCTCAATGCATCCGGAAAAAATCTTTACAAGTCGTTCCATTTCTTTTTTCTTTGCTCCCATAAATATCCTCCATTTCTGCCGACTGACGGCATTGTTTCTCATAACTGGTTACAGAAACAGTATAACCCGGAAACAAAGCGGATAAAAGCATGGTACGCAGCTCATATGTAGGGCAGCCCCAAGCCGCCCTCAAACTTCATCAAATCAGCTCATCGTCCTCCGGATCTTCTGCATTCCCGGATTCTGCTTCTTCTTCCTCCTCAGAACTTTCCCCTTCGTCATCCTCTGGAAAGTCATACTCATCCAAATCCTCTTCATAGTCTGCATCAGGATCTGGTTTTACCTGTTCCTTTTTCTTTCCCTTTAGCTTCATCCAGCCATAGGCCGCACCACCGCCAATCAGCGCCAGGGACAGCAGTGCCACAGGCAGGAGATTCACAGATTTTTTCGTTTCCGTTTCCATGTTCATATCCTCCGTTTCTGAGCTTTCTTCCTCTGTCTCAGGTGTTTCAGGAACCGGAGTCTCCTCTGGCTCTTCCGGCGTCTGATACTGCGCCGCCTCCTCTTCATCCATCAGCGACAGCAGATCCGCCTCGTCCACCTGGTTCAGGAAGTGTACTGTCTCGTTGCCCTCATCGTCCCGGTCAATAATCAGATAAAAATAATTTCCGTTCTTCGTGACCAGCGTAATAAACTGTTTGCCCGTTTTCGTGACACCGCCCTGGTCATCTACTAATGTCAGGTTTCCGTCCGGCGTGAAAGCATTTCCGCTCGTCTGATTCAAGCTGAAAGCGCCGCTCATAAGCACTTCCATCAGCCGGGACAATTCTTCCTCGCTGAAAGACAGCGAAAAACCACTGTCAATTTCTCCATCTGCCGGAATAGTCAGGTAACTGCCATACACATATCCAACCCGCTCCGGCAAAAGAATCTCGGCCCATTCGCCATCTTTACCAATCACCTCCACTTCAGTGCCGTTCGGCAGCTGTGCGAAGGCAGTGTTCTCCATTCCCGCACCAGTGCGGACATTCAGATCTCCGCCATTGGTTGTAACAATCCCCACCTGAGAGCCATTCGTTTCTTCCCCGGCAGAATCGTCCTGGCTTTCCTCAGCCGCCTCTCCGCCACCGTCCACAATACCGCCTTCCGTCACCGTGATCTCCAAAGAACCGTCTAAAAGCTCCTTTAGGGCTTCTTCGTCGATGTCCCCTTCATCAGCAACAGTTTCCTCTTTCTCGGTGAATACTTCGGTTTCCGGCGCTGCCGCACCCTCCGTTTCCACTACCTCTTCTGTCTCTGTCCCGGCAGCAAAAGCTGTAACCGGAAATACGGTCATACACAAAGCTACCGCCAGAAATGCCGCTGTCATCCGCATTTTACTCACCATACTGTCCATCCTCCTTCGTTTCCTTATCCATTACCTGCGGCATGAACACCGCAGACTTCCGGATCAGCTCTGCCAGCTGTTCCGGCGTCAGGTTGGCCGCATGAACCATTTCATGGATCTCGGTATTTTCCTCTTCCCGGTACCGCCGCTCCAGGTCTTTGACCTTCGCATCCCATTCCGCCCGTTTCTTCCGGGCTTTTTCCAGATCAGCACCGATCTTTTCAAGTTTTATCCCCATTGTTTCTCCTTTCCCGGCAGAATCAGCGGATTCTGCCGTAACAATAAAAGTGAGACTGCCAGTAATTTGTTTCTATTGAGGCATAGGAAATCGGATTTCCGCAGTGGATCATCATTCCGTTGCCCACATATATTCCCACATGGGAAGCTCCCGCCGTATCATAGGTTCCCTGGAAAAAGACCAGATCGCCCGGCTGCGCCTCACTGGCGCGAATAATATCACAGCTGCTCATCAGCCCGTTTGCCGTAGTCCTCCCCACATTCCAGCCATTCCCGCAGTTGTTGATAACCCAGCACACAAAACCAGAGCAGTCAAAGCTGGTGACAGGGGAACTTCCGCCCCAGACATAAGGCATCCCCAGATACTTTTCCGCTTCCCGGATCATATTGGCAAACTTTTCATCCGTCAGGGCCTCGCCCGGAATATCATAGTCCAGATATTCTCCGGATGAGTTGGCGTAAATATCATCGCCAAACAGGTAAGGACGGTTTCCCTGCGTCTGCAGAAGAATCTCATACCGTTCCTGCTGATCCGCACTAAGCCCGCCTGCTTCTATGGCCGATCCAAGGCTGTGATTGGTCAGCGTCACATGGAGAATATAGTAGTTGTATTCTACCTCTACTTCATATTCCTCCTCTGTGGTTTCCCCTGTCTCAGGATCTGTGGAAGTGTGGGTACGGGTTTCTGTACGTGTCCGGACTTCCACTTCCTCCCGCAATGTCAGCTTATACTGCCTCTGGAACAACTCTTGCAGGGCCGACTGTACCTCCGCTCTGGTATAGTCTTCAAAGGACACCGTCAGATATGCCGTCAGTTCATAGGGATTGTGGTTAATCTCGTCCAGCTGATAACGGTATTCGTCATAGCCGGGATGATCTGTTTCAATCCGGTCAAGCTGTCTCTGCAGTTCTTCCTCCAATGCCCTGTAATCATCATTGGCACCGATGATGTCCTCGTCCTCCGCTGTGAAGGATGTTCCCAGAACCGATACCGAACCTCCCTCCAGCATGGCAGAGCAGGAAGAGAACATTCCGGAAATCATCATGAGCAGGAATGCAAAAATCAGCACCAGCCACAGGGCATGGGAGTGCCGGACCGCAAACTCCTTGAGCCGCTCCAATACTGTTCCAGCTCCTTTTGCTGCTTTCTTCGTCCCCTTGGCAGTTCCTCCTGCTGATTTTGCCCCGGCTGCCGCGCTGCGGGCAGATTTTGCCGCCGCATACTGCTTTTTGATCTCCTGACGCTGTTTCCAGCGGGAGAGGGGATTGGATGCAGCTTCCGGATTGTCCGCCATGCTTTTCTGGAATAATGCTTCCACATTGGCTTTATCCGCTTTCTTTTCCAGCCTGACCGCCTTCCGGTAGTTTTTCAGCTTCCGGCTGTAGCTGGCGTGATCAATGGCTCGCCCAGCCCCTTCCACGAGTGCTTCACTCTGGTGAGCAGCCTGTACACCTGCATTGTCATTCTCATGCTCCGCGATCTCACGGTGTGCCTGCGCACTGAGCATTCCAGCGGCCACATGGAAGACGGAGCGGCCTGCGGGCCTTCCCGGTGAGGCAATCTCTCCCCCGGCATCTGAAAAATCCTTCTTTCCAAAACGAAGCTGTTCTCCATAGAAGGCTGTCTTTTCCTTCTCATCCCTCAGCCTGCCTTTGGTAGGCAGGCGGGCTTTCGCCGCATCCGCCCTGTCAGCCGCCCGCTTTGCTTTCCCTGCGGCGCGGGAAACGGCTGGATTCTCCAAGTCTTCTTCAGAAAAATGCAGCCGCATGGTTTCTTTTTTCATCCGCTCCTTCCTCCTTTCCAGCCGCGCTATGCCTGCTTTCTGTCATTTCCAGATACCTCGGACAATTTTGTTGTCATGATCCGGTAGAGCTCCAGGTCCGTCGGGAACCGATCCACAAAGGGAAGAATCACATTTCCATAAAACAGCAGTCCTTCCCCCTCGCCGGAATGGGTCACATAGGAAAGCTGATGGGGCGAGATGTTCAGCTGCTTCGCCAGAATCGCCCGGTCTCCGGCAGCCTGATTCAGCATATAGATGAAATCACTGTTCTCAAAAATATTCTCAACCTCCCGGCTTGCAAGGAGATCCTTTATATTCTGAGTGATACCTGTGGGGATGCCGCCCCATTTTCGGAACCGCTTCCAGATTTCCACCGAGTACGCCGCCGTCTGCTCCTCACGGAGAAGGAGGTGGAATTCGTCCATATAATACCATGTGGTTTTTCCGGCGTTCCGGTTGGCAGTGACCCGTCCCCAGACCTGATCGTGTACCACCAGCATCCCGATCTTCTTCATCTGCTTTCCCAGCTCCTTGATGTCATAGCAGACCAAGCGGTTTTCAATATCCACATTTGTCCGGTGGTTGAACAGGTTCAGAGAGCCTGTAACATAGATTTCAAGGGCTGTCGCCACATGATGGGCTTCCTTTTCCTCCTGCTTCAGAAGCGCCTCATACAAATCCTGAAGAATCGGCATATTTTCCGGCCTGGGATCGTTAAAATACTTCTGGTAAATCTGATGAACACAGCGGTCAATGACCGTCTTTTCCACAGGATGGAGGCCGTCCTTTCCGCCCACCACAAGCTCGCACAGGGAAAGGATAAAATCCGCTTTCAGGGCAATGGGATTGTCCTCCTCTGAGTAGTTGGAATTGATGTCCATGGGATTGATATACTGGCTGCTGGAAGGTGAAATTTTAATCACCTGTCCCTTCAGCTTTGTCACCAGAGCGGTATACTCCGCCTCCGGATCGCAGATAATCACATCATCGTCCGTTACCAGAAAGGCATTGGTAATCTCACGTTTCGCTGAAAAACTCTTACCCGATCCAGGCGTACCAAGAATCAGGCCATTTGGATTTTTCAGTTTCTTCCGATCCACCATAATCAGGTTGTTGGAAAGGGCGTTCAGCCCATAATACAGGGCTTCCGGCCCGTCCTGAAACAGTTCCTGCGTGGTAAAAGGCACGAAAATCGCTGTGGAGCTGGTCGTCAGCGCCCGATGGATTTCAATCAGATTCTGCGCAAGAGGCAGGCTGCTCATCAGTCCCTGCTCCTGCTGATAATCCAGCCGCCGCAGGTTACAGTTATGCTTCTGGGCAATGCTCTGAGCCTGGAATACGTTGTTTTCCAGCTCCTGCTCGGTACGGCCAGTATTCATGACAAGGAAGGTAATCAGGAACATCCGCTCATTCTGGCTCTGCAGCTCTTTCAGAAGCGCTTTTGCGTCCTTGCCATAAGTGGCCAGATCACTGGGAATAATGTCGATATCATATCCGGCCCGGACAGCCTTCTTCTGCTCCTCGATTTTGGAACGGTCAAGCTCCGTAATGGTGTGTTTGACTGTCTTAATGGCCGCCGTCTGATCCACCGACTGCAGGTGCATGGAGACTATCAGGCTGGAATCCATGTTCAGAAAATCCGCCAGCATCCGGTCAGAAATGTCGGAAGCAGTGATGGCAAGAAACGACATGGCCCCGTACAGATTTCCCATCTGGAAAATCCGTCCTTTCGGGAAGGCAAAGGAAGAAGGCGCAATAAAGTCCTTTACAGACAGTCCGGATTCCACCAGCCATTTCCACTCAAAGAAAAATTTATCATCATCCCCCATGTGGAACATGGAATGCATCAGGTGAAGCCGCTCCTTTCCGTCCAATACTCTGGCGGAAGCGCCCAAACGCCGGAAATTGTTTAACAGATCCGTCTCCACATGATCCAGCCTGGGCTTTGCCTGCTTCATGGAGTCGGCTTCGATCCCAAAGGTCAGAAACTTCGTTTTGGTCAGGCCGTTATTACCTCGTGCCAGCTGCTGCCTGAGCATCTGGCTGTATTCGGAACGGACCGGATTAAATTCATCTTTCCGGAAGGGAATCCGAATCAACTGCTCAAAGCTGTCCGCATCCGTCGCCATATTCATAAAGGAAAGCTCAAAGTGGATGGAACTGTCGAAGAAATTCAGGAATCCACACCACTCTTCAAAAATCGCCGTTTTATCCTCCTGCTGGGCCAACTGGTAGTTGATATCCTGAAACTGGATTGTCTTTGTGTAGTAATTGTCCCTTACCCGGCAGATCCCGTCCGGGAACATCCTCTGAAACGGGATAGACTGCTGTGCGGTACGGGGGACGCCGTTATCCTTACGCGCCGCTTCCACAACCGCCTTGATCTGCTTCTGTTCCTTCGGTGACAGATGAGGCGGCATTTTCACATCGCGCTTCATTTTCTTTTTTCCAAACAATCTGCTGTACCTCCTTCTCAACCTGATACTGCCGCAGAAGAGCGGAATAGTAGTTATCTGTCTCATAGGGCCGTATTTTCGGCCTGATTATGCGGGCATCGATAAAATGCTTCGCAATCACTTCCAGCGGCTGGCCGTCCCGCTCATACATGGCGAGAAAGAACAGCGGCAGCATGATCACAATCATGCACATGGCCGCAAGACTGGTATTTCCTGTCTGCCGGAGCAGAAAGAAAGACGGCACTCCAATCAGTGCCGCCGCTCCAAAGCAGATGAGCTGTCGTCTGGTCAGCCCGAACAGGATTTTTGATTTCACCCGCGTCAGGTCACGCGGGACTGATACATAGGCTGCTATTTTTACCACCTCTTTCTAATGTGCATTAAACACGCTGCGGGCGATTGCCCCGGTTTTAAACAGGGTAAACACCAGAAGAACCGTATAGCCCATGGCTCCCCAGATGGAAGAAATGATATTGTCGGAAAACGATATCGACTGGATCAGAACTGCATAGATTCCCACACAGATCATGATGAGGAATCCCTGAAAACCCAATGCCAGAAGAGAGCGCAGATAATTCTGCCCAATCTGACTCTGCTCCCGGTTACCGAAGGTGGCAAAGGGAATCGGCGCAAGGCTGGTCAGGAGATAGATTTCCACCATTCTTCCATACACGATGATAAATATCACAATGGAGAGAGCATACATGGTAATCTGTACGATAATGGACTGCAAAAACAGCCCCAAAAGTGGCCCGATATCCATTCCCATCAAAGTTTCTTCCATAGCTTCAAGAGTAGAGGCATCCACCGCCGTCTCTGCAGAGATAATGCCGGAGCTGGCAGTCACCACATCCTGAGCCACGTCAAAGACTGCCATCACAATGTTAAATGTGTTGGTAATCAGCGTGACCGCTACAAAGGTTTTAAAAATCCATTTAAAAAATATCCAGGTTTCAAAATTTGCCAGATTATTGTGGTCTATAATCAGCTGGATCAGTTCATAACAGGCGATAAAGGTGAGAATCAGGCCCGCAATCGGGATGATGACGCTTTCGGAGAGGTTGCTGATCATGGAGTAGACACCCGGTGAAAAATTCGCCGGAGTCGTTCCCACATCGCCCGCAATTTCAGCCACCTGCAGGTTGACCGCATCAAACATCCCGGACAGGTTCGACATAATCCCACCGACCAGCATTTCTTTAATCCAGTCCTGAATCGCTGAAATAATGCTGTCCACGGGCAGTTACCTCCTTCTTAACCAAACAGACCGGAAAGCAGTGGCACAAGGGTCAGTCCGATCACGGCAACCCCTCCTCCGGCCATTAATTGTTTCATTCCCTGGCTCTTTACTGATGTGCGATAAAGAAGTAATAGAAATGTAAAAAATTTTGCCGTTCCTATCCGGCACTTGGCCATTGTGTCGGATAGGTCGGGCGTTAGGCTTCGGGCAAGTCAATCTTGCCGACAA